>JAAGKN010000324.1_pt1 | contig 77858 bp, 66 predicted proteins | sample 6206371 | NCBI WGS metagenome assembly JAAGKN01 (sample SAMN11533720, study PRJNA540317) | gut metagenome | isolation source: fecal pellets from male and female animal of same cohort | host: Peromyscus leucopus | place: USA:CA | collected 2017 | reverse complement strand
GTTTCGGAGAGATGGAGGTTTGGGCACTGGAAGCCTTCGGTGCCGCTCATGTTCTTCAGGAAATTCTTACGATTAAGTCTGATGACGTTGTAGGACGTTCGAAGGCTTATGAGGCGATCGTGAAGGGTGATCCGATGCCACAGCCGGGTATCCCTGAATCTCTGAATGTATTATTGCACGAGTTGAGAGGACTTGGTTTGAGTTTCACTCTGGATTAATTCAATAACAATAAAGAAGTAGGTGGGCTACGGCCCGTCTACTTTATCTATTGATAACTCTTTATAAATAAATAATATGGCCTTTAGAAAAGAAAATAAGATAAAGAGTAACTTTTCAAAAATAACCATCGGTCTGGCATCCCCTGAGGAGATCCTAGAGAACTCCAGCGGTGAGGTGTTGAAACCCGAAACCATCAACTATCGTACGTACAAGCCTGAGCGTGACGGTCTGTTCTGCGAGCGCATCTTCGGTCCGATCAAGGACTATGAGTGCCATTGCGGTAAGTACAAGCGTATCCGTTACAAAGGTATTGTCTGCGACCGTTGTGGTGTGGAAGTTACCGAAAAGAAAGTTCGTCGTGAACGTATGGGACACATCCATTTGGTGGTTCCTGTTGCCCATATTTGGTATTTCCGTTCCTTGCCTAATAAAATCGGTTACTTGCTAGGTCTTCCTACCAAGAAACTGGATTCTATCATCTATTACGAGCGCTACGTCGTGATCCAGCCGGGTTGCGTAGACACGGTCGGTGAGTTAGACCTATTATCTGAGGAGGAATATCTGGATATTTTGGATAGCCTTCCAAGAGAAAATCAATTGCTAGAGGATACGGATCCGAATAAGTTCATCGCTAAGATCGGCGCTGAGGCTGTTTATGATCTGTTGGCTCGCTTGGACTTGGATTCTCTTTCTTATGAGTTGCGTCACCGTGCGAGCACGGACACATCTCAACAGAGAAAGAACGAGGCCTTGAAACGCCTTCAGGTAGTTGAGTCTTTTCGTGCGTCCAGAGGTCGTAACAAACCGGAATGGATGATCATGAAAGTGATCCCGGTGATCCCTCCCGAACTGCGTCCGTTGGTTCCGTTGGACGGTGGCCGTTTCGCTACTTCTGACTTGAATGATTTATATCGTCGTGTTATTATCCGTAATAACCGTTTGAAACGATTGATCGATATTAAGGCTCCGGAAGTGATCTTACGTAATGAGAAACGTATGCTTCAGGAGGCCGTGGACTCTTTGTTTGACAACTCTCGTAAATCGAGTGCGGTTAAGACAGATGCCAATCGTCCGTTGAAGTCCTTGTCCGACAGTTTGAAAGGTAAGCAGGGTCGTTTCCGTCAGAACCTGTTCGGTAAGCGTGTCGACTACTCCGCTCGTTCGGTTATCGTCGTAGGTCCGGAGCTCAAGATGCACGAGTGCGGTATCCCCAAGAATATGGCTGCCGAGCTTTACAAGCCTTTCGTTATCCGCAAGCTCATCGAGCGCGGTATCGTGAAGACTGTGAAATCTGCCAAGAAGATCGTTGACCGCAAGGAACCGGTTGTTTGGGATATTTTGGAGTACGTAATGAAGGGCCACCCGGTATTGTTGAACCGTGCCCCGACATTGCACCGTTTGGGTATCCAGGCGTTCCAGCCGAAATTGATCGAGGGTAAGGCTATCCAGTTGCACCCGTTGGCATGTACGGCATTCAACGCCGACTTCGACGGTGACCAGATGGCTGTTCACTTGCCGTTAGGTAATGAGGCTGTTTTGGAAGCTCAAATGTTGATGTTGGCTTCACACAATATCTTGAACCCCGCGAATGGTGCTCCTATTACCGTACCTTCTCAGGATATGGTGCTTGGTTTGTATTATATTACCAAGTTGCGCAAGGGTACACAAGGCGAAGGTTTGACTTTCTATGGTCCGGAAGAGGCTACGATCGCTTACAATGAGAAGAAGTTGGATATCCATGCTCCGATCCATGTTTACGTGGAGGATTTGGATGCGAACGGTAACTTGGTGAAGACGATGGTTGAGACTTCTGTTGGACGTTTGATGGTCAACGAGTTCGTGCCGAAAGAGATTGGTTATGTAAACGAGGTGTTGGGTAAGAAGTCTCTTCGCGACATCATCGGTCGGGTAATCAAGGCTTGTGGCGTAGCTCGTACCGCTCAGTTCTTGGATGATATCAAGAACTTGGGTTACTATATGGCATTTAAGGGTGGTCTGTCTTTCAACTTGGCCGATGTGCTTATTCCTGCTGAAAAAGACGCGTTGGTTCAGAAGGGATATGAGGAGGTTGAGCAGATCATGGCTAACTATAATATGGGTTTCATTACCAACAACGAGCGTTATAACCAGATTATCGATACTTGGACACACGTTAATAGTAACTTGTCTAATATCTTGATTAAGCAATTGACGGCGGATAACGATGGATTCAACTCAATCTACATGATGATGGATTCCGGTGCCCGTGGTTCTAAGGAGCAGATTCGTCAGTTGTCCGGTATGCGTGGTTTGATGGCGAAACCGCAGAAGAGTGGTGCAGAAGGTGGTCAGATTATCGAGAACCCGATCCTTTCTAACTTTAAGGAAGGTTTGTCCGTGTTGGAGTACTTTATCTCTACTCACGGTGCTCGTAAAGGTTTGGCTGATACCGCTTTGAAGACTGCCGACGCCGGTTACTTGACTCGTCGTTTGGTTGACGTCTCTCACGACGTGATCGTAAACGAGGAAGACTGTGGTACATTGCGTGGCTTGGTTTGTACGGAATTGAAGAATAACGAGGAGGTGATCGCTTCCTTGTATGAGAGAATCTTAGGTCGTGTATCTGTTCACGATGTGATCCATCCGATTACGGGCGAGGTTATCGTTCGTTCCGGTGAGGAAATCCGTGAGGATGCCGCTAAGGCAATCCAAGACTCTCCGATCGAGAGCGTCGAGATTCGTTCCGTATTGACTTGTGAGTCTAAGAAGGGTGTCTGCGCTAAGTGCTATGGACGTAACTTGGCTACGAACCGCATGGTTCAGAAGGGTGAGGTTGTCGGTGTAATCGCCGCGCAGTCTATCGGTGAGCCGGGTACACAGTTGACGTTGCGTACATTCCACGTCGGTGGTATCGCATCCAACATCGCAACAGAGAATAGTATTACATCTAAATATGATGGTATTTTAGAGATCGATGAGCTTCGTGCTGTTGAGGCGGTAGACGAGGTGAGCGGAAAGAAACATTTGGTAGTAGTAAGCCGTTTGGCTGAAATGCGCATTGTTGATCCGAACACGAAGATTGTGTTGTTGACTCATAATATACCTTATGGTTCTAAGTTGTTCTTCAACAACGGTGACTCAATTAAGAAGGGTGACGTGATCATCGAGTGGGACCCGTTCAATGCCGTAATCGTGTCAGAGGTTTCCGGTAAGATCGAGTTCGAGAGTTTGGTAGAGAATGTAACTTACAAGGTTGAGAGTGATGAGACTACCGGTTTGAAGGAGAAGATCATCATCGAGTCTAAGGATAAGACGAAGGCTCCGGCCGCTCATATCGTGGATGAGAATGGTAATTACTTGAAGAACTACTCTTTGCCATTGGGCGCTCACGTCGTGAAAGACAATGGTGATGTAGTGAAAGCTGGTGAGGTTTTGGTTAAGATCCCTCGTGCCGTAGGTAAGGCCGGTGATATCACCGGTGGTCTTCCTCGTGTTACCGAGTTGTTCGAGGCTCGTAACCCGTCTAACCCGGCTGTTGTATCGAGATCGACGGAGAGGTAGGATTCGGTAAGATCAAACGTGGTAACCGTGAGATTACCGTAACGTCTAAGTTGGGTGAGGTTAAGAAATATATGGTTCCTCTGTCTAAACAATTATTGGTTCAGGAGAACGACTATATCCGTGCGGGTATGCCGCTATCAGACGGTGCTACCACTCCTTCGGATATCTTGGCGATCAAAGGTCCGACGGCTGTGCAGGAATATATCGTGAATGAGGTTCAGGATGTATACCGTCTACAGGGTGTGAAGATCAACGATAAGCACTTCGAGGTTATCGTTCGTCAGATGATGCGTAAGGTAGAGGTGGTTGATCCGGGAGATACTCGCTTCTTGGAGCAGCAGATTGTTGATAAGTTGGAGGTAATGGACGAGAACGATCGTATCTGGGGCAAGAAAGTTGTTACCGATCCGGGAGATTCTCAGACATTGCAGGCCGGACAGATCGTGACTGCGCGTAAGTTGAGAGATGAGAATAGTATGTTGAAACGCCGTGACCTTAAGTTGGTCGAGGTACGTGACGCTATTCCGGCTACAGCCAACCAGATCCTTCAAGGTATCACACGTGCCGCTTTGCAGACGAACAGCTTTATGTCCGCCGCATCTTTCCAAGAGACGACGAAAGTATTGAACGAGGCTGCTATCAACGGAAAGGTAGACCGTTTGGAAGGTTTGAAAGAGAACGTTATCTGTGGTCACTTGATTCCTGCCGGTACCGGTCAGCGTGAGTTTGATAAGCTGATCGTAGGCGCAAAGGATGAGTTCGATCGTATCTTCGCTAATCGCAAGAACGTGGCTGATTTCAATGCCATGGACAAAGATGATGAAGAATAGGAACGTTTAATAAACTATAAAGAAAGGCCGGCAGAGCAATCTGTCGGCCTTTTTTGTTCTTCCTTATTTGCTTAATAAATGGATAAACTTTATTTTTGCGAGGTAACAAAGACCATAGATAAATACTGAGACATATAAGAAACATATAATAATCAATATCATGAAGAGAATTTTACTTTGTTTAATGGTGGCTTTATTTGCCACTGGCTGCTTATTCGCTAAAAACAACGATGAGAAAATGAATGTAATGTCTTATAACATCCGTTACGATAATTCGGGTGATAAGGATAATCAATGGAAATTCAGAAGAGATTTCGCTGCTGATTTAGTGAAATTCCATGAGGCGGATGTGTTCGGTGCGCAAGAGGTCTTGAATAATCAGCTGAATGATTTGCTTGATCGTTTACCGGAATACGCTTATGTGGGTGTTGGTCGTGAGGATGGTAAGACGAAAGGGGAGTACGCTCCGATTTTCTATCGTAAGGATCGTTTCTCCGTTGAGAAAAACGGTAATTTCTGGTTAGCCGAAGATATAAATGCCGTTGGTAAGAAAGGTTGGGACGCCGCATGCGAGCGTGTAACTACTTGGGCGATCTTGAAAGATAAGAATACAGGAAAAAAATTCTTCTTCTTGAATACGCACTTGGATCATATGGGGAAAGTGGCTCGTCATGAAGGAGCTTCTTTGGTGCTGGAGCAAGCGAAGAAATTATCCGAGAATTTGCCTATAATCGTGACTGGCGATTTCAATGCCGTGCCTTCTGATGAGCCGATACAAGTATTGACTAATCCGAGTGATCCTCGTCATTTGACTCATTCCCGCACGATCGCAGGGTTTACTTACGGCCCGGAATGGACGTTCCATGATTTTGGAAAGATCCCTTACGACAAGCGTGAATGGATCGATTATATCTTCGTGAAAGGGAATATCAAGGTATTGCGTCATGGTGTATTGACTGAAACGTTGAATAATCTGTTCCCATCCGACCATTGCCCGGTAATCAGTACGTTGATACTCGAATAAAAAAGCTTTGTGTGTATGGGGAAAGTAGACGTATTGAAGGAAACTACCCCGCTTTCATCAGAAGATTGCTTCTTGGTCATGCAACGCCCGAAATCGGGGTTTAATTTTCCGTTACATGTACACATGGAGTTTGAGTTGAACTATCTGGAGAATGCCGCTGGTGCTATCCGGATAGTTGGCGATTCGGTCGAGGAAATCGATGATCTGGATTTGGTGTTGATCGCGGGAGGAACGAAGCATGCTTACTCGAACCATAAGTGTCCGTGTAATGGGATCTTTGAGATAACGATACAATTTCATAAATCGTTATTTGATAGCTTGATCAATAGACGGCATTTCAAGACCATGAAGGATATGTTTGATAACGCTTCCAGTGGTCTTGTTTTCAGCCGGGAAATGATACTTGGCATTCAAGATAAATTAAGAATGTTGTCGAACGATAACAAGCCGGATTCTTTCAAGAACTTGTTGCGTTTGGTCGAGATTCTTAAGATTCTATCTTTGGATAAAGCAGCCCGTCGGTTGAATGCCGTGAACACGGTAAAAAACTATAATAATAACGATACCGATCGTTTAGATAGTATCATGTTATATTTACACGAAAATTATCAAAAACGTATCACCTTGTCGGAAGTGGCTAAGTTAACAAATATGAGCGATGCCTCATTGATGCGTTTCTTGAAAAAGTGGACGGGAAAGACATTTATCGATAACTTGAACGAGATCCGGGTAGCCGAGGCGGTATGCCGTTTGACCGATACAAGTGACAGTATTTCTGAAATATGTTACAGGTGCGGTTTTAATAATCTATCGAATTTCAACCGGGTATTCAAACGGCGTAGGGGGAATACCCCTACAGAGTACAAGGAGAAATATTCCCGTTCGAGGTTTATAATTTAAAACATGATTTAAAGCATGTTTACATTGATTTGTGTCAAGTGTTGATGATATAGTATTATTTATTGCACATATAGTATTTGGTGGTCTTTGCTAAAGCCCTTACTTTTGTAAAGTTCAAGTGAAAGAGATTAGCACTTAGACAAGACAAACCTTAACTAAAACGCCAAAACCAATTATATCAAACACAAAAGGTATTTTTACATTGGTCTAAAGAATTGAGAATTAAAAACACAACTAGAAAACGACTGCCTGAGAAGGTAGTCGTTTTTGCATTTATAGTCTTCAACCCCTTTGTAACCCGGAATAAATATGTATATTTGTCTTCGCAATTTTTAATCACCATAAATTTAAAAGAAGAAAGTATGGAAAACAACAAACCTGCCAATAACGAGATTCAGATCGAGTTATCTGAAGAAATGGCACAAGGAACTTACGCCAATTTGGCTATTATATCTCATTCAAGCTCTGAATTTATCCTAGATTTTATCCGGGTGGTTCCGGGAGCTCCTAAGGCACAAGTCAAAAGTCGCGTAATCTTAACTCCGGATAACGCTCAACGTTTGTTATTCGCTTTGCAAGACAATATCAAGAAATTTGGGGAGCAACTTCAAGCAGGAAATAATAATAACAAAACAGCTAATTTTGAGGACTTCGCAGGTCCGACAGGAGAGGCTTAATAGATTTGTTTTCAGCCATAGAAAGAGTACTTTTCTACAAGAGTAGGGGAGTGCTCTTTTATTGTTGGGATGGCTCGTTTACATTGAAAAACCTTGATGCCTATTCTTAGATGCTTACAATGGGCATTCTAAGGTGTTAAGAATGCCTGTTATAAACACCTAAGAATGCCCATCGTAAAGAATACCCTATCTCTCTATCCTAAAGATTAGATAATCCCATCAATATTTTCTTCAATACGGTTTGTGCGGAGATCTCACGGTTTGCCGCCTCGGGGATTACGATACTTTGCGGGCTCTCTATCACATCATCGGAAACGATCATATTGCGGCGAACCGGCAAGCAATGCATGAAATAAGCGTTATTCGTAAGCGCCATTTTCTCTGCGTCTACGGTCCAGCTACGATCTGTGCTGATTACTTGTCCGTAATTCGGATCTTTATAAGCGGACCAGTTCTTTGCGTAAATGAAATCCGCTCCTTCAAAAGCCTTCTTCTGATCGTATTCCACTTTAGCGTTGCCTACGAATTTAGGATCAAGCTCATAACCTTCCGGATGAGTGATAACAAACTCATAATCTGTAGCGTTCATCCATTCGGCAAAGCTGTTTGGAACGGCTTGCGGCAATGATTTCGGATGAGGAGCCCAAGTCATGACTACCTTCGGACGAGCTGTTTTCTTATATTCCTCTATCGTGATCAAGTCGGCGAAACTTTGCAACGGATGGCGTGTCGCCGCTTCCATGCTAAATACCGGCCGGCCGGAATGCTCGATGAACTGACTCAATATCTTTTCGTTATAATCATCTTCTTTATTCTCAAAGCGTGCGAAAGAACGGACTCCGATCACATCGCAGTAACAGCCCATTACAGGAACAGCTTCCAGCAAATGCTCCGGTTTATCACCATCCATGATAACACCTCGCTCTGTTTCCAGCTTCCATGCACCTTGGTTAACGTCCAAAACGATCGTGTTCATACCTAAGTTCATGGCAGCCTTTTGGGTGCTTAAGCGGGTACGTAGGCTTGAGTTGAAAAATATCATCAACAACGTCTTGTTTTTTCCCAGTTCACTAAACTGGAAACGATCTTTCTTGATCTCGAAAGCTTCATTAAGCGCTTGTTTCAAGTCACCTAAATCCTGTACGCAAGTGAAATGTCTCATATCTGTTACAATAATATTTTGTTAAAGGCAAAGATAATGACTACTTGTCAATTATCCTTTAGAAAGACCAAGGAATTGTTTAAGAGATCGTATCCGGAGGTGTTATGGGTAGTTTGAAACTGAAGGTAGAACCTTTCCCTTCCTCCGAGTTCACCCAAATGGTACCTCCCATGGCGGTGACCAGACCTTTACAGATTGAAAGTCCCAATCCGGTACCCGGTTCAAATTCGTTCAATTGCAGGAATCGCTCGAAGATGTGCCCTAGTTTGTCCTTCGGGATGCCGTTGCCTGTATCGGACACGTAAAATTGCACGCTGACCGGATACAACGATTGGTATCCGAAATGAATTTCTCCTTTCTCCGTATATCGGAGGGCGTTAGAAAGTAGTTTTTTCAAGATAAGCATAAGCTTATGTTTATCCGTGTGAAGAGATACGTTTGGAGAATCATCCAAGATTAACCGTACGTTTTCGGATATGCGGGGAGAGGCGTATTCGTATACATCGTGCATGATAGCGAGCGGATTTACATCCTCATATGACCAATTGATCGTATTGGACTCGATTCTGGACATCTCGAGTGTGTCATTGATTAATTCGAGCAAAGCCGTGTTATTTTCTTTAATCATGGAAATATACTGTTCACGCATTTCCGGATCATCTTCCAGTCCTAACATATCGGAGAAGCCGACGATGGCATTTAGCGGAGTCCGGATCTCGTGCGTCATATTTGCCAGAAACGTAGATTTCAATAGGGAAAGATCCTTGGATTTTTGATGATCCGCGATAGCTAGCTCGTCGTTTTCCTTTTCGATAATGCTACCGATAATGATATGTGGGGTGCCGCTTTCATCAATATCCATGCTTTTACCCGATATTTCATACATCTTATAAGTCCCGTCTTGATTCCTCAGGTGGAAGGTGACGTTGTGAGACGATAATTTCTCGTCCCGGATTTTATTGAACAGATAGAAGAAATCTAAACTATCCTCGGGCTTACGTACGGATGATAAAGCCCTGCATATAAACCTGTTTTTATCTAATAGAGTATTGGTCGTGCCGTAGAATTGAAAACAGCGGTTACAATGCTTTTTGTCGCAAGTGGAGAAACGGTCGAAGCTGAATGAGTAAGCGGCTAATTTACCGTCTTCCAACGCTTGCCGCATCAATATCCGGCTCTCGTTCAATTGTCCCATCAATAGTTTATTTTCCCTGTCAGTTTCTTTTTCTCCCTGCTGCGTAAGCCAAAGCGTATACCCGCTAAGCCCCTGTTCATCGGTATAGATGGGTTCTACTTTAAACGTGACGGGCTCTTCGCATATAATTGCGTCACCTTTTCTTAAAGATGACTTCAAGGAATCGGTTAGTACGATGTTATTAAATAGATGTTCTATAATAAAGTCATGCTTATCCGCCAAGGAAAAATGAGCGAACATCGCCTTATTCAAGTCTATCAGATTTCCTTACGTATCATAGATAGCCCCTCCTAAAGGACAGGAATAGAATGTATTTGAAACTAAAGTATTGGAAATATTTGAATCTATTACTGTTGACATTATTCGTTTAGATTTAAGTGTTGTTCTAGAAGAAAGAGACAGGCGAGTTCCTATATTCTCGTCTGCCCGTCTCCTTCTATGATGTATTTATAAGTCGTTAATTCAGGAAGCGCCATCGGTCCCCGGGCATGTAGCTTTTGGGTACTGATTCCGATCTCCGCCCCGAATCCGAATTGGGCCCCATCCGTAAAGGCGGTAGATACATTTGCGTATACGCAAGCGGCATCTACCAATTGCTGGAAGCGCCGGATAGTTTCCGGATCTTCGCTGATTATGCTTTCGCTATGTTTGGAGCTGTAGCGGGCGATATGTGATAGAGCCTCGTCTAAAGAGGATACGGTACGGATACTCATTTTGTAATCGAGGAACTCGGTACCGAAACTGTTTTCGTTAGCGTGTTGTAAAAGCGTCTCCGGATAATGTTTGGATAGAGCGGCATAAGCCGGTTCGTCCGCATAAATGATTACGTTGCTGTCTGGAAGCTTTCCACAGATATACGGAAGATCAGATAGACGTTCTCTGTGGATGATTAAGCAATCCATGGCATTACATACGCTGACCCTCCGTGTCTTTGCGTTATTTACGATCTCACGTCCCTTGCCTTTATCTCCGGAGCGATCAAAATAGGTATGACAGATACCAGCGCCAGTCTCGATCACCGGAACTTTCGCATGTTCCCGGACGAAGTGAATCAAGGAACTGCTTCCACGAGGAATGATTAAGTCAACCAAGCCGACCGCTCCCAGTAATTCCACCGTAGCCTCTCGATCCGGAGGTAGTAAAGTGCATACCGCCGGATTTATACCCTGACGCTCCAATACAGAATGGATGATGCGTACCAAGGCTCGGTTGGAGAAGTCCGCATCCGATCCACCCTTTAGCACGCAAACATTACCGCTTCGGAAACATAAGGAAAAAACATCGAAGGTAACATTCGGACGAGCCTCATAGATCATGCCGATCACCCCGAAAGGCACGGTTACTTTTCGGATAACCATTCCGTTCGGGCGGGTAGTCTCGCTCAAGACCTTATTTAATGGAGAAGGTAATGTTGATACATTCTCCATATCGGCGGCGATACCTTGTAGCCTTTCCTCTGTCAATTTCAGTCGGTCGTATTTCGGGTTCGCTGGGTCCATACGTTCCAGATCTTGGCGATTCGCGGCGAGTACCTCCTCCGTATGAGTCCGTAGAACCTGCGCTGTCTCCTTTAAGATCCCGATAATCGTTTGATCCGATAGCGTTATCAATTGTTTAGCCGCATCCGAAGCCTGTCGCAGCATATCTTTTACATTCATACTTTTTAATCCAAATATAGATAATCATAATGTATAAGCGGTTTTAAATCCCGTTGCCCTATTTGCTTACGTGCTTCCTCGCTGTCATAGGCGGTACAGCCTACGCCGATTTGCACGCCTTCCTCATTCATTATCTTTACGATATCATCTTTTTCGAAATCACCCTCGATGCGGGTTACTCCAACCAATAATACGCTAGTCGCTTTCGGGGCGGTCAATGCCTCCTCGGCTCCTTTATTGATATGTATTTCCCCTTTGGCGAAACCCTCGGAGTGGGCGATCCATTTCTTTACGCTGCTGACGGGTTTCGAGGCCGGAATGAAACGGGTGCAGACCGTGTCGCTATCCACCGCCAATAACATCGGAAGGATATTATCCTTTTTGCCGTTGGCGATAATAACCGCAATACCTTCGTCCGCCACTTTTTGGGCGATATGGCATTTCGTCAGCATACCTCCCCGGCCAAAGGATGATTTGCTAGTTTGTACATATTCCGACAAATCCGTTTTCCCGCATTCGATTTCCCGGATCACGGAACTATCCGGATCCGAAGGATTTCCATTGTAAATCCCGTCTATATTGCTGAGGATCACCAAGGCATCCATTCCCATCATCGTAGCGATCAAGCCGGATAACTCATCATTATCCGTGAACATCAGCTCGGTTACGGATATCGTATCATTCTCATTCACGATCGGGATCACCTTATTTTCAAGCATTACCTCCATGCAATGTTTCTGATTCAGGTAATGCGTACGGCTTCCGAAATTCTCTTTCGTAGTAAGCACTTGCCCGCAAGTCATGCCATGCTCCCGGAATAACTCATAATACCGGTTGATCAACTTGGCCTGTCCTACCGCCGAATACAGTTGCCGGGCTGATACGGGATCCAGCTTTTTGCCGGCCTTTATCTCGCTTCGTCCAGAAGCCACGGCACCGGAGGAGATCAAGACGATCTCCATACCTTGCCGATGCAAGTCCGCTACTTGGTCAACCAATGCGGACATGCGGGTGATATCTAGCGTCCCATCCTTGCGGGTCAGGACATTACTTCCTATTTTTACAGCGATCCTTTTCAAGAAAGTTATGATTTATTATTTATTATCTTTATCCCGGATCTCTACCCGTCGGATCTTTCCGCTGATTGTTTTCGGCAGTTCGTCCACGAATTCGACAACACGGGGATATTTGTAAGGAGCGGTGACACGTTTCACGTGATTTTGCAATTCTTTGATCAAGGCATCACCCGCTTTATCCTTATAATCCTTCGCCAATACGATCGTGGCCTTTACTACCTGTCCGCGGATCTCGTCGGGGACACCGGTGATAGCACATTCCACTACCGCCGGGTGAGTCATCAAGGCACTTTCCACCTCGAACGGCCCGATACGATAGCCGGAACTCTTGATCACGTCATCCGCACGGCCAACGAACCATAAGTAACCATCCTCGTCACGCCAAGCCACGTCTCCCGTGTAATACAGGCCATCGTGCCAAGCTTCCCGGGTACGTTCCGCGTCCCGGTAATATTCCTTGAATAACCCGATAGGCTTGCCATTTGTTGTGTGGATCACGATCTGTCCTTGCTCGCCATCCTCCGCACGGCTTCCGTCCGGACGCAATAAATCGACATCGTACTGCGGGTTGGGAACACCCATAGAGCCCGGTTTCGGCTCTATCCACGGGAAAGTGGCGACTGTCAGCGTAGTCTCTGTCTGGCCGAAGCCTTCCATCAACTTAATGCCGGTCAACTTATAGAACGTGTCGAACACGGCGGGGTTCAAGGCCTCGCCGGCGATCGTGCAATATTGAAGGGATGATAAATCGTATTTAGTCATATCCTCACGAATTAAGAAACGGAAGATCGTAGGAGGAGCGCAAAGCGAGGTGATCCGGTAATCCTGTATCATCTGCAACATATCAGCAGGCGTGAATTTCTCGTGGTCGTAAACAAATACGGTCGCTCCGGCGATCCATTGCCCATATAGCTTACCCCAAACCGCCTTGCCCCAGCCTGTATCCGCGATCGTCAGGTGAAGGCTGTCCTTATGCAAGTTGTGCCAGAAACTGCCAGTCACGATATGCCCCAGCGGATACGTAAAGTCGTGGGCCACCATCTTGGGGTTTCCGGTCGTACCGGAGGTGAAATACATCAAAGAGATATCGTCATTGCTATTCGGGTGAGACGGGCGGACGAAAGGAGCGGCGTTTTGGATACCCTGTTGGAAATCCTCGAAACCTTCCGGTATTTCCGGCCCTACGGATACGACTCTTTTTACGGTCGGTGAGTCCGGCAAAGCCTCTATGATATGTTTCGTTATCACTTCCTCTCCGGCGCAAACGATCATCTTGATATCGGCGGCATTTGCACGATAAACGATATCTTTCTTGGTCAGTAAGTGTGTAGCCGGTATCACGACAGCCCCTAATTTATGCAATGCGATGATAGAGAACCAGAACTCATAACGGCGTTTGAGTATCAGCATCACCATATCGCCATGTCCGATCCCCAAGGATTGGAAATAAGAGGCCGTCTGGTCCGTATACCGTTTCAAGTCGGCAAACGTAAAATCAATATGCTCTCCATGATCGTTTGTCCAACATAACGCTTTCTTATCCGGTTCTTCCTCAGCCCAAGCGTCTACCACATCATATCCGAAGTTGAAGTTCTCCGGTACCTTGATCTTGAAGTTTTTAATAAAATCCTCTTGCGACTCAAACGTCGTTTTATCTATAAATCTTTCTAACATGCTGTTGATCGTTTATAAAATGACGGCCAAGAAACTGACCTTTTCCCCATCCAGCGCTTTCATACCGTGAGGAAGCTCTGAGTTAAAATAAATACTATCACCTTCTTCTAAGATAAGATCTTTATTGTTGATCTGTAGTAATAGACGTCCTTTTAATACCATATTGTATTCTTGTCCCGGATGGGAATTGAGATACATCGGCTCATCCTCTGGTTTGGGATGTACGGTTACCAAGAAGGGGTCCGCTTTACGTCCGACGAAACCGGCGGCCAATGATTGGTACTTATAGGCTTTCGTACGCTCTACGGCAACACCTTTTCCGTTACGAGTAATAAAGTACGTACTCATTTTAGGCTCGTCGCCAAACATCAACGTGGTTAATTCTACGCCATAAGCCTGTGAGATCTGGTGCAATACGCTAACGGAAATATCAACCGTGCCGCTTTCCAGCAGCAAATATTGCTCAGTCGTGAGGTTGCAGACCTTTGCCATTTCTTCCGGCGTAATCTCCAGTGCGTCCCGTAATCCGGCCAGACGCTCCGCGATTTGTTGTATCTGTTCGTTCATTTTGCTGAAGTTATTGTATTATGTCGCTCCAAAGATAGGAATAAAAAGCAAAAAGAAGGTGAAAGCCCTTGTTTTCTTTTCTAATTAACAGGTATGGATAGGATGGTTGAGGATTATAATGGATAGGTACTTTATTTGCTTCCGGATGGAGAATAGTGGTTTATTTACATATGTGAACGATTATCATTTTGAAGTGAACCCTAAAAGTTGGATGAAAACTTTTAGGGTTCACTGCTATGTACACAAGAAACACAACGAATTTATTCGTAACCTGGATTGTTACCAGCTGCTGCCATAAGCGGATTCGTATTCATTTCACCTTGTGGAATCGGGAAAAGAAGATGTTTGGGGACTTCAAACTCGAAATTCGCTTCATCATAATTATAGCCAAAGTCAATAGGTTTCCACGTAGACAGATCGATATAACCGGCAGCATGCCAGCTCCTCAAATCAGTCCAACGAATACCCTCTTCTGCTGCTAATTCAATGAAACGTTCGTTCATAATGTTTTCCATCGTCACATCTGTCAAATCTGCCGGAACGACAGAGACGGAACCATCTTCGGTAGAACGGCGCGCACGTTTTCGAATGTCGTTTACCTGCTGTAATGCTTTGGGCTTATTTCCTGTTTGCAAATAAGCTTCAGCAGCCAATAATTTGATATCGCCGTAACGTATTAGACGAGTGTTGTTGGTAGAGAGAATACCCCAAGTTTGTTCAAACCAGCAGCGTCCCGGTTTTACATATTTCATTAATTGGTAACCATCGAATTTTTCCCAGGGAGCTCCCGGGATATTGACATCTCCATTTACATTTGTTGTATAGTTGGCAAATGTGTTTTCCTTTCTAGGATCGCCTTCTTCGTATGCATTCATTAACTTTTTGGTAGGCCCATATATGCCGGTATTATAGTTTCCCCAATGGCTTGTACTGTAGTGATACATGGCTCCCATTTGTCCGACTCCACCTCCGAAATTGTTGTCAAGCCAAGCATTGTCCTGTTCGGGTGCATGACCTGCTTGGTATTCGAATAACGATTCGGCATTGTTTTCGAATTGATAGTCGAAGTTTTCAGCGAAATGAACTAATTGCCGTGTTTTGATTTTTTCAAAAGCGACGATTGCCTTTTGATAATCATTAGCGTCTCGGTTGTTATACCGCGCACGTAATGTATAGCATTTTACAAGTAATCCGTATGCGCTTTCGTTGAATGCGCGACCTCGTTCGGTCGTCAAATCCCAGTATTCTTCATCAGGAAGTACTGTTGCAGCCCATTCCAGATCTTCGATCGCTTTGTCCAGTAACTGGAATCCTTCGGAAGGTGGCAAGATTGCATCGGAAATGGAATGAATACGTTTGTCTTGTAAAGGTGCCTTTCTGAACAAATCCCATAAACGGTAAAAACACCAAGAACGAAGGAACAATGCTTCCCCTTTGTTAATATCTTGTAATCCGTCTGTTTTATAAACCGTTTGAGAATCAGGCTCTTCTAATTTTTCCAAAATGAAATTACAACGATAGATTGTTTGGTACAGTCGGCTCCATATGATTGATACCTGCCCGTTTGAACTGTTAAGACCGGCAAAGGCGTCCAATGCGCCTCTTCCTGCATCTTGATTGGCAATATCATCTCCTGGCAATAACAGGATTTCATGTATACCGCCACCATCATTTAAAAGTGCGCCGTACATATTTGCCAAAGAGGCATAACAAGCACCGACACCTTCTTGAAGACGTAATTCAGAATCGAAAAATTCGTCTTCCAGTTCGGCTGTCGGCTTTATATCGAGACCGTCAGTACAAGAAGCAAAACTTAATAGGCCGATTGCAACGAGTGAGGTCGCTATTAATTTATGATATGTTTTCATGTCTATTTATTGTTTTATTTGGTTGATGATTAAAATCTGGCATTGATACCAAAGAAGAATGTTTTCGGGGTCGGATATGTATCGTTTTCAGGATCCAATCCAGTGTATGGCGTAATGGTGAAAACATTGGATGCCCCCGCATAAACCCTTACGTTACGGATATGATTGTTACACAGTTTATAGACTGATGCCGGTAACGTATATCCGATTTGTACATTCTGGAGCCTGAAATAAGCGCCGCTTTCAAAGAAGAAGTCTGAATATCTCAAGTTCTGGGCCGGGTCTCCGCCAACCAAACGCGGATATTCATTCTGTTTGTTCTCCGGTGTCCATGCGTTGTATACGATATGTGTTACGTTGTCTCCTTCTGTCGCGAAGAAAGTAGACGCTTTGATGCTGTTGTATTTAACAACGTCACCGACTCCCGTGAACTGCATGCTGATATCGAATCCCTTATATTCCGCGTTCAGATTCAAACCGTAGAAGAATCCCGGAATGGATTTGCCGACATATACCATATCGTATGAGTCAATCTTTCCGTCAGGACCTTCCGAGTAGAACTCGCCTTCTTTTTTAGGCGCACCTCTCAAGTCTTTGAAGTAGAAATCTCCGGCTCCTACTTTGGCATTTTGATAATTAACATCTTCATGCTTGCTTAACCATTCCTTGGCTTCGGCGTCGGATTGGAAGATTCCATCGACTTTGTATGCTTTATGGTAGAACATAGAGTAACCTTCTTCTACGGATCCTCCTGAAGTCGGAATGTGTTTGTAGGTTTCCAATACCTTATTGGCTGTCGTTGTTAAGTTACCGCCTATCGAGTAATTGACATTCCCGATTTTCCCTTGCCAGTTTGCGCTGATCTCAAAACCTTGGTTTTGCACTTCTGCGATGTTGGCGACTGGATCTTCTATAACGCCTACGCTGGATGGCAGGTCGATTGTTTGCAGAATGCCGTGTGTCTTTTTGTGATAATATTCGGCAGAAAGTGTCAAGCCCGAAAACATTTGAGCGTCGAAACCGATATTGAACGTTTCTGTCTTTTCCCATGTCAGTTCCCGGTTCGGTATACCGAAAATAGAGGCTCCTTCGTGATACATACCGGATGACGGACGATTGTTTTGGGTCGTATTACCCATTGCGTAATGAGGAGCTTTGGAGATGGCAGACAAATAAGCCATATCTCGTACCTCTTGGTTTCCCAATTGTCCCCAACCGGCACGTAGTTTCAAATCATCCAGCCAATCCTGGTTCTCCAAGAACGCTTCGTTCTTAATACGCCATGCGGCCGATAACGATGGGAATGTTCCCCAACGATTTTCCGGAGCGAAACGAGCGCTTCCGTCATGACGGACCGTTACATCTAAATAGTATTTATAGGCATAGTTGTATCCGATACGAAACAGGAAACCTTGTAACGCCCAACGCATCTGATCCGATTCGAGAGAAGTATAGCCACGATCTCCGCCCAGATTGCGCAAATCATCTTTTTTGGTTGTCAAATATTCGGTACTTCCGGTCTTGTATTTGGCATCATAATGTTGGTTGGAAAAGTTAAACAATAGATCCAAATTGTGTTTCCCGAAAGAGTTGGCATAGTTAGCCATAAACTCGGATGTGATGTTATTATTATAGGTCTCCACTTCCTTGTAGGAACCCACGGATTTTCCACCTCCTAAAGAACTGGGGTCACCTCCTGAATAGTCGAAGGCATTTGCGTCATAGTCCCTGAATTCGTAACGATTCGTTTGATAACGGTCCATGCTGATGGTCTCTTTCAAAGTCAGTCCTTTCAGTGGGGTCAGTTCTACGTAAAGACTTCCCATGTTTCTCCATGAGTCATATTTGGTATCGTTGGTGTTGGCGGTTCCGAGGACATTGATGCGGGTTCCTTGTCCATATAATTTCTGATTTAAGTAGGTTCCGTCTTCTTGAAGACCACCTACACCGTATGCATATCCATTGTATCCGGGAATACCTTCAGCTTGATAGATGGGTTGCCAAGGAGCGCTTCGTATAACATCCATATAGCTACTGCCGATGCTTCGTCCCGATGCGTTCACGATACGATAATTGATGCCGGTCTTGATCCAATTGTTGATTTTCGTGTTGATCTTGATTGCGCCGGAATAACGTTGGAGGTCGTTTACTAATAAGGTACCTTCTGTTTTGTTATAGCCGACGGAGGCGTAATAGTCTGTATTGTCTGTACCGCCTGATACTTTGGCGGAATAATCTTGTGTCGGGGCATTGCGATTGCGTACTGCTTTTTGCCAATCGTATGTCGGCGAGTTGCCCAAATAGCGCGGATCATTTGGGTCGAAACGTCCGACATTGTCTTCTGCGATATTCAGTTTCGGATTGGACGCATACACCCCTTGTACGAATTTTGTGTATTCAGGTGTTGTCAGCCAGTCCAATTCTTGCGTAATGTGTTGGATACCGAAACGTGCGCTGAAGTCGACAGTCGGTTTGTCTTTACGCCCTTTTTTGGTAGTGATAAGAATAACACCGTTTGCCGCGCGTACACCATAAATAGCCGCGGCGGAAGCATCTTTCAGAACTGAGATTGATTCGATATCATTCGGATCAATCATGGTCATGATATTAAGAGGGCCTCGAACATCACTGATGCGGGCGTTCTCTCCTTCGATACCGGCACCCATTTCTGTCACGGCGATGCCATCAACTACATATAGTGGATCCGATACGCCCCAAGTATTCGTACCACGAATACGAATTGTCGGACGGCTCATCGGGTCGCCAGTTATGCCGGAGACTTGTACACCGCTCATTGTTCCTTGCATGGCATTTTCTGCGCTCATGGAGATACTTTTCCCGATGACTTCGGAGCCGACGTTCGAAATAGCGGTTGTAACGTCTCTCTTCGAGCGTGTACCGTAACCGATCACTACGACTTCATCGATGTTTTGGGAATCTTCTTCCAGGGTAATATTGAAATTTGTTTTGTTATTGACCGGGAGTGTCAACGTCTTGTATCCGATATAGGAAATTTCCAGGATGGCGTTTGCTGGCACATTCAACGTGAATTTTCCATCGATATCACTCATGATACCGATAGTTGTTCCTTTTACGACAATTGATGCTCCTATGATAGGCTCTCCAGCATTGTCTTTTACTGTACCCGTGATAGAACGGTCTTGTTGGGTAATAGATGTTTCGCTGGTAAGAGAAGCGGGAAGCGCATGGGCTGAAAGTCCCCCCATGCATAAAACCAAGCACGTGGCTAAACATCCTATTTTATGCGGATGTGTGTGTCTGTTTTCTCTTTTCATGGTTGCTTAAATAAAAGTGTTAAAAATCTATTCAAAAGTAGGAGGTCTGTAATTGTTTGGGTGTATGGAATTGTTTTTAGTGTTTAGTTTTTAGGTGCATGGTTTTAGTTTTTGTATCAAAATTCTTTATGTTTTAAGCCACTAAAGCCTTATGGTTAAAATCTGAAGTGATGGTAAGGCATCTTTTCTTATATTTGTGGTAAGTTAGACTTTAAAGAGAATATACTATGATTACACGCAGAAATTTTTTGAAAACATCGGCCACTGTTTTAGCGACAGGTTTGGTAAATCCGGCGGCTTGGAGCGAGACGGCATTTCGTAGTTCGATATTGGGAGCGAATGACCGGATTCATGTAGGACTTATCGGCTGCAAGAATATGGGTTGGTCCAACTTGTTTGATTTCTTGAAACATCCAGAAGTCGAATGTGTCGCTTTGTGTGATATCGACCAAAATGTCTTGAGAGAGAGGGCGGCCGAAGTTGAAAAGCTTCAAAACAAGAAACCTGATTTGTTCTCGGATTATAGACGCTTGCTTGAAATGAAAGAGCTGGATATCGTAATAATCGGAACTCCCGACCATTGGCATTGCTTGCAGTTTACGGATGCTTGCTCGGCCGGAAAAGATATTTATGTGGAAAAGCCCATTGCTAATTATATCGCGGAATGTGATGCGATGGTCGCTGCCGCCAAACGTTACCAGCGGGTGACAACGGTAGGCCAACAGCAGCGCAGCGGTAGCCATTGGAAAGCCATGATTGATTATATCAATACCGGGAAATTGGGCCGTATCGCCCGTGTTGATGTATGGGCTAATTTTAATTATGCGGCCTTAGGCAGAAAGCGGCCTGATTCAAGTGTTCCTGTGGGGGTTGATTATGAAATGTGGCAGGGTCCTGCCCAAAAACGTCCATTCAATAATCAGCATTTTCATGGTTCATGGCGTATGTTCTGGAACTATGGAGGTGGCTTGATGACTGATTGGGGTGTTCATCTGATCGATATGGTATTGTGGGGAATGGATATCAAGTCGATGCCTAAACGTGTGATGGCTTGTGGTGGAAATTATGCGTTCCCGGATGATTGTCACGAGACGTTCGATACACAAAATGTAATTTATGAATTCGATTCGTTTGTCATGAATTGGAGTCATTCCGGTGGTACTCAAACAGGACCTTACAATCGTAACTATGGAATGGCTTTTAAGGGGACGAACGGAACTTTGGTTGCCGACAGGGATAGCTGGGAAATCATTCCTGAATGGAACGATGAGGCCAAACAACCGCGTATCCTCGAATCGATAAAGGTTCGATCGGACTACCGGGATCATATAGATCATGTATTTCGCTTTATTGATTGTGTGAAAACACGTGATTTCGAAACCCCTTGTACGATCGAGAATGGTAGCCTTTGCGCCAAGTATGCCCATTTGGGTAACATCGCGGCTCGTTCGGGCGAAATGTTGGTGTATGATGATCTGAAAAAGAGTTTTATCCAGGGGAAAAATGCCAATGGCTATTTGAAACCGGATTATCGTTCGCCTTGGAAATTTCCATCTTTTTAAATCGACGTTATGGATAGAAGACAATTTATAAAAACGGCAGGGCTTTTGCCGACCGTTTGTTTGTTATCGGAATATGCTTCGGCTGCGAAAAAGGAGGTGGCTGACCAGTTGCCGCGTTTCGGCCTGATTACTGGTAACACTGGAGGAAAATGGTTGGAAGAAAATCCGAGAAAGGCATTGAGGACAATTGCTCGACTCGGCTACAAGGAATTGGAATTTGGTGGAAGTATCGGCGATATGAAGCCTGCCGAACTGAACAAGTTTTTGAAAGATTGCGGGCTGAAAGCGCTTGCTGGAGCCACTTCCATGCAGGCGATGCACGATAAAAAACAATTGTTGAGAGATATCGACACGTGTAAGGAATTAGGACAAGAATATATTGTATGTTACTGGCCGTGGTTGGATGGCGGTGAAAACAAAACATTGGAAGATTGGAAGTTGGTGGCTGAGAATCTGAATAGGGGAGGAAAGATATGTCGGGAAGAGGGATTGAAACTCTTGTACCATAATCACGATATTGAATTCCGTGTAACGGAGGGGCAATTGCCGTTTGATACGTTGGTTCCGGCTTTAGATCCTCAGTTAGTGAATGTGGAACTGGATTTGTATTGGGTCCGGAAAGGAGACCAGCATCCGGAAACTTGTATTAAGAAATATCCGGGTCGTTTCCCTATTTTTCATGTAAAGGATATGGACAATACGGCCGCACGTGATTTTGCCTATGTAGGCGAAGGGTGTATCGATTTCCCTTCGATCTTCAAATTGAATAAGATCGCTGGCGCAAAACATTTTATCGTAGAGCATGACAAACCTGCTGATCCGGAATTATGCATAAGGACAGCGGCCGCTTATTTGTCGGGAATCCGGTTTTGAATGCTTTGTGCTGAAACACGATAGGTCGCTTGTTCTTTTGTTTGCCGGTCCTATCGCGACTGCCAACTTTGCAAAGGCTTCAGGTTCTCTATCGTGTTTCATATAAATATACTCAATATTGCTCAATCGGCTTAATGGCGCCATACCAATCCGAAGGAGCGTATTTCCATTGCACTCTTTCATCTTTTACTTTAGGCACTTTTTCCGGAGTCAAGTCGTAGTTCTTCTCATCCCGATATAAGACATTTCCCAAATGGTTGCCTTCTGGTAGGTATTCCACCAAGACAGCGTTGAACTGCCCCGGACGGCTTTGGCGGTTCTTGACCGATTCCACTAAGTTTTCCTTCGCTACGAAATTCTTTTCTTTCAGGCTGTTGGGTATAGTTCCTGCCTTCTCGTTGAATCCGAACTCGTAATCCCAACCTTTGTCGCAAATGTTCCGATAAATGAAAACATCCTTGAAATTCTGGGAGAGAATGTCTATGCTCCCAACACCGCCGCAATAAACATGGGGAGAGCCGCAACGATAAAAGGTGTTGTTATATATATGTATATTCGATCTTAAGTGATTGCCTCCCCACATACCGAAAAGAAAACCGGAAGCTTGCATGTTGGCAATTACATTATGATGGAAGCGAATATTTCTCAATTCCGAATTTTCCCCTTCGACACTGATGGCGAACCCCCAGAAACAATCGATCGCTACGTTCTCATATAACTCGATATCTTCCAGCAGGCCAAACCAGGCATCTACGTAATAAGCTTGTCGGGGCAATCTTTGGACCGTGTTGTGATGTACCTTTCCATAACGAGAAACTTCTTTGCAGTCAATTCCCTCCTTGAAACAATCATGTACTACATTGTGATCGATCTCGAAATAACGGGAGCCACAAACGGAAATCGCCTCGTGCGGTGCCTCTCCCGGGCGTCTCACTCCTTCTGTTCGATAATCCAGATCGTTGGCTGCGGTTACCCGGCAACGGGTTACCCGGATCGAATCGGCGTACCATAAACCAATCCCAGAATTATAGCTTCTATTCGAAACGCATCCTTCTAAGATGATATGGTGCGTCGGACTGTCTCGGGAAGCGCAGAATGTATGATGATCTCCTCTGCGTAATAAAAAGCCGGCAGCGTATGAATTCCGGACCGTAATGCCTATCCACTTGACATAAGCAACATACTCTATCTGTACCACTCCTTCTTCTTTGGAAGAAAATGGAACCTCCATTTTATCTTGCTTAACGGTTTTCAGGAGCGAGCCGTCAATGATCGCCTCCTCTCCTGGCATCGATTGATATACGATCCAAGCATCCGACCTGCCCGAATGAACCGGGCGTACCGGTTCTGTCACTTTATACACTCCGCCTCGTAGTACAACCGTATCGCCAGCTTGCGCTAACGAGCAGGCTTTGTGAATTGTCTGGAAAGGAGCTTCCAGGGTTCCGGCTTGCTTGTCATTCCCTTCCGTAGAAACATAATAGCTACGGGCATTCACGCTGCCGGCCACCATAAACAGTAGCGACATACCTATCCATAAAATCTTACATCTGCACATATTTAAATCTAATTAGTTAAATTCCAATTAAACCTCCCTTCTCGCAATCGTGGGATTTTTATGAGGTAAAGGAACTGATATTCTCATTTGAATGGTGTCAAATTTTAATCTTATGCTGTCAGATCTTTAAATAACACTTTAAGAATTGGCGATGACACTTTAGCTTTTTACTCATCGAAGGCTGATTTTAGCATTTCATAAAGAGTTTGCGTCCAAAAACTAAAGATTCGGAACAAAAACAACAGAACAATATTCTTTTTCCAAAAGCCTACCCCCGATTCCTTTTTAGCTTTGCATTAAGTAATCATTCTAATTTTATACATTATGGGAAAAGAACAAAAATGTATTAGCTTGCTCCTGCTCTTTCTATCCCTTTCTTTCTATTCGACAGGGAAAGTTGCAACGTATAATTATCCTGACGGCATCCCGCTATCGGGAGATTATCAGGTATGGGTCAACGAAGTTCCTCAAACTGTCATCCAAGTCCCTGTCCCAGCCTCTTATACGGCCTTTAGCATGGAAGGGAAAGTCCAAGTGAAAATAAAAGCGGCACACGATGTTAAGTGGGTAGAGATCCATCCGGTCAGTAGCGGTATCAAACCGATATTGGAAAATGGATTCATCACCTTTGAAATCTCCCGGCCTTGCAAACTTAGCTTAGAACTGAACGGGCGGATCTCCAGTCCTCTATTCATTTTTGCCAACCCACCAGAGCGGAAACCTGACCGGAATGATCCGAGTGTGATCTATTTCGAGGCGGGCAAGATACACACTCCCGGGGTGATCGTCCCTAAATCCGGACAGCATGTGTTCATTGAAGGAGGTGCCTGGGTCAAGGGCGCTATTTCTGCTCGGGAGGTGCGCGATGTAAAGGTTTCTGGCTATGGAATCATGGATGGGACCCAGAACTCTCGGATGGGAGCGGATGAAATGGCGGCCATCTTCACCAAAGACAACGGCTACAAGTCGGAAGGTAAGTACCAACGTTTTATTGAATTTTACGATTCAAAGAATCTGACCATTGAGGATGTGATCTTGCATAACAGTACGACCTGGCAAGTTGTCCCGATTAATTGTGAAAGGGTTGCCATTCGGAACTTGAAATTAATTTCCGATAATCCCAGCGATGACGGTATTGATGTTGTTCGTAGCCGTGACGTGCATATAGAAGATTGTTTCATTCGGGTTAAAGACGATTGTATTGCGGTTAAGGCGCATTTGGACTATCCGGATGATTGTATTGTCGATGGTGTTTTAGCGGAAAAATGTGTCATCTGGAATGCGGCTTGGGGAAATGGCTTGGAAATCGGATTTGAACTGGAATCAAGTGAAGTGAAAAACATTACTTTCTGCGATATTGACGTCCTGCATGTTGAAAGTGGAGCTGTGTTCAGTATGGGTTGTCAAATGGTCTCTTTCAAAATCTCCCTCCAATAGATTGGCTCTACCTCGCTTAACAGAAAGTCTATGAAGTCCTTCCGTGCATCCCTGCACAACTCCTTGTGTAGTTCTCGGAATGTGCTGAAATTGCCGTTGATATACGCCTCTGCCAAATACTCGAAGAAATTATCCACCTCGTAGTATCTGCATTGCTGCGCTGCCGTCTTTGAATGTCTCTTTGTTGCCATAGCCGTCTTATATTAAATTGTTAATAACCAAATGATGAGGGCGAAGAATGTCGCTATTGAAAGCAGGGTAACAACCACGCTAAGGGTTATGCGCACCACGCCACCGATGATTTCTCCTGCCACTCCGAAGATTAAAGCACCTGCCCAAAAAATTGCTCCGAAAAGGGCTGTCAGTAATGCGGTTGCCATTCTCCGCAACGCCTGTCCTATGTATCGTATCGCTTTCATATCTTTTTGTTTTTTGATTTATGCGGATTTGAGAGTTGAGGGAGTTGAGTTTCAATCTCTTTTTCGCCTCTTGTTGTCCGACATTTTTTTTATGCGTCTTCTGGTCGCTTCGGTCGTTTTCGTTTCAGTTACCCATTCATGGAGGGTCGCGGGGAAACAAGGTTTTTTGAAGAAATACTACCCGACAACGGAGGTGTGGAGATTTTTTCAAAAACAGGAGGCTTGACCTTGTTTTCACGTTCAAGACCCGGAGTTCCTTTGCGACTGATAACGGAACGAATCCGAGGCGAACATCTGAAGACGATAATGGAGGAGAACGAAATAGAGGTAAAAATGAAAAGAAACCCGTTCTGCTTTCGTCAGAATCAAAGGCTATATGTGTTTCTACGGAAGTATCTCCCTGCATAACCTGCCATAAAGAATTATCCCCAGTTACGATGCTCTTGAAAAGAGTCGCAACGGGGGATGTTTCTTTGGGTTATGCCGTTATCCGAAAATGGTCGTTGAATTTATGAAACGATCTTTTTCGGAGGAAAATTCCCTTTGGGTATATTATTATTTACTCTTGCAAATTGAGAGGACAGATATTTATCAATTCAATAATCATAAGTATATAAGAAAAATGAAAAGTACATTTTGTATCTTGTTTTATGTAAAGCGCATTGCTGTCAAGAAAGACGGTACAGCACCCATTTTTTGCCGTATCACATTGAATGGTACACAAACCAGTTTCAGTTGCAAACTATTCGTCCCATTGGATAAATGGGACGCCAAAAGTGGAATGGCAACCGGCAGGGATGTCGTGTCCCGCCATGCCAATAGTGAGATAAAGAAAATCCGGAAGAATGTAAGGAAACATTATGATACCATTTTCAACGGCTTGGGACCTTTGACCGCCGAGAGGGTGAAACATTCCTATCTCGGTTTTGACCGTTGTGGAAGGACATTGTTGCAAGTATTTGAAAATCACAACAAGGATTATGAACAGTTGGTTATAAACGGAATAAGAAAAGAAGCTACTTACGATAGATATTGCTGTGTTTACAAGCATATTCAGGAATTTCTTTGGAAAAAATATCGTCTGAAAGATATTGCCCTTGAAGACATACGCTCCAATTTCATAGCGGATTTTGAGGCTTTTCTAAAGAACAAGAAAGGGTGTTCAAATAATACCACCTGCATTTACATTACTCCTCTTCGCAAAATGATTTCCATTGCGATAAACAACGGTTGGCTGGTATGCGACCCTTTCTTCAATTATCGTATTTCCATTCAGAGAAAGGACAGGGTATATTTGACCATGAATGAAATAGAAAACATTGCCAATATGCAGTTCACAAAGTTCCGTAAGAACTATGAACTGATACGGGATCTTTTTGTGTTCTGTACTTTCACCGGGGTATCATATATTGATTTGAAACACTTAAAGCACAAAAATCTGAAACTGATAGACGGGGAACTGTGGCTGTGCTTTAATCGCCACAAGACGGGAATTTCCTGCAACATACCTCTGCTGGAAACTGCTAAAGAAATATTGGAACGCCACAAGAATCCGGACAAGGCACAATACCTGTTCACTTTGCCTGTATATCAAACTCTGCTGAGTGGCATAAAAAGGATTGTTGAGAAATGTGGGATTGAAAAGGATATTTCTTGGCATACGAGTCGGCACTCTTTCGCCTCGGAAGTGTGTCTGTTGAATGGAGTGCCGATTGAAACCATCAGCCGGATGCTCGGACATACGGATGTGAAAACAACTCAAATCTACGCAAAAGTCAGCAATACCGCCATCCGCAGGGATATGGCTAACTTGGCAGAGCGGTTAAAGAGACTATAAAAGTGAAAGAGGTTCTGCTACATTGCAGAACCTCGCAAATTATTTTTTCAATTCTTTGGCTGTTTGGCAAATAAAGTATAACTTTGTTTTCTGAAAAGAGTTGTTTGAAAGAGTAAGCAAAGTACAGCGAATCAATGCAGTCTGAATGTCGCTAAATCATTACCCTTTTTCTACCACTTGTTTGCTACTCTTTGCTTTTCAATCAGATACAGTATTTTTTATTATCCTGTACAAAGATAACGTGTTATTATAGATCGCGCAATGATTCTGTGATTTTATCTAGGAAGGAAAAGTAAGGGTTAATGTGTTTTCGTCTATTCGTATTTGATAACCTCGACCGGGCAGCTTTCGGCAGCCTCTTTAATACCCGCCTCGAAATCATCGAAATTAACTCCTTCGTTTACACGTGAACGATCTGTAACAGTGAATACTTCCGGGCAAATGCCCTCGCATGTACCGCAAGCGATGCAATCCTCCTCAATCCAAACTCTTTTAATTGCCATAATTTTATTCCTTTAAGATGATTAATATGTTAATGTAACAAACAACTTTCGCGGATTGTTTTCGGGAGAGGTCTTTTAGATCATTGTATAGACCGTGAAATGAGCTTATCTTTGGTTGATATATATTAACGTTTATACGCCACTGTTTTAAAATAAATTTGCTACGTTTACAGCAGAAAGTTTCATTGAATAACCATTTAAAAAATCTGAAGTATTATGGATAATGCTATTTTTAGATTTCCTAAACCCATTAATGAGCCGGTAAAAGCGTATGCTCCCGGATCAAGTGAAAAAGCATCCTTAAAGAAAGCGTTGGCGCAGATAAGTTCCGAGGAATGGGATATACCTCTGGTAATTGGCGGAAAAGAGATCCGTACGGGTAATACCGGTAAGGTCGTTATGCCTCATGATCATCATCATGTATTGGCTACTTATCATAAGGCGGGCGAGAAAGAAGTACAAATGGCTATCGACGCCGCCATGAAAGCGCATAAGGAATGGTCAGAACTTCCATGGGTGGAACGTGCGTCTATTATGCTTCGTGTAGCTGAGTTGTTGGCTACGAAATATCGTTATATCCTGAACGCTTCGGTTATGTTGGGACAGAGCAAGAATCCGTTCCAAGCGGAGATCGACGCTCCCTGCGAATTGATCGATTTCTTGCGTTTCAGTACCTTCTACGCTAGTCAAGTATATGCCGATCAGCCCTATTCCGAGACGGGTATATTGAATCGTATGGAATACCGAGCCTTGGAAGGTTTCGTGTTCTCGCTCACGCCGTTTAACTTTACGTCGATCGCTTCCAACCTGAATATGGCTCCGGCTATGATGGGTAACGTGGCGGTATGGAAACCGTCTACTACGGCGATCCATTCGAACTATTTCTTGATGAAGGTTTTCCAAGAGGCCGGCTTGCCCGATGGCGTAGTGAATTTCATTCCGGGGCAGGGTAGCGTGATCGGTAAGGTGATTACGGGTAGCCGTGATTTGGCGGGATTCCATTTTACGGGCTCTACCTCTACGTTCAATACCTTGTGGCGTCAGATCGGAGAGAACTTGGGGCATTATAAATCTTATCCGAAGATCGTAGGCGAGACAGGTGGCAAGAACTTTATCTTCGCTCATCCTTCCGCTCCGGCGTTGGATGTGGCTACCGCTATCGTACGCGGCGCGTTCGAGTATCAGGGGCAGAAGTGCTCGGCGGGTTCCCGGGCCTATATCCCGGCTTCTCTCTGGAAAGAGGTGAAAGATTATGTGGGCGATATGCTGAAAGAGATCAAGATGGGTGACGTGCAGGATTTCACGAACTTTGTCAATGCCGTGATCGATGAGGCTTCGTTCGATAACATCATGAGTTATATCGATTATGCGAAACAGTCTCCGGACGCAGAGGTTCTTTTTGGTGGTAACGGGGACAAATCTGTAGGTTATTTCGTGGAGCCAACGGTTATCCAGACCACGGACCCGATGTTCAAGAGCATGGTAGAGGAAATCTTCGGGCCGGTGATTACGATCTACGTATATGACGACGCTAAATATGAGGAGACTTTGGAACTTTGTGATCGTACTTCTCCGTACGGATTGACGGGTTCTATTTTCGCCCGTGATCGCTATGCGATCGATAAGGCATTCAATACCTTGCGCTATTCGGCCGGTAATTTCTATATCAATGATAAACCGACCGGCGCCGTGATCGCCCAGCAACCGTTCGGCGGTTCCCGTGCGTCCGGAACGAATGACAAGGCCGGTGGCCCGTTGAACTTGATTCGTTGGACGAATCCTCGTTGTATCAAGGAATGCTTGGTTCCTCCGACGAGCTACGGGTATCCGTTCTTGGGTGAGAAATAATTTCTTGATTTATAAATACCGACAGATTGTGGGGAGAGACGGGGCGTGCCCCGTCTCTACGCTATGACGTTACCTTTATCTATATACGTATGTTAGACTTTAATAATACCGAGATCGCTTTCTCGTCGAAGTCGCGGGGAGAACTACAAAATGCTTATTGGCTTTTTAATACGATCAAATATCCGTGGCTGGTAAAATGCGCCAAGGTAGCCACGAATATAGCCTTGAAAATACATTTTCCGCTGGCTTGGGCGGTGAAGCCTACCTTATATAAACAGTTCATTGGGGGAGAAACTTTACAAGACTGTTCCGCTGCCATCAACCACTTGATGAAATACAACGTGAAATCGACGCTCGATTATTCGGCGGAGAGCGAGCAGACCCCAGAGGGCATACAAGCGACTTTCGAGGAAACCTTGCGCTCGATAGATTTTGCGAAAGGAAATACGAATCTGGCCTATGCCGTGTTCAAACCATCCACGATCACGACCGATGAGTTACTGGCCAAAGCGTCCGAGAAACGGGAAGAGCTTACGATAGACGATGTCCGGCATTTCCGCGAGTTCCGCGAGCGTTTTATGGCGCTTTGCCAACGGGCTTACGATAACGACGTACGTATTTTAGTGGATGCGGAGGATTATTGTTTCCAAGATGCCATTGATGCGTTGACCGATGAGGCGATGCGTAAGTTCAACAAGAAACGTGCGATCGTATTCGCTACCTTGCAAATGTATCGCCATGACCGGATGCCTTATCTGCGTCGTATCTACGATGACGCCGTGGCGAAAGGTTATATCGCGGGCGTGAAATTCGTGCGCGGGGCTTATATGGAAGCGGAGCGTGCTCGTGCGGCGGCGTTGGATTATCCCGATCCGATTTGTAAGGATAAGCAGGCCACGGACGAGAATTATGATGCGGCGGTCCGTTTCACCATGGATCATTTAGATCGTTTCGAGATGTTTATGGGAACTCATAATGAGGAGAGTAATTATAAGTTGGCAAAATTGATGGACGAGAAGGGGATCGCCCGTGATGATTCCCGTGTTTTCTTCGCACAGCTATTGGGGATGAGTGATAATATCTCCTTTAATCTTGCCCATGCGGGATATAACGTAACTAAATACGTCCCTTACGCCTCCGTGAGGGATGTACTGCCGTATTTGATCCGGCGTGCGGAAGAGAATACCTCTGTTGCGGGGCAGACCGGCCGGGAACTCCGGATGTTGGAGGCTGAGATGGAAAGACGTAAGAATAGCCGTTGAAGAAAACGCCGGTATTGGCATGGAGTGATGCCGGTATTGGCGTGTGGCGTAAGCACTACCGGTGCGGGCTTACGCCACTACTGCTTCGGCCTTGCGCCGATATCGGTGTTTGCAAATGGTTATTTAGGGAGAGCGATGTACTTATTTACTGGCCTTCAGTCCTCGGATCACGGAGGAGGTGAAACCGGAAAGTTCCATCTCGTTCAATCCCTTGATGGTGATACCGCCCGGGGTCGTTACTTTATCGATTTCCATCTCCGGGTTGCTCTTGTTCTCGAGCAATAAATCAACAGCACCTTTCACGGTATGCACCACGATCTCTTGCGCTTGTTTGGGATAGAAACCCAATTCCACACCGCCTTCTATCGCCGCACGGATATAACGCAATGCGAAAGCGATGCCGCTGGATGCCAATGCCGTTCCTGCGCCCATCAGCCGCTCTTCTACCAACATGGCGTTGCCAAGCTCGTTGAAAATATGGATGATTAAGTCCGTTTGCTCCTTGGAGGCGTTGCGGGCGGAAACGAAAGTCATGCTGCTCATCACCTCGATAGCCGTGTTGGGCATGATCCGGAAGATCGTGGGAGTAGCCAGACAATCGAAGTCCGTGTTCTTGGTCAAATAAGTATTTAACAGGTCGAAAGTCACGCCAGCCGCTACGGATACGATGATTTGTTTCTCGAAGTCGAGCACCGACTTAATCTCATCTATAATCATTTCTACACGCCAAGGTTTAACGGCGATTATAATGATATCAGCGTTTCGTGCCGCTTCCACGTTATCATGGGTCAAGATAAAGTCCGGATCGATCTTTCTCATCTTCTCCAAGGTCTCATCCGATTGGGCGGTACAAGTGATATCAGAGGCTTTGAACATGGTTCCTTTCGCTAAACCTCGGGCGATCGCTCCACCGATATTACCCGAACCGATAATAGATATTCTCATTTTGCAGATAATTAGTTATATATTATGTTTCCTGAGGAGGCAAACTTAGATAAAATATCTCAAATACGTACGACTTTGTAGAGTTAGCTACGGATAAAAAACTTACATTTGCGGTCGATACGGACTTAATACTAATATAAATATATAAAATTACATGAAAAAGACAATTCTAGTTTCAAGCATGCTATTCGCTCTGACTATGTCCGCTACGATCCAAGCGCAAGACACGGAGAAGAAGGAGAGTGAGGAGGGATTCGTGTTCACGACCGTGAAAGAGAACCCCATTACATCTGTTAAGAACCAAAATCGTGCGGGTACGTGCTGGTGCTACTCCTCGTACTCTTTCTTGGAGTCGGAGTTGCTTCGTATGGGAAAGGGCGAGTATGACTTATCCGAGATGTTTACGGTATATAACACCTATCTGGATCGTGCCGACGCTGCTGTGCGTACGCATGGGGATGTTTCGTTCTCGCAAGGTGGATCTTTCTATGATGCGCTCTATGGGATGGAAACATTCGGCTTGGTTCCGGAAGAGGTGATGCGCCCAGGTGTGATGTATTCCGATACGTTGAGTAACCATACCGAGCTTTCCGCCTTGACCGACGCTATGGTGGCCGCTATCGCCAAAGGAAAGTTACGCAAATTGCAGTCTGATGAGAATAACGCCATGTTATGGAAGAAGGCGGTCGCTGCGGTACATCAGATTTACTTGGGGGTTCCTCCTGAGAAATTCACGTATAAAGGGAAGGAATATACACCGAAATCTTTCTTCGAGTCTACAGGTTTGAAGGCTTCGGATTATGTCTCATTGACTTCTTATACGCATCATCCGTTCTATACCCAGTTCCCGCTTGAGATTCAAGATAACTGGCGTCACGGTATGTCGTACAACTTGCCGCTGGATGAGTTCATGGAGGTCTTCGATAACGCTATTAATACGGGTTATACGATCGCTTGGGGTTCCGACGTGAGCGAATCTGGTTTTACTCGTGACGGAGTGGCTGTTATGCCTGATGATGAGAAAGTACAGGAGTTGAGTGGTTCCGATATGGCCCATTGGTTGAAATTGAAACCGGAGGAAAAGAAGCTGAACACGAAACCGCAACCTCAGAAATGGTGTACGCAAGCGGAGCGTCAGTTAGCTTATGATAATTATGAGACGACCGACGACCATGGTATGCAGATCTACGGTATCGCCAAGGATCAAGAGGGTAATGAGTATTATATGGTGAAGAACTCTTGGGGAACCAACAACAAGTATAACGGTATTTGGTATGCTTCCAAAGCATTTGTCCGTTATAAGACCATGAATATCGTGGTTCATAAAGATGCCCTGCCTAAAGCGATCAAAGCCAAGTTAGGTATCAAATAATCGGTCCGCTAAGGATGGCTTAAATAAAAACTAAACCCCGATAGCTTCCGGCGATCCGGTAAGACTATCGGGGTGATCTATATATACAAAGATGTGCTGCCTATATTATTGAACAAGTTTTAGTGTGTAGTTAAGATCTGCCGCCGCTTTTTGCAACGCGTCGTTCATCAAGGTCAAGTTATCCCCTTCTACTAGGAAATAGATGACGGGTTCGCCATCACTAGGAATCAACTCATAGATTACCGCGCTAGCGTCATCGGGAGTTCCGTGTTTTACTTTTTGTTTACCGGTTGTAATGGCTTTCTGGGGAGCTTTCTTCGCTGCCCCGGTGCTTGAGGCTACTGCTTCCGGTACGATATAAAGAGCATCCAACTCGAATACGCCTTCCTCGTCTGCGTTATCTTGTTGATAATACAAGGTTAAGTCATAATCTACATTTACGCTATCCGGAGAAGTTAGGGTTCCCTTATACTTTTTCTGGATAACCGCTCCCTTTTTAGGATCAGTCTTCAAGGAATCCCTCATATTCACGGGCTTTGTCGATTGAGTCGCCTTGACAGAATGGATCAGTGGCAAAGACGGAGCGTCCGGAGCCGCCGACATTATGGCGAATTCTTCTTCCTCTACTTCTACGGGTATATCCTTTTGGGCTTGTTTCCCGCTACATGCGGCCAAAAATGCCATAGCCGCTACTGCGATAAAATACTTTTTCATTACCATTATTTATTTTATTAGTGACGTTTGGACATATAACATAAAATCCCCCACGATTTGTTTCGTGAGGGATCATTTTTAACTATTTACCCTGAAATATTTATTTCTTTGAAGGCTCTACCCTGTCATCCGGATAGGGAGCGGTCGGGATCGTGGAAGCGCTTCCGTCTCGGCCGGCGAAATAGTGCGGTGACATGATCTCTACGCCTGCCTCATTGAATACGTCTTGTATGTTTTGATGTAGGTCTGAATAGATATCTCCGAGTTTATCGGCGTCCTTTATATAAGCGTTGATTTGATAACAGGGATAGTAATCGCTTAGTTCGGTCTCCAATACGAAAGGCTTCGGCTCTGGCAATACCCCGGTGGTTTGGCGGGCGGCATTGATCAATAATTGATGAACTTGCCGCCAAGGTACGTCGTAGCCGATCGTAACCGTGCTGTGGATGATTAATCCGTATTGCCGTGCGGATGCGCTATAATTCGTTGTATGGGAGGACATGATAAAGGAGTTCGGGATGGTCACTACCTCATTCTTGGGAGTACGTAAGCGGGTAACAAACGGAGTCTTCTCGATCACGTTGCCAGTCGTCTCGTTCAGTTGGATACGGTCACCCAATTTAAAGGGCCTCATATAAGTAATGACCAATCCGGCGATGATATTTCCGATCACCGTACTAGAACCCAACGATATGATCAAACCGACAAATACGGATATGCCTTGAAATACCCCCGAGTCCGATCCCGGTAGATAAGGATAGATCATGGCGATCATAAAGGCGTATAGCAGGAAACGGATGATATTAAACGTTGGTTGTGCCCAGTCCGGGTAAAAACCTGATATTTTCAGGTTCTCGCTCTCTATCTCGTTGGCTATGTATTGGATTCCTTTTACGATGTATTTGATACAGTAATAGATCACCAAGATGATAAACAAGTTCGGGATATAGGAGGCGACCGATTTAAAGATCATCTTTACCGGTTCCAGCAAATAAGAGAATATCTTCAAGGCGAGGTCTTCTGTTTGCGGGAAGATAGCGAAAAGGATCGGTACACTGATGGTTAATTGGATTAGTAACACGATCCATCGTATTACGTTGGTGAAAAACATCAATACACGTCCTTGGCGATGTGTGTTGAGGAATTCATAATCCCGGATGGTGATGGATCTGAGTCGGTTCTGCTTTAACCAGATAATTTTCCTGCGTAGTTTCTTGAACAGATAGTTGGTCAGCTTAAACAGGAAATATTGGATGATAATTACGAGGATGAACAATAATACCCGTTTCGCTATCTGTAAGATACTATGTTGCTCCCTTAGCTCTTGTATCTTGTTTTGGATAATCGGTTGATATTGTTCAGCGAGGGCGATACGACTGAGATTTTGCCATAAGGCATCTTGGTCGGTGATACTTAGGATAACCTTGTCTCCGTACATGATATCCGTTACGTATTCGCTGTCATAGATATAGATGGAATCCTTCTTCAAGGAATGCGAGGTCCCGATCTTTACCATGATATTGAGGATATCCTCAGCCCGATCAACGGGGGTGCGGCCTCCCCGTTTAGCGTAAAGGTAAAATAAGGTATCTCCCTCTACGACTACAGGTACGCCGGGAGTCAGCGCCCGAAGGGAATCGATACGGTTTCGTTGCTCGGCCCTTTTTAGGGAGTCGGCGGTAGCATTGCTGTTCTTCGTGCTTTCCAGCTCGTCTTTGAGCAAAATCTCGTTTAGTTTCATCTCTTGCAGCTGGAGGGCTAGCTCCTGCATTTTGATGGAATCCTGCCGGTGCTGCTCGTCGAGCGAAAACGTATCGGTCGAGGTAACTGGCTCCTTCGGCTCATTGCCTAGTGTCGTAGACAATAGTTCTTCGGCCTTTTCCCTTAATTGGGCGTTGGATACCGTTGGCAGGAAACTGATTCCTGCCAAGATCACTAATCGCAATAAAAATTGTTTCATCGAATCGTGGATTAACTATTTACCACCGGCCGGAAGATGCTCTAGCCAGTATTTAGCCATTGTCTTACGTAGGTGAAGAGTCGTTCCTTCCCTTTCGTTGATGCTATGGCTACGCATCGGGTAACTGATTTGCGTAAACATCTTTCCGTTCTTGATCAACTTGTTCACCAGCATCTCGCAATTCTGGTAATGCACGTTGTCATCTCCCGTACCGTGGATAAGCAGCAGATTACCTTCCAGTCCCTCGGCATAGGTAATCGGGGAACCTTTGCGGTAGCCTTCCGGATTGTTCTGCGGAGTATTCATGTAACGTTCTTGGTAGATCGTGTCGTATAGGCGCTGGTCAGCGACAAAAGCGATCGCTATACCGGTATGGAATACTTTCGGATAACGGAACATGCAGTTCAAGGTTTGACTGCCGCCGCCGCTCCATCCGGTAATGCCGATCCGGCTGGCATCGATAAACGGATATTGACGGGCCATATCTAAAATACCCCTGCTTTGATCCTCGGAGGAGAAAGTGCCCACTTCCCCGTAAATACATTTACGCCATTCACGCCCACGAGGAGTATTCGCGCCCCGGTTCTCTATACTCACCACGATATAGCCTTGGTTCGCCATATATTGTTGCCATAAATCTCCGTTACCCCATACATCTTGTACGGTGGCGCTCGCCGGCTCGCCGTATACCTCTATGATAACCGGGTATTTCTTGGATGCGTCGAAATCGACAGGTTTTATCATCCATGCGTCCAAGGTTAGAGGGCCGGATTTGACCTTGATAAATTCTTTTGGGTTTAATCCTAAAGCGGCGTATTGCTCCTTGGCTTGGGCATTATCCTCAAGCATGCGTACGGATTGATGTTTCGGGAAAGAAACCATGTCGATAACGGATGGGGTAGAGGCGTTGCTATACGTATGTATGGCCCATTTGCCGGTGGGTGACATGTTGTAGCGGTGCTGTCCGGATTGTTCCATGGGGCTTACACGCTCCACTTCCCCATTGCCGAATGCTTTAGCCCGGTACAAGTAACGTTGGGTGAAATTGTCCGGGGAGGCGATGAAATAGACCCAGCCCTTTTGTAGATCGGTCCCGACCGGCGAGATATAATCAAAATCACCTTTGGTGATGGGTTGTATCTCTTTTCCGTCCCGGCTTATCCGGTATAAATGCCGCCAGCCGCTACGCTCGCTTTCCCATGTGAAATAGCGGTTGTCCTTTAACCATTGTATGTTATCATTCGTGTCCAGCCATGCGGCATCCGTATCGGTGAAGATATTATTCAGCGAGTTATCGGATATCTTGGCGATCCATACCTTATTGGTATTCTGCGGGCGGTTTAGTTGCTGTATAAACAACTCATCGCTTCCGGGGATAAATTCCATACGGGGCAGGTAATTATTCCGGGGATCTCCGGGTATGGCGATCCAAGTGGTGTTCCCGCCGGTAGAGGCAACGTAGCCGACTTTTACGGCCGAATTGATGGTTCCTGCCTTGGGGTATGGGAAATGGATCACCTTTGCGTAGATGGAGTCTACATTATTAATAATGTCGAACACTCCTGTTCCTTTCGTATCGCTTTGCCAATAGGCGATATGCTTTCCGTCTGGGCTCCAGCGGAAACCGTCCCGGCAACTGAACTCTTCCTCATATACCCAATCGAAGGTTCCGTTGACAATCGTATCGCTTCCGTCTTTTGTTAGCTGCGTGATTTTCCCGGAGTCTATATCTTCTACATATATATTATTGTTGGAAACATAGGCCACCCGTGTGCCATCCGGAGAGAATTTAGCGAACATCATGGAGGACTCCGGCATTCCTTTTCCCAATTGACGTAAAGCGCCGTCCTTTAGGTTTAATACCCAATAGTCACCCCGTGTATCATAACGCCATACCCGTTGGGTATTGTTATAAATCAAGACTTTCTCATTATCCGCACTCCAAGAGATGCTACGTACGGGAATAGGCTTTCCGGTAGATTTGTCCGTCAATAGGGATGAGGGGATAATGACTTCACGGGAGTTATCTTTCGCTCGATAGGCGACGATATCCGTACCTCCGGTTTGCTTATTATTTTCCAAGCGGCTATAACGTTCACCGTCTTTTAGCCAAGTCATGCTTCCGATGCCTTTCGTTTGTATGACGTTACCGGCAACGATATCCTCAAGATTCAATGCTTTTTGTGCCATGCTTATACCTCCCGACAGAAGGCTGATCGTGGCGATTGCTATTAATTTATTTAGTTTCATGTTGTATTAGTTGGTTACTACTATATTTATGCAAAGAACGGAAAGTTAGTTGATATAACAAAATGGATTTGTATATTCGCGCCTCGGAAATCAAGAATAATCATAATTTAATTTTATATAGAAATCGGAATGAAAGCACTTTCAATGTATGTATGGTCACTTTTAGTGATCATGATGATGGGATTTACTTCTTGTGGGGATGATGATGAGCTTCAATTCTCGGAAGAACAATTGGCTTATATCAACAAAAACAAGGAATACATCTGGGAAAAGAAAACAGAGAAAGATGAGAAGGGTGAATTAAGATATAAACAAGTTGTTCTAGGGGGTGATACCGCCTTATACCGGATCATTCAAAAAGAAAATGAGTGGCAAACGACACCCACGATGACTTCCGTGGTCTATTTGCTAGGTTTGGAAGGGAAGTTCATAAATGGACAGGTCTTTCAAAACAAATTGGAGGAATCGAACTTCCCTATGAACAGTATTATACCGGGCCTGAGCGGTATCTTATTGAATATCCATCTGGATGAGACTGTGGAGGCTATTATCCCGGCTTCGCTAGGTTATGGATATAGAGATGATCGAGGTATCCCCGGAGGTTCTACTTTAATCTTTACTTTTACCTTGGATAAGGTCGAATGAATATTATCAGACTAAAGGCACATTTGGTTTGATCTGACTTTTATCTTTATAAGATTTGGCACGGTTACTTAATTCCGCCAATGGGTTAATAGTATAAGTAGGTGTGGTGTAATTGCTTTATTTTGAATATGTATACGATTTATTCGTAAATATTCGATAGTTTCGTTGCTTATCTCCTTTTTTCTTTTTAATTTGGCGGATTATAAACATAATCTTGATATTATGAAGACTGCCATTGTTCCTTTCTTGTTGATTCTGAATGTTCTTGTCGCAGTAAATGCACAGACTAAGGATTCTGTTATCTTGGTGAAAGACAGTATTACGGTAAAATTGCCGGATGTCTACGTTACTTCCGAGCGTCCTTTGGTTAAGGTTACGGACGATGCCTTGTCTTTCGACGTGCCTAACTTGATTAAGGCTAAACCGGTGAATACCGCATTTGATATTTTAGGAGAGATTCCCGGACTGGTGAAAGAGGGAGACAACGTTAGTATCATTGGTGTCCCTACTACGAACATTATTATTAATGGACGTAAAAGCTCAATGTCACTGTCACAGATTGTAGAGCTTCTGAAATCTACCTCGGCCAGTAAGGTAAAGAGTATAGAACTTTTGTATAGCTCTCCTCCAAAATATGGTGTAAAGGGAGGTAGTGTAAATATCATTATGGAGAAGAAGGTGAATGAGGATTTAAGTGCCGATATCTCTTTGACCGGAAAGCAAGCTTTCTACTTCTCGCCAACTTATCTTACTCCAAAAAGAAATATAGTCTGGATCTATCTTATTCCGCTAATTATAACCATTCCCGTTCAAACGAGGATATGAACGCCTATCCCATCGTGAAGGATCGTCCTTATGAGATCCTGCAAGAAAATATGGCGGTAGGTCGTTCCATGAACCATACGATTGGGGCAAGTGCCAGTTGGTTTATGGATAAGGGGCGTGAGGTGGATATTTCTTATTATGCCAAGATAACGGATTCTAATTCCAAACGATATTCGAACACTCTATTTGTGGGTATTGAGAATGCGGAAAGTAATAATAAGTTATCGGGCCCGAAGAATCTTCAAAATGTACGGTTGAATTATGCGCATTCCAAGAACTTGAACGCAGGGGTGATACCTATTATAAGGATCGCAGGGATCAATATATGATCTCGGATTATCCCGATACGAAACAAGAGGTGGAGGCTACCTCCCGGCAAAATATCCATTTGGCGAATGTATTCGTTAACTACGAACGGGTATTTGGAAAAGGATGGAAAATTAACGCGGGCACGAATGTACAGTTATCCTTTACGGATAATAGCTCCTTTACCTACCAAGATAAACAGGAGGATCTGTCAGCTACGTTTGCCCAAAAAGAAAAAGAGTATACGGCGGGATTGTATGTCGGTTTCTCTAAGCGTTTTGGCAAGAAACTGGTGTTGAGCGCTTCTCTTTCGGCGGAGTATAATAAGGCGGTGATTGATTCGGCGGGCCGGAAATGGACCTTATGGTCTGGGGTAAATCTCTATCCACAATTGAACTTGAGTTATACGATCGATCCATCGAATATGCTTCAAGTCAATTTCTCCAGCGATAAGAAGTATCCGGCGTATTGGGCCATGAGCTCGAATGTTTCTTATTTGAATGTGTATAGCCAGGTACGGGGAAATCCTTATTTGGAACCGGAACGTATTTATATGGCTAGGGCTAATTATATCTTGAATAAGAAATATGTTTTTGGACTATTCGCCAATCATCATGTGAATTATATTCGCCAATTGTATTATCAAGATACGAAAGCGTTGAGAGCCTATTACCAATCGGTTAATTTCGATAAGCATAATACTTTCGGGGCGATGGCAGTTATCCCGTTTCGGATCGGTGGGGTGGTTAGCTCACGGTTCGTGGCATCGGGCTTCTTGATTCAAGATGAGGGAGTGTTTATCGATATTTCGTTTGATCGGAAAAAGTTATTCGGGCAGTTGATGTTGTTCAATACGTTTACTTTATCAAAGAAGAAGAACTTATCGCTGGAAGTGAATGCTCGCTATAGCGCGCCTTCGATACAAGGTATCTATGATGTGGATGGTAATTATAATGTATCGGCAGGGCTTGTCTGGAATCCGATACCGAAAAAGTTAAGTGTAATGCTACGAGGTGAGGATTTGTTAAAGGGCTTACGTGCGAAAACGCATATTGATTATCCCAGCCAGAAGAGTGATATGACGATCTATTCGGATACTCGTTCTGTATCGCTCACCTTAAAGTATACATTGGGCAAGATGAACCGGAAGAATAAGAAAGAGATCGATTCTTCACGGTTTGGTCAATAAAGTTCTTATGGAATCCATTCGATAACGCCTGTGACTGGATGTTGTTTTTTCCAGTCCTCTAATTCCGCATACGTACGCACGCCGTCTTGAATGACTGCTTGGTAATATTCCACGCCCATGATTTTCGCTGTATCCGGTGTCTCATATTTCAGTTTTAAGATGGCCTGCCGGGTCTCGTCAGTCAGTACGGCGGTTATACGTTCGGCCATTTTCTCGAAATAACCGTCATAACGGGAACCTTTTACGATATGGATCATATCAATTTGCCAGAGTTCGTTATCCGGGTCTTGGAACCATGCGTGCCACTCTACGCATTGTTCTTCCGTATCGAGCGAATTTCCGTATTCGATCCGTTTAATGAGCGGGTTCTCCGCTAGTCGGGCCATCGCTAGGAAGCTGTCGGATATACGGAAAGGAGAAGTGTAAATATGAAAGTCGATATCCTTATGTTTCATGAGTAGTCCCATATTCAAGGAGCCTACTAGGTTTATTTCCGCCCCGACGGATTTCCATATATTTATAATGTCGGTTTGCCGGATCACTTCCCAAGCTCTTTCTTGGTTTCTTTTCGCTAATTCTAATAGATGTTTCATGATTTAAATAATTTGAGGTGTGAAGTTAAGACACGAAGCGGGATAAGGAAATAGCTATTTATAGCTAGGTTGGTTTTAATATATCATACGGGTACACTATTTCCGGTTGTAGGGACGGGGCACGCCCCGTCCCTATAAGTTGGACAATATATATTTATCTTTTGAATAACCGGAATAACTCACCGATCCATAAAACCAGAGAGGAAGATCCGATAATGATCGCCCAATCTTCCAAGGGCAAAGGTATTACGCTGAACATCTCGCCTCCAAAAGTGACGATCAAATATTGACCAATCAAAATCAGTAAAGCGACCAGCAAGAAGCTTTTACTATCCTTTAAATTGGCAAAAGCGGAACGTCCTTCCATAAATGCCTTTGCGTTAAACATATTCCAGAACTGTAGCATCACGAAGAAGCTGAAGAACCACGATAAATCGTGCGGCGTTAAACCGTCTTGCGCATGGAAATAGAACAACAAGCCCATCAAGATTACGACAAAAGCGAATCCGACACCGAAAATATTGTAAGCCATCGGGCGGGTGATAATGAAATCTCCATCCTTACCGCTCCGGCGAGGTTTATCTTTCATCACTCGCTCATTCGGTGGGAGAGAGGCCAATGCCCCGGCAGCGAATGTATCCATGATCAAGTTTACCCATAACATCTGCGTGATAGTCAAAGGAGATTCCGTACCTAATAAAGAACCCAATAGCACGATCAAACAAGCGGCTACATTGATGGTCAATTGGAATAACAAGAATTTCTGGATATTCCGGTACAAGGAACGTCCCCACATCACCGCACGGGTAATGCTACTGAACGAGTTATCGATAATCGTGATGTCGCTGGCTTCCTTGGCAACTGAAGTACCGTCACCCATGGAGAGGCCTACTTGTGCCGCTTTCAAGGCGGGGGCATCGTTTGTCCCGTCGCCGGTAACCGCTACCACGGCGCCTTTCTGCTGTAATAATTGTACCAAACGCTGTTTGTCCGTAGGACGGGCACGGCACATGATCTTCAAGTCTAAGACACGATCCAAGGCCTCTTGATCGCTAAGCGCCTCGAATGCGGGACCCGTGATAATGTTCCGGTCGGTATCATTCGCTTTCCACGTACCGATCTGTCGTCCGATTTCTTTAGCTGTACCCGGTGTATCTCCGGTGACGATCTTCACGTCGATACCTGCGTCCAAGCAACTTTGAACAGCGGGGGGCACATCCGCACGTACCGGATCGGAGATAGCGACGATACCTAGGTACGTTAAATCCGTATCATGTAAACGACCCTCAACGAAGAAGGTCTCATCCATTCCATCCTCAATTATCTGGTAAGCGAAGCCAAGCGTACGCATCGCTTGGTTCTGGTAATCCAATAATTGTTTTTCGATGCCGGCTTTACATTCCGCCACCGGTTTGTAAGTTCCGTCTATCGCCACCCGGTTACTGTTGGCCAGTACGATTTCGGGAGCACCTTTCACGTAAAGTACCTTCTTGCCGAGTAACGGTGATTGTACGATTGTAGCCATATATTTCCGTTCCGTAGAGAAGGTCAATTGATCTAGGGTCGTAGCGTTCTCTCTTAATTCCAGATAATTTTGGTGTTGTCCGTTCAACCAGAGTAAAAGGGCGGCCTCCGTCGGGTTTCCAAGGGTTTTTACCTTTTCTTCCGAGAAATCGAGGAATGCCGTGGAGTTCGTGGAGATACCTTCTTTGATCAAGTTGCTTAATTCGTCGTCTCCAAGCTTTTGGTCTTTTAGATTATAGAAGTTCGTCTGGTAGACTTGCATTTGGTTCTGTGTCAACGTTCCGGTCTTGTCCGTACAAATTACGGTAGTCGCTCCCATGGTCTCACAGGCGTGCATTTTGCGGACAAGATTATTCGTCTTCAACATACGGTTCATGCTGAGGGCCAAACTTAACGTGACACTCATCGGCAATCCTTCCGGAACGGATACCACGATCAACGTAACCGCTACCATAAAGTAGTTGAGGATATGGGCGATGATGTCCATCGCCGGCATCCCGGGGAAACTATCCGATAAAAGGAATTTTACGGTCAAGGCGATGAACGTCACCCCGGCGATCGTATATCCGGCTTTACTGATCACGCTAGCCAAGCCTTTCAACTGTATTTGTAAAGGAGTCTCTACATCGCTCTCGATTTGCGAGCCTTCGTAGACCTTACCGTATCCGGTAGCGTCACCCACCTTTTCTACTTGCATTACGCCATGTCCGTCCACGACCGTCGTTCCTCGCATGACCACATTGGACGGATAAGTCGCTTCCGCATCGAAATCCGCCTCATTTGTTGTCTTGCTGATAATCGGCTCACCGGTTAACGTGGATTCGTTGATCTGTAGGGAGATGGCTTCAAGCAAATGTCCATCCGCAGGAATTTCCTCACCTGTCTCCAAAACAACGATATCGCCTACGACGACCTCTTTTTTCGGTATCTGGCAGATATTCCCGTCACGGATTACCTTCACTAAAATATCATCATTGACTGTATTCAAGATATCGAATGCCTTGTTTGCTTTCACCTCGAAGAAAAAGCCCACGCAACTGGCAAGCATGATCGCGAAGAATATGCCGATCGGTTCCAAGAAAGCCGTGAACCCTTTTGCTTCCGGTCCCCAGCAATGCACACCAGCTATTATCATTGATAGAAGCCATGCCACTAATAATATACGAATAATCGGATCTTCGAATTTCTCCAAGAACTGGCTCCAAAGCGATGCTTTCTCCGGAGGGGTAAGTATGTTCTCTCCATGAAGACGCCTGCTCTCTTCTACTTCTTGTTTGGTTAATCCTTGGTACTGATGTTTTTTCTCCATAAATTTATTAATCTGATTAAGAAAATAGGAGAGCAAATTACGTAAAGTTATACGACATATACAAGGGTTTAACCTTTTTGCATATATTTGTGTTGTATAACGGATTAATTTTTAATTAAAAGATGAAGAAAGTACTATTCATGTTATTGGTTATGTTCGCTTTGAGCGCCTGCCAATCAAAGGATTCATATGTGAAGGAGTTTAGCGATTTTGTAGATAAAGTGGAAATGGAGGCTGCCGATTATACCGATAAGGACTGGAAGAAGGCGGATCGGAAATTCTCGGATCTATCCACGGATCTTTACGCCAAGTTCGAGGAAGAGCTGAATGCTGATGAGAAAGCGGAGATCGTTAAATTGCAAGCGACATACGCCGGATTGAAAATGAAAGCGGGCGTGAAAGACGCTGCCAAGAAAGTGGATAAGTTCTTGAATGGTTTGAAGGAAGGAACAAAATAACCTCTAATACGAAAATAAGATGAATAGAAATTGGATGTATTCGCTATTTGCTTTATGGATCCTCTGCTCGTTCGCCTGTACGCAGCCTAAGCCTGTGGCGAATGTGGAAGTCCAGAAAGAGAATTTCGTATTCTCTATAAAAGGGACAGATACATTGTCTTTGGACAAGTATGAGTTGCTTTCTATATCGCCCGCCTCAAAAAAGCCTGTGATGATTTTTGCTTTTGGCGGTGGGTTTAAAGGGGGAGATAAGGCGGATAAAGGATATATTCCCTATTTCGAGTTCCTCGCCCGAAACGGATTTGTGGTCGTTTCTACGGATTATCGTACCACCTTGAAGAATCTGGATCCTTCTAAAGTCTCTTCTCCAATGGACTTTATCGCAGCCTTGCAGCATGCGATCGATACGGCGGTAGAGGATTTTTATGATGCTACCGGTTTCGTGATCAACCAAAGCTCGGATTGGAACATCGATGTGGAGCGGATCGTAGCGAGCGGTTCGAGTGCCGGGGCGATTACGGTATTGCAGGCAGAGTATGATTTATGTAACGGACATGAGTTGGCGAAAAGGCTACCGGCTGGTTTCAACTATGCCGGTGTGATCTCATATGCCGGTGCGGTCTCTGGTGTGCTTCCTCCACATTGGGAAAAGATGCCTTGTCCGATTATGCTATTCCATGGCGATGCGGATAAAACCGTTCCTTTTGAACAAGCCGCTATGGAGAACCTCGGCGGTTTATGGGGATCATCCGCTGTAGCGAAAAGTCTGGAAAATCTTCAAGCTTCCTATTATTTTTATAAGGTAGAGAATGCGGGGCACGAGATCTCTGGGCTTCCTATGTCCCGAAATCAATACGATATCATGAGCTTCTTGAGCCGTCAAGTCTTAGGCGATGAGAATTTAGCGATCACGACAGACGAACGTGTTCCCGGTGATACGATCGTACGGAAAGATTTTACCGTACAGGATTATATCTTGGATAATTTGCGTTAATATGATAATGAAATATAAACAGCCTTAATTTGACCTTTTTAGATTAAACTATTCACCCGAAGGATTGTCTTTACTATATAGAGTGATTAATAGTGTGTTTAGTTTATTAAGGTTATGAGATTAACAAGGTTAGTTGGATTTTTAGGGATTGTCCTTTTTTGTGCGGGGCAATCCCTTTTTGCTCAAAGTAAGCAAGAGCGGAAGGAGCAAAAAGAGAAAGTAGTGAGGGAGATCGTGGATAGCGGTCGTATTAAGATCGATGTGGATCGTGCCGTACCGATGGCCGGGAGATCCGTCAATCTTACTTCCCCCTACTCATTGGAAATACATGGTGACTCGATCCTGTCTTATCTTCCTTACTTTGGACGTGCTTACTCTGCTCCTTATGGTGGTGGAGAGGGCTTGACGTTTAAAGAAGTGGCGACAGAGAAGGAGCAAACCTCTGAAAAGAAAGGTAGTTCCGAAATCAAGTTCCGTGTAAAGACCAAAGAGGATGTATACATGTTTCGGGTGGAAGTCTATCCGAATGGCTCGGTGACAATCAATGTGACACCCGTGAATAAACAGGCTATTACCTTTTATGGTGATGTCGCCTTAGACTTGAAATAGTCGTCCTTGCCATGTATCTCTTTCCTCGATCCGCTTATTTACCTTAGCGGTAAATTCGAAATTCTTTAAACCCCAATCCGGTGCGATCAGTAGCTCTTTGGGGGATTGTGATACGAACCTCTCTACTACGATAGAGGGGTTCAGTCGTTCTATGAAGTCAATCACTAATTCGATATATTCATCAGCCGTATATAAATGGAAATCAGAAGGATCTTCCTTGAACTCTTTCGCCATGCGGGTATTCTTGATTAGCTGCAATTGGTGTAGTTTAAGTGTCGTGATCGGGAGGCGTGATAAGACATCCGCATGGTGTAATATTTCATCCCTACTTTCTCCCGGTAGTCCGAGTATCAGGTGTGCCCCGGTGTAAATACCTTTTGCCGCCGTACGACGGATAGCGGATTCCGATTCTTCATGGGTATGCCCTCTGTTTATGCGGACTAAGGTCTTTTCAAGCGTACTTTCCAATCCATATTCAATCATGACGAATTTTCGTTGGGAAAGCTCCGCAAAATAATCCAATAAACCTTCCGGCATACAGTCCGGACGAGTGCCGACAATCAATCCTTCCACTCCGGGATAGGCAAGCGCTTCCTCATATTTACGAATAAGAGAGTCTAATCGGTCGTATGTATTCGTGTAGGCTTGGAAGTAGGCCAGATACCGCATATCTGGATATTTGCGGGAAAAAAAACGTACGCCTTCCTCTAATTGCTCGGTAACGCTTTTCTCCGTATGACAGTATTCCGGACTGAATGTTTGGTTATTACAATAGGTGCAACCGCCCCATCCTTTAGACCCGTCTCGGTTCGGGCAGGTGAAGCCTGCGTTGATGGAGATCTTCTGTACTTTATGGTCAAAACGTTCCCGAAGGAACTTGCCGTATTCGTAATATCGTTTCGTCTTTTCCATAGGGCAAAGTTAGGATAAAATTGATGATCCGGCAAAACACGTCCTTAAGTTGTCCGACATCACGTGCCTAAGTAGAGCGACATCTACTTAGTAAGTAGAGGGGGTGTCTACTTACTAAGCAGAGGGGTAGTCTGCTTACTAAGCTGATGCCGCTCTACTTACTAAGCTGTTTTCAGCCTGCTTATCGAGTTGTTTTTTCTTTCTTCCTGCTCTTGATATCCTCTTTCTTCCCTTCTGACAAATTGTAATCTGAACTTCCGGAGAATCGATTCTTTCGGGTAAAGGTACAGGTCGCTTCCAAATTTACGTTAAAATATATTTAATGCGTTCGTCATTAAGAATATACCGAAAAACGCTCTTTCGTTCTAGCGAAAAAAAGGTTGCCAAGGTACCCAAAATAAGCTCCTTCCACCTTTTATATCCAAATAAACCATTATCTTTGCGTTGTTCCCACGCCGATCGAACGGGCGGGAACAGACATATATTGAAAAGGCGTTTATTAGCGTCTTGTCTTCTATGATTCCAAACTTCGCAACTTTGAACATCAGAAAAAGGAGACAGGGCAGCGGTAGATGTCTACGTAGGGTGTATTGTACTCTTTCGTATGCTTTTTATGGGTGTGCGAAAGTTTTTGCATACATATCGGCGTGGGCTTCAACGTTGCTTATCCTTTTTCTGATAGGCAATGCGAAGGCCTGGAATCGTGGGATAAGTGACAGACGAATCCCGCGCTTTTTTTGTATATGCTGGTTTATAGCGAACTATTATTAACTTTTAAATATAAATCAGATGAATACAAGAAAGATCCTTATGCTGTGCGCATGGCTGCTCGCCATCAGCCTCACGCAAGCGCAAGTGCCCCAACTCATCAGCTACCAAGCCGTAGCGAGAGACTTGACGGGCAAAGTCCTGTCCGAGAAACCCATCTCCGTACAGGTGGAGATCCTGCAAGGCAGTAACCAAGGCACGGCAGTCTATACCGAGACACACGAACTTACCACCACCAAGACGGGCACGATCAACCTGTTGATTGGCGGAGGCAACGCGCAAGTCGGCACATTCGCCGAGATCGATTGGAGCAAAGCTCCCTACTTCCTTCGCCTTGGCATGAAGCAAGAGAAAGAGGCGGAATATACTGAGGTCTCGAATACGCAGATGGTGTCCGTACCGTATGCGCTGTATGCGGAGAAGGCAGGCAAGGTTGAAGATGAAAACATTTCTGATAACACGTTAAAATACGGAAAAGACTTCATGCTAATCCCTACCGACTACGATTTATTTCCAAGTGAACTATATGCCGCTACCGGAAATGGCATAATAGAAGAAATGGGGTCAACTACCACATTCGAATTCAATATCGCATATCTTACAGGAATAGACTTAAAGCTAAGTGCTAAGATAGAAGGATTCACTTTATCAAACGATCATCGTCAACCTTCTGAATCAACGGTATTAGGACGTTATTGTTGCTTTATTCTTAGCAAACCTGAAGGAAAAAATAAGCTTGAAACGACTTTAACAATCGTGAATGAGAATGATGAGACACTTATTGCTTTTCCTGTAACAATCAATTACGTAGACAAGAAATAAACATTCAACTATCTAAATGACACATAACATGAAACAACTTTTACTCACATTCATCCTCATTTGCGTATGCGCCTTAGGCCAAGCGCAAACACCCCAACTCATCAGCTACCAAGCCGTAGCGAGAGACTTGACGGGCAAAGTATTGTCTGATAAACCGATCTCCGTGCAAGTGGAGATCCTGCAAGGCAGTAACCAAGGAATTGCGGTCTACCCCGAGACCCACGAACTAACCACCACCAAGACGGGTACGATCAACCTGTTGATTGGCGGAGGCAACGCACAAGCCGGCACGTTCGCCGAGATCGATTGGAGCAAAGCCCCCTATTTCCTCCGCCTCGGCATGAAGCAAAAGAAAGAGACGGAATATACCGAGGTATCCAATACGCAGATGGTGTCCGTGCCGTATGCGCTGTATGCGGAGAAGGCGGGGGGTGTAACAAACAATGAAGATAGCCGAAAGAATGATTTTATCTTGACAAGCGCTGGCGACGAGAATGACAATATCATATTATTTACAATACTTAGTGGAGGAACAGTTAAAGGCCATGTCGGAACTATGTCTGGAGAAATATATACCGATACACGGCTAACATTCACAATAATTTATCAAAATGGCATAGATCAACAACTAACTGCCGAATTAGAAGGAGCAACCCTACGAACAGAATATAGTTCGGAATCCACGACTTACGGCAGATGCTATTCTTTCGACTTCGATTATTTCCCCTATCCGGAAAAACACCCATTGACCCTAAAGATAAAGGATAAGGAAAACAACGTAATAGCCTCCTATCCTTTCTTTATTCAATATAACGAATTATATAAACCTCAGAATTAGCATCACCATGAGAAAGTATCTATTTATATCCCTCATCTTCACCACCAGCCTGCTCTTCGCGCAACAAGCGCAGCTATGGGAACCCGGCGCATTCTCCTGCGTAACGGGAGAGAACGGGGAGAGCACATGGCAAGCCATCGCCGGGCAACCTCTCGACGGTACGGTTTCCGGCAGCAGTCTATTATATGGAAACACGGAGATCGCCTCCTCCCTTTCCGAAGCGGAAGAGATACGAGGCATCCGCTTGGATAAGAAAACGCTATCGTTAGAGATCGGACAAAGCGAACATCTGTCCGTGGCATTCGATGCTGATGAGAACGCCAACCGAACCATCGCATGGCATTCCTCCAATGAGCATATCGCGAGCATCGATGAAACAGGCACGGTGAAAGCCCTCCAAGCCGGCGAGGCGATACTGACCGCCATCACCGCATCGGGCAACTATGCGGACGCATGTACGCTAACCGTAACCCGTTCCGATCCACAGCCCGATCCCGCTCCGATCCCCGTAACGGACGTAACGCTCAACCTTACTTCCGCCACGCTGGAACGCAGGGAATCCTTGCGACTGATAGCCACGGTAAGCCCGGCTGATGCCGATGACACCTCCGTCCGTTGGTCTACCTCCGATCCGGCTATAGCCGACGTAGATCAGACAGGCCTTGTACTGGCTTTATCAGCGGGCAACGCCACCATCACGGCAACGACAAACGATGGGGGTAAGACGGCCTCTTGCGAAGTTACGGTCAGTGAGCTTCCGACCTCGATAGAAGCCGCAGACGAGCATCGGATCATCTATCCCAGAGTCGTGAAAGATCGGTTCTACCTCAATCTCCCGGCTCCGCGAACCGTCTACCTTATCGATGCGAAGGGCAGGATCGTCCGTGTATTCCAAGCCCAAGCAGGAGAAACCGTCATTTCGATGAGCGGTTATCCAAGCGGGATCTATTGGGTACGACTTCCCGACCAAGCCATAAGCATACTTAAAGAGTAAAAAAGGAACTTTTTAAGCAGTAGTACTTACCCGTCCATAGAATATATACTGCAAGTGGCAAAGGATATATACTTACTTTGCCCACGCAGTATATATGTATCGTTTTTTATGTTAACTTTGCGTCTCAAACAGAAATAATACGAGTATAAATGAAACGATTAGGTTTTAGTTTATTGCTTTCGTTGGCCGTATTCGGAAGTGTGGCCGCACAAACCGGAAGCAAGCATGTTGACTTAAAAGAAATAACCGATGGGAAATTTCGTCAAGTGACGGCTATCGGAGAGATGCGATCCCTGCCGGATGGAGAACACTACACAGCCATGAACGCCGATAAGAGTATGATCATTAAATATTCCTATCGTACGGGAAATCCTGTGGATACATTGTTTAATGCCCGTAAAGCTCGTGAATGTACCTTTACGGATTTTGATGGATATACAATCAGCAGTACCGGGCATCATATCTTGGTTTGGAGGGATACGGAGTCTATTTATCGTCGCTCTACTAAGGCGGTGGTTTATGATTATGACGTGCGTCGTAATTATGTGAAGCCTATTTCCGATGCCAAGGGTAAGCAAATGATCCCGACTTTCTCGCCGGATGGTCGTATGTGCGCTTATGTACGGGATAATAATATTTGGATACGTAAGTTTGATTTCGACACGGAGGTACAAGTCACCAAGGACGGTGAGTTGAATAAGATATTGAATGGCATCACGGATTGGGTGTATGAGGAAGAATTTGCGGTGACAAATCTAATGGCGTGGTCTCCCGATAGCGAGTATCTGGCCTTTGTCCGTTTTGACGAGTCCGAGGTGCCCGAATATTCTATGCAGATGTATGGTGAGGGACTTTATCCGGGGTATTACGAATATAAATATCCGAAGGCCGGGCAGAAGAATTCAAAGGTTTCCGTACATTCTTATAGCGTAGTCACCAAAGACACGAAAGAGATGAAGGTCCCGGTAGAAGGTGACTTCTATATTCCCCGCATTACTTTCACGCAGAATCCGGATCAGCTGGCTATCATGACATTGAACCGCCAGCAGAATGTATTCAATATGTATTATGCAAATCCGAAGAGCGGTGTGTTCCGTTTGATCTTGCGTGAGGAAAATAAATGCTACGTGGATTCTGATTGGTTGACTTCCATCCAGTTCTTGAACAATGGGTTTACCTATGTGAGTGAACAAGATGGCTATTCCCATATTTATTTGTATTCCCCGACAGGTGTTATGCAACGTCAGGTAACTCAAGGGAACTGGGATGTCACGAAGTTCTTGGGCGTGGATGAGAATACGAAGACTTTCTATTACGAGTCTGCCGAAGAAAGCCCGATCCGCCGTTCTATCTATAAGATCGACGCTAAAGGCGTGAAGACAAAACTCTCTACGGAAGAGGGTATGAATAAGGCGGTCTTTAGTGACAATTTCGCTTATTTCGTGAATACCTATTCCAATGCGAATACCCCGGCGAAGATTACGGTGAATGAGACGAAGACCAAAAAGGAACTACGTGTTCTGCAAGATAACGCCGCGTTGAAGAGTAAGCTGAAGGAATATGTTTTTGCTAAGAAGGAATTTATGAAGGTACATACGGCTTCGGATTATGAGTTCAACGCTTGGATCGTAAAACCCGCTGATTTTGACCCGTCGAAGAAATATCCGGTGATGATGACGCAATATAGTGGTCCTAACTCCCAGCAAGTATTGGATCAATACGGTTTCGATTGGGAGCAATATCTGGCCTCAAATGGTATTATCGTGGTATGTGTGGATGGTCGTGGAACCGGTGCCCGTGGTGAGGCATTCCGTAAATGTACTTATTTGAGAATGGGCGAGCTGGAATCCAGAGACCAAGTGGAGGCTGCGCAAGCGTTGGGCAAGTTACCTTATATCGATAAGGATCGTATCGCGATCTGGGGTTGGAGTTTCGGAGGTTATAACACGTTGATGGCCTTGAGTACTGGAAACGGAACGTTTAAGGTGGGTATCGCCGTGGCTCCTCCGACGGACTGGAAATATTATGACTCCGTTTATACGGAGCGTTTCATGCGTACCCCGCAAGAGAATTTCGAGGGCTATGCGGCTACCTCTCCGTTACGCCGGGTGAAAGACTTGCAAGGCAAGTTATTGCTGGTTCATGGAACCGCCGATGATAATGTTCATTTTATGCAAACAATGGAATATGCCGAGGCTTTGGTTCAAGCGGGTAAGCAGTTCGATATGCATGTTTATAAAGATCGGAATCATAGCATATACGGTGGTAATACCCGTTACCATTTGTATACGAAGATGGCTAATTATTTATTCAATAATTTGTAAGACATGGCGCAGCATTTAAGAAAGCCGGATTGGTTGAAGATCCGGCTTGGCGGAAATGAGCAATTCACGAAGACAAAAAGTATTGTTGAATCTCATTGCCTTCACACAATATGCACAAGTGGTAAATGCCCGAATATGGGTGAATGTTGGAGCCGGGGAACAGCTACATTCATGATCGGTGGTGAGATCTGTACTCGCTCTTGTCGTTTTTGTAATACGCTAACGGGTAAACCTCTTCCGTTGGACCCGAAAGAGCCTGCGAATGTAGCGGAGAGCATCCGTTTAATGAATCTCAAGCATGCGGTGATCACGTCCGTTGATCGTGATGACTTACCAGACTTAGGCGCTTCTCATTGGGTAAATACGATCCGTACGATCAAAGAGGTGAATCCTCAAACGACCGTGGAAGTCTTAATCCCGGATTTTCAAGGACGATTGGATCTGGTTGATCAGGTCGTGGATGCGGCGCCTGAGATTATCTCCCATAATATGGAGACTGTACGCCGTATCAGTCCGCAAGTGCGTAGCGCCGCAAAGTATGACGTGAGTTTATCCGTTTTGCGACGAATCGCTGAGCGGGGTGTGGTAGCCAAGACTGGTATCATGGTCGGACTGGGTGAGACCGAGGATGAGGTGCTTGAATTAATGGATGATGTTTTGCTGGCGGGTGTTTCTGTTTTAACAATCGGGCAGTATTTACAGCCTTCTCGCAAGAATATTCCCGTCTCTGAATATGTGACTCCTGAATGTTTTGAATATTATAGACAGCAAGCCGTTGGCAAAGGTTTTAAGAAAGTAGAGAGCGCTCCGCTGGTTCGCTCGTCGTACCATGCGGAAAAGCATATATGATTCATGAACTTTTGACAATCTTTGTTGTTATTAATATAAAAGTGGACTAAAGGGGGGGAAGGAATGAACAGAGTAAAGAAAGGTCTAGATAATCAGGCGATAGGTTTATTGCCATTGTTGTTATTCATGTTTTTGGATAACTATTTTTCTTATTTATTATCTTTTATAATTGGGGTTACTTTCTGTTTTGTTTGTATTTTTTTGTTTCAGGTGTTGAGCAAGGATAAGGTATACCAATTTATGCTTCTGCCATCGGCGGGTACATTGGTCTTATATTCCGTATTTCTTTGTCTTAAGCTTGAACCTGTGTTGTTTATATACTCTCCTCTTATCACGGAAGTATTACTGGTCGTGGCGTTAGCGATCGTGGGGTTCACGAGGAGAACGGTCATACAACGTATACGCGATTCGAAACGTCCCTCTTTTAAACGTACTTTGCTTCGTACTACCTTGAACGAATTTTATTTCCTCGCTCAGTTGGTACAGAACCTGTACACGTTGCATCTTTTCATCATCTTGTTATATAGTATCTTGCCGGAAACGATGCAGAATATGCGTACCGAACGTTTCTTATACCGGGAGTTGGGATTGGTAATCGGTGTTTTGGTCATTGTTTATGAGCAAATACGTTTGTCCTTGATGCAAGGTAGCTTGAAAAAGGAAATGTGGATTCCCGTATTGAATGACAATGGGAAGGTGATCGGTTGTATCGCACGTTCGGTCAGCCGCTCTTTACCGAAGAAATACTATCATCCGATCGTGCGTATCGCCGTTGTTTATAATGGTATGTTATATCTGGTGAGACGAAGTAAGGATGAGTTTATCTCTCCGGATACGATGGATTATCCGTTCCATAATTACGTACTCTTCCGACATAGTATAGATAGCACGGTCAAAGAGACTCTCGGAAGTTTGGCGCAAGATAAATCAATTGCTCCACGCTTCCTGATCCGTTATACATTTGAGAACGAGAAGGTGAAACATTTGGTATCTCTCTATGTTATTTGTTTACGTACGGAAGAGCAATTAAATCAATGTAAGCGCCGTAGCGGAAAGCTTTGGACAGCGAAACAAATCGAGGAGAACTTGAGCTCCGGGGTGTTTAGCGAATATTTTGAGAAAGAGTTCGCTTATTTGCAAAATACGATTCTTTTCGCCGAGAGTTTCTGTTGCGGTAACTAATCATCTTATAATGCCCGATTCCCTAGCTCTATAACTTCCAAATCTTTGATATCCTTTTCCGCAATAACGAAACGTAATAAGGTACGTACTTGATGAAAGCCACTTTTTCCAGCCGCTCCCGGATTCATATGCAGACACTTCAAGCTTCGATCGAATACTACTTTCAGGATATGCGAATGTCCGGAGATGAATAGATTTGGCCGTGTATCGTATAATTCTTTGCGGATCTCGGGATTGTAGCGGCCCGGATAACCTCCGATATGAGTCATCATAACGTTCACGTCTTCTACCTTGAAATGAGCTACTTTAGGATATTGCAGGCGAATGGCTTGTCCGTCTATATTTCCGTATACGGCCCTGAAAGGTTTCAATGCCTCGAATTTCGCAGCCAAAAGATCGGAGCCTATATCGCCCGCATGCCAGATTTCATCGCAATCTTTAAAATATTCGGCGTACTTATCATCCCAGTACGCATGGGTGTCTGAAAGCAATCCAACTTTAATCATAACAATTTCTTTTATTGCTCGAAAGTATCTATATTTACACGCCTAAGATAAGAATATTATGGAGAATTCATATCAATATTTTAAACGGGACTTAAGCTGGTTGTCGTTTAACTACCGTGTCTTGCTGGAAGCGGAAGATGATACGCTGCCTATTTATGAGCGTATTAAGTTCCTTTCTATCTATTCCTCGAATCTGGAAGAATTTTATGAGATCCGGGTTGCGGAACACCGGGGGGTAATCATGAAAAAGAATTATTCGGAGGAGAGCGCAGCTGAGGCGGAAGAGACCTTGGCGGCTATCACCCGGGAGGTTAACCGCCAGCAACGGGACTATTACCGTATTTTCTCGGAGAAGATATTGCCGGAATTGAATCGCCAGAATGTTTACTTATACCAGAATGAGAAGCCGGAACCTTTCCATGAAGAGTTTGTCCATAATTTCTTTAATGAGGAGGTTTTCCCATTTCTGTCGCCGGTCATGATTCAAGCCGGTGATATACGTACGTTCATCCGGGATCGTCGGCTTTACCTTGTGATCCGTATGATTAAGCGGAGCAAGCGGATGAATGAGCCGGGCTTCGTACCCGAGTATCATTATGCGTTGATGAAGATTCCTTATGCGAAAGTTCCCCGTTTTATAGAGTTGCCTCAGCATGACGGGAAATATTATATCATGTTTATCGACGACATTATCCGTGCGAATTTACAGAATGTTTTTCCCGGTTATATTATTGATGGCTGTTACAGCATCAAGATTTCCCGGGATGCGGATATTTATTTGGATGATGAGAGCCGGGCGAATATCGTGGAGAATATCCGTAAGAAGGTAAAGAAACGCAAGATCGGAGCCTTGAGCCGTTTTATGTATGATCAAGCGATGCCGGATGATTTTCTGGCTTTTGTTTGCGATGCCTTTGGTATTACGTCGGAGGACTTGGTGTTAGGTGGACGATATAATAATTTGCAGGACTTGATGAAATTGCCGAATCCGGCGGGAAAGCATTTAGAGCAGCAGCCACCGGTGCCTATGCGTGTGCCTTTCCTCGATGAGATGGGGTCGGTATTCAAGGCCGTGAAGAAGCGGGATATCTTATTGCATTTCCCTTATGAGTCGTTTGATTATTTGATCCGCTTTTTGATGGAGGCGGCCTTTGATCCGAAGGTGGATGAGATCAAGATTACCCAGTATCGAGTGGCAGAGAATTCGGCCGTGATTAATACGCTGGTCAGCGCTGCCCAGAATGGTAAGAAAGTGACGGTATTTGTGGAATTGAAAGCCCGTTTCGACGAGGAGAATAATATGAGTACAGCAGAGCGTATGGAGCAGGCCGGTATTCGTATCATTTATAGTATTCCGGGCTTGAAAGTACATGCGAAGGTTGCGGTCATTCTTCGGAAGGATACGTCCGAGGGACTTAAACGGCGTGATTTTGCCTATTTGAGTACCGGTAATTTCAATGAGAAGACGGCCAAGATCTATTCGGATATGGCGTTATTGACTTCGAATACGGAGATTATTACGGATATCAATAAAGTATTCGCTGTTTTGGAAGGGCGTATGAAAGAACCTACTTTCCGCCATTTGTTGGTGGCCCGTTTCAATATGGTCTCGGAATTGACTGGTAGGATTCGGCGGGAGATCGAGCATGTGCGGGAAGGCCGAAAAGGACGGATCATATTAAAGATGAACGGACTGCATGACCAACATATGATCGAGGAACTCTATCATGCGAGTGAGGCGGGGGTAGAGATCGATCTGATTGTCCGGGGGATTTGTTGCCTGGTACCGAACCAACCTTATAGCGCTAACATCCGGGTTACTCGTATCGTGGATATGTTTTTGGAGCATTCCCGGGTTTGGTATTTTCTGAATGATGGTCAGGAGGATCTTTTCCTTACCTCGGCTGATTGGATGCGTCGGAATTTGAACCGACGGATCGAGACGGCTTTCCCGATCCTTGATCCGGATCTGAAGAGGGAGATAATCGATATCTTGAATATCCAGCTAAGTGACAACGTGAAAGCTTGTTATTTGGATGGCGAGTTACGTAATAATTTTAAGTGTGATGATAATCCGGTAAAAGTGCGTTCGCAATTGGCTATCTATGATTATCTGAGAAATAAATCCATACGGTAACCGGGATGGGGGAGTTTTGGGGATTTGTTGATTGGGGGGCTGGTTGCTTAGCCTTGATCGTGGCGGTGGTATTTAGCTTTTTGTTGGGAGTACGTACGGGACGTATCCGGGAGAGAAATGAATCTGTCCGTTCTCGCATTCGGCAGAATAAAGCGAATATGTATCGCTATAAACAACAATTAGCCTCCTATCAAGAGCAAGTCGTACGCTTGGAGCGGGAACGGGATTCTCTGGTCATCCGCTCGGAGGCTTATGACCGGATCGAGACGGAGCTGACGGCCTATCGCCAGAAGATGGAGCAGTTGGAGAGAGAGATCCTTGTTCTTTCCGGCGATAATAACTTATTGGACAATGCTACCGGAAAAGTAGATGTGGATGTACCTAAGCTTTTATGTGCCCTTAAAGATGATCCTCTCCATGTGAATCCAAGTAAAGAGGAATGGGCTGAGATTATTGGTATGACCGATCTTCTGTTTAATAACTTCTTAACCGATCTGAGAAATAAATACAGTATTACCCGCCATGAGCAGGAAATATGTTGCTTGATCAAATGGAATTTCTCCCGAAAGGAGCAACTAGCCGTGTTTAATAATACTCCGGATGCGTTAACCAAATCGAAAGGCCGTTTAAAAAAACGTCTAGGCTTGGATGAAAAGACGGATTTGGATGCCTATGTCCGTTTATTATAAAGCTTAAAGTTATTTTGTTTGTCGTGATTGTCCGGCAATATTATCCGTTTATCTCCCATTGCGTGGTTTATATGTTTGATTATTAGTTGTTTGATGTTCGCTTGTTTTGTCCGGTACCATTTCTTTCCTCTTTACGATCCTTCCTGTACTTTTGCGGTGTGTGATTTAATTTTTAAGAACGAATAATCAGGAATGCTATGAGAACACAAATTGTACTACTATGGATTAGCCTTAGCCTAATGGTGGGGCTTTCCGCTTGTGATTGGACTTCGTCCTCTCCGGTGGCCTCGCTACGGCGGGCTACCGGATGGCCTTTCGAGGTGGTTGTTGTAATGGATCGAGACGCATGGAATGGTGAGGTGGGGGAGTTGCTGCAAGAACAATTGCGAGCGCCGATATCTGCTTTGCCTCAAGCGGAAGCATCTATGCGTGTCACCTATTCGGAGCCATCGGGCTTTTCCGGTTTATTACGATACGTACGAAATATCTTGATCGTATCCGTAGATCCTAACCGGTATACGAAAGCTGGAACAAGAGAGAGTCCCGATGAATGGGCCAGTGGTCAGAATGTTGTGACTCTGTATGCTCCGACTACCGCTGCTTTAACCGAGTTCCTTTTATTAAATGAAGGACGGTTGGTCAACCATTTCAATCGAGTGGAAAGGGAACGTTGGATAGTTGGACTTTCTAAGAGCCATAGCAGTTGGATCAATGAGAAGTTGAAGTCCCGTTTCGGTATCTCGCTGTTCGTGCCGGAAGATATGTCGGCCTATAAGGAAGAGACCGATTTCTTTTGGGGCTCGAATAATGCAAATCGGGGACGGACTGATATCTTGGTATATAGTTTTCCCTATACGGCTCAAGAAGCATTTACCGAAGATTATCTGGTCGCTATGCGTGATTCTGTAGTGAGGCGGAACGTACCGGGCTCTTTCCCGAATTCTTATATGAAGACAGAGAAGCGCTTCGAGCTTTCTTACGAGCCGATCACCTACCGTGGCGAATACCGCGGCGTATTGCGTGGTCTTTGGCGTATGGAAGGAGATAAGATGGGCGGCCCGTTTGTCAGCCATGCCCTGCTCGACAAGAAAAAAGGGCGGGTTATTGTAGCGGAAAGCTTTGTCTATGCCCCGGAATCAAAAAAGGCGAACTTGATCCGCCGGATGGAGGCCGCCTTGTTTACGCTTCGGTTTATAGGACATTGATTATTTTATTAAAAGCATGAATGTTTGGCTAGTAAGTGTTATCTTTGTGATAAGTAAATAAAGAATGAGATATGGAAAGAACTGTTTTTAATGCGGCGCAGCTACAGATATTGGATTTAATGTCGTATGTGGAAAGTGAGGATACGTTAAACGAGATTAAGGATATGCTATCGAATTACTTCGCTCAGAAAGCGGAAAAGGCGATCGACTCATTGTGGGATAGCGGCCAGATCAATGATACGGTCATAGATCAATGGAAGCAAGAACATTTACGGACTCCTTATAACTCGGCGAGATGAATAGGATCGTGTTGGATACGAATTGCCTCTTGATATCTCTTTCAAGAAGAGGTCGTTATTATGCGGTTTGGAAAGATTTCTTTGCGGAAAAGTATGTATTATGTTACACGAATGAGATATTAACGGAGTACGAAGAGATTCTCACGTTGAAAATGAGTCGTGAAATAGCTCAAAATATCATCAAGGCGATAATTACTCGTAAAAACACGCTGAGACTGGATGCGCATTTCCGCTTTAACTTGATTCAAGCGGATGTGGATGATAATAAATTTGTTGATTGTGCCATTGCTGCAAATGCCTCTTATATAGTGAGCCAAGATCATCATTTCGATATACTTAAAACAATAGAATTTCCAAAGGTTGAGTTGATCGATATTGATACCTTTATGGCTTTGCTTGACAATGAGCTTTAATCTAATATCGCCTTTATGTGAACGTTAATCCGATATTATTTCTGATCTTGATGTGCTTATTGAAACAACCGGATTTCCTCCGGAATATATCCCGTCCGTATACGCCACTCTTGCGGATACGGGTTATTGGCCCGGTTGCCAAGGTTCTTTACAAAACCTAGCGGAAGTCCTTGGTAGCGTACCAACACATATCCCTTATCTGTACCGGAGGGTAAGACGAGCGCCTCTTTCTTTAAGAATTTAATAGCGTCTTCCCATTCCAGTTCCACGGATGGAAATGCGTTGGGGGTTAAGGCAGTACTTAAAGCCAGCTCTTGAGATGGGATAAAGTCTTTCCCTTTCGCTTCTCCTAGGCAAATACCGGCAGAGAGTACCCGTAAAGGCTTGGCATTGATAAGTGAAAATAGATCCGAATGGGCTTTGGGATACGCTCGAAGGAAACTGTCGTTCCATTCGAGAGAAAATGAAGTTTCATCCGAAAGGAACAGACGGGCTTCCTGTGGGATGGACGGAGCGGCTTTTCCCCGCTCTTTTTTTCCTTTGGACTTGATACGGATCTCCTCAATCTCGCCTTCCGCTTTCCGGAGGGCGGCGAGGAAAAAGCCTTCGCCTCGTGTCTTATGTGGGAAGAAGCGGTAAACCGGATGTTCAAACCGGAGGGCGCCGGTGATCTGCCATTCCTCTTGGGTAGGGATTGGCAATGCCTCGGCTCCCAGTTCCTCTATTATATAATGTATGTTCTCCTCATCCTCCTCCGTATTATAGGTACAAGTGCTGTAGATCAAGATACCCCCAGGCTTCAAGGCGTTCCAGATATCATGGATGATACGCCGTTGGCGAGAGGCGCAAAGTCTTACGTTATCTATGCTCCATTCGCCTGTGCTATCCGTATCTTTCCGGAACATGCCTTCACCGGAACAAGGTACGTCGGTGACGATCACATCGAACAGATGAGGCAATGCCTCGCCGATCTCCTCCGGGTCATTATTGATAACGATCGTGTCCGGGCGGCCCCATTTAGCGATATTCTCGGCCAATACATAACTCCGGCTGCGGATCACCTCATTGCTCACTAACAGGCTTCCATCCGGCAATAAGCTCGCCAGATGCGTGGACTTGCCACCCGGGGCGGCGCATAAATCCAAGCAACGTACCGGCTCTTTCACGTATGCCTTGATCGCTTGTTCCAGAAACATGGAAGACGCTTCCTGCACGTAATAGGCCCCCGCATGGAATAGAGGATCGAAGGTGAAAGACAACCGTTCCGGCAAATAAAAACCGCTCTCGCACCAAGCGACTGGAGCACCTGCTTTGGGAGCGGGAGTCCCTTTCATCGGGTTGATACGGATACTTACGGGAACATCAGCGCTTAACGCTGCCTCTAAACGATCGAACTCCTCGCCAAGTAAAGCCCGTGTACGGGTAATAAAATCAATAGGAAGTGCCATGATTATTCTGTTAGTTTGCGGCAAAAGTACTACTTTCGCGGAAAACAAACAGTATGCGAGCATCTCTTTTCCTTATACCTGTTACCTTGGGCGATACGGAACATCGCCGTGTTTTACCAGAGTACAACCGTGACGTGATCTTATCTATCCGGCATTTTATCGTGGAAAACGTGCGTACGGCACGCCGTTTCTTGAAAAAGGTGGAGCCGGAGATCGTGATCGATGACTTGACATTTTATGAACTGAATAAACATACCTCACCGGAACAAGTAGCTGGTTATCTGGCTCCTTTGGCGAAAGGCGAGAGCGTAGGCGTGATCTCGGAGGCGGGTTGTCCGGCGATCGCTGATCCGGGGGCTGACGTAGTGGCTATCGCCCAACGGAAGGATTATCCGGTGGTACCGTTGGTAGGGCCTTCGTCTATCTTGATGTCGGTGATGGGATCGGGCTTTAACGGACAGAGTTTCGCTTTTCACGGTTATCTGCCGATTGATGCTTCCGAGCGAACGAACACGATCAAGAAATTGGAGGGAAGGATCTATTCCGAGCATCAGACGCAATTGTTTATCGAGACTCCTTACCGGAATAATAAACTGGCCGAGGAGTTGATCCGTACGTGCCGTCCGTCTACGAAACTGTGTATCGCCTCGAATATAACCTGTGAGGATGAGTATATCCACACTCGCCCGGTCAAGGAATGGGTGGGTAAAGTTCCCGATCTGAGTAAGAAACCTACTATTTTCCTAATCTATAAATAAGAGGATTGATATGAGTTATCAAGCGCACGAGACAGCGGTAATCGATGCCGGTTGTGAGATCGGGGAAGGAACCCATATCTGGCATTTTTCCCATATCATGACGGGATGCGTGATTGGCAGGGCGTGTAATATCGGCCAAAATGTAGTCGTATCGCCGGGTGTGATCCTTGGGAATAACGTGAAGGTGCAGAATAATGTGTCTATTTATACGGGGGTGATTTGCGAGGATGATGTGTTCTTGGGGCCTAGTTGCGTGTTTACAAATGTAATCAACCCGCGTAGCGCTATCTCTCGGAAAGGCCAATATAAGGAGACGGTGATTGGCAAGGGGGCCTCGATCGGAGCTAACGCTACGATTATTTGTGGACATACGGTCGGGCGGTATGCCATGATCGGTGCCGGGGCGGTGGTAACGAAGGATGTTCCGGCTTATGCGCTGGTCGTAGGAAATCCATCCCGCCAGATCGGTTGGGTAAGCGAGTACGGCCATCGCCTTGTATTTGACTCCGAAGGATTCGCTACTTGTCCGGAAAGCGGCCAACGTTACCGCCTACACAATCACCAAGTTGTAGAGACGGGGCGTGCCCCGTCTCCCACAGACTGATAATATCTTAAATTACTATTTTGCAGGGATGAGACGGGGCACGCCCCGTCTCTACAATACAGACAATATTAATATTCTATACAAACATGAAAACATCTTTTTTCAAGCAAGGGTTCTTAGCGATAGGGATAGCCTGCTGCATGCAGCTTTCCGCCGTGGAGAATCCTGTAGACTACGTGAATACGTTAGTCGGTACCCAATCCAAGTACGAATTATCTACCGGAAATACCTATCCGGCCACGGCCATGCCTTGGGGTATGAACTTCTGGACTCCCCAGACCGGCGAGATGGGCAACGGCTGGACCTATCGTTACGACGCGGATAAGATCCGGGGATTCAAGCAAACCCATCAACCGAGCCCGTGGATGAACGATTACGGGCAGTTCTCCATTATGCCTACTACCGAAGGCTTGGTCTTCGACGAGGAGAAACGGGCTAGCTGGTTCTCTCACAAAGGGGAAGTAGCTACACCTTATTATTATAAGGTCTATCTGGCCGATCATGACGTGACTACCGAGTTGGTTCCGACGGAACGTGCGGCTAAGTTCCGCTTTACATTCCCGGAAACCAAGAAAGCGTATATCGTCATCGACGCTTTCGATAAAGGCTCTTATATAAAGGTATTGCCTGCGGAACGTAAGATCATCGGTTATTCCACGAAGAACACGGGCGGTGTTCCCCGTAACTTCAAGAATTATTTCGTGATCCAGTTCGATAAGCCATTCACGTTCTCCTCTACGGTTAAGAACGGGGCGATCCAGTTGGATGAGTCGGAGGTGAAGACAAACCATGCCGGCGCTATCATCGGTTTTGAGACAAAGGCCGGCGAGGTGGTGCATGCCAACGTGGCTTCTTCTTTCATCAGCACCGAGCAGGCCGAGTTGAACTTGCGTGAGGTGGAAGATACTGGTTTCGATCAGCTAGTGACCAAAGGTAAGGAAATCTGGAACCGGGAATTAGGTAAGATCGAGGTAGAGGATACGAACATCGATAACTTGCGTACTTTCTATTCTTGCTTGTATCGTTCCTTGCTTTTCCCTCGTAGCTTCTATGAGATCGACGCCAAAGGGCAAGTCATGCATTATAGCCCTTATAACGGTAAGGTCTTGCCGGGCTATATGTTTACCGATACCGGTTTCTGGGATACGTTCCGCTGTCTTTTCCCCTTCTTGAACCTGATGTATCCGGAGATGAACCAAAAGATGCAGGAAGGTTTGGTGAACGCTTATAAAGAGAGCGGTTTCTTGCCGGAATGGGCAAGTCCGGGCCACCGGGATTGCATGGTCGGCAATAACTCCGCTTCCGTGGTAGCCGACGCTTATATCAAAGGCTTGAGAGGATACGATATCGAGACGCTTTGGGAAGCCTTGAAGCATGATGCGAATAGCCAACTGCCGAGAACGGCTTCCGGTCGTGTCGCTTACGAGGAGTATAATAAACTGGGTTATGTACCGAATAATATCGGTATCGGACAAAATGTGGCTCGTACCTTGGAATATGCTTATAATGACTGGACAATTTATGCGTTAGGAAAGAAACTAGGCAAGCCGGCAAGCGAGATCGATATCTTCAAGCAACGGGCTAACAACTATAAGAATGTGTACGACCCAAAATATAAGTTGATGGTCGGACGCTCTGATAAGGGCGAGTTCAACCCTTCTTTTAAAGGTACGGACTGGAGCCGTGATTTCTGCGAGGGTAATAGCTGGCATTGGAGTTTCTGTGTTTTCCACGACCCGCAAGGTCTTATCGACTTAATGGGAGGAAAGAAGGAATTCAACCACATGATGGATTCCGTTTTCAAGATGCCTAGTCGTTTGGGTATGGATAGCCGCGGTATGATCCATGAGATGCGTGAGATGCAAGTAATGAATATGGGACAATACGCCCATGGCAACCAACCCATCCAGCATATGGTATATCTATACAACTATTCCGGCGAGCCTTGGAAAGCCCAATACTGGGTGCGCGAGATCATGCACAAACTTTATACCGCTGAGGCGGATGGCTATTGCGGCGATGAGGATAACGGACAGACTTCCGCATGGTATGTGTTCTCTGCCTTAGGCTTCTATACCGTATGTCCGGGCACCGACCAATATGTATTAGGTACTCCTTTGTTCAAATCCGTAAAACTCCATCTGGATAACGGAAAGCAGGTGTTGATCCAAGCGGACAAGGCTGATCGGGAGAACCGTTACATCAAGGCTATGAAAGTAAACGGCAAGACTTACACCCGCAATTTCTTGACACACGAGCAGTTGCTAGGTGGTGCGAAAATTCAATACCAAATGAGTGATACCCCTAATAAACAGCGAGGTACGCAGGATAGTGATCGCCCCTATTCATTCTCTTTGGAATAAGAAAACTAGGATGCCCATTGTAAGCATGTTACAATGCCTGTTCTAAACATCTTACGATGCCCATTGTGAAGACCTTACGATGGGCATCGTTGTTTCTTGTAAATTACCGCTTAAAATAATAGCGGACGGAAATTGTTTTTTATTAGTGATTGATTACCTTTGTGACGACTTATCCATCTTTCTTAAATCCTTTTATTTATTAGATGTATGGCAAACTCAAAAGAGATGACGGGGGGAGCTGTATTCCCTCTTCTATTCAGTTTCACGATGCCATTATTGCTCGGGAACTTACTTCAGCAGACTTATTCCTTGATCGATGCCGCTATCGTTGGTAAATTTCTAGGTATAAATTCGCTGGCTGCCGTAGGAGCCAGTACCTCGGTGATTTTCTTGATTCTGGGATTCTGTAACGGATGTTGCGCCGGTTTTGGCATCCCGGTAGCCCAGAAGTTCGGGGCGAGGGATTACGCCACGATGCGCCGTTACGTGGCGGTGGGGCTGCAATTGGCTACAGTGATGTCCGTGGTGATCGCCGCAGTCTCCGGTTTCTATTGCCGGGATATCTTGCGGGGGATGCAGACACCCGGGAATATCTTCGATGGGGCCTATGATTATTTGTTTGTTACTTTTATCGGTATTCCTTGTACATTCTTCTATAATTTGTTGGCAAGTATCATGCGGGCTTTGGGGGATAGCAAGACTCCATTCTGGTTCTTGTTGTTCTCTACGGTCTTGAATGTTTTCTTGGATTTATTCTGCATCTTGGGGTTAGGATGGGGTGTGATGGGAGCGGCTATCGCTACGGTTTTCTCGCAAGGGCTTTCCGCCATTTTATGTTATTTATATATGCTTCGGAAATTCCCGATCTTACGGGCTACTTCCTCTGAGGACCGAAGGTTCCATGCCGGGCTGGCCCGTACCTTGTTGGCGATGGGGGTTCCGATGGGATTGCAATTCTCTATTACCGCCATTGGCAGTATCATGTTGCAGAGCGCCAATAACGCCTTGGGCACGGCCTGTGTCGCTGCCTTTACTTCCGCCGCCCGTATCAAGATGTTCTTCATTTGCGCTTTTGAGAGTTTGGGTATCGCCATGGCTACGTATTGCGGACAGAATTATGGGGCGGGAAAGCCAGAGCGTATTTTGCAGGGAATTAAGGTAAGTGCGTTGATGATGCTTACGTATGCCGCCGCTACATGGATGATCTTGATGCTGGGGTCTCGTTGGCTGGCCTTGTTGTTTGTGGCTCCATCTGAGGTCGAGATACTGGACTATACGGAGCAGTTTTTGCATATTTCTTGCTGGTTCTTCCCGGCTGTCGGGCTACTGTGTATCTTGCGTTATGCGATACAAGGGGTAGGTTTCAGCAACCTTGCGATGCTCTCGGGTGTTTCAGAGATGATCGCACGTATCTTGGTGAGCTTGTATGCGGTTCCCGCTTTTGGGTTCTTAGGCGTTTGCTTCGGTGATCCGTTGGCTTGGGTCGCCGCTGACTTATTCTTGATACCTGCGTTTTTGTATGTTTATAAAAAGATAAAGAAAAGATTAGATGATGAGAAAGTATCGGTGTCCGCAGTGTGATATCCCTTCTATGTATGTAAAGAATGCAGACGGGGAACGTCTTTTAGTGTATGTTTACGAGAATGGGGAGGTCGTTCCCAAAGATCCTGCCGCAGATCTGTCCGGATTTGACTTGACAGAGGTATTTTGCCTAGGATGCTCATGGCATGGGGCACCTAGGAAATGCCGGTGATTTTTGTATCTCTATCCTCTCGGAAGTGATAGGATGCGTGAATGCTAGATATTCAGCGTGCAGATAGAGCCGTTCCGCCTTTCGTCCGTAAAGCTCGTCGCCAAGGATGGGGCAATGAAGACCTTGTGGATGGGCGGCGTGTACCCGTAACTGGTGGGTACGTCCGGTTTGGGGATAAAAGGCGATAAGGGTTTTTCCGGAAGTCCGTTCCAATACCCGGTAGTGCGTGAGGGCAGGTTTCCCGAATTCTTCGCTTACGATTTGCCGGGGTCTGTCCAAAGGATCGGGACATAGCGGGAGACGGATCTCACCCTCATCTTGGGGAACTTCGCCCTCTAATAAGGCGATATACCTTTTCTGGATGGTTCGGTTTTTGAATTGGGCTTGTAGGTTCTGATGCGCTTCTTTGGTCTTGGCGGCAAGCAGCAAGCCCGATGTCGCCATATCCAGACGATGTACGATAATCGGGCCGGTGGCATCCGGGTAAAGGATACGCAGCCTTTGATAGACGGAGTCTGCGTCTCCCTTGCCGGGGACGGAGAGCATACCCGCCGGTTTATTGACGATCAACAAATAGTCGTCCTCATAAAGGATATCCAGCTTCGTCTCCCGGTGAGAGTCCGCCAATAACGGATTTTCATCTACCCGCAATCCCTGTAGCATATGATGGAGGATCGGCTCGCATTTTCCTTTGCAAGCCGGATAATAATATCCATGGTGCCGAATCTCCGTCTTGGGAGAATCGCCCCACCAGAACTCTGCCATGGCGATCGGCTCCAACTGATGCTGGTAGGCGTATTGTAAGAGTTTAGGGGCGGCGCATTCACCCGCTCCGGCAGGCGGCGTACCTTGTGAGGTAGGAGCGAACAGTTCGCATAAGTCCTTAACCTCGCCCCGGGCGTTCATGATCAGGAATTGTTCGAACAGCTTGTGTTGCAAGGTTGCCGACCGTCGCTTGCGTTCTTGCTTCAGTTGCTCGATCTCTTGCTCAAGCTGATTCACTTTGGCCTGTGCATTCTCATTAAAAGATCGCAGGAGCTTCGCTAGTTGACTGTGGACGGCTTTCGCTCGCTGGCTCTCTTTGATGAGAAGCGCAGCTTCCTCTTCGGTCAAGGGAGATTGCCGGCGTAGATCGCGCGCCTCTTTCATTTCCTTGAGTGTGGCTTTGGAAGATCGCAGCATATGATCATTTAATTTGAGCATGTTTTTTAACACATGCCGTGCCTTCTCGAGGGCGGGTGAGGTTTGTAGGGTCCGGATACGGGCATTGATCTCATTGATTTGCTCCTCCTCTTGCCGGAAGAAACCATCCGGTTGTAATAGGTCATAGATAGGAGGGACGAAGAAATGATGTACATTCTTCCCCGCTAGATTACCGGAGAATGCGGCCAGATAACCGACCGCTCCGGCGGGAGTACGAACCACCAACACACCAAACATTTTCCCGGTTTGTAACTCTTCCCGCCATTCGGTTCGTTCTTTCAGGTATGCCTGCGTCTCCTCAGCCGCTATTACGCATAGAGGATGCGGTGTATAGTGAAAAGGATACGTGAATCGTTCCGGTAAGGGGATCGATTGTATCGGTTGGGCAAACGTGTGAAACTTAGATTCCATTATTCATTTTTTAATAGGCTGTAAGCGTAAACAGCCGGTGCCGTAATATTTCCTTCTTGATACAATCCCGGACGGGAGATACGATCCCATTGGATCAACGACCGGGTCTCTTTTGCGGAGAGAGCCTCGCCGACGATCTCGTTCCATGCTTGTCCGTCCTTGCTCCAGTAGAACGTGCTATGCGTACCGTCGGTCACTTTCATCCGTAGATATAAAGGCGAGGCGGGAAGAGGCAGATCGGCCAATGGATGTTCTTTCCCCTCTAGGATATATTTCAATATCAACCGGTCTCCTGCGCATCCGCAGGTGATCAGGTTGTTTGCGTCGCCGTACATCGTGATTCCTTTCCAACTGTCATTCCGGTTTACGATCGCTGTTTCCAACGTGTAATCCGGGGAGGTAGGGCGTAAACAAAGCGCCGCTCCGGTCTTCACGCCGGGCTTCGGGGTTCCGGATAGAGAGAGTTTACCGTTCTTGATTTCAGTCTTGACATCAGCGTAAGGATAGTTCCAACTCCATTCAGGACGCAAGGTAGCACCGGTGAAATCATCCGAGAAATCGAATACCGGCACTTGTGCGGACTCGGCAAATGGCATGGGTTGCGTGCGGCTCGCGTATTCGCCGTTTACGAAGTGAGGCCAATGATCCTCACCCATTCTCACCTCTTGCAGGTAAGGTTGGCGACCTTGGTAGAAGCCGCTTCCCGGCTGGTAAGCGTGGCATAGGTAATACATGCGTCCGTCCGGTGTTGTCGTAATCGTTCCGTGACCGATGGAGAGAACCTCCTTGCTTCCGTGCAAGATCGGGTTTCCTTGGTATTTCTCGTAAGGGCCTTCCAGCTTCTTCGAGCGAGCCACGGATACGGCATAATCGCTTTGCGGGCCACAACAGCCTCTCACGGAGTAGATGATATAGTAATATCCGTCTTTCTTGAACCAATGCTGACCTTCCATGCCTTGACGCTCATCGTCACGCAGCAGGCTGAAAGGCTTTCCGTCTAGGCGAAGCCCATCGTCCGTCAACTTACAGGCCAATAACTCTATGGGTTGGTTATCCAATCCATAAGCCTTCCAACTGATGTAAAGTTTGCCTTTATCCTCCAAGATAAATGCGTCTATCGCCTCCTTCCCGAACTCTACCACCGGGCCGTGATCCTTGAACTTGCCCGTAGGTGAATCCGCCACGGCAACACCGATGCACGAGATGTTATCCGATTGCTTCCGGGCCGTATAATAGACATATACCTTCCCTTTATGCTGATACCATTCCGGAGCCCAGAAAGAGGACTTGGTCCATTCCGGTTTCTCGTCGAATACATGCCCGGTTTGCTGCCAGTTCACCAAATCGGTAGAGGTGAAAACCGGATAATAAGGGGCCCATTCCGAGGAGGTGCCGGTGATATAGTAAGTCTGGTCGATCCGGATAATGGAAGGATCGGCTACGTCACCGTGGATCACGGGATTGGTAAAATAGGATTCTTGTTGCGCTAGTCCTGTGGCCAAGGAGGCGGCACAGAAGAATAGTGTGAAAATCTTTCTCATGTTTTATCGTATTTTTTTTAAGATGTTCTTACGTACGGTCCGCAAAGAGATTTGTAGTAAATCGGGTTCCGCCAGATCAAGTAGTGTCTTATACTCCTGTAATAGCTCTGGAATGGGACGGCATAACTCATATCCCAGTTTCATACAAAGCGTTTGTACACCGGGTAATTCCTTCGCTGAAAGCATCCGGTCCAAGCAGAAATTAAGGAAATCTACACGTGGGGGATTTGCTTGAGGCTGTCGTAAAAGCAAATTCAATAGAAGACGTCGTTTACCGGGATGCTTGCAGACCAAAATCTCGTTTATCAATTCATCTTGTTTATCGTATAGCCATTTATTCTCATCTGCGGAAAAATGGCTACAGGCCCATAACGCTTGATAACCGATGGTCTCGTCCAGATCGAAGATCAGACCGTATAGTTCCGATTTCCGTTTCAGGTTTCCTTGTACATATTGCGATATCTCATGGATATCCTCTATGTGGATGCGGTCTGATAATCTCTCTCTTAAATTCATTTACAACATTGAATCTTAGGTCTCTTGATCTTTTATGCCGTAAAGGTATAGCCTTTTTAGCAAACTTTCTCTAATTCCCTTACTTTTGTGCCCATTCGTTTCATCGGCGTATACTTCATCCCATGCATCACCTGCTCCTCACAGACAGGCTCGAATCCGAGCTTTCTGTAGATGGGGATTGCGTAAGAAGAGGAGTTAACCGTCATTTCTGATACGGGCTGATTTAAGATCGCGGTCTTGAACAATTGTTTACCGATTCCTCTTCCATGATAAGACGGTTTGATAAAGAATAAGGAGATATGTTTTCCCTCGTTTTTTGTCGCGATTACGCCAATTAAAGACTCTCCATCGAAGGCTCCGTAGAAGGTTAATTCATTTACTAGTTGCTTATTATAAATGAAATTCTTGAAAGTTTCCAGCCCCTCTTCATCGAAATCCTTTCTTCCGCATTCGATGAAAACGTCCAGAGATAAGTCTAATGCCTTATCGTATTCATTTGCCGGTAATTGTCGAATTTCCATAGATATGTTATTCTTTTTCATTCTCTTCTAGTTTCTTATCTGCTACCAATTCAAAATGATGCGCATCAATGAATTGTCCGTTTTTGTAACAAGCCTTTCTGAAAATGCCGGTCTTCCTGAATCCAGCTTTTTCTAATACTCGCATGGAGGCCGGATTATATTCGTAGACCGTGGCGAATATACGAATAACCTCCGTATGCTCAAAATAATACTGGATCGCATCGGCTAACGCTTCAGAGGTAATCCCTTGGTTCCAATATCTCTCACTGATCCAATAACCGACTTCCGCATTGAAACGTTCCACATCCGTTCCTCTCACAAAACCTATATTGCCGATTGCCTCACCATGAACCACAATGCAGAAATCCGATATTTCAGTTTTTTCTCGTGCTTGGCTGATGAAGCAGCGGGCATTTTCTTTTGTATAAGGATGAGGCAATCCATCCCGACAGTTATCCCAGATCTTCTTGTTATTAAGGTGCAAGGTTAAGGATTCCGTATCTTGACCTTCCCAACTCCTGAGCGTATATAAATCTTTTGTTACTACTATCATAAACTATTGTTTTTGTTTGAAAAGGAATGATGGTCAAGATAATAGCACAAATGATCCTCTATTTGTCCAGTATGCATTAGCTCTGCTTGATGAAGCCGTCCTTCGTATACGAATCCATTCTTCTCTAATACACGTTGTGAGCGTTGATTGTGAGGATAACAATTTGCCGTGATCAAATGTAAATCCATTTGAGTAAATCCGTAATTCAATACGGATTGCACTGCTTCTGTCATGAAGCCTTGTCCCCAACACTCTTCTTTTAGCCAATAACCCAGCATGCGAGCATGTGGGTTTTCTCTTTTGGGATCGGGAATGATGCCAATGGAGCCAATGACTTGTTGAGTCTCTTTTGATACGATGGCCCAAACTCCTTCTTTTCCGATAAATATGGTATTTAGTACATCAATGGTCTCTTCGATCGTTTCGAGAGGTTTCCATCCGGCGTTATTGCCTAGGTTCGGATTCTTACAGCTCTCAAAAACATCAGGAGCATCGCTTTCGCTGAAAGGACGGAGCACAAGACGGTTGGTTTCTATGTTCGATGTTTGTGTCATATACGGATGTTTATTTAGTCGAGATAGATCATTTTCTTGGTCATACCTCCGTCGATGGTGATATTCTCTCCATTGATAAAATCGTTTTCCTCTTGACAGAGAAATAAGCACATGCGGGCGATATCCTCCGGCTTGCCCACCCGTCCGGACGGATGTTGAGCATGATCCTCCGGGCGAAGCTGGTCGTAATTGTTATTCTGTATCCAACCGGGAGCGATAGAGTTTACCGTGATATGCCATTCCGAGAGAGATAAGGCCAACGCATGTGTCAAAGAATAGATACCTCCTTTAGAGGCGGCATATCCCTCGCTACCGGGTTCACTCATCAAGTAACGGGTAGAGCTGATGTTGATAATCCTGCCGTATGGATTGGGGGTATCGAGAGATTGCCGATGGAGCGCTAATCGCCGGGAAGTGATGAACGCAGGACGTAGGTTTATGGATAATATCTTATCAAAATCCTCTACACTCGTTTCCGTGATGGGAGAGAACTGACTGACACCTGCGTTGTTGATAATGATATCAATATCTCCCCACTCCTCGATGATCTTTCGCAGGCAATCTTCTAGTGCGGTTTTATCACTAACGTCCACGAGATGGAATTGTGTCCCGGTTTGTAGGGCAGTCTCTTTTCCTAAGGTCTCGTTCTTGTCGCAGAAGGCCACACGATGTCCGGCTCCTCTGAAAGCCCTTACAATCGCTTTCCCGATCCCCTCGGCTCCACCGGTGATGAAGACTCTTCTTGTTTTATGAAGTGTCTTCGTTGTATGCCCCGTTCTAGTGCCGGAAGTCTTCCGGGCTTGGTATTCTGCGTACTTATTTTCCAGATAATTGTCTGCCATGATTCAGTCACTATTAAATGAGGACAAATATAGTTGTTTTCTGTCGAACCGATTTCTTTTAGTCGATATTCTGTTTGGGATACTAAAATAGAACCGGAAATTGCCATCTAAATTGCTTGTGGATTTGTTTTAATAGAAAAGTATTGATTATGAGAATAGCGATCAGCGGGGCAAGCGGATATATCGGTCTGCATCTTTCATCTTTTTTGGAGGGAAAAGGATATGATGTTATCCCTTTAGGGCGGGATTTGTTTAAGGAAGATTGTTTTGATGAATTATGCCGATGCGTGGAATCCTGTGAAGTCGTCATTAATTTGGCGGGCGCTTCCATTAATAAACGTTGGACGGAGGCTTACAAACAAGAGTTGTATGATAGCCGTATTTGCGTGACCAGACAGTTGGTGCATGCCATAAACACGAGAAGCGTGAAACTTGAGTTGTTTATTTCGGCCTCCGCCGTAGGTTATTATCCGGCTTTCGGGGAATATGACGAGTATCATGATTGCCGGGGAATGGATTTTTTGGCCCGGTTGTGTGGGGCGTGGGAGGAGGAAGCGTCCGCATGCTCATCGGATGTGAGGCTTGTCATTACCCGTTTTGGTGTCGTATTGTCTGAGGATGGAGGGGCCTTGAAAGAGATGCTTCGTTTGCAACGCATCTCACGGGTAAGTGTCGTGATCGGTAACGGGCAACAGCGTTTTCCATGGATCAGCCTGTTTGATCTATGCCGCTCTTTTGGGTATATCATACGGAATAGGCAGATGAGGGGTGTGGTAAATTTGGTTTCTCCAGACCTTATCACCCAAAAGCAGTTGGCTCATACGTTAGCGAGAGCGGATAAGATCCGTAGGATCATCCCTTTGCCTAAGTTCTTTTTTCGGCTGAAGTTTGGCGAGGGAGCGTCGTTCGTGACAAAAGGGCAAACCGTCTATCCCTCTAAATTACAGGAATCTGGGTTTACATACATTTATCCAACAATAGAGAAACTTATGAATATAACAGATCATCATACCGTACCGGAATTGGATGTTAAACGGTATATGGGGCGATGGTATGAAATCGCCCGTTATGAGAATCATTTTGAGAGAGGCATGACGGATGTGACGGCCACGTATACGTTGCTTCCGGACGGAAAGATCCGTGTGGAGAACGAAGGATATAAAGGCGGCGTTCACAAGAAAGCCACCGGTCGTGCGAAACAACCGGACCCTAAAAATAATCCCGGAAAATTGAAAGTGGCTTTCTTCTTATGGTTCTATGCGGATTATTATATCTTAGAACTTGATGCGGATTATCAATATGCGGTGATAGGAAGCAGCACGGATAAATACCTCTGGATCTTGAGCCGTGAGAGGAACTTACCGGAGGCGGTTCGGGAAGATTTACAGGGGAAGATAACGGAACGTGGGTATGATATCTCTAAATTGATTTCATGAGCTGATGTATAAAGGGGTAAAGCCGTAGTGATTACGCCTTTGCCCCTTTTATTACTCATATTGGAAAACAATCTTAACAGAGGCGATCTGAGAGAGTTCCTTTTGCTCACATGATAGGCTTTACGATTTCAATTTTAAGGCCAAGCGCATCAATAATACGGAAAAATAAACCAACTCCCGGTTCTATGATTCCTTTTTCAATTCTTGATATATAGGTCTTATTAGTTCCTACTTTTTCGGCCAACTCGGATTGTGTCATTTTCTCTTGCTTCCGTGCGTCACTAATAATTTGCCCCACACAATAAGAGTATGCTTCTTTGCGAAACTCCTCTCTTTCTGGTGAGCCAACCTTGCCGTATAATTTATCTAATACAGCGTCCATACTCCCGATCTTAGGATTTGCTTGCATAATATTCATTTTTGAGTTTTAAAGCCTTTTCTATTTCGCTATTAGGGGTTTTCTGAGCCTTTTTCTGAAACCCATTGAATAGCATGACTATATTTCCATCATCAAAGATAAAGAAGGCCCGATAGATGTTTCCGTTATGGCTTGCCCTTAACTCGTACAAACCGTCACGGATTAGCTTAACGAAGTTCTTGTTAAGGCGTTCTTGCGTTTTAAGCATATCGAGCACATAAGAAACTTTTTTCTTTGCACCATCATCTAATGACATAAAGAAATCTATGAAATAATCTTCATAGTATAATATTTCTCTTTCTTTTTCCATAGTGCAAATATAAATTAAGTTTACATATATAACAACTTTAGATGGACTTTTCTTTTATGTTTTCAGTTGCTTCCCATCGGAAAAGGCATTTCCTACCTTTTCGCCCACTCTCAAATAGTCGTTGTTGAATGGATCAAAGATGATGGGAGCGGCTTTAGCTACATTCACCTTGCCGTTCTCATCAAGTACACGCTCGTCAACATTGACATTTACGATCTCGCCACGGAGTATGCAAGTATCCGGATCGTAATCTTTCAATTTACATTCGATAGCCACGGCCAATTCGTCGATTAACGGAGCATCTACGAAGTCTGATTTTGTAGCGTGAAATCCTGCTTTGGCAAACTTGTCGGTAACTTTATTGCCCGACACGATACCTACATAATCACAAGCTACGACATGATCGGCATCTGCCATGCTTACCGTGAAAGCTCTACGCTTCAGGATATTCTTAACTGTCTTGTGACCGGCGCTAAGACACATGCTGATCTCATTCATCTCACTGATACCGCCCCAAGCGGCGTTCATCGCGTCGGGAGTTCCATCTTCTCCATACGTGGCGATAATAAATACGGGTTGCGGATAGCTCAAAGGCTTCGCTCCAAAATTCTTTCTCATAATCATTTATTTTTTAGTCCAATTCTTGATATCTTCTTCTGTCGCTCCGTTCATCAACTTCCCTTTTTGCCAGTTCACATCCGGATAGGCTTTCCGCAATTCACTCTCTGCGTTCGAGATACTGCTACTGCCTGATGTGGCGAATGGGATAACGGTTTTACCCGAGAGATCGTATTTCTCCAAAAAGGTGTTGATGAGTCTTGGGGCTTGATTCCACCAGATGGGAAATCCTAGGTAAACGGTGTCATACTCCGCTAGGTTCTTCAAATCATCGATAATGGCCGGTCGTGATGTAGGATCGTCCATCTCTACGCTGCTGCGTGAGGATTTATCCCGCCAATTCAGATCGGCGGAGGTATAGCTTTTCTCAGGTTGGATCTTGTGAAGATCACCACTGACAATAGATGCGACTTGTTGGGCCGCTTTTTCAGTATTTCCCGTTGCCGAGAAGTAAGCCACTAAAACTTTTGTCCCTTCGGTAGCCTTTTGCGCATAAGAGGCGATACATACCATTGAGATCATGACCATGAATAATAAGATTCGTTTCATACTTCTTGAATTTTTGTTGTTTTTATATTCATTACGAGAATGCTATGTGTTTATGGCGATAAAGATAGGAGAGAAAAATGAAACAGTTTGTACCCAAATTACTGATATATCTGATATTTTTGGCGATACGATCCTTATCTTTGTAAGGCGATTAACTAAAAGAAGAAAATATCATGCTTGCGTACACTTATATCATATTAAACACGGTAGCGTACCACGTGCGGTACCCGGAATAACCGTTGGGAATGAGATGGTTGGTGTAGGGAAAAGGTGGGTGCCGATGTTACTGCAGTCAAGCCGGGTGACAGGGTGACCGTGAATGTCGAGACCTTTTGCGGAGAGTGTTTCTTCTGCCGGCGTGGATATGTCAATAATTGTACCGATCCCAATGGCGGTTGGGCGTTGGGCTGTCGTGTCGATGGGGGGCAGGCGGAGTATGTCCGGGTTCCTTATGCGGATCGAGGCTTGAATCATATCCCAGATACGGTCAGTGATGAGCAGGCTTTGCTGGTCGGTGATGTGTTAGCGACAGGTTTTTGGGCCGCTCGTATCTCGGAGATTACAGAGGATGATACGGTTCTTATCATTGGCGCCGGTCCTACGGGGATCTGTACTTTGTTGTGCGTGTTGTTGAAGAAGCCACGACGTATTATTGTTTGCGAGAAGTCTCCGGAAAGGGCCCGGTTCGTTCGCCAGCGTTATCCGGAAGTCTTGGTGACAGATCCCGAAAACTGTAAGGAATTTGTTCTTCGTATGTAGCTAACACTTGAAAAGGGACCCGGGTAGCATTTGAAACGTGTACCACCCGATAGGTTTTGCAAAGTTAATTAAATTTGTTTATTTA
>JAAGKN010000130.1_pt1 | contig 78200 bp, 61 predicted proteins | sample 6206371 | NCBI WGS metagenome assembly JAAGKN01 (sample SAMN11533720, study PRJNA540317) | gut metagenome | isolation source: fecal pellets from male and female animal of same cohort | host: Peromyscus leucopus | place: USA:CA | collected 2017 | reverse complement strand
CGATAGCCGGAGAAGCGAAGACTTTCGCAGAAGAAACAGAACAAGCGATGAAAGACATCATCGCACCGCGTCTGTTCATCAATGCGAATGAACTTCTGTCGCTGTCTTCAACGCAAGACGTGACGCTTGAAACGGTCATCGGCGCACTGTCGGCGCACAAAGACGCAGCACTGTTCAAGAAGCCCGGTCTTGTTGTCACGTTTCGTGGTGAACAAGGTTGGGAGTCGTGGCAGTACACTTTCGTGCTTCGCGCCGGTATGCAGCCACCGCAGTTCGACACGTTCATCAAGACAGCGTATTGGCGCAAGTTCGGCGGCTCGGCAGCAGTCGGCAACTGTTTCAATGTGACAAACGATGCACCGTTGTCAATGGGTTACTACGACCTTGAAACAGCAGTCGGTGTCGCGTATGATAAAGGCTTCCGCAATGTCGGTATGCAGATAACATTCGCGATTGCTGACAAGTCGTGGAAAACGTATCGGTACATCGGTGTCAACAGCGATGAAACAAACTTCAAGAACTTAGGCAACTGGCTTGACAACGCCGGTATGTCAGCCGGTGACGAATGCTTCATCATCATCGATGCGCTTTGTGGCCCGTGTACCGCAGCAGCATATTACACGCTCGAATATGCTATCAATGCGCTTGTAGCGAAGTCAAATGCAACAGGCATAGACTATCGAAAGAGCGGTCTTGTCATCAGTTATCAGGCAGGCGAAAACACTTGGGAAGCCAAGCAGTTCACGTCTTCTGTCGGCAATTTCGGTGAAGCCGGTCTGTGGAAAGACTTCGGCAACGGTGGCGGTGGTTCTACTGTTGAAACGAAAGATGACCCCGAAGAAGACGGCAAGAACGCTTTCAGTACCGGCGGCGCATACGCACATATTCCTGCAAACATCAACATCGACACAGAAACAGAAGGTGTCGTGAAGATGCAACTTGTCAATGCAGCCGGCGCAGCAGTTGGTGACGAAAAGCAGTTTGCAGTCGGCACAGGCGGTGGCGGTCAGACAGGAATGATACTTGAATTTACACCCGAAACATCACCGCTTTACGGTCAGTCAGGCGGTACGCTTGTCGTGAACGCAGCAATCACGCTGAAGAACGGCACAGACTATGAAAGCGGCATCATCGAAAAAGTAGAACTGTATGACCGCGACACGGAACAGTTGCTCGAAACATTCAGACTGAACAAAGCGACATCGGCAGACAAAGAAACATTCGACTTCGCGTTTGACTTGTCGCGCTATTTCAGCATCGCAGGTCAGCGCAAGTTCCGTTTCGTTGCGTATGATGACAGCGACCGCACAGCGAAGCGCAACATCAACGTGACGGCAGTAGATGTGACTATCACATCAGAACAGACGCTGAATTACACGGCATCAACAGTCATCAATGTAGGTGGCGCAGTGAAGCAGTTGCCGATGTATCGCTTTGCGAACAACGCATCAGATAAAGGCATCACTTGCATCACTGAAATCTTCATCAATGGTGCATGGAAGACGCTCGGCACAGCAACCGTGAACGACACCTACGCACACAGCATCACGATTGACCCGAAGAACTGTTGCGGTGTCGCTTTGAAGCATGGCGCATATCCACTTCGCATACATGGCGAAGACGTGTCTTCAGGCGTTGTCGGCAACTATCTTCACACGGCTGTCATGGTCGTTGACCAGGCAAACGCGACACCGATTGTCGTGACACGTTGGTACAGCGAAAAGAAAGACGGTGAAGTCAAGCAGTATGAAACAATCAGCATCGACTTCGCAGCCTATTCTTCGCAGTCTTCAGAAGTGTCTGTCGAAATCTTCGAGAAGATAGGCACACAGACAACCGTGAAGCGCACCGCGCTTGTAAGACGTGGCGTGACATCAGCGTACATTCAGCGCGTGCAAGCTCACGCGATTGACGGCAGTGTAACAATAGGCTTGTTCGCACGTGTCAACACGTCTGTATCAGAAACAGCGAACTTCAAAGTTGTCGGCACGCTTCTGAACATCGAAAGCGTATCAGCGCAGCAGATGCTTGACATTGACTTTTCTTCGCGCTCGAATAAAGACACAGACAAGTCTATCACAAGCAACGGCTACACGCTGACTGTTATCGGCTCGAACTACACGACCAACGGCTTTGTCAAAGACAGCTACGGCAGTGAAGTCTATGAACAGCCGAATGACAACGGCATCATGGCGTTGCGTGTCGCTGAAAACGTGCGCGGCACGCTCGATTATGCACCTTTCAACGTGTCATCAATCGAAACGAACGGTCTTGCAATTCAGTTCCGCATCAGAACACGACACATCGCAGACGAAGACGCACGGCTCATTTCGTGCATCGCTAACGGCTTCGGCTTCTATGCGACCGGCAAGCGTGTTGTCTTCACGACTGACAATGAAGAACAGGTCGCGCACACGATAAACGCAGCACTCGAAGAAGATGCTATCACAGACGTTGCGATTGTCGTGAAACCGACAAGTCAGGCACCATACGCCGGCATCGGTGTCGTTGAACTGTATCTTGACGGTGAATTTAGCGGTGCTTGCTACTATGACGCTGGCACGCTGTCGCGTCACGCAACACCAATCACGTTTGACGGCACACAAGCAGACCTGTATCTGTACAACATTCGCGCTTGGGAAACGTACTACAACTTCGAGCAGTCATTCAACAACTACTTGCTGAAGCTCGAAGATGCAGACGCGATGATTGCCGAATACACGTTCAATCAGGTCATGTCTTCGCAGACAGCAGAAGGTCGCCCGACACGCAACATTCCGCAAATGGCTGCACTCGGTGAACGCAACATCGCGTATGCTGTGATGTGCAAGTCGAAGAACACCGAAAACACGCCTGAAAATTACCCTGAATACATCGAAGCACTTGACGGTGACAAGAAGACACCTGTCGTTGAAGATTGGTATTACTACTTTCCTGAAACGCCGTGGCGCAACATTGTCATCGAAGACACACCAACGACAAATCAGGGTACGACTTCATCGCGCAGACCTATCAAGAACAAGAAAAGCAAGACGAAGAAATGCGGTCGCATTCGCATGATGTATGACCGCAGTCAGTTCACAGACGCAGCGCAGCTTCAAGAATACGACTTCATCGCCGGACTGTGCGAAAAGAAGAAATTTCAGGTCGTACCCGGTACGATACCGACAAACATCTTCTGCATCAAAGTCGATTATTCAGAAAGCGGCGGCGCGAACAACGGCGCATCGACACAGCTTTTCAACGAACTGACACGCGCACTTGGCGCAGCATACATGACACCGGCGCAGAACTACTACACCGGCAGCTATGAGCTGAACCCGTGCATCAGTTCGATACCGCTTGCGCTGTATCGCACAGACGCAAATTCGCCTGACCCGACTTCGCCGTCTTACGGCTATTTCCACGCGAAAGGCAATTTCAATCACGACAAGGGCGATGCAACTGTCTTCGGCTTTGAAGCTGTTGACGGCTACAACAAAGACTGTCTGAATTACGGTGACTTCTACGAACTTATCGCGGCACGCAATCAGTCGCTTGCAGACTTTCTCGCATCGCAAGACAAATCGACTTGGGAGTTTGACGTTGACCCGAAAGACGCATCAAAAGGCAAGTGGAATGTCGTTGTGCTGTCAGAATTTTGCGGCCCTGAACATCGTATCTTCAGACGCGCAGACAGCAGCAGTGAATGGCAAGAAACGACAGGCACGATGAAATTCACAGCCGGTCGTTGGCGCATCACCGGCGATGTTGTCAACCCTGTCGAATGCTACGAACTGAAGCAGTACAATGATATGGACTGGTTTCAGAACGTGTCAACGATTGACGATATGCTTCGCAAGTCTGATGACGGCGAACTTGTATGGCTTCAGCAGTACGAAAGCCGTTATCCTGACGATGACAATCTGAACACTGCATACGAAGACGGTCGCAAGCTGCCGTATCGTCTGTTCAAGTGGCTTCAGTGGTGTAACGAATGCAATCAGCACAAGACAGCAGCAGACGGCAACATCACTATTGACGGCACTTCTGTATCAGGCACGCCCGAAAATCGACTGAAGAAGTTCGAGCGCGAGCTTCACAAAGAAGCGAACCCATACAGCGCAATCATGTATCATGTTTTCACCGACTACATCGCAGCAGTTGACCAACGCAGTAAAAACATGATGGTAGGTTTCTACCTCGATACTGACGGAGTTGTGAGAATGTATCTCAATCACCTCTACGATGGTGATACAATCCTCGGCTGGATAACGACTGCGGTCTGACAATTCCGGCAGAACTCGACCCGAACAATGACCCTAACGGTTATTATCAAGGACATGACAGCGTGCTGTTCGTGCAGCTTGCAAAAGCATCGCACATTTGGCTTCAGGACTATCGCAGCGACAGCGACACAGAAGACGCGACACGCACAATCACAGTCGCAGACGTTGCAAGCAGAATGCGTTCACAGCAGCTTGCTTCAGGCTTGCGCCCGTTCTCGGCACAGGGCATCGAGAAGTATTGGATAACAGACCGCTTGCAGAAGTGGCCGAAGCTCGTTTCATCGTATGACGGCAATCGCAAGTACATCGAAAACAGCAAGGCTTCTGCAAACTACTTCTTCGCGCTTCACGGTCTGTCAATTCAGCGACTTCGCGAATACGTCAAGAAACGTTTCTTGTTCCGTGACGGCTTCTATAAATGTGGCGACACATATTCAACAGCAATATCGATGCGATGCACCGGCACGAATATGTCTGTCACTATCAAAGCAGCGAAATCAGGTTACTTCGGTCTTGGCGTTGACCGCGCAAACGAAGCGAACGGCGGTTCATGCTTCTTGAATGAGGGCGAAACACACACGTTCTATTCAAACAACACGAACACCGGCGGCGGTGTCATGCTGTATCTGTTCGGCGCAGACCGCATCGAAGAACTTGACATCAGAAACGCGACACCGAAGCAGCAAGGTTGGGACATATCGAACCTGACACTTCTGAAGCGTCTTATCATCGGCGGCGCATCATACAGACCGGCAACTTCATCGGGTGACGAACTGACTACGCTTGCGCTCGGTCAGCTTCCGTTCCTCGAAGAAGTCGATGTGCGCAACTTCCCGATAAAGTCGATTGACGCAACATTCTGTCCGCGTCTGAAGAAAGTTCTTGCTGTCGGCAGTCAGTTGCAGTCGTTCACACCGGCGCAGACTTCGCCAATCGAAACGCTTCAGTTGCCTGACACGATGACTTCCCTGACTTTCATAAATCTGCCTAATCTGACTTATCCCAACGGCGGTCTGACAATCGCAGATTACAGCAACGTCACACGTCTTCAGCTTGACGCGTGCGCCGGCATAGACGGCTTCGCGATGCTTCAGGCTATCGTCAACGGTGGCGGTCATCTGAACGACATCAGTCTGACAGGTCTTGAAGTCAACGCAGACGCAACAATTCTGAAGCGTCTTATGTCTGACGGTACGCACGGCATCGGCAGCGATGCAGAACACGGCTGTGACGGCATCACAGGCTCGTGGATACTGACGAAGCTGATTGATGACGATGAACTTGCTTCGCTTCAGTCGTACTTCAAACCGTCTGACATCGGTCTGACTGTTCACAACGCGCAGTTCACAGGCGTTGTCTTCGATGACACTGTGAATGACCCGAAGAACATCACGAACCTTGACAACGGCACATCGGGCGACACATACGAAGCAAGCGGTCACATCGTGCGCATTCGTCAACGACTGATACCTGTCAAGGGCAAGCTCGACACGACAACGCAGAAATGGCACGGTGAACGCATTTCTGACGCGAATTATCGTCAAATGCCTGACGGTTCTGAATTTGACTACAAAGACGAACTCGGCACCGGCTTCGATGTGATGATGCGCTGTCCGCATCTGTACTACAAGGGCGTGAACGACTTCAAAAATCAGAAGAAATACGTCTTTTGGTCTTCGCTCGATACTGTGCCAATCAGCACAGCGCGAAACGTGTCACGACAGAAGCTCGGCAGTTGCGTCTTCGCAGTGAACAAGACTGTGCAAACGACAGACGTTGTGGTCGGCACTACAACGATAGACACTGACGGCGTGCAGACCGACACACCGAATTACAACATCTATCGTCACGATGTGTCGGGCATGAAGCAAGTTCGTTGGCCCGGTATCAATCATTCAATCATCGGCGCAGTCTTCACAGATGCTTCGGGCGTGATTGTAGGCAAGTTCAATCTTGCTGTGTCGAACTCGATGTTTGACTTCACAGAAGGTGACGATTATGTCTTCTGTGACGTGCCTGACGGTGCGAAGTTCATATACTTTGCATCGAAAGCAACGAACAACGAACAAGAAGTCATCGCTGTTGACAGCAACGAAATCGAAGCGATTGAACCCGATTGGGTTGAAAACAAACCGTGGCTGTGCGGCGTGTATCACGCTTCGATTGACGCGCTGATGCAGATGCGCAGTATCAGTGGCGCGAATGTGCGTGTCGGCACAGGCACATCGCAGACTTCAACTGAATGGTCGTATGACGCAGAAGGTCGTGTCAAGAACACGCCTGTCGGTGCGCTGAACTACACCTACAAAGACTTGCAGAACTTGGCAATGCGCCGTGGTGACGGTTATCAGCTTATCGACTACGAAATGAGCAAGCTCATGGCGATACTGTGGTATTCGCTGAACGGCACACGTGACGCACAGTTGAAGTGCGGTTACGGTCGCGGTTCGGGCGGTCAGACCGGCACACAAGATGCAGTCGGCAATCACGACACAGCACGTGCGACAGCATCGAACGGCAACAAGATACTCGGCTTTGAAAACTTCATCGGCTGTACTTGGGAGGTCATGGATAACGTGACTGTCAACGCAGCATCATTCGCTGACTATCTGAAGCAGCACGGTATCGGTGTATCATCGTCTGACCCGATTGACGATGTTTGGCACATCTATGACCCAATCACGAAGACAGAACGCACAGTGCAAGGTCAGAAAGGTCTTTCTTTTGGCGGTCAGTGTATCGCACGCACAAAGCACGGTCGTTTCTGTGACGTGATAGCGTCTAAATGCACAACAGACACATCGCAGTATGCAGCTAACTACACAGACGGCTATTGGTACAATCGTGACAGGTGCCGTGTCGTTGGTCGCTCGTATCACAACGCGTATGCGAGTGGCGGTCTCGTCTATGCGCTTGCGAGCAACGCGTCTTCGTCCTCGAGTGCGGATGACGGCTCTCGGCTCGCCTTCAGGGGTGAAATCGAAGTAAGCGAATAATCGGAAAGCGTGCGCGGCGCAGACGCGCCCCCACACAGCGCAAGCGACCGCGCACGCATTTCAAAACAACAGAAGAATGATGAACAGAACAGACACATCTTGAAACGAAACATACGGCAGAGGTTTTCAACGTGCCGTGTCGTTGGTCGCTCGAATAACAACGCGAATGCGAATGGCGGTCTCGTCTATGCGAATGCGAACAACGCGTCTTCGAACTCGAATGCGAATAACGGCTCTCGGCTCGCAAACAGAACAACAAACATCAATCGTACCTACGGCACAGCGTCACGCGATGACGCACAGCCGCGTGCGAGAAAACCGAACCGCAGCAACAGCGATGCACGACATCGGAAAGCTGAAAAATAACAGTTGTTGGCTTGGGTAGTGATTGGTAGGTTAATTCTCGAACATCATAGACCCGGAGAAACTGAAGGTATAACAAGACATGAAACGTGACGGCTACATCATAGAAGAAATTATCGAACAGTCGAACCTTGAAGAAGCGTTTGACGCAGTTGTTCGCGGCACTTTGCGCAAGCGTTTGCGTGAAGGTCGTTGGCTTCTTGAACACCGTGAAGAATTTCTTCAGCAAGTACGCGAAGAAATCGTGACAGGCGTTGTGACGCTTGGTGACTATCACGAAAAGATAATCACAGAGGGCGGCAAGACGCGCAACATTCAGGTCTTCAGTATGCGCGACCGCATCAAAATCAACGCTATCATGGCAGTCGTTGACAAGCACATCAGACGGCGATACATACGCACGACCGGCGCATCAATCAAGAAGCGCGGAATGCACGATTTGATGCAGTACATCAGACGCGACATGAAAGAAGACCCGACAATTCGCTTTTGGTACAAGTGTGACGTGCAGAAGTGTTACGACACAGTTCAGCATCACTTTGTCAAATACTGTCTTCTTCGCGTCTTCAAAGACAAGCGGTTGCTGAATATACTGTTTTCGTTCATCGACATCATGCCGGGCGGCGTGAAAATGTCAATGGGTATGCGCAGCAGTCAAGGTCTTGTCAATCTTCTTTTCTCGACATTCATCGACCATGTGCTGAAAGACCGTGAACGTCTGAAGCACTTTTACCGATACATGGATGACAACGTGACAGGTGCTGCAACAAAGCGCGAACTGTGGCACGTGCGCGACATGACGCACAGACAAGTCAACAGTATCGGTCAGAAAGTGAAGCCGAATGAACGCGTCTTCCCTGTTGAATTGGGGCTTGACTTTCTCGGCTTCAGAATATACCCAACGCACACGCTATTGCGCAAGCGTGTCAAAAAGAACTTCGCACGCAAGCTCGCTAAAGTCAAGAGCCGCAAGCGCAGAACTGAAATCATCGGTTCGCTTTACGGCATGGCAAAGCACGCTGACTGCAAACATCTATTAAAGAAATTATTAACACGAAAAGAAATGATTAAATTCAGCGACTTGGGACTGACGTACACGCCGAAAGACGGCAAGAAGCGTTTCAACGGCGACCGCGTGCGTATTTCTGCAATCGTAAATGTGGAAATCGAAATACATGACTTCGAGCGCGATGTGAAGACAGCACAAGGTGACGGTCGTTATCTTGTTTCGTTCAAAGACACGCGCACAGGTCAATTCGCAAAGTTCTTCACGAACAGCGATGAAATGAAAGCGATGCTCGATGCTATGGCATCGAAAGGCGATGTTTTCCCGATACAGACAATCATCAGAAGCGAACCGTTTCAGGGCGGTGGCGGCACACGATATTACTTCACTTAACGAAAACTATCACATCAAAACTTCACAGATATGGCAACAACTGAATTTTATCGCTGTAACGGCGCAGCAGAACGCGCAGACGCGCTTGTGTGTCTTTCAAAGACGAACTACTTGCTCATTTTCGGCTTCGGCACAGACGAAGACGGCAACAACTACACGTGGCGCAGATACTACGACCACAAGCCGACAGTGCGCGAAATCAAGCAAGACATCAGCGACCTGATAAACAAAGAAACAGACGCGAAGATACTGACCGGCTTCACATGGAACGGCAAGCCTGTCTATCTGTCTGCCGAAAATCAGATGAACTTCAAAGCAGCATACGACATCGCACGCGACACAGCCGGTGCATCGCTGCCAATCAAGTTCAAGCTCGGCGAAGATGCAGACGGCGAACCCGTGTATCACACGTTCACGAAGCTCGAACCGCTTGCAGACTTTGTGATGAAAGCAATGGCTTTCGTTGTCACAACGCTGAACGAAGGGTGGGTAAAGAAAGACATCGATTATTCAATCTTTGAAATCGAAGACTGATGCTGACACTGACTTTTCTACAACAGACAAAGCTCGACATCACGAAGATTGCTGAAGTGTGGCGCAAGTTCGTCACACAACAGCAAGTCTTTGTCTTGGGCGGCGGTTCACGTTGGCGCATCAGCTTTCAGGTGCAGCCTGAAGACAGCAGTTATCGATACCGCGCACTGATGCAGAAGCCGCAGCTTGTGTTGAAGTTTTCGCTGCCGTTCTACTTTGAATTTCCTGTCGGCACGCAGTGCGTCTTTCAAAATCAGCGTTTCATCTTGACACGCGCACAGAACTTGAAGAAGCAAGGCACGCGTAAGATTGAATATTCGATGACGCTCGGCACGAATGAAGACTACTTCGCACAGTGGAAGATACGAAACATCGTTGACCCGGTCGAAAGCGGCGAAAACGCGCCGAAAGACAACCGTTTGAAGTTTTCACTGTGCGCGAAGCCACACGAATTTGTTGACCTGATTGTTCGCAATCTGAACAAAAAAGACACTTCTGTCACTTGGTCACGTGGTGAATGTATCGAAGCAGCAGAAAAGACGGTCGAATTTAATCACACATACATCGATGCCGGTCTGACTGACATCTGCAACGCATTCAGCACAGAATACGAAGTCGAATATCTTAGCACGACAGCAGCGAAGATACATCTTCGCCGTGTCGAATACTTCAAGACAGACCCTGTTGCGCTGTCATACGGTGTCGGCAACGGCTTCATTCCCGGTGTCGGTCGCACGTCTGAAGCTGACGGTCTGCCGGTGAAGCGTATGCTTGTGCAAGGCAGCGACCGCAACATTGACCGCTCGAAGTACGGTGCGCCCGAACTGATGCTGCCGAAGTCGCAGACGATACGCTATGACGGCACGCACTTTGAAGACGAAGACGGCTTCAATGAAGCTATCGCACGCACGTATCAAAGCAACGCCGACCGTGACGGCGTTGAACGCATCGACAAGGTTTCAGACGCTATCAAAGAAGACAGCCTCGATTGTTCTGAAATCTATCCGTCACGCATCGGCGAAGTGACTTCTGTCGAAGTCGCGAATGCTGAAAAGAACTTCTACGACATCATCGACACAACGATACCGCCTGAACTGAACTTCAACAACTATCTGATTGCCGGTGAAACGATGACAATCATCTTTCAAGACGGTATGCTTGCCGGCAAAGAATTTGATGTGAAGTACAAGCACGAACAACGCAAGTTTGAAATCGTACCGCAAGAAATTGACGGCATAATGATGCCGAATGAAACATGGTGCCCACAGAAAGAACAGACGTATGCAATCTTCGGCATCATGCTTCCCGACCAATACATCTGCAACGACAGCGACAAGTCGGGCGGCTCATGGGACATGATGCGTGCAGCAGTCAAAGCGTTGTACGAAGTCGAAGACCAACGCTTCACGTTCAGTGGTTCGCTTCAAGCACTGTGGGCGAAGCGACATTGGCTTGACGTGGGCGGCAAGCTCGTTGTCGGCGGTCACGTGCTGTTTCAAGATGACCAATTCGCGAAAGACGGTGCTGTCATTCGTATCGTTGGCATCAAAGACTTCCTGACGCAGCCTTATTCGCCGACAATAGAACTGTCGAACAGTGTGTCAGCCGGTGGGTCTGTCGCTTCGCAGATACGTCAAATCACGAACACAGAAGTCGTGATTGAAGACACAGAAAAGCGCATGATGCAGTACACGAAACGCCGTTTTCGCGATGCGCTCGAAACAATAGGAATGCTTGAAGACGCGCACATCGGTGACTTCACAGGCAGCGTGTCGCCTGTCGCAGTGCAGACAATGGCGATGCTTGTCGGTGACGAAAGTCTTCAGTTCGTTATCGGAAACAATATCATTACCGCAGGTAAAGATGATTGGCAAATAACATACGACAGCGACAAAAAACAACTTTTTTGTCCAAGTGGTTGGCTGAAACATCTGACGCTGGGCATCAATTCAATCAAGTCTTCACACACGATAGGAGAATATATGTTTTGGCAAATGCCTGAATTTGTTTCGCCTGTGTTAGATATTCCAAATGCAAAATTCTACCTATACGCGAAAGTTAACAGAACAGATAGAACAGTGAAGGGCGATTGGGTACTTTCTGAAAAATCAATACTGATGCAGAGTGACGAAAGTTCTTATCATTTACTTGTCGGCATACTTAATGCTGAAGTATATGGCGAACGGTCATTTGTACAGCTAAATGGATTCACTGAAATCTTACCCGGTCGCATCACAACAGACAGCATTGTATGTTCAGATGGTATTAGTTTTTTAGACCTTGCAAAGTCTGCACTTGTTTTGGGAGATGCCTTTGATTACAATTCACATGGCGACAAGACGCTTCGACTGAAATTCTTACTGAGCGAAAATGCAAATCTTGGCGGTTGGATATTTCGTAACAATAGACTTGAGTCGCAGAATGGCAATGTTTGGCTTGACGGTCATAATGGCAATGTGCGTCTTGCTGGAACTATTCAAATGTCTTCAGAATATTCAGGCAATTATTCTGATAGCAATCTGTTTTGGCTTCCACCGACTGACACCGTAAAACACATCACAATGGGGTACGAAGAAGAAGACATTGGTAAAGTTGTCAGACTATTCAACAGTAACCCGTTTGGCGGTGCTTCATGTTTCGTACATCTTCATGAATTTACAATCAATGGCAACGTCACAGCAGCTATGAACGAAATTCAAGCTGAAATTGCGCCACAAGAAACTATTGAAGTGACTTGCTTTCGTAGAAAGCCGAATGGAAGTGAAATCAGCGCGTTTTGGACAATCACAAATCGTTTTGGTCTTGAAAGTTTTAGAAACAAAACTGAATGCGGTCGTTTCCCGCAACTTATTGCATCAGGTACGATTTATGGAAAAGAACACCCGCAAATTTCGGGCGTTTGGTTCGATGGGCGTTCTGTTTCAGATGTTCTTGAAATATCGCGTGAGTCAGTAGGTAAATATGTTATCAAGAAGAAAGATGAAAAACTTATATCTTCCACAGGCAGTTATTTTGTGATGCTGACAGGCATTGAAAATGACAATGGTAGCAGTGTCACAGCTTGTTATGGCAAAGGAGCTGAAAATACAGGCATTCAATTCAGAGTCATAATGAGAGTTGGTAACAATTTAAGTGACGGATATGCAAACTTTATGATTTATACATATTCAGGCTGGGAGTATAACATGAAGTAAAAGAGTTGTTGCAAAAAGGTGTTTAATACGCACTATTTTTGTAACTTTGCAGTGAAGCAACCCCCAATCTAACATCACAATGAACAATGGAAATCTTGAATGACACAAAGCTCATGGGCGTGATTATAGTAATCGCGTGCTTGCTTGTGATTGGCGCAATGGTCATCGACCTATGCGCAGGACTTTACAAAGCGAAGTTGCGCGGTGAAATACGTTCATCGTGGGGCTTGAAACGGTCGCTGTCGAAGTTCATCAGTTACATCGGTTCGCTCCTGATAGCTGCCGGTGTCGATTTGCTGATACACTTCTGCAAAGCGTTTCAACTTTTTCATCTTGATATTCTGTACGGCTTGCCGGTCATCACTTGCGTGATTGCAATCTTCTTGCTTGTGGTCGAATTTCTATCAGTGCGAGAAGCAGCAGACGAAAAGACGAAGACAGAAGTCAGCCGTGTCGCAGACCTCGCGGCACAGTTTATCAAGAAAGAAGACCTCATTGATGCTATTTCAAAGGCGGTGCTTCATCTGAATGACGCAGAGCAAAAACGACAAAACGAAACAGTGAATGAAATTACAGAGTGACAAAATTCAGCACTTCGCCGTCTGTCTGATACTGTCGGCGATTGTTGCTGTCATCGTTGCTTTCATCTCGAAGAACGCCGGCGCAGCAATGTTTGCCGGTGCTTCTTCGGGCATGGCACTTGGTGTCGGCAAAGAATACGGTGACAACAACGCAATCGGAAACTTTTGGGATTGGAAAGACATCAGTGCAGACGCGCTCGGCGCAGTGGTCGGCTGTCTTGTCGGTCTTTTCGCCCTCATAATGTGAAACAGCATGAAGATACTTATTGACAACGGTCACGGCGTGAACACGCTCGGCAAGTGTTCGCCCGACAAGTCGCTTCGAGAATACGCATGGTCGCGTGAAATCGCACAGCGTATCGAAGCAGAACTGAAAGCACGCGGTTATGATGCACAGCGCATCGTGACTGAAGAAACAGACATCAAACTGTCTGAACGATGCAGACGCGCAAACGCGTGGTGCAAGAAGCTCGGCACGAAGAATGTCATCTTTGTGTCGATACACAGCAACGCAGCCGGTGGTGACGGCAAGTGGAAATCTGCCGGCGGTTGGTGCGTCTATACTTCGCCCGGTCGCACGAAAGCAGACGAACTTGCGACCGTACTGTGGAACACAGCGAATGTCGTTCTGAAGCCATACATCGACAAGTTCACAATCTTGAAGCAGCAGGGCGCATACGACAGCAGACAGAAGCCGATGCGTGCTGATTGGTCTGACGGCGACCCTGACTATGAAGCACGCTTCACGGTTCTGACCGGCACAAGCTGTCCGGCGGTTCTGACAGAGTCGCTTTTTCAAGACAACAAAGCAGACGTTGCGTTTCTTCTGTCTGAAGACGGCAAGAAGCTCATCACGAAGCTGCACGTTGACGGCATCATCGAATACATCAAACAGCAGACGAAATGAAACACTACATCTTCAGACTTTCGCTTGCAATGTTGCTTGCAATGTTGCTTGCAGCTTGCAGCACTTCGCGCAAGGTTGCAAGCAGCGAAGCATCGCAGAACGTCACGGCATCAGTGACGCACGACCAACAGACGCAATCACAGTCAACAGACGCGGCGATTGTGCGCAAGACCGAAACAGACTTTTCTTCGGCAGTCATCGAGTTCACGAAAGTCGAATACGCTGACGGCACTGAAGAAGTCACGACCGTCACAGACGCATCACGTGCAGACACAGTGAAGCAGCGCGACCGCGAACAGACAGAACCGCCCAATGTGAAGCAAAAGGTCAAGTCTGTCACATCAGGTCGTGTCACACTTCAGAACGACAAGAAGACACAGACTGATGCAGACATCGAACACAGTGACGTGTCGCAGACATCTTCGCAGATAAATTCGCAGACAGAAGAACAGACGCAGACACAGACACAAGTCGCAGAAAAGCCGAAACGTGGCTTCTTCTATTACTTCGGCATCGTCACAGCGTCAATCATCGCGCTTGTCATACTTATTTATATATATAGAGCAATCGACAAGTGGCGGCGTTGGCGTGAATAAAAAAGTCATCATATCATTTGCGTGGCTCCACGAAAATGGCTAACTTTGCACTCGATGATGATTATTCAGTCATCATTGCGTTGAACCGCCCGGAGTGTCGGAAATCGGCGCTTCGGGCGGCTTTTTTACACAATTCGTTGCGTATTTGTTGCGCATCAAATTTGAACAGTTAGACAACAATCAGTATAACAGCATAATACTATCAATATGCAGAATTTTTCGAGCGAGTACCGCAACTAAGAGCCTGCGGCAAAAACTTTATACGGTGCGTAGTTGTTCAATAATGTAGAAACACATCAAGGACGGTCCAAGCAATATCGGAAGCCGTCCGTCGAACTTTTAACTTCATTACTGAATAACTATCTAACTATGGCTATCAACACAAAAGACATCCGAGGCACCAAGACAGAAGCGCGTCTGGCCCTTGCTTACATCAGCGAATCGTGCGCTTATACCCGCTATATTTTCTATGCCGACCAGGCTAAAAAGGAGAAACTCCCCACCATCGCCGAGGTTTTTCAGAACACAGCAAACAATGAGCTTCACCACGGCAAAGTATTTTTCAAAATGCTCCAAGGTGGCAAAGTACCCAACACAGTGACCATCGATGCAGGTGTAATCGGCACAACAGCCGAAAACCTTGCAACAGCCGCCGCTGAGGAACAGTCCGAAGGTGTTGAGGAATACGCCGAATCAGCACGTATCGCCCGCGAGGAAGGTTTTGACGAAATTGCAGAGCATTTCGAAGCCATCGCCACAATCGAACGCGCCCACGAAGCACGCTTCCGCCGTTACCTCGATATGCTGCAAAAAGGCACACTCTACAAACGTGACACCCCCATCGACTGGCAGTGCCTTGTGTGCGGTTACATCTATAACGGTACCACACCTCCCGAAACCTGTCCGGCTTGTGATCACCCCCAGGTTTACTACATGCCTGTCGAAGACGAAATCTCGTCCGAAGCCCGCTAACAGCGTCGCTAACATAAGGTAGACTCATAATAACGCCCCGAAGTCGCTTTCGACCTCGGGGCGAATTGTTCTATGGAGTTAGGGTTAGTCTTCGCGCCACAGCGCTCACACAGCGCCAAAACACCCTCGCTGACTCACATCACGGCTCACATCGAGTTGCTTCTTTCGCCTCTCAAACCTCTCGCCATCTTTTATTTATACTGCTTACGAACTTCAGCTCTGTATTCTTTAGTCTCAGGCCGGAGGCCTACGTTCCCAGCTCGCCTCTACTCGCGGAGTTTGGAATCGATGATGATGGTGACGGGGCCGTCGTTAACAAGTTCGACTTTCATATCGGCACCGAAGATACCTTTTGCGGTAGGGCGTCCGAGCATCTCACCGACAAGATTGCAGTACATATCATACAAGGGCTGTGCCACATCGCCGTGGGCTGCATGGATGTAACTGGGACGGTTTCCTTTGCGGGTGGATGCGTTTAGGGTAAATTGGCTTACGGCCAAAATGCCCCCTTCTGCATCGACCACCGAGCGATTCATAACACCGTTTTCGTCATCGAAGATACGCATACTCACCGTTTTGGCAGCGAGCCATTTAACATCGTCCTCGGTATCGTCGACACGGATGCCGACAAGGATCATCAATCCACGTCCGATGGCACTTACCTGTGCGCCGTCGACCGTGACTGATGCGCGAGTAACACGTTGGATAACAAGTCGCATAGCCTTTTAGAGACCGCGGAGGTGTTTTTCCCAATCCCAAGCGCTTGCCAGGGTTTGCTCGATGGTGCGCTCGGCCTTCCAGCCAAGGACATCGTTAGCGCGTGTCGTGTCGGCCCAGATTGCCGGAATATCACCTGCGCGACGGCCTACGATCTTGTAGGGGAGTTTGAGGCCATTTACTTGTTCGAACTTTGTGATGAGCTCGAGGACCGATACGGGGCGACCGGTGCCGACGTTAAAGATTTCGTACGAACTGTCCATTCCGTCGCCGGTCATGCGGTTGATGGTTGCGACATGGGCCTTGGCAAGGTCGACAACGTCGATAAAGTCGCGCAGGCACGAGCCGTCGGGGGTGTCGTAGTCATCGCCGAATACACTCAGCATCGGGCGGATACCGGCTGCTGTCTGGGTGATATAAGGCACAAGGTTGTTAGGCACACCGCGGGGAAGTTCGCCAATCAATGCCGACGGATGCGCACCGATAGGATTAAAATAGCGCAGGGCTATGCCACGGATGCCTTCATAGGCGTTACAGCAGTCGCGCAGTATATCCTCGGCAATCTGTTTTGTGTTGCCGTAGGGCGACGTGGCGGCCTGACGCGGCGTCTGTTCGGTCACAGGGAGATCGTCGGCGTCACCATATACCGTTGCCGACGATGAAAACAGGATATTGGGGCGGCCGTACTCCTTCATCATCTCGACGATGTTCATAAACGAGATGAGGTTGTTTTGGTAGTACTTGAGGGGTTCGTCGACCGACTCGCCCACTGCCTTGTATGCAGCGAAATGGATTACACTGTCAAAATTGTATTTATCAAAAACACGGCGCAGGGCAGCACGGTCGCATGTATCGACAACCTCGAAGGTCACGTCCTTGCCGGTTATACGGCGCACGCCGTCGACAGCATCGGCATCGGAGTTCGACAGGTTATCGATAATCACAACATCGTAACCGGCATTGATAAGCTCGACCGATGTGTGAGTACCGATATATCCTGCTCCGCCCGACACAAGTACAGTTTTTTTACTTTCCATATGTATTTAGTTTTTCGGTTTCAAGTAGGATGTATAAATTAGTTATCGTATTGATTGGTTTTTATATGAGTAGGATTTCAATTGGCTTTGATGGCGCAATGCGGGTCCATTGTAACTGAAAAGCCGGTTGGAAGGCTGCCATAGAAAACTATAAGCGATGCCTTAACTAATTTGTGCATCCTACTTACTGTTTGTCAAATTTAATGTCCGTCCTCGACATCTTTGACTGTGATGGGTTTGGCGTTCATCTTGCGCCATACGTATGCTATATAGGCAACTACCACGGGAACTACCAGCGATACCCACGACATAACCTCGAGCGTAAATGTCGATGACGACGAGTTGGCGATTGTCAGCGACGAGGCGGGGTCGGTCAACGAGGGGTAATATGCTGTGTTGTTAAATCCGGCAAGGAAGAACAGCACGATGACGACAACGATTGTGCCGGCGCCGGCATACCATATACCGTAGCGGTAGGTCGACGAAAAAGCGGTGCGGTATATACCGAACAGCACCGAGCATACGGCAAGCAACAGAACCGGGATGAGCCACCACATAGCAAGGAGGTTGTGCCAATAGATAAACTTCTCTTGTTCGAATACTCCGGCCGATACCTCGTGCAGGCCACGGGCGCGAAGCAGTACGATAACAAAGCTGACAAAAAGCAGCGCAAAGATCGTACCGTTGATCATAACCTGATTGCGCATCGAAACGCCAAAGTCGCGGTCGTCGCGGATGTTGTTGATAAAATAGAGTCCGCCAAGTGTACGTGCCAGGAAGAAAATGGTGAAACCGAGCAACAGACAACGCCAGTTAAAGATTGCCTCGATGCCGTGGCTGTCGGCCCAGCGCGATATTACGGGCGATGCCGTGTCGAGAATACCGGTTTTGACGACGGTGAAATGTCCGCCAAAGAACATTATACCGACAGCTACGCCAAGCAGTATGCATCCAAACACGCCGTTAAAGACAAGGAATGCATCGTAGGTGTGACGGGTGTAAAGATTGCCTTGGCGCATACGGAATTCGTAGCTGACGGCTTGCACGACAAAGCTAAAGAGTATCAGCATCCACAGCCAGTAGGCTCCGCCAAAACTTGTCGAGTAAAACAGCGGGAACGCGGCAAAGAAGGCTCCGCCGAACACGACGAGGGTCGTAAAGGTCAGTTCCCACTTGCGGCCGAGCGAGGCTACCATCAGGGCTTGGCACTCTTTGTTGCGGTTACTGAAAGCAAGTGTCTGGCCGCCCTGTACAAAAAGCAGAAAAACCAAAACCCCGGCAATGACAGATATAATTATCCACCAATATGTTTGTAAAAATGTAGCTTCCATGATAGTTTGTTTTTTTAAATATTGAGCTTTATTTTATCACACCTTCGCGGGTTTTGCGGTTGATAAAGCGAAGCATAATCGATACCTCGGCAACGAGCAGAACAGTAAACAATATGGCAAAAATCCAGAATGTTGTCTGTACATCGGTCGACGATATGTCACTGATAGCACCGCCAACCGGCAGTATATTCTGGATTGTCCAGGGTTGACGTCCAACCTCGGCTACAATCCATCCGGCTTGGCTGCATATCCATGCCACGGGGATACCGAGCATAAAGAGCCAGCATATCCACTTGCCCGGCTCGCGGTCGCGACGACGGTATACGATAAATACGGTCAAAAGGAAGACTGCAAGCATATAACAGCCCAGTGCCACCATTACGTGGAACGAGTAGAATGTCATAGCAACCGGGGGTATAGCATCTTCGGGCTTGTCGAAGAATCCATATCCGAAGTATTTGTAATTTTCGCGCAGTGTAGTGAGAGCCTCATCGGCCGCGGTTGTGTCGCCGTCCTTACGCGCTTGCTCGTATGTGCGCAACGCGGCATGTGCAATGCGTCCCATCTCAATGCGTTGGGCATAGCTGACCGTACGAATGGTGTCTCCTTCGGGCGTCAGTTCGATACCATCAAGAAGGTCGTTGATACCGGGCACAAAGGTATTTATATCGCGGTTAGCCAAATACGACAGGCCGTATGGCAACGAGATTGCATACGAAACGGCTTCTTCGTCACTGTGACGGTCCTCGCGCTCGTTAAATATACCGAAGGCGATGAGTTCCTGTCCGACTTTGCCGTCGTATACACCTTCCATAGCAGCCAACTTCATGGGCTGACAACGGGCCACCTGGACAGCACTGCCGTCGCCGGTCCACATTGTCATCAGAATGCCGATAAGGCCGACCCAACCGCCGACTTTGAGCGACATCATCGCTGCATCGACACTGCGACGACGCCATATCATCCACCCGCAGATACCGAGTACAAAGGCGCCTGCAAGTGCCCAGCCGCTAAACACGGCATGGAAAAATTTATTGACCGCAACGGGATTAAACGCAACAGCCCAGAAGTCGTCCATCACGTTGCGCATCTGGTCGGGGTCAAACTCCATACCAACGGGATTCTGCATCCAAGCATTGGCAACAAGAATCCAAAGGGCCGAGAGGCATACGCCCAGAGCAGTCAACCACGTAGCTGCCAAATGGAAACGTTTGCTGACGCGGTTCCAGCCAAAGAACATGACGGCCACAAAGGTTGCCTCGAGGAAGAATGCAAACAAACCCTCAATAGCCAACGGCGCACCAAAGATATCGCCTACAAACCAACTGTAGTTTGACCAGTTTGTGCCAAACTCAAACTCGAGTATTATACCCGTAGCTACGCCGCACGCAAAATTGATGCCGAAGATGGTCATCCAAAATTTTGTTACTTTTTTCCATCGTTCGTCACCACTGCGTACATACAGACTCTCCATTATCGCTACGATAAGCGAAAGCCCGATTGTCAGCGGAACAAACAACCAGTGATACATCGCGGTCAGTGCAAACTGGGCTCGCGACCAATCGATTGTTGATAGTAAATCGTTCATATCCGAACTGTTTGTTTAGTAGGGTTGTATAAAATTTATTTGTTTGGCGTGGTTGTACGGTCAAGCATCGATTCGCGGACTACCGAGTCCGAACTGCGACCGGTGCTCTCTGATTTATCCGAAACGATATCCGGAAAGAAGAACAGCTTGAGAACTAAAAACAGAACCACAACTTTAAACAGTATGAGTACCCACAACGAACGGCCGACTGTCATCCCGGCAAATCCGTCGCGGTAAAAAGTATATATCCGTGAAAACGGTTTCAGCATAATGGTTTTTCGAGGTCGATTTTCAGTTGTTAATTCGTCTTAATCGTTTTCAACCGCTAATTTCGCAAAAAAATCTGAATTATTCAAACATCCGGCTCATTTTTTTAACTCAAAACCGAAAAAGAAACCGTCAGCGCCCTCCAACGGCCACTTCGACCCGCGCACCTTACACCCAGCACCTTGCTCCTCGCTCCTTTTTTTACCGAGGTTAATGCCCGTGAAAACTATTACAGCGGTGTGAGCGCGGAAGCGCGAAGACAGGCCAACGTTCCCATATTAGCCGCAAGCCGGAGGCTTACGTTCCCATTCCCTCCTCGCACCTCGCCTCTTCATTAGTCGCAAGCCGGAGGCTTACGTTCCCATTTCCTCCTCGCACCCCGCACCTCGCTCCCTGCACCTCGCTCCTTGCTCCTGTGCTACCGCCGTGCATCGGGAGCAGGAGCACGGAAGCAGTGCAGAAAATATAGGTTAACGGAACCGAGTCGAATATTTCGGTATCACGAAAAAAATATGTACCTTTGTACATATTATGGAAGTACTATACGAAGACAATCATATAATAATTGTAAACAAGGCTCCCGGCGAAATTGTACAAGGCGACAAGACCGGCGATACACCCCTTAGCGAAACCGTCAAGGATTGGATCAAGGCAACCCATAACAAGCCGGGAAATGTCTTTTTGGGCGTTACGCACCGTCTTGACCGTCCCGTGGGCGGCGTGGTGGTTTTTGCCAAAACCTCGAAGGCTTTGACACGTCTAAACGAGATGTTTCGCAACGGCGATGTGCACAAGACCTACTGGGCAATCACTGCTAACACCCCCGAGCCTCCCCAGGCAACGTTGACAAATCACCTCTATTCGATTGAGCATAACAACAAAACCTACATATCGCCCGTTCCGCGTAAGGACACCAAGGAGTCGTCACTGCGCTATCGCGTACTTGCCCGGGGCGAACGTTACACACTTAACGAAGTTGAACTGCTGACCGGCCGCAAACATCAAATCCGGGTACAGCTCGCCGGCATCGGATGCCCCATCAAGGGCGACCTTAAGTATGGTGCCAAACGTTCGAATCCCGACGGATCGATATCTTTGTTTGCACGCCATATCGAGTTTATACATCCCGTATCCAAACAGCTGATTTCGGTGACAGCTCCGGTCCCCGATGACCGCCTTTGGACCGAACTTGCCGAGTTAAGTCAGAGTTATGAAGTAAACTAAATCTATTTGCACTTGACAATGAACAAAAAAGACCTTAAGATAGTATTTTTCGGCACTCCCGATTTTGCCGTTGAGAGTTTAAAAGCAATTGTCGACTCGGGTTACGACGTAGCGGCTGTCGTCACGGCCACCGACAAGGTTGCCGGACGTGGTCATCGTGTTCTTTGCTCGGCTGTCAAAAATTTTGCGGTCGAACGTGGTATCCCCGTCCTCCAACCTGAAAAGCTTCGTGACCCCGAATTTGTCGATGCTCTGAGGGCTATCAATGCCGACCTTTTTGTTGTCATCGCTTTCCGCATGATGCCCGAGGTCGTTTGGGCAATGCCGCGTTTGGGCACGTTTAACTTGCATGCATCATTGCTTCCAAAGTACCGCGGTGCAGCCCCGATAAACTGGGCCGTGATAAACGGCGAAACCCGCACCGGCGTTACAACTTTTTTCCTCAGCCACGAAATTGATACGGGCGATATTATCGACCGCGTTGCCATCGACATTGCCCCCGACGACAATGTAGGCGATGTACACGACCGGCTTATGCACCTCGGCGCCGAGCTCACCGTCAAAACCATCGACAACATTGTTGCCGGTACGCTCAAAACCATACCTCAGAATCAGCTTATCGACGAAGGCGATACAACTTGCCCGGCTCCTAAAATTTTCACGGAGACTTGTCATATCGACTGGAACCGCCCGGCCACCGAGATTCACAACCTTGTGCGCGGACTATCACCCTACCCTTGCGCTTGGTCAACACTCAAATCGAGCACAACGGCGCCCAACGATGTCAAAATACTAAAAACCGCTGTGACCGACCGTGTCTCGACCAAACCCGGTGAGGTCGACTCCGAAAACGGTCGTCTTTACGTATCGACTGCCGACCGTATGCTCGAAGTCATAGAGCTGAAACCCGCCGGTAAAAAGGCTATGGACTCGGCTGCTTTTCTGCGCGGCGCACGTTTAACAAACCCGTTTTTTGAATAATTTTTCATCACTAAATACAAGATGTCTCTTCCTCCACTTGCCGAACGGCTTAGGCCCACAACTCTCGACGACTATATCGGCCAGGAGCACCTGGTTGGTCCCGATGCAATCATACGCCGTATGATCGAATCGGGACGCGTTGCGTCGTTTATCCTCTGGGGCCCTCCCGGCGTAGGCAAAACCACCATAGCACGCATAATTTCGAAAGCCGTAAACGTTCCGTTTTTCACACTCTCGGCAGTCAACTCGGGCGTCAAAGATGTCCGCGAGGTACTTGACAAATGCCGCATGTCGGGCGGAATGTTTTCAAATGGCCGTCCCATACTTTTTATCGACGAAATACACCGTTTTTCCAAGTCGCAGCAGGACAGTCTGCTCGGTGCGGTCGAGGCGGGTACCATTACCCTTATCGGAGCTACGACCGAGAATCCATCGTTCGAGGTTATACGTCCGCTGCTGTCGCGTGCCCAGGTTTATACACTTAACCCCCTTAACGAGGACGACCTTAAGCGCTTGCTCGACCACGCCATCAAAACGGACAAGATTCTGGCCGAACGCACCGTCGAAGTAAATCAGACCGAAGCCCTGTTTCGATATGCCGGCGGCGATGCACGCAAACTGCTCAATATCCTCGACCTGCTCGAGCAATCAACGCCCCACGGCAAACCTATCCTTATCGACGACAAGGTTATAACCGAAAGCCTGCAGGAAAATCCTCAGGCATACGACAAAAACGGCGAGATGCACTACGACATCATCTCGGCATTTATAAAAAGCATACGCGGCAGCGACCCCGATGCCGCCATATACTGGCTCGCACGCATGATAGACGGCGGCGAGGACCCTGAGTTCATTGCCCGCCGCCTGGTGATTCTCGCGGCCGAGGATATCGGTCTGGCAAATCCCAACGCTCTGCTGCTGGCCAATGCCACCTTCGACACCATTATGAAAATCGGGATGCCCGAAGGCCGTATTCCCCTTGCCGAGTGTACCGTCTACCTGGCCACAAGCCCCAAAAGCAACTCAGCGTATATGGCTATCGACTCGGCCCTTGCTTTGGTCGACCGCACCGGCAATCTGCCCGTGCCGCTGCACTTGCGCAACGCGCCCACATCGCTGATGAAGAAGATGGGTTATGGCACAAACTATAAGTATGCCCACGATTTTCCGGGAAATTTCGTGCGCCAGCAGTTTCTGCCGGATGACGTGCGCGGCACGCGCCTATGGAAAGCCTGCCAAAATCCATCGGAGGATGTGATGGTCAACCGTCAACGCTCGCGCTGGGGCACACCGGACGGAAATTCAGATTAAATTCTCTGGTCTCGGCATTGTGTATCATCAAAAAAATGACTAACTTTGAGGACCGTTCGCCCCGAACCCAGTTTCACCGGGCATAGCGGCCAAAATCATACTAACCCACTTAAGTTTAATCACTTCATGATTACAAAACTAAACCAAATTGTTGAAGAAGCCCGCTCGCGCGGCAAAAAAAGTATGGCGGTAGCCTACGGTCAGGACCCCCACACCATCCGTGCCGTCTACGAAGCCTACCGCGAAGGCCTTGTCAGCCCCACTATCTACGGTGACGCCGCGGTTATTAACGAGGTATGCCGAGCCGAAGGTATCGACCCCAACGTATTTGAGATTGTCGACGAAAAAAACGATGTTCGCTGTGTCGAGCTCGCTGTCGGCGCCGTTAGCCGTGGCGACTGCCAGGTTTTGATGAAGGGCCTGGTCTCGACCGACAAATACATGCGTGGTATCCTTAATAAGGAAGCCGGATTGGTACCCCCCAAAGGCATCCTTAGCCATGTCGCCATTGTCGAACTGCCCGACTATCCCCGTCTGATTATCTTTGGCGACGCAGCCGTTATCCCGGCTCCTGACTTTAAACAGAAAACGGCCATCATCAAGTATCTGGCAACGACAGCACGCAACCTGGGCATCGACATTCCCAAAATCGCCTGCATAGCACCGTCCGAGCAGCTGCTGCCATCGGTTGTTTCGTCGACCGAAGGCGCCATGTTGGCCAAGATGGGCGACCGTGGCCAGTTGGGTAATGTTACCATCGACGGTCCACTGTCGCTCGATGTGGCTCTATACCCCGAGGTCGCCGAGGAAAAGAAGGTTAAAGGCAGCGCGGTTGCGGGTAAGGCCGACTGTCTCCTCTTCCCCAACATCGAATCGGCAAACGTATTCTTCAAATCAGCAACCCACTACGGCGGCGGTCAAATCGCAGCCATGGTGGCCGGCACTCGCGTACCCTGTGTACTGACATCGCGCGGTGACACACCCGAAACAAAATTATATTCAATAGCACTCGCTTGTTTATCTGTTAAATAATATGTCGTACAAAATCTTAGCCATCAACCCCGGCTCTACCTCGACTAAGATTGCGGTCTACACCGACGCGGATCAAATCTACACCCATTCGTTTGCTCATACAGCCGAGGAACTGTCAAAGTTCGCTACGCCGGCCGACCAATTCGAGTGGCGCAAAAATATGATTATCGACAATCTGGCCGAGGCCGGTATCGACCTTAAATCGTTCGACATAATTATCGGACGCGGCGGCATAATCCGTCCTGTCGAAAGTGGTGTTTACGAAGTAAATCCTGCACTTGCTCACGACCTCGAACACGCCGAACGTCAACATGCCTCGAACCTTGGCGGCCTCATAGCACGCGACATCGCTCACATGGCCGGTGTCCGCGCTTATATAGCCGACCCGGTCGTTGTCGACGAGATGATTCCCTACGCACGCATAACCGGCGTACCCGAGTTACCTCGCGAATCGGTTTTTCATGCCCTTAACCAAAAGGCTATCGCCCGTCGGTATGCCAAAGAAAACGAGTCTCATTACGACGAACTGAACTTGATTGTTTGCCACATGGGCGGCGGTATCACCGTGTCAGCCCACCGAAAAGGCAAGGTTATCGATACGACCAACGCACTTAACGGTTGCGGTCCGTTTTCGCCCGAACGCTCGGGCACCCTCCCTCCCGGTCCGCTTATCGACCTTTGTTTTTCAGGTAAATACACCCACGGGGAGCTCACCAAAATGGTACATGGCAAGGGCGGACTCGTGGCTCACTTGGGTACAACGTCCATCCCCGAGATTCTTGACCGCGTGGACAAGGGCGACCTCCATGCTATGCTTATTATCCGTGCAATGTGCTACACCATCGCTAAGGAAATCGGAGCGATGGCAATTGCTCTGCGTGGTAATGTCGATGCTATACTGTTGACAGGCGGTGTAGCCCATTCAAAGCGCATAACCGACTATATAGCCGGTCATTGCGATTTCATTGCACCGATATATGTATACCCCGGCGAAAACGAGCTGCTTGCACTGGCCCAGAACGCTCTGGGTGTATTGACCGGTGAACTCGAGGCCAAAGTTTACGAACCAGGTCCGAAGGACGACCCTGCACAGGTCAACGACACATCGCGCCCGTCTAAACTGCGCGAGTGGCTTGCCGGTGCACGGCTTAACAACTTCTCGACCAAACGTAAACTCTCGGCTATGCGTCAGTATCTGCGCTCGTGGCGCCGTCCGTTCCGCTCCGAGGATTAAACATTACAAAACAAATAAATCGAAGGAATCACACCAATTTTGATTCCTTCGATTTGTTAAAATTCATATCTTAAATTACTTAAATTATTAACTTTATGAACCAACCAACATTTTGGCTGCAGGTCCGCAGCGAGTACATTATCGAAAATTTTGACAATCTGATTACCTACCTCCGAGCATACAACTATCAGGGGTCTGAGGCCGACAATGCCGATTATATTACGACAATAAACTGTATGTCTGACCTATGCAAGCAATATTCGGAGATTATCTTTCAGACACCATTCTATTGTCGCCCCGAAATTGAAATTAGCACACCGTTGGCTGTTCGAATTTTTGCCGCAACAATCCTGGCCGCCCACAAAGCCGGACGCACTCCTCACCTCGAGATACTTGCTCTGATCGACCTGCTGATGAAAACCGGCGTTGCATATAAAAATTCGGTTCACGATGGCATTAGCCTTGTGATTGTCTGTTGTTTGAGAGGTCAGCAACTGCGCATGCCGATTTTTACTTGGGAGATTATTGAACGACTCACATCGAACTTTGATTTGCTGTTTATCCAGCTTTCGCAAATGAAATTTGCCGAAGCCGCCCCTGATACCTGGTTCATCGTCGAAAATCAAGGTCTTTTAGCCGTCGGCCCGACCGACGCCCCCTCGTTGATGGCAATGAATCGAGCCGACTTCGAGAGCACGCCTACCCAACAGCTCTTTAACGTCCAAGGTATCGTCGACGTACTGGTCAACAAAAAGAGCTTTAAACGTTACGCCGACTACGCCAAACTCGATGACTACATGCACGGCATTTTCAATGCAATGAATGCAGTCAAGACATCGCCCGCATCCCAACGGTCGCGCTACGCACCAGGCGACTACATGCTTGTCCGTATCGTCGAAATCACCGGATATAAAATCGTGGCCGAGACTATCGACCCGGCCTTTGAAAAGATTCGCGGAAACCTCAGGCTTCAAACCTACTACAGCCGTCCTGATGTCAATGTTGTACGCAAATCAATCGATGTCGGTGACTATCTCGAAGCGACTTACGTCAACGAGGGTACGACTCAATTCTCGACTGAAAAGAACATCGAAGAGTTTTATCGCTCGTGTGCCGCTGACTTGGCTAACAAGAAATTTTGGGCCGTATATCTTCGCGACTATTCGGCCGGTAAGGAGTTTATCAGTATCGACGGTATCCGCTTCGGCGTAGACCATTCTAAATTTAAAATCTTATCCGACGAGGAAGCCGAAATTGTCGATACCCGCATCGAAGATGGCGAGCCCATTATGCTCCAGGCCTACCGTCAAGCCCAGATTGCTTCAGGAAAAAACTTTTCGGTTTATGCCGAGTTTGTAACCGACAATCTCGATGAGGTCATTCCCGAGGACGAGATTTTTGACCGTGAAGATGCTGAGTATAATTTTATGGAAATCTTTCTGCGCGAGTGCCGGACCGACGCCGAGGAGCTTTTAAACGAAACGCCCCACAGAGTATTCAAAAACCTGGACTCGACACTGTGCACACCGCTACTGACGTTGCTCTACCGCAACATCGAAAGCATCTCGGGCTCGAGTATCGACCGGCTGTGCCTTTACAGCGCCATGACAATGATGTCGCGTATACTCGATCGTCATCACGATGCAAACTACGTAGCATACTGTCGGCAGTTGCTCGACACCGAAGTGCGCTTTGCACGTAACGAGCAAATGACCCTGCAGCCACTGCCCGACGAGTTGTCGGGCGTTGAGGAACTTGTGCGCCGTCATCGCATAGTTGATATCCTCAGCTCGTATCATCATCCGTGTTCGGACAACGAGGAACAGCGCCGCGTTGCCGAAAACACCGAAAAACGCATCATTGCCCTTGTCGAGGCTTCGAACAACCTGATTGGCATACTCGACAATGCCGAGCTCAACACCATTAAACACTTTATAAGCCGAGCTCTCAACGTTGAGGACCAATATGAGTCTATTCTCGACCAACGCACCTTTTACGGCACAGAAAGTATCAGTCTCGAGTTTAAATCGTCGGCCGTCTTCCCTCCGTCGAATATGCGTCGTCACGCCTCGGCCGAGGTCGACCCCGAAATGCAAAAATGGAATATCCTCAAGGCCGTATGCGGATTCCTTAACTCGCGCAGTGGCGGCGAACTGCTTATCGGTGTTCGCGATACGGGCTATGCCTGCGGCATAAAAGATGACATCGATGCACTCTATCGTTTGGGCCGAATCGACTTTGCAAGCCCCGACCGCTACCGCACCTACATCCAGCTGATGATCGACCACGCCTTTAAGGTACGCGGCAAATCTATCGACTCGAAGGACATCACAATGGTAAACATCGACTACCAAATCGAGGACGATGACGACAACAAAACCATACTGCGCATTAAAGTAAAACCCTACCCCTACGGCCTTGTCGAGTTAGCTGATACGGACCGTCCTGAAGGCGTCGAAAAGAGCTACCTTCGTCTTAGCGGTCGCACTGTCCCTGTATCGAAAAACATCGCCGCCCAAATCATGATTTACAAAAAATAATCGTCCTCTCTTAGCGAAACGAGGCATCGTCCACATTGGGTGGGCGATGCCTCGTTTTTTACCCTTCAGGCCATAAGGACACCGCGCCCGGACGTGACTCGGCCGCGAGGACGAGGCGTTGATTGCGGCTGCCGCGAAAGCGCAGCGATATGTCACGTTCGCTTTCGATAAAGGGGCCGTCGACCACGACATCGACCAACTCCAGGAGTTCCCTGCATCGAGGCATAGCCCACAGCTCTTCGAATGTAAAGCCGGTATAAAGCCATATCGTTTTACCCAAGTCGCGTATGCGCCGTGCCAACGGTAAAAGGTTGGACAGTTGATAAACGGGGTCTCCACCGCTAAAGGTCACATTGAAGTCGTTCTCGATAACGATGTACATTATCTCGTCGATAGTCATCGAGCGTCCGGCATCGTGAGCCCACGTCGTGGGATTATGGCATCCCGGACAATGGTGATCACAGCCTGCAAAATATATCGAAGTTCTCAGCCCGGGGCCGTCAACCGACGTACCTTCGACAATATTGACGACACGCAGCGCAGTGTCCCGGTTGTCAAGCTCGCTTGTCATATCCCGAGCTTATTTATGGACAACGCGGTCGTTAAGCTCGGAGAGCTTAGCCTTGTTCCATCGATCGGTAGTACCGACGAGGTAGCCCGTGATACGTTGCAGGCGATCGATGGCCGTGCTGCCACATTTAGGACATGCTTCGAGGTCCTCGGTAGCATCCTCATATCCGCAGTCCATGCAGCGGTTGCGGTTGTGGTTGACCGAGCCGTATCCGATGTTGTACTTGTCCATCAGGTCGACAATGTCGCTGATGGCCTCGGGATTGTGGGTGGCATCGCCGTCGATCTCGACATAGAAGATGTGGCCACCGCGTGTGAGCTCATGATAGGGAGCCTCGATCTCGGCTTTGTGGCGCGGCGAGCAGTGGTAGTAGACGGGTACGTGGTTGGAGTTGGTATAGTAAATTTTATCGGTGATTCCGGGCAGGATTCCGAATGTCTTGCGGTCCTTGGCTGTGAATTTACCTGACAGACCCTCGGCCGGCGTAGCAAGTATCGAGTAGTTGTGGGCATAGCGTTCGCTAAACTCGTTAGCCTTGCTACGCATCATCGACACAATTCTAAGGCCCAAAGCCTGCGCATCCTTATCCTCACCGTGATGTTTACCAGTCAGCGCAACCAGGCACTCGGCAAGCCCGATAAAGCCGATACCCAAAGTACCCTGGTTGATTACCGGCTCGATTGTCTGGTCGGGTGTCAACTTATCAGCGCCGTTCCACAGTCGCGACATAACCAAGGGGAACTGCTTTGCGTATGCCGTCTTCTGGAAATTAAAACGGTCGTTAAGTTGACGAGCTGTGATTTCGAGCACTTCCTCGAGCTTTTCGAAGAAACGGCGCACGCGTTCGTCATTGTCTACAATATGCATACATTCTATGCCGAGGCGGGGCAGGTTTATGGTCGTGAAGCTAAGGTTGCCGCGGCCAACGGATGTTTTTTCGCCATATCGATTCTCGAATACTCGGGTACGACATCCCATAGTCGCAACCTCGTAGAGATAACGCTGAGGATCGTCAGCGTTCCATTTTTCGTGGACATTGAAGGTTGCATCGAGGTTTACGAAGTTAGGGAAGAAGCGACGTGCTGTCACTTTACAAGCTAAGCGATACAGGTCGTAGTTGGCATCCTCGGGCAGGTAGCTGACACCGCGTTTCTTTTTCCATATTTGGATGGGGAAGATTGCGGTCGAGCCATTGCCTACGCCCTCGTATGTCGAGTGGAGCAGCTCGCGTATCACACAACGTCCCTCGGCCGAGGTATCTGTACCATAGTTTATCGACGAGAAGACTACCTGGTTGCCTCCACGGCTGTGGATGGTATTCATATTGTGGATAAAGGCTTCCATGGCCTGGTGCACACGGCTGACGGTGCGGTTGATGGCATGTTGAAGCAGTCGGTCATCGCCCTCGAGGCCGTCGAGCGAGCGTTTTTCGTAGTCCTTGAACTGTTTGTTGTAGAGATGTTCGAGGCTACGGCCCTCGAGCGACTCAAGGTTCTTAACCTCCTCGATAAACGATGAGCGCACAAACGGTGCAAGATAAAAGTCGAAGGCGGGGATAGCCTGTCCACCATGCATCTCGTTTTGGGCGGTTTCGAGCGAGATGCAAGCAATGACGCTGGCTGTCTCGATGCGCTTTGCCGGGCGGGACTCACCATGACCTGCCACGAAACCGTATTTAAGTATGCGGTCGAGCGGATGCTGAACGCATGTAAGACTTTTTGTGGGATAATAGTCTTTGTCGTGGATATGGATATAGCCGTTGCGGACGGCATCGCGGGCTTCCTCGGTCAGCAGATAGTCGTCGACAAAGGGTTTTGTCGATTCACTTGCAAATTTCATCATCATCCCTGCCGGCGACTCGGCATTCATATTTGCATTCTCGCGTGTGACGTCCGTATTTTTTGCCTCGATAATCTCCTGGAAGATATCGCGTGTTTTGGCACGGCGAGCAATTGAACGCTGGTCGCGATATGCAATGTACTTTTTAGCCACTTCTTTACGCGGCGATTTCATCAATTCGATTTCGACACGGTCCTGTATCTCTTCGACCGACATCTGCTCGGGTCCGGTTTCGGCAATGCGGACGGCGATGCGCTGAATAAGAGCCTCGTCCTCGCCCAGCGGCGTGGTCAACATGGCTTTTCGTATTGCTGACTTTATCTTTTCTTCGTTGAAACCGACTATGCGGCCGTCGCGTTTAAGGACTGTTTGTATCATATCGAGTTGTTGATTTGGGAGTTAACGGATGGGATGATAATTTAGGCGCGGAAGACCAATAAAAATGCTTGACTAAAACCTCGGCAAAGATACAACCATTTAGCGATACAACAAAATTTTTCGATAACAATAATAAACGCAAAAATTCAGTTTTGGAAAACTTTTGCCAATACACTAAAAGGCCATAATATTGACACGCAATATTATAGCCTTTCGTTTTGGACAACTTTAAAAATAAATCAGTACGAAATATTTTTAGTTTTAAACATTTTAAGGTCTTGTTCGCGAACCCCGCTTCGACTCAACGGAACACTCTCGTTGTAATCATTTAGATAGCGGCGACTTGTTACCTCGTTGAACAACGGCGATGCCAACGAGTAGCTCGGGTCGTAGTAAGGCGATTTTACGCCGGTTATGTCCAGTATTGTATGGAACAGCGAACGTGTCGATGCTATGTTCATGTCGCGATGCCGTGTCAAGTTGCCGGGAATCTCGGGATGTTCGTCAACGAACTCCTCGCTAAGCCAAACAACCATCGGGACATGAATCTGGTAGTATGTCGGTGTCGGCGACGAATGCAGAAAACGTTCGCGCTCATCATCGAATATATCCTCAGCATGGTCCGAGACATACATCATAGCCGCCGGTACATCAAAGTCGTCGAGCACCGAGATTACATCATCGAGCAGCGCATCGGTATATAATATGGTATTATCATAAGCGTTTAGCAGTTGATCGCGATTACCTTTCGATGCAGATGAGTTAGCATCGGGTGTAAACTGAGCCATCTCGGCAGGGTAACGCTTACGATATTCGAAGTGCGAGCCGTAGGTATGAAGCACGATAAAGATTTTGTTGTTCGACGAGTTTTGTATTATCTCCTTCATCGGCTCGATAAGATTGGAGTCGCGCTGGGGGCCTCCCGCATCCGAGATAAACTCAACCTTTTGCGCTTCTTCGCCATAGTAGTCGATATAGGAGTGATTGCGGCGTTGATTTGAGAGGAATGCCGTGCGGTAACCCAGGTCGTTGAAAGCCGAGAATATCGAGCGTGTATAAGCGACCGAATCACCGAAATTTTCGGGAGTGAGATAGGACATCAACATCGGCACAGCCTTGTGCGTGGTGTTGATTTCGGTAATGACTTTAGAAAATTTAAAGAGATTGTCGCGTTGCGAAAGGCGTGGGTTGGTTGGTCGATTATAACCAAACAGCTCCCAGTTGTCGGCGCGGGATGTTTCACCGATGACGACCACAAAAACTTCGGGAACATCCTTGTCGCGTGTCATTACGGGCGAGTACGAGAATTTATGCGATGTCTGGTGATAGTGCATCGATTCGTTTGTGCGGTAGATTGCCGTGCCTAAATTCTCGACCACATTATAAGGAAATAGCTCGCGTCTGAAGTTATACTCATCGGCAAAGAATGCCGCACAGAGAACCGCGACTGCGCCTAACCCCATTATTGGATACGATACCCGACGGAGCACGCGGCGCCGCTCGATGTCGACATAACGGTGCTTAACCTTGAGAACGATGCCCATTGTCAATGCCGGCAGATACATGGCGCAGACGGTCAGAATGGCCACTTTAAGATTGCCTAAAAGCTCGGTCGCCTCTGTTACTGACGTTGTCAAGACATTAACGTACATATCGATGGCAATTATACTGCCTCCGAACAGAAACAGCAGCACTATCTGGAACGCCCCGAAAAACATTATCGGGAAAAAGAACAGTATCGACCGTCCGACCTTGGGCGACAAACTTATCAAAAACGCATAAACGCCTAAAGGTAGTGCCAGATTGGCTATCTTGGACCACACCGAGTAATACTCCGTGACAGACAACCCGATATTGGGCGCTATCAACAGCAGTGGCGTAAACCACAACCAAAAAAGCGGGCTCACGAACCACCCAAAATATCGTCGTATGTTGGCTTTTGATTTATCCGATAATCGCATAGATTGAATAATTAAAACGCTTCGTTAAGCGAAAAATTGAAACTTTTCTCACCCTTACCAAATCCGATATCGAGACGTACATTTACGCGATGTTTGAATTCCCATCGGTACCCGACACCGAAATTAGGCAGAACGTGATTCCATTTAAATTGTGAAAACCGAGGAAAGACCTCGCCGGCACCGGCCCACAAAACAATACCGTTACGTCGCCAAACATGCTGACGCAGTTCTACGGTGAAGTCCATGCACGATTTGTCGCGGTATCGACCTTCGTAATATCCGCGCATATTCGACGAGCCGCCAAAGGTTGCAAGCATACCCCAGGGTGTGTTTCCGTACGTAAAATTGGCATGGAACATCGCGGCCAACACCCCGCCCTTCCACACTTGGGAATAGCCGGCCAGCGTCAACTCGCTTGACGAAAAAGCATACGTATTGCCCATAAAGCGAGGATTAAACAGCTGGTCGTAGCGCAGATAGATGCCGCTATAAGCATTTGTGGGCACATCGCGGCTGTCTATCAAAAATGTAAAACCGAGTCCGGTAGTGAAAGTTCGAAGTTGTTCGCCATTGAACAGCGCCGGATTGTGGACCTTCGTCGCTTTGATGTAGCTGAACTGTCCGAGCGGACCTATAAAGACATTGCGGCACACTTGATAGACAAAGTCGGCTTTTATCCGGGCCTGGAGGCGCGTATACGTGCTCTCGTTCTCGTCATTGCGGCCATTTTCGTACCCAATACCCCAAAATTTATCTTTGAACGAGTAAAAATACCCATCATAGTTTGCTCGCCATTTGTCGCCGGGGAAGATATGATAGCCTTCGGCACCGATTTTATACATTTGTCCTGTCGTCACGTCGGCCTTAAGCATCACGTTCGATGCCGGGGTATCAGCCGTGGGCATCCCGGCCGAATCGCGTCGGGTATAGTACGTACCCGACCCCGCCAAGCCTATACCGAAGCCCGTCTCGGACGAGTAATGCGGGCCGCCGATAAAACTTATGTCAAGACGCTTTTCGGGGTGAGGCTTGTTTGCTTCGCCGAAGTAGTTAATGACTTTTTGCACAAAACCGATATTTTTTACACGGCCAACAATGTTTTTGTTCTCGGCTGTTACAGTATCGGTCGCCTCGACGGGCGTACTCGCCATTTTTGCTCCAATGTTTTCCGTTTTAGCCACAGAGTCGACAACGAAGCCGTCAACATCGACATCAGTAGTGCCTACACGGCTTTGTGCCGCCATCGCGACAGCAGACAAACACGTTATTATCAATGATATATATATTCTTCGCATAGTAAATACAAATTTAGGGATTAAATCTGTATTTTGCAACTGACGCATTACGGGCGCTGTCATGCTTAATACTGAAGGTAAACAAAGGGCACAATATCGGCCTGTCGAATTTGGATTACAAAGAACAGCACCACGGCCAAAATGATTGCCTGGATAAGCGGATGGCATTGTGTAAATACGCTCAATGTTCCGTCGCGCCATTTTCGTGGCGAAAAATGCATTGCAAAGCCGACTGCCATCAGAATTATTATTACCGAGTAAGCCTCGTAAACGGCCGGAATCGCCTCGGAGCGGAAGTCACCGAAAATTTGGCCGGTCATCATCGTCAGGTGGCTCCACGACTCACTCAGACTCAGAGCTATGCTGCCATCCTGGGGCGGGAGCATGGCTATTCTGAAAAATGTAAAGCCGATAACCACCAGCCCGAAGGTAATCAGGATGTTTGTACCCCGAACCAGCGGATTGCCACGAAAACGTTCGGGCATACGCCAAACGCTGCGTATACTTTTGTGTATAATCAGCAACGCGCCCTGGAACGTACCCCATACAAGATACATCCATGATGCACCGTGCCACAGGCCACCGACAACCATCGTTGTCATCTGGTTGACGTAGGCACGGGTCTTTCCGCGGCGGTTACCGCCAAGGGGAATGTAGATGTAGTCGCGTAGCCATGACGACAGCGATATGTGCCAACGGCGCCAAAACTCGGTGGGATTCTGCGATTTGAAGGGCGAATTAAAGTTGTCGGCAAATCTGAATCCAAGCAGCAGAGCTATACCGATTGCCATATCCGAGTAACCACTGAAATCGCAGTATATCTGCAATGTAAACCCGACCGTACCCATCAGATTTTCGAAACCTGAATACAAACTCGGATTTTCGAATATACGGTCGACGAATCCGCCACTGATATAGTCGGCGATGATAACCTTTTTTATCAAACCGGCTATTATCAAAAACAGACCCTCGCTGACCATCGCATGAGTGGCGATGGGGTTGGCCTTAATCTGAGGAAGCATATCCTTGGCACGGACAACAGGACCGGCCAGCAGGGGAGGGAAAAATGTTAGATAAAACGTATACTCCAAAAGATTTGTGCATGGTTTCATCTCGCCGCGATATATATCGACCATGTAGCTTATCGAGCGGAAGGTGAAGAACGATATTCCGGCCGGCAAAATGATGTCGAGTGCATCGAAATGAGTGCTCGTTATGTTGGCAAAGGTCTCGTATATCAAATTAAAGTATTTGAAGTAGACCAACATCCCTACGTTGACCACGACATTGAGCGCTATCAGCCACTTGCCTGCCGCACGGGTTTTTACACGTCCCAACCATGTTCCGAGTCCATAGTCCATCAGGCATACTCCGAGCAAAATAAAACAGTACTCGGCACTCGATTTATAGTAGAAATAGAGCGAAAAGAGTATAACAAAAATCATCTTTGCGTTTCGCCATTTTCGCATTGCCTGATATATAAGGATAAACCCTACAAACAGCAATAGAAAAAGGCCTGTATTGAACAGCAAAGGGTTATTTTTGCCAAAGAGAAATATTTTATCAAAAAATTCGGGGTCAAAACCCTTAAAAATTTCGTTCATCGTTTTTTATAGTGGGGTGACGATTGGTTCTTTAAAGGATTAAGTGTGGAGATAAGAGCTTGGTAGATCAATTCGCCGTCGAGGCGATATCCGGCCCAAGTGCGGTGTATGCGGTCCGAGCTAAGCAGTTTGTCGTTTAGCCATTTGGTAGACGCGCCTGCGCCCCCGGCTACGTTATAAAAGTCGTAGACCGGTATATTATGCTCGCGTCCGTACTCAAGGATGAGATTGCGGACACGTACAACATTTTGATTGACTTGGTAGGTCCGGGTGCGGCGACGCTTTTTACTGTTTCGTCGTTTAGTCGATGTATAAACCGATTTTTGACACTCGGACGGGGTCGTTAAAAGTATTTTTACATCGGGACACTCGCGACGTATCCTCGATATCATCGATGACAGTTGAGCCTTGAACGTTGCATCGTTAAGGCGTCCAAATGCCTCGTTTGTGCCCAGCGACAGTATAATCAAATCGGGCTCGAGGCCGGCAACGCCACGGCCAAAACCGTCTATACCCATATAGGATGCGTAGGCTGCGCCATTGTTGCCTATGGCATGATATATCACACCGTTTTGGTCAGTACGGATGTCGATTCCGTAGAGTGTAACATCGCTGCCTTCCATGTTGACGGTGATGTTGTCCTCGTCGGTATCCATCACGACTTCGACACCTCGCTCGGTAGGGTCAGCACCGTATTCGATACTGCGGCCATTCGACGTAATGGATGTAACCTTAAAATCTCCGTCGCCTAAAATTGTAAAGTAAGCAAACGGTTGTTTAGTATCAATCTTGAGGTCGAAGCGGTAGGTCATCGGTTGGAGAGCAACCCCGGTAAAACCCATTTTAGTTGCCCAAGGCAGGTTCATCAACTTAGATTTCACAAAGCCGCCCGACGACGATATGGTGTAGTCAAGTGGATTGTTTGTCCCGGCCAATTTAAAGGGAACGATGAGTCCGCGACCTCCGTCACCGTACTCGCTCTGAAAAAGTTTTCGCGTCGTACCCGTATTGCCGTCGGCCTGGATATGCGAGTCGCCGATATGCACAACCGTAAAAACGCCATCCTTTTTGCTCTCGGCCAGTTTCGCACTCAACTCGTCCCAATTGTCACCGTTAAGTTCAATGCGATTCTGATCGTATTTTATGTAGGGATAATGCCGCGAGCCGGTGGCGACAGCCGGGTCGACCGTCACTCCGAGCTCAGGGTTTAGGCGTATCTCGGTATCGTCCCCGTCATCGTGGTCGACAGCGACCGATGTCAGGGCAGTGAGCATTGCTGTGGTTATGATTTTTAGTCGGAGAGATGTCTTCATATTGCTTAGAGGGCTTTAAAAAGAGCTTCACAGAAAATCTCGGCAAGTTTTTTTCCGCCTTGGGCATTCAGATGTATGTAGTCACCGTTGATAAGTTTGTTATTTTTCCAGGTGATGACGGCGTCATTGCCACCCATGGCCTGGCGAGTATCCCAAAACAGGACACCGGTCTCGCGCGCTGCATCGCGTTGTGACTTAACCATATTCGATGACGTCGGCACCGAATGTACCTCCGAGCCTTGTTTTTGGCCACGGTCACCGATACCCATCATAATGATGTCGGCATTGGGATAGCAATCGCGCAGACGCGAGATTGTACGTTTCATAAGCTCCTTGTAGGCGTCGTAATTCGATCGCTTGGATTCGAGGGCGTTGATACCGTATTCGACAATGATGAGGTCATAGTCAACGTATGGCCGCATTTGTGCAGCACGCTCGATGGATAGTTTGCGATGGCTTTGACCGGAATTGCCACGTAGCGACATATTGTCGAGCGATACACCGCGATTGCCGTCAAGATATACACCGACGATTTCGACACCATTCGATGCCGTCACTTTCGCTTGGGTAGTTGTGCCATTGACCTCGATAGCACGAACGACATCCTCGGCAGGTAAGGTCTCGGTTTGTGTCCCGTTGTCAGTAGTCAGAGTTACCGTTCCGCCGTTGGGAGCAACGGCCAATACCAATGATTTGTCCCACGACGAAAGGTTTTTGCGGTTCTTCGAGCCCTTGAATGTCGACGATGCCGAGCCACCGGCAGTGAAATACTCGCCTTGGATGGTTTTCATTGATTCACGAGCATTTTTTCGGATATCGTGGTCGGTCCAACCGCTGCAACTTTGATTGACGGTTTGTCTGAATTTAGTCAACTGGGATGACACGGGCACGTACCCTACTCCGCTGCCTCCATAGCGATTTTGGAGTTCCTCGCGGATATCGGCAGTGAGGATATCGCCTTCGATGTACGAGTCGCCGATGACGGCTATACGGGTTGTGCCCCCGGCCAAAAGTGATCGCTTCAGGTTCTTGAGCCCGCTGCCATCGACAGTATAATCCTCGATGATCACAACTCCATCAACAACGTTGTTGACCGGGTCGATGGGCTGAGCAACCTCGTACAGACTTGTGCCGTTCGAGGGTTCGTTGGGCGTTTGATTCGCATTTTCATTGCCAGTTGGGAGTTGAGCTTCTTTTGTCGTGGCAGTTTCGGCATTAAGCTCGGCCTCGGCCTCGTTCAGTTCGGGGTCGACAACTTCTACGGCCGTGACTTTTATCGAGCCGGGGAAAACATCGGCCAACAGGTTATAGTCTTTAAGAAAATCATTTGACAACTTGCCCCATGGCACTAACGAGGCAAGCCCAAGTATCAATACCGCTATTGCGATGGTATAAAATGGTTTTCCGGGTTTATCTTCTGACATAAAAATGATGTGTTGCGTATAGAGGAGAAAACTGACTGCAAAGTTACGCAAAATTTCGCTAACTATAGTCAAATTTCGCGGCTTAGTGCACGCAGGATGGTTGAGGATTTGAGTTGGGTCTCGGCGAGTTCGGTCTGCGGGTCAGAGTCAGCCGTGATTCCGCCCCCGGCATAGACTGCATATTGACCGTCAAGTGTAAGGCGAGCACACCTCAAAACTACGTAGGCCCTGGTTGTCCCTCCATGCTCAACTGCGATATAACCGGCATACAAGCCGCGCAAATGTGGCTCATACTGACTGATTAATCTCCGAGCATCTACTCGGGGCAATCCGCATACGGCCGGGGTCGGCGATGTTGTCCTGAGTATACTGTCGACGTTGACATCGGGGGTGTACGGAGCATCGATGTGGGTACAAATATGCTCGATACATCCACTGACGAGCGTTGCCGGCTCCGACGTACGGACACTGAGCCCAAGGCGGCTCCATTCGTCACATATAAATCGGGTTACCATTGCTTGCTCGGCAATGTTTTTGGCATCCCAGACGCACTCGGTATACGCAGGCCGCGACCCGGCCAGCGCCATAGTCGCAAACCGCTCTTTGTCAGCATGCAAAAGCAACTCGGGCGTAGCCACTATCCATACCCCGACATCTTTGCGCGACACCAGGGCACAAAAAGCGTGAGGGTTTACTTCGAAATACGCCTCGGCCGCATCGACTATAGATGTTTCAGCGTCAATGCATCCGCGGATTACGCGCGAGTACACCGTTTTTCCGCCTCGCCGTTTATGCTCGTCACGCAGCCGGGCTACAGAGTCAAGGTAGTGGTCAGTAGCGGTAGCATCGGGCAGTTTACGTTCGTACTTATCGTACAAACTGGTTTTCACTGTCCATTCAGGGTCAGTGTCGATGTGCCACTCATTCTGATTTGGGAAGCGGAATAACACAAAATCGCGACCGGTGTTGAGCCGGTCGCATATCATATCTTTGTATTTTTTGTCTATACTCATCTTTGGGGTTCACCGATAAGTTCGTATGGCATTGCATCGGCTATTTTGACTTTGTAAATGCGTCCAACGACGAGCGGTTCGGGGCACAGTCGGCGTGGTATCAGCACCTCGGGGTCGACTTCGGGAGAATCGAACTCGGTTCGACCGACATAGTTCTCTGCATCGCGACTGTCAATGATAACATCCATGACACTACCAACCTTCGCTTCGTTGCTTTCGAGGGCAATCTCCTCCTGCACGGCCATCAAACGATCGAGTCGTGACTGCTTGACCTCGTCGGGAACAGTATCCTCAAAATTACGTGCTGCGTAGGTGTCATCTTCCTCGCAGTATGCAAACGCGCCCATGCGCTCAAAACGCTGTTCGCGAACAAAATCCACCAGCTCGTCAAACTCGGCTTCGCCTTCGCCGGGAAATCCGACCATCAACGTCGTGCGAATATGTATGCCTGGCACCTCGTGGCGTATCCGCTCGAGCAGCTGCCGGGTCTCGGCACCGGTAATATGACGACGCATATTGGCCAATACCGTGTCGCTGATATGCTGAAGGGCAATATCGAGGTATTTGCAAACATTGGGATGACGTGCCATCACGGGCAGTATGTCGTAGGGGAATTGTGCCGGGTATGCATAGTGGAGTCGGATACGCTTAACGCCCTCAATGCCTGCCATTTTGTCAATCAGCTCGGCAAGCTGGCTCTTGCCTTCCAAGTCGATGCCATAGCTCGACAAATCTTGAGCGATGATGTTGAACTCTACAGTACCCTTCGCAACGAGTTGACTGACCTCGTCGAGTATTTCGTCGACGGGACGCGATTTGTGCCGTCCCGTTATCAAGGGTATAGCACAGAATGCACAAAAACGGTTGCAACCCTCCGAAATTTTAATATAAGCGTGGTGACGCGCCGTTGTTATCGTGCGGTCCCAGACGGCCGCTCCGGGATTTTCGGAGCGCATATCGCTTGCGATGTCGGCCCAGTCAAATTTGCCGTACCAACGGTCAACCTCGGGTATCTCGGCTTTGAGTTCGTCAAGATAGCGCTGCGAAAGGCAACCCATAACGGTTACTCGCCCTACCCTACCTTCGGCTTTTGCCTGTACCATGCTGAGTATCATCTCGATTGACTCCTCCTTGGCATCTCCGATGAAGCCGCACGTGTTGATTACGACCTCGTCGGCATCGACCCGGTCGGGATTGTGGCGCACGATGCAGCCGACATCTTCAAAAAGGTGCATTACGCGTTCGCTGTCGACAAGGTTCTTCGAGCACCCCATCGTAACGATATCAACCCTTCGCTTCATTATCCGTCCTGACGTCCAAAAAGTGATTTAACAAACTCAATGCGGTTAAACGGCTGTATATCGGTAATTTTTTCGCCAATACCGATATAGCGTACGGGCAGATTATGCTCGTTGGATATACCGATAATGACACCGCCCTTGGCCGTACCGTCGAGTTTTGTCACTACCAAGCCTGTGACCTGGGTTGCGGCCGAAAATTGTCGAGCTTGTTCAATCGCATTTTGTCCGGTCGAGCCATCGAGCACAAGCAATACCTCGTTAGGAGCACCGGGGACAAGTTTCTCGATTGACTTTTTGATTTTTGTCAGCTCGTTCATCAAGCCGACTTTGTTATGCAGACGTCCTGCTGTGTCTATTATGATTACGTCCGAGCCCTGAGCAAGTCCCGATTTGACCGTGTCGTAGGCAACGGCAGCGGGGTCCGAGCCCTGTTGCTGTTTGATAATGGGGACATCGGCTCGGCGCGACCACTCCTCGAGTTGTTCGATGGCGGCAGCACGGAATGTATCGGCAGCGCCAAGGAGCACCTTGTTGCCGGCGGCCTTGAATTGGTAGGCCAACTTGCCGATTGTGGTGGTTTTACCAGCTCCGTTTACGCCAACAACCAGGATTATATAGGGTCGATGTCCTTCGGGGACTACAAAGTCGGCATCGGCAACATCGGTTGCACTCTCGGCCAACAGAGCAGTCACTTCGTCGTACAACATCGAATCGAGTTCGGATGTGCTTACATATTTGTCGCGTGCTACGCGGTCGCGCAGACGGTCAATGATTTCGAGCGACGTTGTCGCGCCTATATCCGACGTAACAAGTATCTCCTCGAGTTCGTCAAGGAAATCATCGTCGATAGTCGACTTTGCTGCTACGGCTCGACGTATTTTTGAGAACAAACCTTGTTTGGTCTTTTCGAGACCACGGTCAAGATCTTGTTCCTTCTCTTTTTTGTCGCGCGAAAATATATTCCAAAAAGCCATGATGTGCGGTTATTAGAGTGATGGAGTTTAAAGTAGAATACAAAGTTACGAATAAACCACCAAACAGCCAAACGTCCTACTCGTTGACGTAGGGCAGCAGAAAGTCGCGCCAGATAAGATAGCCGGGGCCAAGCAGGTGAAGTCCGTCGTTTGTCAAGTCACGACGCAGGTTGCCTTCTTCGTCACTGAAAAGCGGTGTAATATCGAGCCACGTTGCACCGAGTTTTTGAACCTCTGGAGCAATGAGGCGGTTAATTTCGGCGATAACAGGTTCTTTACCGGCCATATTTTTGTAGCGGCCAAAGCTGTTGTTGATAGGCAGCAGCGATTCGACATAGAGTTTTGTGTCGGGCGTTTCGGTACGTATCGTGCGCACAAGGTCGACGATAGCACCGGCAATCGAGTCGGCTGTCAGGTGATGACTTACGTCATTGGCACCGATTATCAAAAATATCTTTTCGGGATGACCGTTGACGATGCTTGCGCGGCGGTCCTTGAGGCCCTGGACGATATCGCCGGTTATACCACGGTTGACAACGCGGGGATTATTGAACAGCTCGTGCCACTCGGCACCGTTTGTCAACGAATTGCCGAACATCACAATTGCATTCGAATCGACCGGCAGTGCATCGAACAGCGACGCACGCTGGTAATAAAACTCATTGTAGTGAGGATTTGTAACCACCTGAGCCGAAGCAGACAACCCAAGTATAGCCATGGTCAGTGCAAAGATTGCACTGTATATTCTGCGTTTCATATTTTTGTATGTTTAAGTATAAACAACGACCACGTTCGACCGCCGAGCTGATTGTGTCGAGTCGGGGTCTAAACGTGGTTCGTTTGTTATTCAGAAAGTTTACTGGGCGCGATAGGCGTCAACAGCGTTTTTAACCGAGCCGTGAAGCAGAAGCAGACGTTTTGCTTCGTCGTAGGGCAGACCAAGTTCCTCGACTATCATGCGGGTGCCGCGGTCGACGAGTTTGGCGTTGGTGAGCTGCATGTTGACCATCTTGTTGCCTTTTACACGGCCCATCTTGATCATCACCGAGGTGGTAATCATGTTGCAAATCATCTTTTGGCCTGTGCCCGATTTCATGCGCGAGCTGCCGGTGACATATTCCGGACCGACAATCATCTCGATAGCAATGTCGGCTGCTTCGCTAACAGGCGCATCAGGATTGGATGTGATGGCTGCGGTGAGGATGCCATGTTTGCGGGCCTCCTGGATAGCACCGATGACGTAAGGGGTAGTACCCGATGCAGCGATACCGATGACGGTATCTTTGTCATTGATGTTGAACTGTTCGAGGTCGCGCCAGCCTTGCAGGGTATCGTCCTCGGCATTTTCGACCGGGTTGCGAAGGGCAGTGTCACCGCCGGCGATAAGACCGATTACCCACGAGGGGTCCATACCGAATGTCGGGGGTATTTCAGAAGCGTCGAGGACACCGAGGCGTCCCGATGTACCTGCGCCCATATAGAATATACGGCCACCGCGTTTCATACGCGATACGATTTCGGTGACGAGTTTTTCGATTTGGGGAATAGCTTTTTCGACTGCGAAAGCTACTTTTTTGTCTTCGTTATTGATGTCGTGGAGTATCTCGGATACTGATTTTTTTTCGAGGTCGTTGTAGAGTGACGACTTCTCGCTTATTTTTTCAAAAGCCATAATGATTTTCGAGCTTAGTCGATGGTTAATGGTTTATTTTTAGAGGTGTAAAGCGGCAGCACGTGCCGATTCAGTGTCGGATTAGGAATGGAACTCGATGAGTCCGCGCATCGGGCTCTTGATGATGGTACCGACGGTGCAGCCACATGCCTGAGCAGCTTCCTCGAGCACTGCTTTGTAGTAGTAAGCTATCGACCCGATAAAGTTAACTTTGAGGTCGCGGTAGCCTTCGTATTGTGCTATGTTGCGGATAAAGAATGCCTTGAAGGCGTTCAAAACGAGGGCATGAATCGAGGGCTCGTCGATGTTCTGGATCAGGAAGGGTGTTACCGATGCCAGGAAGCGGTTGCCTTGGGGTTCTTTGTAGACGCGACGGATAATTGTCATGCGGTCGAGGTCGAACTCGGTAAGGAATTTTTCGCATAGATGTTTGGGCAGCTGGTTTTTCAGGACATCGCCAAGCAGAATTTTACCAAGTACGGCACCCGAACCTTCGTCACCGAGGATGTAACCAAGGGGCGAAACGTTGTCACATATTTTTTCGCCGTCGTAGTAGCACGAGTTCGATCCTGTACCCATTATGCAAGCGATGCCGGCCGAGTGACCACACAGAGCACGAGCTGCAGCGAGCAGGTCGGTGTGCACTTCGATTGTAGGCGCGGGGATATTTTTGCGAATAGCATTGGCAACGTTGCCGCATACTTCGTCATTGATGCATCCGGCTCCATAAAAGTAGACAGCGTCGATTTTGTTTTCTTTGAGTTCGGGCATCAACTCGGTAGCGATGCGCTGAGCCATTTCTTCCTCAGTCAACATGACGGCATTCATACCGCATGTAAAAATTTGATTGACTACTTTACCGTTTTCTACAACACACCAGTCGATCTTGGTGCTTCCGCAGTCAGCTATAAGTATCATATCTTAATGTAAATTTTCTTTTTATACAAATAGTAACCGAACAGCCATACGATGCATACAAACACGATGGCATATAAGAGCGAGGAAAGCGTAGCGTCGCCGCCGGCAACGGGCATAAGCACCACCTCGTATATCCAATTCTTAATCGAAATCACACCATTTTTGGCACCTTCCCATCCAAAGTTGACGGCACCGAATATGATGCCCAGCAACGAACCCAGCACGTACATAAACAGCGGGTTGATACCGAACGATTCGAAGAACCGACACCATTTTTTATAGCCTTTGATATCGATAATCCATATCAGCAGGCCAAGGAAACTTGCGGCCAATCCGCACGTTGTCAGTACGAACGTAGGCGACCAGATTTTTTTGTTGATGGGTATACTGTAGTCGAGCAAAAAGCCGACAAAAGTAAGTATCGTACCGAGGATAAAGAGATTGTTGATACGCAGGGTGTTGTCCTTTACACGCACTATCATCGAGCCTACCATGAAACCTATCAGCATGTGAGCTATCGAAGGCAGCGTACTCAGCAGCCCTTCGGGATCAAATATAAGTTCTTTACCGGCAATAGTATCCGTGTACATGTGGTCGGGACCAAGGACAGCACGGTCGACAACAGCGATAACGTTGCGGTCGTCAAAGATAAAGCCATCGCCAAGAACAAGTATGATTGTATAGAGCACCAACATACCACCAATCAACCACGGCAGTCCGCGACGGTGGACGGTCAACGCAATCAGCGAACCGATGCCGTAGCACAGAGCCAAACGTGGCATAACTCCAAGCACACGTATGGTATCGAACTGAGTCATTGCATCCCATATTGACATATTTTTAGTCAACGAGCCGTACATTGTCTTACTGAACCATGTGATAAAAATACCGATAGCAAAGATGACAACTGTACGACGCAATATTTTAAATGCAGCGGGCCACGACAGTTTAAAGTCGTACTTTCGCAACGAAAAGTAGGTCGATACCCCCATAATAAACATAAAGAATGGGAATACTAAGTCGGTCGGTGTCAGTCCGTGCCACTGAGCGTGCTCGAGGGGGGCATAAATGTCGCCCCACGAACCCGGGTTGTTGACAAGCAACATACCCGCTATCGTTATACCTCGCAGTATATCGAGAGCAAGCAGTCGCTGTGGACGTGGTTTGTCTATCATAATCGGATTACTTTGTTTTTAAGGTTTTTAAGGATTAATGTTGGTTTATATGTTTTCGATTGGCTTGGTTACTTGATTTACAAGATAGGCAATCGATTTATATGGAACGCCCGAGTTATAGGTCAAACCTATTTCGCAGGTTCGAGAGTTGGAGTAACCGTATGTTACTCCGGCAGCAGCAATTTGCGGCTTGAGTTTACGCAGTCCCCAAGCATTCAGCTCGGGACGGGTAAATCCCTTGTCCCCGGCAAATCCGCAGCAGCCAATCTCGCTAGGTACAACGACATTTGTCGAGCAACGGCGGGCAAGGCCTATAATAGTCTCGGCCAACCCCATCAGTCGTGAGGAACATGTAACGTGGACAGCAACAGGTTCGTTGATGGGCGTAAATTCGAGATACTCTACAAGGTATTTGGAAATAAACTCGGCTGGTTCGTAGAGCTCGAGCGATTTTATATGTTCCCTCATACGATGCAGACAGGGACTTTGGTCGCACATAACAGGCCAACGTCCGCCTTCGGATGCATCCAAGAGTGCCTTTTCGAGATCGGCGGTCTTGCGGTCGGCAATATCGGGCATTCCCTTACTCTCCCATATCATACCGCAACATAGCCCGGCCATATTGTCGGGGAAGATAACCTCGTATCCGGCTTTGTTGCATAGCTCGACCATAACGTTAATCAGATCGGGTATTTTTTCACCTTTCTCGGGGGTAGCGCCCATTGTTTGGTTGATACACGACGGAAAGTAGACAACCTTGCGAGGCAGATGTATCTGCTCGGGCAGGCGTTTTTTGTGGGGTTTGGGCATTGCCGAGCTCCACAACGGCAAACCGATATGGTGCAGACCGCGGCCAATTGCGTTGGTAGCTTTGTCGCCTAAGAGACGGTGAGTAAAGTTTGCAACGCCAAGAACCGGACGCAGGGTAGCTTCGATGGTTTTGAGTTTATTTGCGGCCGTGTTTCCGACACGATAGCCAAAGGAGCCTTCGGGGAGATTTGCTTCACGAACCTGATGGATAAGCTCGCCGGTGTTTATCGACATGGGGCACGATGTAGAGCACAGACCATCGCCGGCACACATCTCATTGCCGGCATATCTGAACGAGCGTTCGAGGCGTCCCAAACGGTCGGGGTCCTCGCCGGTTGCTTTCAATCGCGATATCTCGCGTTGGATAACAATACGCTGGCGTGCGCTGAGTGCCAATCCACACGATACGCAGTTAACCTCGCAGAAACCACATTCGATACATTTATCGACCACAGGGTTTGTCAACGGCAGCGGTTTGATGCTTTTTATGTAGCTCTCGGGGTCGTCAGTAAAGATGACACCGGGATTCAGGATATTCTTGGGGTCAAAAGCGGCTTTTACGCGCTTCATCACTGAGTAGGCTTTGTCGCCCCACTCTTTTTTAACGAACGGTGCCATATTTCGGCCGGTACCGTGTTCGGCCTTGAGCGAGCCGTCGTATTTGTCGACAACGAGAACCTCGATGTCGTGCATAAGTTTTTTGTAACGGTCAATTTCGGCCTGTGTGTCAAACGACTGAGCGATTACGAAGTGATAGTTACCTTCGAGGGCGTGGCCGTATATACAAGCGTCGTCGTATCCGTTTTCTTCGAGCAAATGAGCAAGTTCGACGGTCGCAGCGGGCAGGTCGTCGATATGGAATGCAATGTCCTCGATAAGAACGGTCGTACCCGGGGCGCGTGTGCCACCCACTGCAGGGAAGATACCCGAGCGGAGTGCCCACCACGGGCCGTATACTTTTGGGTCGGTCGTAAACTCGACATCCTTAAAGAGTTTAAACTGAGCAAGGACATCGGTGATTTTACGTATATTTTCGTCGAGCTCGGCCGGGCTGTCGGCCTTGGTATCCATCAGCAGGGCTGTAAGGCCTTTGCCGTTAGGATCGTTGACCGATTCGAGCGATTTGTGGTCGAGCATCTCGCACGAGTCAACCGGCGCACCTTTCTTAAGCGCAACGACTGCACGGCTTGCCTCGGCCATATCATCAAAATATGCCATTGCACTGGCAGCCATTTGTTTGAGCGGCGACGTATTGAAATCGCCACGGTACATAAAGCCTAAGGTACCTTCGCTGCCAACCATCAGGTGGGCAATGATATCAAACGGGTCGTCGTACATCACAAAGGGACGGATATTGAGACCCGTTACGTTTTTAATCGAGTATTTATACTCAATGCGTTTTGTCAGTTCGGCATCGGCGCGTATTTCGTCGCGCAGAGCGATGATTTCGTTGACAAGGTCGGCATGATGAACTTTAAATTCCTCACGGCTTTTTTCATCGGCGGTATCGAGCATTGTTCCGTCGGCAAGAATAATAGCCATGGAGCGGAGAACGCGATCGCTATTGGCATGTGTACCACAGTTCATGCCCGAGGCATTGTTCATTACGATACCTCCTACCATTGCCGATTTTTTCGAGGCCGGGTCGGGCGTAAAGAAACGTCCGTAAGGAACGAGCAACTCATTAACACGTGCACCGATTATACCGGGCTCGAGCGAAACAGTGCTACCATCAGCGCTAATTTCGTAGTCCTCCCAGTTTTTACCGGCCACGACAAGCACCGAGTCGCTGATAGCCTGTCCCGACAAGCTCGTGCCGGCGGCACGGAATGTCACGGAGATGTCCACCTCATGAGCCAAAGCCAAAAGTCGGGCTACCTCGCGCGCGTTTTCGGACCGTACGACAATTTTAGGTATCATACGGTAAAAGCCGGCATCAGTACCCCATGCCAAACAACGCATATCGTCAGTATAGACTCGTTTGGAAGGTATAAATTCTTTTAGTCGTTTAAGAAAACTTTCGTATTTGGCATCCATTTCGGTGAGAAGAATTGAGAGTGATGAGGGCGTCGGGAGGGAAACGAACCAAAGTCCGTTTCCCTCGGCCCTGAGTTTTATTTATACAGATAGTATTTTTTCGTAGCGGCTTTGAATGCTTCGGCGTCTTTGTTCCAATAGTCGATTATATCGGCCACTTTGTGATTCTTCGAAAAACGTTCGCGAATCTGTTTAGAGCCTGATACTTTGTCGAACATATTGAAGCGTTTGGGGTCAGCGTTGCCTTCCTTAAAGGTTGCTTTGTCGGGATACATATCGGCCAACTCCTGCATTACGTAGAACTGGGTCAGCGACAGGGGAGCTACTTCTTTGTCGGTTACGTAGACTTCGACACCCTGGAGGTTTTTACCCTGACCTACCGAGTAGAAGGGTTTGATATGAATCGGACGGAACATCAAACCGGGGAGGTTGAGCGCGTTCATTCGGCGCGACAGCTCTTCGGCGTCAGCCCATTCGGCACAGAAAAGTTTAAAGGGTTCGGTATAACCTACGCCAATCGACATATAACCGAGCTCGCCGAGGATACCCGACACAGGATAGTAAACGGCAGCTTCGGGGTTGGGGATATGCGGTGAGGGGAGCACCCAAGGCATTTCGGTTTCGCGGAAGTTCATATCGCGTTTCCAGCCATCCATAGGAACGACGGTGAGTTTAACCTTTTTGCCGTCTTTAAGAAGGCCTTCGTCGTTAATATAGTTTGCCAATTCGCCCGGAGTCAGACCATAGAGGTAAGGAATCGGGAACTGACTTACAAACGATACGCAATCGGGCTCGGTAAGGTTACCTTCCACGATATTACCACCAACGGGGTTGGGACGGTCGAGAACCATAAATTCTTTGCCAAGTTCGGCGCAAGCCTCCATGGCAAGTCCCATAGTCGAGATGAAGGTAAACGAGCGACAGCCGATATCCTGGATATCATAGACGAGTACATCAACGTCCTTGAGCATCTCGGGAGTCGGTTTGCGGTTTTTGCCGTAGATGGAGTATACGGTAACACCGGTTGCTGGGTCAACGAAGTTATCGACATGGTCACCTGCATGAACATCACCGCGCACACCATGTTCGGGGGCATAAAGACCTACCAGGGTAACATCCTCGGCATCGTGCAGAATGTCGATGGTCGACTTAAGGTTGTTGTCGACACCGGTAGGGTTGGTAATCAGGCCGACACGTTTGCCTTTGAGTCCGGCAAAGTCACGGTCGCGAAGCACTTCAACGCCGGGCTTTACATGAGCCGAAACGCCCAAAGCTACGCAGGCCGCCAGTGCTAAACTAAATATCTTTTTCATTTTAGTCGGTTTTAGATTTTGGCTTAATCTTTTACTTCTTCAGATTCGGCTTTAACCACTTTGGCACCGTAGTTGGGGTCGATGTGAGGACGCACAAGCGCCGTTACAGCCCATGTGCCGATGTTACATGCAAGTACCCACCAGAAGAAGTTTTGATACGAGTTGCCGAGTACGTCTTCCATAATCCAACCTGCAGCCATACCCGGGAGCATCATACCCAGAGCCATGAAGGCGGTACAGATTGCATAATGCGAAGTTTTGTAAGGTCCGTCAGCAAAGTACATCATAAACAGCATAAAGGCAGTGAAACCGAAGCCGTATGCAAACTGTTCGAGGATGATGCACGACCAGGTGATGATTTTACCTACAGTGGTTGCATAGTCGGGCTGTACGTTCGACAGGATGATATATGCCACGCAGTTGAGCGATGTTGCCAACGCCATGGGCCATATCCACTTACGAAGGCCTCCGCGCGATGCACAGATACCACCGATGATACCACCTACGGTCAAACCAGCGATAGCCAGTACACCGTATGCGAAACCGAGTTCGACCTGAGTCAGACCCAGACCACCTTCCTCGACGGGTGCTTTAAGGAACACTTGGCAGAGTTTTACCACCTGAGCCTCGGGCAGACGATAAAGAAGCATAAAGAGGATTGCGATGACAACGTATTTCTTTTTAAAGAATGTTGCAAACGAACCAACAAACTCTTTGCAAATACCTTTTACAGATTTCGAGTCTTGGCCGCCTACCGATTTATCACCGTCGGGATAAGGCAGAATAAATGCGTGATAGAGGAATACGACCGCAAAGAATGCCGATGTACCGGCTACGGTCCACATCCAACCGAGCGATTTGCTGCCGGTCGAAATCTCGAGCAGACCTGCAATCATAACAAGGCCACCCTGACCAAAGACGCTGGCACAGCGGTAGAAGGTCGAACGGATACCGACAAACAGCGACTGTTTGTTAGTATCGAGGGCAATCATATAGAAACCGTCCGATGCGATGTCGTGTGTAGCCGAGCAAAATGCCGTAATGAAGTAGAAGAACAGGCAAAGCATAAACGGCTGTGTTTCCAAGCCTGCCTTTGCTTCTTCGTCGGTGGGAAGCGGAAGGGTAAATGCGATTGCTGCAAGTCCGACTGCAACACAAAGCTGCATCGTGACGGTCCACCAACGTTTGGTTTTAAGAATGTCGACGATTGGTCCCCAGAAGGGCTTGATTACCCAAGGCAGGTAGAGCCAACCGGTATAGAGGGTAGCGTCGGCTTTCGACATACCCATCTCGGTGAACATTACCATGGTCACCATATTGATGAAGATAAACGGGATACCCTGTGCAAAATACAGTGTCGGTATCCACGCCCATGGATTTCTGAATTTTACTTTTGCCATTATAATGATTGTTGTAGATTGGTTTTAAGGCTTTAAAGGTCGGATTTACACAATCCGATGTTTTTATTGGTAAAGGCGGTCGATCGAGGCATCGACAAAGTAGTGGTTGAGGATTTGGCGGTAGTCATAGCCTTGTGCGCCCATCACGGCTGCACCGATTTGGCATAGTCCTACGCCGTGTCCCCACCCTGCGCCATGCAGCGTAAACGACGCGGGCAGATTGGTTTCGGGGTCAACTTCGTGACGTTCGACGGTGAATGCCGAGGAGTAAAGATGGCTGTTCGACAGCGTTTTACGTATCTCAAGTTCTTTACCGATAATCTTGGTGCATTTTGTGCCAACGATTTGGAGACGTACGAGACGCCCGGACGTGCCACGTTCGAGGGGAATAAGGTCGACAATCTCACCGAAGTCTATTCCGCTGCGACGGCAGGCTATCTCGCTGATTTCGGCACGGGTATAGTCTACTTTCCAACGATAGAAGTCGGTTGTCTCCTGGTCGTAGTTGTTGAGTACTTGGCTGAGTATCTTGGCATCTGCGGTGTTGCAGAATGCATCGGGACGGCTCATAATCCACTCCGAGGCTTTAACTTCGTCACACAGATTCGGAAAATCTTTTTCATCGGCTCCGTCACGGCGTGCTGCGAGGTAATGGAAGTGTTTGGGCTCCCAACAGTTCTCGAATTCTTCGAAAACTCCGCCACAGCATTTCGAAAAACGTGCGTCGCACAGTTCACCGTCGTACATCAGTACCTGGCCGCGAGTAGCGGCAATAGCCTCAGCCACTTTAGGCGTCGACTGGCGTGTAACACCCTGGTAACGTTGGCAGTGGTCATCGGCACAGACATCGAAGTTGACATGATCCTCACGGTCGTACCATTTTATCCGCTCGTCGGCTGTCTCGGTACATGCGCTGTATGTTTCGCCACTCTCGGCTATGTCCTTTGTCTTTTGGATCTGGGCAAGGAGCCACGAACGCGAAATAACAGCGTGTGCTTTGAGTAACTCGAGCGAGGCATTGGCACTCATCTCGGACGATATTACACTGAGCAGGTAATCCTCGACAGGCAGCACATTGACGATTGTCAGCTTATCACCTTCGACAATAAAACGTGCCGAACCGCTGAATCGCTGGTTTTCACGACGTTCCCAGTGAAAATTAACACCGATAACAACATCCTTGATTTCAAATACACCCGTTTCGGGATTGTAAGGATGGAACTCGAGTGTATCATACTCTTGTCCCTGCCATGCAATTCGATGATCGGGGGTGATTGAGATTGTCTGGGGTCCATTGTATTGATGACCGTCGACTGTGTAGACATCGTGGAGAACGATGTCGATCGATGGTGCACTCAGTATTCCAACATGGATAAATGGTTCCAACATAACGATATAGTGGGGGGATTAAACCTTGCTTGCTATTGCGTTAATCTCTTCGTTAGAGAGTGTCAATTCGTCAAAAATACGACGAATAACATCAGCATCGACACGTTCGAAGTCCTTTTCGAGGGGTGTGATAAACACGCCGCCCATATCAACCGAAGCGGGCGAAATGAGCATCTGCTCATCGTTATCCATACCGTAGAACGACGGACGGTGACGTTTGCGCGGGATGACTACAAGTCGTTCGCCGGCCGGAGTCGAGTAAGCCAGGATGTTCATCATGGGCTCTTTTTCGCCTTCGGGAACGGGGATTGCATCGTAGAGACGACGGAAAAGGCGTGCACCCGCAGCGTGGTCGGCTGCATCGATAACAAATACATTGAGGGGCAATGTATCGACGAGTGCAAGCGTAGCTTCGCCGTCTTCGGCAAGGGTTTTAAGCTCAGCGCCTTCGAGGGCCTCGGCAATCGTCAAAAAGTCGGAGTTACCGGCCTGAAAATGCATGTGGTCGGGAGCCGATGCACCGCATTTGGGTCCGTTATAGAACACGGTGTACTCGTCGAGTTCACCGGCGAGGTCCATCATGTCCTCGATGCGGTCAACAACGAGCTGATCAACGTGGCTCTGGTCGGGGATGGTTAAGTGACGCGGAAAGATGGGGAACGGGTTGATAAGGATGATATATTTGCCGTCCTTACCCCATTCGATGCCTGTCTGAACCTCGGGGCGGTTTGCGGCGCATAGGAAACACTTGCGTTCTTTGAGCGACTTTGCATCGACTTTGGCCGACGATGATACGATGCGTGCAGGGTTAAACTGCACCTTGATTTTCATACCGTCAACATCGAGGTCCTTGACCTTGACGTTTTTCAACGCCTCGAAGTTGCCGGCAGCCTGGGGCCAGACTGCCAACTGTCCTTCGAGGAATTCGTTGATTTGTGCCGAGTTTACCATTATTTTTCGGCGTTCATTGCGCAACGTGCCTGGAGTTCCCAAGTACGGATGCGGTCTTTGTAGAGGTTGTTGTTGTTCATCTTGACGATGTCGAGGGCTGCGTCCGAGTTGTCTTCCCAACGACGGCACAGATAAACGACATCATATACGCGACCAATCTGGTGGTGACGCGAGAACGCCAGACCAAGTGCGTAGTCCTCGCCGTAGCTGGTGTTGGGCACCTTGATCTCGCGCAGCATGGGAGTGTAGAATGCGCGCGGAGCGCCGAGGCCGTTGATGCGCAGGGCGTTGTTGCGGCCGTTTTCGGGTGTCCATTCCTTGTGGTCGATTACGCCCGGCGGGATGGGGTTCATGTCGATGTCGGTCAGTTCGTAGGTGCCGACTACCATGGCGCAATTCTGGTCGTAGAATGCTTTGACCATCTTGGCGAGGGTGTTTTCGTCAGCGTAAACGTCATCGCTGTCGAGCTGTACGGCAAATTTACCGCATTTGGAGTGCTGAACGCCGGCGTTCCAGCAACCACCGATACCAAGGTCATCGCGTTCGGGAACGATGTGAACAAGACGGGGATCGTCTTTAAACTCGTCGATAGCTTCGGTAGTGCCGTCGGTCGAGTGGTTGTCGATTACGATGAGGTTGAAGGGAAAGTCGGTTTTCTGCGAAAGTACGCTCTTGATAGCGTCGCGGATGGTACGGATACGGTTGCGAACGGGGATGATAACCGATGCTTCGTATTCAAAATCACCTTTGTCGAAGTTGATTTCGGTGAATTTGGGTTCGAGGTAACCGCCGATTTCTTTAAGGTGAGCGGTGCAGGCTTTTTCCATCTCGATTTGTACGCCACGGTTTTTGGGGTCTACGTAGTCGAAGATCTTTTCGCCCGATTTGCGGTTGTCAAGGGTAACATCGCTGTAGAGGTATTCGTTGATGTGGACGATGGGAGCGATGCGGCTCAGGCGCAGACGCAGGTCGTAGAGACCGGCTGCGGTGTACTCAACATCGATACCGGCAGCGGCTTTCTTAAAGTCACCAGCGTTGAAGAAAAGTACCGAACCGAAGTTGAAATCGTCGCGGAGCGAACCAAACTGGTAGTCGATAACAGGCGAATTTGTTTTTTTGCCTTCAACAACGGTGTAGTAGTCGGCATACATCATACCGGCTTTCGAGTCCTGGGCCAGGCGTACAAAACGGTCGAGGGCAAAGTAACCCATCACCAGGTTATTGTACTTGGTGTAAAGGAGGATATAGTCAGCATCGGCTGCTTCGGCAATTTTTTTCATTGTCGACGAGGTGTTCAGACCGTCGATAGCTATCAGTTCACAGCCTTCGAGGGGTTTGAGCGATGAGTCGGTAGCCAAGAGGAAAATCTTGCTTACCAGGGGGCTCGATTTGAGCCCTTCGACGGTGGATTTTACTTGTGCTTCGTCGGCGTAGGGGAGGAAGCAGTTGATGGTTGCGTTCATAAGGTTAATGGTTTATTTTGTAGGTTAAAAATATTCGATTTAGTTTGTTATGCCTTTTATCGTTTTCGATACAGGGGTTATTTATTGTAGAGGAAGTTGAGCACCTGGTTCATCAGAGATGTGCGTGCATCCGAATCCTTTATCGTTTCGAAGGGGAAACCGAGAACGACAGCACGGTAATTATCGTTGTTGAGTGCCGTACCTGCAATCAGGTTGTTTTCAGTGTAACGCATAAAGGTGGCGCCTTTAGTGTCGTCCGAGGGATAGAACGAGTCGGGCGATTCGACAGCGTAGCAGTCAGCGTTAGGCTCGTTCGAGAACATATAGTCACCGCCTGTAAACTGCTTGAAACGTGTCTGTACCTCGTAGGCCTCGCCCGTGACAGATGCCTGCCCAACGCGCCATTTGTATCCGAGTATGTCGGCCGCAAAGGCTTTGTCAGCCTTGGCTACTTCCTCGCTCGAGAAGGGGTTGTCCCAAAGATCGGTTGCTACGTATGCACCGCTTACAAAGATACTGCCGCCGGCTGCGGTGAGTGCGCGAATCTTTGCCTGGAGCGGAGCAGTAAACGCCTTGTATGCTGTGCCGTATACTCCTCGGCCACGTGCAATCTCTTTTTGTTTACCAAGGATAAGGTCAACAACTTGGTCGTTAGCAGGTTGGTCGATAAATGCGTCGACGCTTGTCGAGACGAAACCGTATCCGGCGTCGGCAATGGCCTGTCCGTGAAGGTATACAAAGTCGAATGTGTTACCGGCTATGACTTTGTCCTCGTAGTTTGCACGCGAGGCACCGAAACCGGCTGCATCATCGTCCATCCAGGGGATGTCGCGGCGGAACTCGAACATCGAGCCGATAAACGAGATATCCTTAACGTAGGGTACACCGTGGTCGCGAGTATCATAGAAACCGGCAATGTCGCCCGAGTCAAACCAGTCGGGGGCAGACACACGAGTAAAGCCGTTGACAATGTTCACCGTAGGTTTGCCGGGTGCATTGCGAAGTGCAAGTACTTCACCGGGGAAGGATAGGCCGCCGTCATTACCGGCAACGATGCGGTATGAGTGGATGTCCGAGTCGGTGACAGTCACATTATATAAAGGTTCGGTAACTTTTGCAAGGGTTTTGAAGGCGCCGTCGCCGATGCGTTCTTCGACAATATAGTACTTAGGTGTAGCTGTCGATTCAAGACTGTCGACGGTTTCGGCCCAGCTCAGTGTGTAGGCTCCTTCGGTGCCGGTGATAGCGAATCGCTGAACGGGCAGAGGCTGAACAACGTAGGGGCGTCCGTCACGATTAGCCAAGAACTGAAGCATACCTTTGTATATGGCACGCGAAACAACAAAACGGAACGCCGGGTCGAGACCATACTTCATGTCAGCAAAGTTTTGGTGGCTGAGTAACTCGAGCAGCATCGTCGGTACCTCGGGGACGCGTGCTTCGTAGTACGATGCATCCCACATGCCGCGACGCGTCCAGTTGGGCTCAAAACTACGTCGAACATCGTTGACAATGTTTGTCATTATCAGGTTAGTCATATCGCGGCTGGCCAAACGCGAACTTCCGTTGGCATAGTTCTGCCCGTTAGCGCGGCCGTCGGTGCAGTAGATTCCGAGTGTACCGATTATCGAGTCGTTCATTGTTGTTCCGGCATCGCTGTGAAAAGCAAATGCAAGGTCAACGGGGATATTAAGTCCTTCGCGCTCGGGGAGTACGGACGAACCGCCTGCAAGCCAGTTTACCCATTCGGCACGGCTGCGATAGTCGTCGGCATAGTCGTTTACGTTTTCACTGATAGTATAGACGCTATCAGGCGCACCGGCCCATTGCAGCCAGTACATTGCGCCCTCGGTAAAACGAGGATAGTTGCTGCGTACATACTTGTAATCGATTTTGTCGAGGGGCTCTTTTACGATACGTGCTACATTACCCATACCACCGCCGATTTTAACAGCGTCGGCCGTAACAACCTTGCCTCGGCCGTCTGTCTCGCTTGTCAAGACGACTACAGGTTTGTCGGGAACACCGGCTGCAAAGGGGAAATGTCCCAGGTAGACCCATGTACCGCCGCCCATCTGTTGGTTGATGGTAAAGTCATGAGCGCCGGCAAGCGAATTGACTGTATAATGTGCTTTATCCGTGCTGTTGGGTAGTGACTGATATGACACATACACAGCATACTCGCCGGGTTCGGGGAACTCGGCTGTCCACGACGCCGTATTTGCTTTTTTACCTTTAGCAGTTGTCTGAGCCATTCGTGCCGTACCGTTTCTGAACGGATTGACATTGACCGTCAATACCGTATCGGTATATGCAAAACCTGGTTTGTCGGTATTTTTCCATGCACCGGTGTTTTCGGTGTACTTCCCGGCCGCATATTGTCCGTCATTGTCGACGATGATTTCGACAAGGTTGGTATCACGTTCGCGCGGGCTCATTACGTAAGCGCCGGCGTTGGTCAACATCGGCATCAAAAATGGCATTACGTAGCTCTGGGTGTACAGGTCTTCGACTGTTTGGAATATTCGGGCACGCTGCCACTCCCAACGGTTCAGTTTAGGTTCGAAGTACCATCCGTGACTCTGCCAAAGTGCGATGTTCGAGCCATCAAGACCGGCCGGAGCCGACTGTTTTGCAAGGTCGGTAACAAAAGGAACTTTCTCGGTCGGACCTACAAACTTTTTGGGAGCAAACAAGGTCAATTTATCCATCGACATACGCGAGACCTCCTTGCCTTTAGCGTATTTAACAACGTCGAGGTTGACTTTATATCCTTTATACTGAGCACCTAACGCTTTAACAATATCATTTTTAAGCTGTTTTAGTTGATCGGCTGTCAGGGGAATATAGGCCACGTTTTCGTTACATTCAACGTTGACTGTCTTCTTTGCCTTGTCAACTTTAACTTTGTCGACCGACAATTTGCCGATACCTGTCGTACCCGGTAAATATGTCTTGATAACTTTCAGGCTCGCATCCTCGAGGTTGCCTGCAAAAGCTGTCGCTGCCGTCCCAACCGACAAGGCTGTGGCTAATGTCAGTACTGATAATTGTTTAAAACGGTTTGTATTCATTCTAATTTTCAGGGTTTTAGGTATACGACAAACGTAACCTAAATGATTTTAGGCAAGTGATACGATTGTTTTGTAACGCAAAATTAACGAAAGTTTCTGCAAAAACGAAAGAAAATAACAACTAAATACACCAATAAAGTATTTTTAAGTTTTGAATACACTTTTTAAATGTTTTACAACGCAACTTTGACCGCCCCCCCCTACTCTTCGCGTTGGAAACGGCTGTTGTTTTCGCGCATCTGCTCACGCCGGAAATCATTCCAGTGCTCACGGTTGTGTTTATTCATTTTGTATTGGCTTATTCCAAAAAGGTTTTTGAGCAAATCCAATGCACGATAACCGAGTCCTGTGCGGTTTTTGGCCGGATGAGGATTTACATAGCGGTGATCGGCGGTCAGGTGAGTGCGCACGATTTCTTGGTCGATATTATTTACGCGGTGAATCAGTATTGCCGTAGCTCGGTCCAAATCGGGAGCATCGGCAGGCAGTGTAAAGTCTACCTCGTCTTTGCCAAATTTATGCCGTTCGATTTTTTTTGCCTCTTTAACTGTTACGTATTCTCGGTCAATAATATACACCTCGGTATGTGTCGAAACAAAAAACGGCTGGTCGTGACGGTTAAACATAAACATTCGATGTCCGCGCCCGCGTGACTCGATGTCGAAAGCATATCCGGTCAAGCGCTCAGGGTCGACTGTGGACCCGGTAACATTGTCGAAAAGTACACGTAGGCCAAAACGCTCAAACTCATTATCATCCTTCTTGAAAAACACCTTTAAATCAGACACCCAACGGCGTCCTATGGTGTCTGCCATAACGTTGACATCCACGGCTATATGGTCAGCGTTTTTGGTCCATATTTCGCACGCCGAATACTTTCCGCGCAGAGTGTCGGTACCATGTTCGATATCCTTAAGATTTGCGGGGACAGGTATGGTCGGTGTCATTCCAACCCAATCCGACCACGAAAAATTTTGGTTACATCGGTCACTGACACTGTCAAGGCCTCCTATATTCGAAAACCTGTAATACGAACGTGAGTTCATTACGCGAGGCAGACTCCAACCGCGGTAACGTGCACGGTCACTCCCGGGTAGCATAAAATCGACCATCTTTTCGCGAAACATTGTGACAGTATCCGTAAAACTTGTAAGTGTCGAATACTCACGTACGTATGCTCGAGTGTGCAACATTTTGTGGTCACGCGTTTCAACGACAATCTCGGGCAGCTGCGTGTACTTTTCGACCATAAAAACCGTATCAGTCTGTTCACTGACGCCTCTCACTTCCTCATAGCCCATATAACGGATTGTAATGGGGAAATCGCTTGATTTGGCGCAACGAATTTCACCGTGTTTGCCGCTGGTCCCGACAAAATGGCCGCTTTGACTAAAAATAGATGCACTTACAAGAGGTACACGCGTCGATTTGTCGACAACGACAGGTATCCGAGCCTGCGTTGCCTGACTCAAAGCAATGCTAAAAAAAATAAGAAGTGTGAATATTTGTCGGAACATAACTTTACGTCGTTAACAATCCTTAAAATAATTAATCATAGACGTCAACACCGCAAAATTAACAATTACATTCCGCTTATTATATTTATTATAGTTAATAATCAGATGCTCAACAATAATAAATGTTAATAGCCTACACCATCAACAGGCAGGCGTCGCCGTAGCTTAGGAAACGATAGCCGGCCGCGAGCGCGTCCTCGTACACTTCGCGCCACGTATCGCCGATGATTGCCGAGACGAGCAAAAGAAGTGTCGAACCGGGCTGATGGAAATTGGTTATCAAACGTTTAACGATTCGATAGCGATAGCCTGGCGCTATGATTATGCGGGTCGATGCAATGAGGCGGTCGGTATCATTCGAATCCAGATACTTGACGATTGCTTCGAGTGCCTCTTTGACCGTCAAATTTGGATGGTCGATACTGTAGGGATACCATTGGTCGAGCGTCCCCGCCCATTGATTTTGAGCTATTTGGCAACCGATATGGTACAGGCTTTCGAGGGTGCGTACCGACGTTGTGCCGACGGCCGTAACTTCGCGTGTGGTCGTAGCCAACTCGGCTATCAAATCGCGTTTGACGTCGATATACTCAGCATGCATCGGGTGGTCGCCGATGGTGTCGGATTTAACAGGCTGAAATGTGCCTGCGCCAACATGCAGCGTGACCTCGCGTCGCTCTATGCCCTGACTCGAAAGGCTATCAAGAAGCTCGTCCGTAAAATGCAGTCCGGCTGTCGGAGCAGCCACCGATCCCTCGATGCGGCCAAATACGGTCTGATAGTCAGTCGAGTCGGTTGCCTCGGTCGAGCGGTTTAGATAAGGCGGAATCGGTATCTCGCCGGCCGCCTCTATTATCTCAGAAAAACTTACATTGTCGGCATCCCAACTAAATTCGATTATCGAATCGGCTCCGTCGTTGACAATACGATTTGCCTTGACAACGACATCCTTTGTACATACTTTGACCGACATTGTCAACTCGCCTGATTTCCATCGTTTCGAATTGCCGACAAGACACTTCCAGCTCACCGGCCCGAACGATGCAAAATTAGGTTGATAATCAGCGGGGCTGACAGGTTCGAGGGTAAAAATCTCGATTGTGGCACCGGTCGACTTGTGGAAACGCAGACGTGCATTGATTACACGTGTGTTGTTATAAATCAAAAGCGAATCGGCAGGCAGAAAATCCCCTACCCGATTAAACACCGTATCGGCAATCACGCCATCTCGGTCAGCCACAAGCAGTTTACAGCTGTCGCGCACTGCAAGGGGATGACGCGCTATGCACTCATCGGGCAAGTCATATACAAATTTGTCAATATGAATATCGCGCGGATCTGTCAATTCGAAATATCCACGGCGAAAGTACTCACGGCCAAAATCGCGCTCACGAAGCACCTCGTTGCCAAAAATCACAAGGTCGATATCCATCGACACGACATTGCGGTGTTGCTCATCGCGTTGACGGCCTTGACCATCCTCGCATCTTTTAAGCAAATCCGTCACCTCTTCGGCCGTAAAACATGTCTCGCCACGCGCCACGGCGTTAAGATAGGGCTTGCCCTGGCCTCGGTAACACGGAGTCTCGTATATGTGCGACACCGTGAAGTATTCGAACAATTCGTTGAGACTTTCGATGGCAATGGCCATTTGATCTTCGCGGTCGGGGGTATTCGACCCGATGGATATATAGAATTGATGAGTCATTTTACTAATTTCAAAGCTATTCTGTGACGTTGGGAGTCGACTTCGATAATTTCGACTTTTACGTTTTGTCCAATCTTGACAACATCGGCTACGGAATGTACAAAGCGGTCGCCCATTTGGGATATGTGAATCAAGCCGTTTTCTTTTATGCCGATGTTGACAAATGCACCGAATGCGGTGATGTTTGTAACCTTGCCGGCAAGAACCATTCCGACCCGAAGATCATCGAACGTTTTTACGGTCACATCGAACGCGGGTGTATCAGCCTGCTGACGCGGGTCGAGCCCCGGACGACAAAGCTCGTCGATTATATCCTTGACAGTTTCGACACCGAATCGTTCATCGACAAACTTGGCGCTGTCTATCTTTTGGACCAACTGCGAATTGCCGACCAAAACGGCTGTTTCGACTCCGAGCGACTTAGCCATTTTACATACTACGGAGTATGCTTCGGGGTGTATGCGGGTGTTGTCGAGTAGCTCGGTACCATTGACGACACGCAAAAATCCGGCTGCCTGTTCATACACTTTAGGGCCGAGGCGTGGAACTTTCAAAAGCGATTTGCGACTTTGGAAAGGCCCGTTTTCGTTGCGGTATTTCACTATATTAAGAGCCAACGACGGGCCAATGCCCGAAACATAGGACAGAAGCTGGGCCGAAGCCGTATTGAGGTTTACGCCGACACGGTTTACGCACGACGTAACGGTAAAATCAAGGCTCTCCTTTAATCTTTTTTGGTCGACATCATGCTGATATTGACCGACCCCGATGCTTTTTGGGTCAATCTTTACCAATTCGGCCATCGGGTCGAGCAGTCGGCGTCCTATCGAGACGGCACCACGGACAGTTACATCCTTATCGGGGAACTCGACACGTGCAATTTCCGAAGCCGAATATATCGAGGCGCCACTCTCGTCGACGCTATATACCTCGACCGGAACCTCAAAGTCGATACTACGCACAAAATCGTAAGTCTCGCGGCCGGCCGTTGCATTTCCAACGGCCACAGCCCCGATATTATACTTGGCTACCAGACTTTTGAGTATCGAAGCAGCGCGCTCGGTTTCACTGCGCGGAGGAGTCGGATAAATTACGGTATCATAGAGCAAAGCCCCCGATGCATCGAGGACGACGACCTTACAACCTGTGCGGTAACCGGGGTCGATGCCAATAACCGAAACGCTGCCAAGCGGCGGCGCCATAAGCAGTTGTTCGACGTTCGAAGCAAATATGTCGATAGCGGTTTTGTCGGCTTCGGTCTTTTTGTCAGTACGTATCTCGTTTTCGATTGAGGGCTTGAGAAGACGTTTGTAGCTATCATCGGCAACTTCATCGATAAGCGCACGAACCTGACCATTAGCGCTTTTGGCCGTAAAATGACGACGCATTACGCCCACGACTGCAACGGTGTCAAACTCGGTTTTAAGTTTTAAGAAGCCTTCGTTTTCACCACGTTGAAGTGCAAGATACTGATGAGATTGGATACGATTTATTGGCCGCGAAAATCCATCATAATTATCAAAATTATGAGCTTCGTCTTTTTTGTCGCTTGGAATTTGAGCAGTCAACAACCCTGTACGGCGAGCTATGTTTCGAGCCGATGCTCGCACACCCTCGTGCTCGTTCATCCACTCAGCCACAATATCCGATGCACCGCTGATAGCCTTGTCGACAGTGTCGAAGCCCTGGGCAAGATAAGCCCGGGCATCGCGGCCGAGGTCGGTGATTCGGCCCTGGATAATCTTTTTGGCCAAGGGTTCGAGGCCGGCTTCACGTGCTATCTGAGCACGAGTGCGGCGCCGGGGTTTATAGGGCAAAAATATATCCTCGAGTGTGGTCAAATCGTCAACCTCTTCCAGACGACTACGCAGGGCGTCAGTCATTTTGCCTGCCGCTTCGATTGTTTGGATTATATACTCGCGACGATGGTCAAGGGTCTTCAAATCCTCGAGAGTCGAGGCGATTGCGCCTACGGCCACCTCGTCCATCGAGCCTGTTGCCTCCTTACGATATCGGGAAATGAAGGGAATGGTGGCTCCGTCCTCGAGTAATGATATGACATTTTGGACGTATCGCGTCTCGAAACCTGTTCGCGAGGCAATACGTTTTGAGTAATCACTTGTCGGCATCTCCGTGGAGTGTTATAAGAGTTATTTCGGGCGTAGCACCGATACGTGCCGGGAAACCGACCGTGCCGGTTCCGGTGTTTACGTAGATTTGGTGTTTACCCGAATCATCCGAGTAGAGTCCGTCCCACTCCTCATATCGCATCGACGAAGGCGAAAAGCCCAAAATCGTCATTTGCATAGCATGGGTGTGTCCCGACATGGTCAGCGCAATGTTGTGGTGCGAATTTGCTATGTCATTGTGCCAATGCGCGGGGTTGTGGCTCAGCATCAGTTTTACAACATCGTCGTCGATATCGGGATAGGCGGCGCTGAGATCTCCGTATGTATGGAATGGCGGGTCACCGACATTTTCAACACCGATAATAGCTATCGAATCGCCGTCGATATGTATCATATCGTACTGATTTTTGAGCAAGTGCCAACCCATCTCGGCCTGCAGACGTTCCATTTCGAGATTATTGACCTCTTTGTCAGCTTCGGTATCCCAATCATAGTAGTCGCCGTAGTCGTGGTTTCCGAGAATCGAATAGACTCCATACGGGGCTTTGAGACGGCTAAGGGTGCTGACAAACGGTTTGAGCTCATCGGTATGGCGATTGACTATGTCGCCCGTAAAGACTATCATATCGGGGTTGAGGCTGTTTATACGGTCAACTATCTTGGCCACGAAGGTCGTGTCCTCTCCGTACGTCCCGACATGCATATCGGATATCTGAACAATTTTGAATCCATCGAACTTAGCAGGCAGATTTTCGATATCGACGTTGACATCGCGCACATCGAGGCTGTATCGGTTTATCAATGCACCCCACCACAAACTCAGGAATACGATGAGAGCAAGCACGGCCCCGGTGATACTAACTGCCTTGATACGGCGCTTGTCCCATATCAGCGGAATCCTCGATATTGCATCGAAGATAACGAATATATATTTGGGTAAATAAACACTGATATAGATAAACAGTACCCACATCATTGTTCGGATGGCGCCGTCGGCTGTCGACTTTAATGGCCAACAAGCCATCACAATCAACCCGACAGCAAAAACCACCGCGCTCCAAAACTGAATCTTACTCCATATACGATTTCGTACCTCGCTGAGTAGCAAACGAAGTATATAGAAATCTGTCAACAAGTTGACCACAAAAAAAACGGACAGTGCAAGTAAAGGAAGTCGCATAAGTATTATTTACAACCCAGTTTGTTAATCAAGGGGTTGGCATACATACGAAGAAACATTTCGTCGATGTACTTTGTTTCGTCCTCGGTGATATTGTCAACATCGATACGCGATTTTTGCCGCGCAAAATACTCATCGACCTCGCGAACCATCTCTGGGGTATACTCTGAGGCAAAACGGTCTGTGTGCATAAGTCGGTCGTAGGCTATGTAATTGATCGGATAAATCATATAGCCGCTGTGTATACCATTGTCAATCAACGAGTGGACTGTGTGTATCGTTGTTGCACGGTCGGCATCGGGTTTGGATGCCAAATCGATGTTAATCGGCTTGTTAAGCTGAAAATGAACATGCCCCTTAAACTGCATCAGCCCCGTTTCCATGCTAAACAAGTCGTCGCGCTGACTCTTTTTAAACTCAGGGTCACGACGTTTAAGCAAAAATTCACGCACCTTAAGATAGTCGTTGGGATCGAACTCGTATGATATCGACACGGGTACGACATTGAGCTCCATAATCGACTCTTTGACACTGCCTTGACCGCCCAACGAAAGCATTTTTAACAAGCTCTCCTGGGTAACATCGTTCGAGTCTTTTGCCCTACCCTCGCGCTGAGCAATCCATATCGATTCGTGACGCTGAGTAACGACATAATGTATATACCCCGATAGTTGACGGGCCGCTTCGAGTGCCTGAAGACGTTTTACGTCGCGTTTGACTATGAAACTGCGGTTTATCTTTACCAAATCGCGAATCCAGTCGTATATAAGCAGATTGTTGCCTATGGCGATTTGGGTAACAGGCAAATCAGCACGGATAAAACACAGATTTAGGAACGATGCGTCGAGAACTATGTCGCGATGATTCGACAAAAAAGTGTAGCTCGTATCAGCATCCAAATTTTCAGTACCACCGACTGTAATACCGGCCGTAGTCTTCTTTGCCAGATACTCGAGGAAAGTTCCCATTATCTTTTTTTGGAACTCGGACTGAGTATCAACCGAGAATAACGATTTTACAAATTCGTCATAGTCTACATCGGGCATTATGTAACGTATGGCATGTTCAAAACCGGGCTCGGTTACGAGATGCGACATACGCTCGGTATACTCGTGTTCAGTATACGGAGCAATATCGAGGTATTCCTGGGGATATGTATCGTGTATAATTTCGGTTGACATTATAGGGCGTATTCTGTGACTGTACAAAATTACTCAATTCTTTTGACATAGGCAAACATCCGTCGATGCTCAGTCAAAAATCAGTGTTCCAAAAAACTCGGGACGATGAAAATCGGGCTTGTCGGTCGCGATGGGAGCCCAGCTCAGATAGTGAGGTACATCCTTTGCTGATGCACACTTGTAAAAATTGCCCCGCATCCGAATCGGACTGCCTTGATAGCGAACATTTATCAACTCGAACGGAATCCGTACGGTCAACGACCATGGTCCATCAATATGCTGCGACTCAAAGGTCTGCACGCCAAGGCTCGGATATCGCTCGACGCTGCCAAGCTCTGCGGCGGTCAAGCGAGTCGGCTCAGGACGTACAATGCGATGACTGGAATTTAAGCGTCCGACTGCATTAAACTCAAAATTCCAGTATCGTCCGCTTTCCGGATCGGGCGACACAAAAAACTCGAAACACGAATCGGAGCTGACCGGACCAAGATCTGCATCAACGACGGCTCGCACCGTATCCTCATCAGCCTCAAAGACGATGTAAATCGAATCGACCGAGTGGGCTACGTAGCACCATGCCGTCGTCGAGTCGGTAGGTATCGATGGCCAATTTTGACAATCGATATCGGCTCGTGCTCCGCGATGTTTAACCGCATCACGAGCATTTTTGAGCGATTCGCAATTGTCCAACTCGCTCATATATGGTATATGTAATATCTTGGTCATAGTATTTGGACAAAGGACATTGTTATCTGGACAAGCGGAAACTTAAGGTCCGGAAAAAACTCTTTTTTGACAGCCATACCGACTCCGACAAGCGCCATACCAATCAGTATCAGTCCGATAATACGGTTTATCAGCCATAGCGAACGCACGTTGAAACGTTTACGCAGTCGGTTGACTAACAACGTTATGCAGTACCACCATATCAATGCGCCGACAAAAATCAGCGTATAAGCAACTATAAAATGATGTATCTCGTAGTCGGGCAATATAAAATTGAACCGAGCATACAGACCGATTATAAAGAAAAGTATCAACGGGTTTGAGAACGTCAGTAAAAAGCCCGACACAATATCGCCCCAGTAGTTGTTTGCTCCGGTCTTGTTCGGTTGGAGGGCACGCGTTGGATTTTTACTGAACAAATAAAAGCCGAAAGCAGCGAGCACCAATCCGCCGATAATCTGAAGGGCAAACTGATGGGCATCGATAAACTCGGTAACGAAACTAAGACAAAACCCTGTCAGCAGGCAATATACAAGGTCGCTCAGCCCGGCTCCGACACCCGTAAAGAAAGCCGGCCACCGACCTTTTGACAAAGTACGCTGAATAATCAGCATACCTATCGGCCCCATTGGCGCCGATACCAAAATCCCGATGGCAAGTCCTCGTGGTATGAGATAAAAAAACTGATCCAAAATATATCGAAACAGGTTAGCAGTGTCCAAATGTCAGTTATCACCTATAGTTAAAACAAACTATTAGGGCTTTCAATCGACAAAAATACAAAACAATTTCGTAACTGCGAAACCATTTAACTATTTTTGCACACCACGCCCCCTACTCAAATAGAGGCGAACAAGATATTTTGGCAGGAATCCACAAACTTGCGCATGAATATGCTGCCGTCACCTTTTAATTAAGTTGAATAAATCAAACCGTAATGTAAAGTTCATATATTACGATTTTTATGTTTTACAAATCACCTACATTCAAACAAAAATACTTAACTTTGCCAAAACGAAACGAAGTAAATAACTATGATGACAATTAAAACAAAAAAAATACTGATATGGACAGCAGTTATTATCATTGCCGCTGGATGGACGTACTTACTGGATTTATTAAGCCCCGGGACTCTGGTTCAGACGTTTCTTTTCTCGATTACTATATGCACGCCAGCTACTATAGCAATTGTCATGTGCCTTCGTCAAATAAAATGGCGACATGACAACGGCGTTGATTTATTTGCAACTTTAGAGACAGATGAAGAAAAGCTAAAAGAACATATGCTTTTTATTATGCAATACCATGGAATCGAGGAAAACCTTAAGGAGCTAAACACAATTTTCAGGAATTACCCCCAATGGAATTTGCATAATTGGGTGGTGTTTCGTGCATGGTATAAGTGCCAAGTAGACCAGATGTTGAAACACCCTGAAATATATGTTTTGACGATGAAATCCGATGGTTCAACCTATAGAAAAGAAAAAGATTCATTATATGACCCGAGCGCACCGGATTGGGCAATGTTTGACCGCGACCGGAGCGACAATTACGACGATGATGATTTTGAAGATTATCACCAAAACGACCATAGAAGTAGTGACTGTGATGTCAATGCCATAGGTATCGGCTTTTGCACTGCAAACTGCATGAGCGGAGATTCGTTGTTTGGAGGAGACTGCGGTGGTAATTAACCGGACTTCGCTTATCAAATACAAACTCAACTAAGGAGTCTGTCCCACAATTGATCGTCTTGGTGCTTGCGTAGCAAGTCATCGCGAAGCGCTTGCGAAAAAAGCCACCCCAAGCGCGGACTGGGGTTAACCACAACCTCGCGCCTACGGCGCTACTTAATCTGTCCGTAACTCTCAGACCGAAATATTTACTTTCCTATACGGGTTATTATAGTTGTCCGACGGCCCGGAGATACTCTGTCATAGCCACTTTGTAAGTACCGTAGGCCTCTGTGTAGCGGTCGAGGGTCTGGCGGTAGAGCGTTTGGGCATCGAGCAGGTCGGTTATTGTGGATACGCCGGCGCGATAATAATTTTCATTGAGGCGGAGGTTTTCGGTTGATTCGCCTATTGCCTCATGCGCGATTTTCAGTTTTCAATAGGCAGCTGCTTCATGCGGTTGTATGCGTCCTGCGTCTGATTGAGCGTGGCGGCCGCTATCTCGTAGGCATGGCGGAGATCTGACGGGTCGAGTGTGGCTATCAACTGTCCTTTTGCGATATAGTCACCGACGCTGACGTGCATCTGACGGATAGTTCCGGCCGCAGAGAAACTTAGAACCGTGCCAGATGATTCCTCAACGGTGCCCGAATAGTTGCGACCCATAGTCTGCATCGACTGTTCCGCGGTTTTGATTTTCACTCTTACTGCCGGCGCCTCGGTGGGCTTTGGAGTGCGGTTGCAGGAGCATATACTCACTGCCAATAAGATTGTGATGAATTTAGTGGAAAGGTTCATTTTTTGTTAGATATAAGTTGTTTATATCGTTTCAGAATATGCCCGACGGCGAACAGTGATGCCACGATGCCAAGCCAAAAATGCCATAGGCCGACGTGGCTATTGGCACCGTCAATAATAAGCAGCAGCATTAAACCGGTTACAATGACTGCCGCAAACAATGTTGTCAATATCAGCACCACACGACGGCGAACCCTCGCTTTAGGCGCCTTGAGCGGTGTGGTAATGGTCTTGTACCATTTCCAATGCTGACAAACATGGGCGATGATAAATCCGGTCATCAAAACTCCGGCTAATGAATGCGCCACCGCCCACGTATGCCATGCCTCGTGGTTGGTCACATAGTCGCTTACGTGGAGTTCGATGCCGGTCCACAGTGTCAGCAAAAACAGCGGCACAAGCGACCAATCGGTAAATTTTCGCGTTTTAGCTTTTTTCATATCTAAATTTTTCAGTTTGAACACGCAAAATTCCATATTTAGTTCTCAAATAAAGTGGTCAAAATTTCGCAATAATTACACTAAATTGCTCGGACACGCGTTATAAAGAATATAATACCAATGTTTGAGAAATTTTGAACACCAATAAGTCGTCATTATCCCCCAAATTTGCCGATTATGACTGATAAGATAAAGCTAAAAATAACACCCGAGACAATGCTTGTCGACCTGAACGCTGACTACTCGGATGGCGACATAATTATCATCGACGATATCAAGCAGTTGCCGGCCGGCGACCAGCTTCAGATTGACATGGTACTTCTGCTTGTATGTATGAGCGGACGGGCACAATTCGACATAAACGGAAAAACACACTCGGCATGTCGCGACCAGATGGTTGTGTGTCCGCCCAATGTCCTGGTCGACAACTATCTTATTTCGCCCGATTTCAGATGTGCGATTATAGGCCTGTCGTATCCGGCATTGCAACGTATGCTCCACGCAAACAACGAGATATGGGATATGATAGTATCGGTTTCAGCCTCACCGGTCTTCCGCATAACCGAGGATATGCGCATGCTGATGATGCGCTATTATTCATTGCTGAAATTCAAACTGACCCAGCCCGCCAGCGCATATAAAAGGGAGTCGATGCGAGCGCTTATGCAGAGCATTTTCTATGATCTGTGCGAAATAGTACGCTCCCGCACGCCACACAGCGATGTGCTCTCTGTGATGAAACAGGGCGATGTACTTGTCAAAAAATTTCTCAGACTACTGGCCAACGCCCAAGGCGAGCAACGCAGCGTGACATACTACGCCCAACAACTCTGCGTGTCGGCAAAATACCTCTCGACAGTATGCAAAAAATCCACCGGCCGCACAGCAAAAGAGTGGATACAGGAATATACTGTTGAAATACTTCGACATCAGCTGCGCTACACCGACCGCTCAATCAAAGAGATAGCCAACATCATGGGGTTCCCTAACCTGTCAGTCTTCGGTAAATTCTGCCGAACAACCCTCGGCCTCTCCCCTACCGACTACCGTGCCAAATCCCGCGAATAAAAGCGAATAAAAGCCTGTCAGCAGCATTCTACAAAAATCAAATTTGCTTATTTGGAAAGCTTTCACTAACTTTGCTCAATTGTAAAACATAAAATCATATAGGAATGTGGCTGTACCACACTGCGCTTTCGTTTATCAGCCTGCCACCTGCCCTCGCCAAGAAATCAAACCTAATACCTCAACCAACTACCACCAACCACATAACACTTTTATAAATGTATAATCTGCATTACGATAATAAATCTCATATTCCTAACAATCCTCTAAGAGAGGATATATTGGAAGCGGCCAAAGACTATATTGGTTTGGTCTATGCCAACGACAGAATAGAAAGGAACCTCGCCATTGACAGAAAGTCGCTCTCCGTAGAACTTAGGCATCCAAATGCACCAAAAGAATCTTATCGGGATATGGTCTACTACGATGCGATTAATATTGCTCAGATCGGAGATAATCCTCTTGTGTTAGAACCCGATGAGTTAGCAATAGATGCAATCACTCTTGACTTCTTTCCGATTAGCAGTCTTGACAATTTTCGCAGGACCGCAAGAGAGGCTATCACAGAATTTGTACATCAACGTGGGATTATTCAAGATGCCGTTATTTCTTTCCCCATTGATACTTTCGATGTCTCGGTTTATGTGCCGTCCGAACTTGAAACCATAGATACCACCGAGATGCCGGATGAAGAATTGCTGACTTACGATGATTTAGGGGCTGAAGTTATCGAAGTACCTCTCAAACATTATGTTCGCATGAGGGGAAATAAAATCTCAATCAACGAATTTCAGCTATTTAAAATAGCCATTTCTAATTATTACCCCGGCTAAATCAATAGACGAGATTCGATAAGCGCATAGGCGATTATGTCGGTAGGCGTTTCATCGGAAGTTGGCGGAAACTACAAACCTTTAAAGGGGATATTAATCGGAGCGAGTTCTTCTTTTTCCCAGTACTGTCGATTCGAACCAAAACCTTCGTAATCGTATGGCAAAGGCCACGAAAAAACACTTTTTCCTTGAGTTTGATAGATGCAGTCTGTTCTGAGCTCATCGTCAAAATCACGCACATCGAGTACACGGTTGCTGTGAACGGCCATTACCGCACTCCACCCGGTTTTACAACGTGGCCGCACAAAATAGTATGCTCGAAAAACTCGATACTTACTACCCGACCGTGATAAAAAAAATTAGATAATTTCCAAAATGGGCAAAATGGAAACGAAGGTATTGCCCCACTTGCTTGTAATGGGTGCATCCATTGGGAAGTGTCAGTGAATATATCATATCGCAAAGTTACGCAAAATTCATAACAAATCTGCTACTGACGCAGCAATAGAACGAGGTTATCCTAATTCGTTTGAATTTCGTATCGGTGCAAAACGTTCCGCGCCCAATGCTGCAGCTTACAATGCCGGGCCGTGCAGGATATTGAGGCATAGGCCACAGCATCGCTGTAAACATGGCTGCGCCCCGAGCTCGGGAGTGCTACTAACTCGGGGGGGGGGGGATCGCTCAGCTATATTTTTTGACTGCAAGTAACCAAGTATGCCCAGTACGGTAAGGGGATCGCCGTTGCCTTTGGTCGGCGGTGACGGTTAGAGCTGTGCCATAGTTAATGTTCCGTATCTCATATCTTCTTGATGATTTTAGCTGGGACACCGCCGACAACCACATTGGCTGGAACATCTTTCGTTACGACAGCTCCGGCTGCAATGACGGCATTGTCACCGATGGTGACTCCGGCCGTGATAGTTGCGTGGGCACCTACCCACACACCACGACCAAAAGCGGAAAATTGCTATCCGCTAACGGACAGCCGCTTCCCTACCCTGCCGATGTTAAAGTTTGGTTAATTAATTTGGGATTTTACGCTATTGATCATATTTTTTGTGGAGGATGTATAGGGACAGCGCTCCGATTGCGGCTAACGGTGCTCCTACTAAAGCCGGAGAAGCGATTCCAAATCCCATATTGATAACAAATCCACCCAACATCGCGGCACAGGCGTTTGACACATTAAACGAAATTTGGATGCCGGCTCCGCCTAACATTTCACCGCCTTTAGCAAATTTGACTATAGCATATTGAAGAGGTCCGCCAATTGCAAACAACATAGCGGGAGCAACAAAGGCGAATAAGGCAGACAAAACCTTGTATGACGAAGTGTAATATATTGCGACCATTATGAAAATCACTGATAACGCGGCAAATCCACATACCTTTGAAACTCCGTACTTGTCCGCGAGTTTGCCGGATACGAGATTGCCGATTACCATTCCGGCTCCCACCAACATCATTATCCATGTCATATCGGATATAGAGAATCCGCTTACACGGGTCATTATCGGGTTGATATAACTCAACCAGCAATATACACTTGCTTGCCCAAAGAAAACTCCCCCATATATCAGCCATGGAGCGAGGCTCTTAAGAAATCTAAACTCACCTTTTATTCCTCCGCTATCGGGAAGAGGCGATAGCACAGGTATCCAACATCTTATACCAATCCAAGCAAAAACACCGAATAAAGCTATTATACCAAAAGCGAGCCTCCACGACAAATAATTGCTAACAAAGGTAGCCCCGGGGACACCTATTACATTTGCTATTGTCATTCCTCCCACCATCATGGCAATGGCCGTTGCACCTTTGCCTTTGTCAGCAAGTTTAGAGCAAACGATTGCACCCGCTCCAAAAAAGGCGCCATGAGGCAATCCGGATATAAATCGCCCCACCATCATCATTTCATAATTGACAGCGAGTGCAGTAAAAAGATTGCCAAATGCTATAATAGCAGCCAGACACAAAAGCAGACGTCGTAATGGCATCTTTCTAAGAAAAACAAGCCCCGGAGCACCTACGGCAACACCAAGAGAATATGCAGAAATCAGATGCCCTGCTTTCACTATGCTGACACCGATGCCGGTTGCCACCTCACTGAGCATCCCCATCATTCCGAACTCTGCTATGCCGAGTGCAAATGTTCCTAAAGCCAATGCAATAAGACTACGTTTCATATCAGTGTAATTATCTATTATGAGAAAACTTTACAACAATATATTCACAAGGGGTCCTGCAAGGAAAGCAGTGAGTATACCATTGATAATAAGCCCAAGAGTGGCGTATGCTCCGAAACGGTCACTAAACATACTCACACGGTTGGTACCCATTACATGTGCTGCTGTACCCATACTCAGGCTACGCGATACAGAATTGTTGACGTGACCTACTGACAATGTTTTTAGTCCAACTACCGCACCAATCATCCCGACAAGCACGACTATGGCGGATGTCAGGGCCGGTATGCCACCAAGTTTGTGGGTAATTTCGATTGCAATCGGCGTAGATACTGATTTTGCAGCGAGCGAACGTACCACTTCGTCTGTTGCTCCAAACCAATGAGCTATCAATACCGCTGAAACTATGCCGACGAATGATCCAACTAACTCGGTGATAAAGATAGGCAGAAATTGATTTTTGATATGCTTGATTTCTTGATAAAGAGGTAAAGCGAGGGCCACAATAGCAGGCTTTAGCCAAAACTCGATTAAATGACCGCCATCGTAATAAGTCTCAAAGGTTGTATCTGTCAGTTTGAGAGCTACAATAACAATAGCGATAGTAATTATCAACGGGTTGAGCAATGTCAAACGGGTCCTGCGATGTAAATATGTCGCGCCCCAATAAACCAAAAATGTAAATGTAATCCACGAGAGAGGATTTGAAGAAAGTTCATTTAGCTCCATTGCGATGATGTTTTATACGAGAATGAAGGAATTGGTGCATCCGGCCTGTAACCACCAATACGATGATGGTACTGACTACAGTTGCCACAGCGATTGGAACAAATTGTGCTTCAATCAGTTCGAAATATAACATCAGTGCGACTCCCGGTGGGATAAAAAAGAATGCCATGTTGTCAACCAAAAAACGACAAACAGGGCGAATTGTTGCCGGATTCACGACGCCTCTGTCAAGAAGGACAGTCAGAATAAGCATACCCCATATACTGCCGGGGATGCTTATCCAGGGAATAAGTGCCAATAATTCACCGGCAAACAGACATCCGAATATGATGCCAAATTGTTTAGCCATTGTACTATATTTTAACAAACCTATAATTTCGCGACAAAATTACTTCTTATTTTTTATTCTACCAAATTAAAGCTGTCCAACAATTCATCACCAAGCCGATGAATTGTTGGACATGATCTTAACGATGGATATAGAAAGTCCGATTACATTGTAAAAATGCCATCGGACTTGTTACTAATTTATTTCAGTGTTATTCCTTTGTGAATGTGATTTTGGCATGTCCAACCTCCATCTTCATCGTCGTAGGATTGATAAATTTGACATCGTCAAATTTGCGCAAGTTCGATATACGCTCCTGTAACATAGACTTAACCTGCGGCTCGATATTGGCAGCTATATTGGCCTTGATCGAATCGAGCTCGGAGGCCGGGCGGTCGGTCAGAACAGCATAATCGAGTTTAAGAGATGCGGGATCGACTGTGACATTTGTCTTTGCCGGGTCGAGAGTCACGGTAATGTCGTCATCATCTTTTGCCATCCACGTTCCCGAAGCAGTGGCAGTGCCGCTAATGGTAGCTTTTACCGGAGCAGCGGTTTCGTCCTTGGTGAAGACAGGTTGAGCAACCGTATACTGCGCTGAAATTGCAAGATTGCCGCCGTTTGTGCCTTTCTCAAGTGTGAATGTGAATGTAGGAGTACAAGTCACGTCCATCATAGCTTTGTCACGGCGCCATCCTTGCGGTCGCCTTTGTCATCTTTATGCTTCTCGGGCTTGGATTTTGTCATCTGAGTAGTTTCACCTTTCCATGTTCCTTGCACGTTTTCGGCAAGTTTGGAAGCATCGTCGCACGAACTGAGCCCAAGCGCAACAACAGCAAGGGCAAGCCCCATAAATAATTTCGTTTGCATCTTAACAGAGTATTAATACATTATGTCATTGTAACGTGCGCAAGTAATATTTTATTCTATTGACCCTGCTAAAAAAACAAAAAAAAAGAAAAACTGACTCACTATTTTACGTTGGACATTATCAGATGATTAGAGCCTGCCCGCCTCAGCGTTAACATTTCTTGCTACGCAAGCGCTACGCGATGAATTTCTTCGAAAGTGCTACGCGATGAATTGTGGTACAATCTCTTAGTAATTGTTCAGGTTTCATACTGCAAAATTAATCATTTTACAGTTAACGAGTGGCAGCTGGTGCGGATGTCAGCAACCGCTCATGTCCGCTGACCGTCTGTATCACGTCTGTAAGCCATTTTTGGTGACACTGAAATTAAAGATTCCTAAAGTGTCACCAAAGTGTCACCACCAAGGGCTTGTTTTTGGACTATCGGAGGATTCCGAAAGACTTCCAAACAATTGTCATCAACAAATTACCGAGAAAGCATTACTAATTGAATGTAAATTAGTTAGCGAGCAGAACTCATGAAAATAGACAAGAAAAAAGAGCTAATCAGACGGTCGCTGATTAGCTCTTAGCGGAGAGGACGAGAACAAAGTTACATAATCTGGGGCACGCAACACTCTGGAAATCAATATGCAAAAATTATGATTTTATGGTACTTTTGTCCGAAATTCGTCCGAGACAAAATGGGTGAAATGCTGAAACCTGCATTAACAATTATTTGTAAATAAGGTATTTGATTACCTCACATATTGAAAACACAGATATATTACCGGGATTATTTTTTCGTTCTATCGCTCATTAAAATCTCGATTGTCCGCTCTTTTTCCTTCAGTAGTTCCTTCAGGTGAGCCACCTCGCGGCGGAGTGCGTCGGATTCATCGGCGGCGAATCCGTCGAAGAAGATACCAGCCGACACGCCTAATTCTTTGGCGATTAGCTCTATTGTTGTCGAGTTGGTCGAACCGCGACGGATTGCGCTCTGTATGGAGCTTTCGTCGCGGCCTATGCGCTGCGCTAACTCTCGAATAGTCATTTTCTTGCGCTCGCACAAATCTCTGATTAAAAGAAGATTAGCCATTACAATTATATATTTTACAATTTTTAACAGGAATTATTTACCTGACTAATGGAATTTATTACTACATTTGCAGAGTAAAATTAACAAAAATATTTCAGTTCTACAAATGAAGAATCAAATTAAAGACCTTACGGACTCTAATATTTTGCGCGATTGGCTGGATTCTCTTCCACGCGCAGAGTACAACAAGCATAAAGCCGGTTTGGTTGTCGCTTGCGGTGAAAGCAGAAGCAAAATACTGAACTGGATATACGGGCGTTGCAAAGTGCCAAACTCGGCAAAAATACTAATAAACGCCTATGCCCTACAGGTTTCAGGTAAAGAAATATTCACGATAGCCAAGCCGGAGGAAATGACCGAAGGCGTAAGCGGCCACGCCTCCGGCACGGCTATTTAATAACCCTATAACACCGCTCGAAATATGAAAAAGATTATCACCTTCGGACAACACTCCGCAGAACTCAACGCCGGCGAACATCGCGCGGCTCTCTACATGGATGAAAAGAGCCTACCCGTCGAACTTGCCGACGTACTTAATGAAGCCGGCGACATACACGTCCACAACGTCCAAAAGACTGACGACGGTTTCGGTGTTATCGGTATCACCCACGACCTTCCAGCCTCTGACCTTTTAGCCGAGGTTTGCGACGCTATAACTCGCGTGTACGACACAGATACGACCGTTTCAAATGCGCGACCCTAAAACGCTGTATGATTTACGCTATTATGCCCGTCGTCGTGGCTACCGTTTCAGTAAAACGGAGCGAGTAGTCACAACGCCGGAGGCGAATCGTTCCGCCCGTGTGGA
>JAAGKN010000488.1_pt1 | contig 78338 bp, 72 predicted proteins | sample 6206371 | NCBI WGS metagenome assembly JAAGKN01 (sample SAMN11533720, study PRJNA540317) | gut metagenome | isolation source: fecal pellets from male and female animal of same cohort | host: Peromyscus leucopus | place: USA:CA | collected 2017 | reverse complement strand
GCGGATCAGTATTATGAATTTTAGCGTTTTAGTTTTAATGGGGCAGTTTGGGAGAAGCGTATGAAAAATTTTTCTTTTTGGCAAGAATATGAAGGTACACTGGAAGGGAGCGGACGCAGTGAAAAAATATGGTTGATAAATCCTGATACAGGGCAAACAGGATTATTTAAATTCAAGAAAGATATTTCGACAACGGATCATGTTTCAGAATGTATAGCATACGATTTGGCGAACCTCATTGGAATTCCATGTGCTAAATTTGAAGTCGGATTATATAACGGCAGAGAAGGTTCTATGAGTTATAACATCGTTGATAACAAAGAGGAAACACTTATTGAAGGCGTTTATTGTATCAGCTCACAATATAATCACTTTGATACTGAGACATTAATGGACTCAGAAACGAAAGATAAATATTCATTGGAAATGATTAAAAAGGCATTGGATCCGTTGGGGTTATTTTGTGATTTTTTGCCTGTTTGTATATTTGATTTCCTGATAGGGAATACCGACAGGCATCAAAGCAACTGGGCGATAATAAAAAAAGATAAGAAAGTGAGATTAAGTCCATTATATGATAATAGTTCATCTCTTTGCGCCTATGTTGCAGAACTAAAAATCAATCAGTATTTAGGGAATGATATAATGTTGTGGAAATCATTGATTGATACAAAATCAAAGTCAATTATTCGCATTTATTGCCGGGATACAAAGCAACCTACACATTTAGAAGTGATTAAATACCTTCATCAAAATTATTTAGAGCAGACAGTTGACATTGTAAAGAAAATAGAAGAAGCGCTGACAGAGCAGGCTGTCCGCATGATAATAGATAAATATAAGGAAATGCTTTCGGCTGAAAAAATAGACCTGATTGAAAAATATCTTTTATCAAAAATACAATTGTTGAAAGAGGTATACGGGGAGGTACATTATGAGTTTTAAAGATGGAAAGGATTATCTGTATTTGGTTTGGAAGTCGGGAAAATCCGGTAGACAGTATATTGTTGGTCAGTTAGTGAAAAACAGCCGGTATGAGTTTCAGTATTGTGGTGAGGTGGAAAATGCGGTTAAGGATGGATTTGAGCCTTTATTATGTTTCCCGGATTTGAATAGACAGTATGAAGATGAAAAGTTATTTTCGGTTTTTTCAAGCCGTTTGCCGGACAAAAAGAGAAAAAACATTAAAGATATTTTAAAGAAGTATGGCTTAGAAAGGTATGATGAGTATACATTACTTAAAAGAAGTGGAGCAAGGCTTCCGATTGACAACTTGGAATTTGTTGATCCGATTTTGGATGGAGAAAAAGATATAACAAGAATTTTTTTTATAGTAGGAGTTAGACATTACTTGGATTGCGAAGGAGAGGATTGTTTAAAAGCTATAGAACTTACAAGGGGAGATGAAATTTTTTTAAAAAAGAATTCAGAAAATATATATGACAAGAATGCGGTACAGGTGTTGGATTATTCAGGGAAAGTATTAGGGTATATTCCGCGATATTACAGTGAAAGTGTAGCTGAATTATTAGAAACAGAGAAAAAGATTATATGTCATGTATATAATGTTGATAAAAGTAAAAATTGTAATGAGTGTATTAAAATGATAATGGAGATTAAAAATTAATGTCATTATAACTACGATAAAGAATTTAATTTGGATATTTATCGGTTAGTGGAAGATGCCTTAAGGGAAATAAGGAGGCACAGAAAATCATGAGTAAGAGATGTAGAAGATACAGCAAAAGAGCTTATGAATATGAAAAAATTGAAGTGGCGAAATGTATGCTGAATGATAGTGAGTTATCTGCAGAAAAATAGCGAAGTATTTAGCGCTTCCACTTAAGTTGTAAAGAAACTGGCAGATAATTTGCATCTTGCATAAGTAGCTATAAATGCATAAATGATTTTAGAAAGTAGGAAATCTTAATGTAAGGTATCCTGCTTTTACTATATGAAGAACATTGTACAAACTTTCCATTTATTTGTATATTACAACAAGAAAAGACAACCTATGCATCCGGTGGCGGCGCAGGATGCATAGGCTGCAGTATGAGAGTGTGAATCCTGCGGGGATCATTGCACCGGCGAAAAATGAGGGGGTGACTAGTAATTAAATTCAGTTGAATCAATTACTTCCCATGTTTTATCAGAAATCTTAAATGCCAGTTCATCAAGCTTGTCTACAGGCGTACAGAGAATAGATGTAATCAGTTCTTCGTAGAATTTGGCTACAAGCGGCATTGAATCCCCATTTTCAAACTTGAGAAGTACTTTGCCGAGTGCAGCTATTATAAACGGTGGATATCCTATAACTTTGCAAATCTCTTTTAGTTCTTTTGATTTTGTTGCTTTTGTTACAGTATCATGTGCAGCGAGTCTTGCACTTTCCCATCCGCGAAAGATGTTATCTTCCATAGTTTTCATAAATGTGCTGTGTTTTAGACCAGCTAAATAAGTTGCCCTGAAGGTTATAGCATCCGGATAACAGATACAGGGTATACGTTGACAGATACCATTTGCTGATGCTTTAGCGAATTGTTTACGCCAGTCATCAAATAACTTATGTAAGTCCGTATGCTGCCAGGATTGAATCGGACAGCAGGTGTAATTAGGGGCACTGTCATATGCAGATGCTTTTTCAGGCAGCATGGCTACCTGTTTGACTATGAAATTTTGTTTCTGATAAATTATTTTACCATATGGTCTCCAATCATTAGGTTCAACGTTCATTATGTATCCTCCACTGATAAAAGTATCTTTTTACTCATACTATAACATATATATCAAATATTTCGTATCAAATATTAAATTTTCTGTATTAAAATTTGAAGATTTGACCTTTGCTCCGGTTCCTGCATAAAATAAAGTAAAACATTGCAGGAATAATTTATGGAAATATATGTGGTTAAATCAGGAAATACTGTGGATTCTATTGCTGAGAGCCATGGGATTCCGGTATCTTCCGTTATTTATAATAATCAGCTTGTCTACCCTTATTCTCTGGCTGTGGGGCAGGCGCTTCTTCTATCTTCAGGGGAGTCAGTCACACCTTCTTATCCGGCATGGGTAAACGGTTATGCTTATCCTTTTATTCAACAGGAAGTTTTGGACGAGACTCTACCCTATCTGTCTTCACTCTCCGTCTTTTCCTATGGATTTACACCGGAGGGCGATATTGTCCCGCCAACACTGGATGATTCATTTATGATCAATGCAGCGCTTGCGGTGGGTGTACGTCCGGTACTCACCTTGACACCGCTTGGATCTGATGGGAATTTCAACAATGCTCTGATCACTGCGGTGGTAAATGACCAGACTGCCAAAGACAACCTTCTCACGAATCTGCTTGCCACTGTTCAGACCAAAAACTTCGGCGGTGTGGATATTGACTTTGAGTATATTCGTCCCGAGGATCGGATTCCTTTTGCTGAATTTGTGGCAGACGTAAGGAATCTTCTTTCTCCGTATGGATATCATGTATCGGTGGCGCTGGCGCCCAAAACTTCTGACACACAGGCAGGGCTTCTTTATGAGGGAAAAGATTACGGTCTTCTGGGAGAAGCAGCCGACAGTGTTCTGCTTATGACCTATGAATGGGGTTATACTTACGGACCGCCTATGGCTGTAGCTCCTTTGAACAAAGTCCGTCAGGTAGTGGAATATGCCATTACCCGCATCGAGCCTTCGAAAATTGATTTGGGAATTCCCAATTATGGATATGACTGGACACTTCCTTTTGTCCAAGGGATGTCCCGGGCAACCACCGTCAGTAATCAGGAGGCGGTACGTATTGCGATAGAGAATGGGGTTCCCATACAGTTTGATGAAGTGGCTATGTCGCCTTTTTTCCGGTATGAAAAGAATGGGCAGCAGCACGAGGTATGGTTTGAGGATGTAAGAAGCTATCGGGAAAAATTTTCCCTGCTGCCGGCGTATGGTCTGCGGGGAATGGGATACTGGCAGATCATGCGGTTTTTCCGCCCGAACTGGCTGCTGCTTGAAAACACATTTCAGATTCAGAAACCGTGAGAGATATTGCAAGGACAATCCGCAGTACCAGCATTCTTTTATATAATAGGATTCAGGTGTTAAAAGGTGCATTATACAAATTGAGAAGGCAGATTGCACAAAATGTTCTCTCGTGTCGGGCTTCAGCAAATGGATTTTCTAAAATATTCCGGTAAAGTTGTGGTAACGGACGCGACCGCCCTCTACGCGCATCCATGCGCGGTTCGGGCTTTTCGGGACATCCATGTCCCTCAATCGCTGTTTCATAGACAGAATATTTAAGAAAATCTCATGTGCTTACGCAAGACAGCTTCGTGAACATTTTGTGCAATCTGCCAACAACTATTTACTGATGCACCTTTTGACACCCGAATCATAATAGGAAATTACTTACTATCTATTCCGCCTGATAACTGATAAAATAATGATAAAGACTAAATACCGTATATCGATTGCATCAGGAGGAAAACCCAGTGCCGGAAAAAAAGAAAAAATCTTTTGTTCATATGATGAATCTTATGATGGGAATCCAGATGGCGACGGTTTCTGTGTTGCTGATTATTTTTGCATTTTCAGTTTATCATGCGGCTAGAGAGGAAACGGATATTGCCGCGGAAAATTTTTTGCATATATATGCTACGCAGATGGAGAACCGTATTCAGAAAGTGGATAATCAGTTGACGCAGATTATTAACGATGATATGGATCTGCAGCTGTTGGAGAGTGATGATGGGATAGAGCGGCATTATGCTTCTATGCGGCTGGCTAAGGACATTAACGATGTTATGATAATCGATCAGAGTGCGGATATATTGGTTATTGCGGAGGCGGAGCACAATATCTGCATCGATGCAAAGGCGGACAATCTGTCTTTTGATGACAAAAGTTGTATTCGACAGATGTTTTTGGACTATGTAAAAGAAGGGCGGCAGACCGAAAGCTGGAAATTTTGGGAAGTCGGAGATACATTTTATTTGTGCAGAGCCGTGGTAAGAAATCAGCATATGGTAGCGGCAGCAATTTCCGTTGATTCGCTGCTTGGAACGGTTTCCCTGCGAAATGTGGATACTTATGGTTTTGTTCTTACAGACAAAGAGGGAAATGTGAAAGCATATGCCGGGCGCACTCTGTTTGATGGCGAAACGGATATTAATATAAGCGCGCTGCAATCAGAGAAAAATATTGATAATGTAGAGGTAATGATGAACGGACAGGTGAGATTGTACTCATTTGAGAGCAAGTCAAATGTGTTCAGCCATTTGTATCGAAATGCGATTTTTATTCTTTTTATTATTGCCCTGCTGTGTATATTCGATTTATATTTTATGAGAAAAGAGCGATATCAGATTATTCTGCCGATGAACGGAATGATCGAGGACATGGAGCGCATTGGCGGTGGAGACTATGAAGTGAGGGTGGCAGAGCGGGGTGACAATCAGGAGTTTTCGATGTTGTCCAGAACTTTTAATAAAATGATGGACGAGATTGTGAATCTCAAGATACGCTTCTATGAAAAGCAGCTTGCACTGAGCGATGCAGAGCAGAAATATATCCGGCTGCAGATTCGTCCGCATTTTTTCTTAAACGCGATGACTACTATTTCGGGTCTGAGCGCTAAGAACAAAAATGAAGAGATTGAGAAATACATTAATGCTTTGTCCAAAAATATACGCTATATGTTCAGTTCGGGACTTCATACGGTATCATTAAAAGAAGAGCTTCATCATGTAGAGAATTATTTTGAGATGCAGGAGATGAAATACGCAGGTTGTATTTTCTACTATATAGAGATGCCCGCAGAGCTTGAGAACTGGCAGATTCCGCAGATGTTGATTCATACGCTGATTGAGAATGAATATAAGTACGGAATATCCCAAGGACATTCACTGATGGTACTTATTAAGGTCAGCACGGTGTATAATGACGGAGAGGAAATGCTGCTTATTGAGGTTGAAGATGACGGAAAAGGCTATCCGGATGAGATTATGGAAGCTATTAATCAAGACACGGTGAAACAGCGCGGTGATGGAACACGGGTGGGACTTTGGAGTATAAAACATCTTTTGGAATTGATGTATGACAGAAAGAATTTATTTCGGATATCTAACGTGGAGCCCCATGGGGCGCTGAATCAGATTTATATTCCGCATAGTCCGGTTAATCAGCGGGGGATGGAATATATGGACGAAGGAATTAGGTAGATGGAGGAATTACCAGAATGCGGATTTTGATAGTAGATGATGATATGGCAATCGTTGAGGTGATACGTGATACGGTAAACTGGGATAAGCTGGGAATCGATGAGATCGATACAGCCTGCGATGCAGAGACCGCCAAACAAAGTCTGGAACAAAAAGCGGCGGATATCGTAATCAGTGATATTGAAATGCCCGGAGAGTCGGGACTGGATCTGCTTAAATGGTTCCGGGACAAAGAGATGCCCGGCAAATTTCTATTGCTGACTTCGCATGAGAATTTTCATTATGCAACGCAGGCTGTCAGATATCATGCGGAAGAGTATCTGATGAAGCCTTTTAATCTGGACGTGGTGGAGATGGCGCTTCAGAAAATTGCCGGAGAGATCCGAAAAGAATGGGAGCAGCACAGGCTGACATATGAGGAGTGGGCGGAGCGGAACAGACGGGAGGTTAAGAGGGTTTTCTGGATGACGCTTTTTTCGGGAAGCGCCAGCCATACGCAGAAGGAAATCCAGAGGGAATTAAACAGGGTCAGCCTTGACATGGATCAGGAGAAGCGTTATCGTCTTGTCACTTCCAGAGTGACGAATATGGAGGCGGATATCGAGACATACGGGCGTGAACTGGTAATGTTTATGTTGGAGAATATGCATTCGGAATTGCTCTGCGGAACTCCTGAGAGCGAAGATATTGTCAGCTTCGAACAACGCGAATACGGAAGTTTTGTAGTGATCTGTGAAGAGATGGAATCAGATGAGATTAAGAGAAGGTGCGGCGAGCTGATCAGAAAGATAGAGAATCTCTTGGAATGCACACTTACCTGCTGCATCAGCCGTCCGTGTACGATGAATGAATTTTACGGGGTTTACCATGACAGCGCAGACTTGCTTTCAAAAAATATTGTTTATTACGGAGAAGCATTTTTGGAAGAACAGGCGAGAGATACAGAGCCGGGCAAAGAGCTGGTGTTGAAGCTTTTCCAGATGGAGGAATATCTGGAAGCCAGAGACAAGAAAGGCTTTCTGGATTTCCTAAAACGGGTGATGAACGTGGAAATGCGACAGAAATTTCTGAATCGGGAAATGCTTAAGCGGATTTCCGGGGAGATACAGCAGGCGGTGTATACACATCTCGCCAAACAGGGAATACAGGTTTCCCAGCTTCTGGGTGATGAGACATCTCTTCGCATTATGGAGAAATCTGATCAGTCGGTAGTAGATATGCTCCGTTGGGTAAACTATCTGCTAGATCGTGTGTTTGATTATGAGGAGGAGATTAAGAAGTCACAGACGATTATTGAGAGAATCAATCTGTATATCCGTGATCACTATAAGGAGGATATCGGGAGAAACGAGATCGGAGCATATTTTTATCTGGCACCGGAGTATCTGGCGAAGATGTATAAGAAGAAAACCGGTAAGAACCTGAAAGATTATATCAATGAGTACAGACTTGAGAAAGCAAAAGAGTTTTTGAGCAACGAAGGAGTAAGGGTCAGTGATGCGGCGGCGGAAGTCGGATTCAGCAACTTTTCTTATTTTTCCACGCTTTTTAAGAAATATACGGGAATGACACCAAATGAATATCGCAGAAAATGGGAGATGAAAGATATCTGACGGCAGGGTGTGATTAGCAATAAACGATATATAGAAATTAGAATTGACAGGATTTTGTAGTTTAAAATCCTGTCTTTTTGTATAATGGAAACTTTTCTTGTTGTCCCATTTTTAAAAAACAGAGGCTTGTTTTTGAAAGAGAAAGGGAAATAATCTTGTTATACTGATATCATCAAAGACGGAGGTAAATATTTATGAAAAGAAAAGTTATAAGCAGTTTATTGGCAGTTTCATTGATGCTTGGCTTGTGTGCCTGTGGTGGCGGAACCTCGGAGGGCAGTTCAAATACTGGAGGCAGTGAAGAAGCATCTTCTGACGGTTCCTATGCGCAGGTAACATATGCATACTCTACATTTAACAACATTCCTACAGAGGAAACGCTTGATACGATCGAGGAAGAGATCAATAAGATCACGAGGGAAAAGATCAATGCGGAAATCACATTAAAACCTATTGGAATTGCGGATTATTCGAATAATGTCAGTCTGGCTCTTCAGGCAGGCGAGAAGATCGATGTATTTGAATCTCTCGGTGATTTCAACAACTGTGTAGCTACCGGAATGGCAGCAGATATTACGGATATTATAGATAGCTGTGCTGCGGAAACGAAAGAACTGGTAGGAGAGCAATGGCTGGATGCATGTACAAAAGATGGCAAGATTTATGGAATCCCGACTATGAAGCCGATTGCTTTGACCCCTATGTTGATTTATCGGGCAGACATAGCAAAAGAGCTTGGTCTGGATATGGAGAACGTTAACACATTTGAAGATATCACCGCTGTTCTCGCGGCAGTGAAAGAGGCTTATCCGGATATGATACCGATGGCACCGGTTGAACCGGGCAATCTGGGATTAAATAGAAGCTATGGAGATATTGATTACTTATCAGATGATTATAATACGCCGGTTGGTGTGCTGTTAGATGGTGAAATGACCGTAGTTGATTTGTACTCTTCTGATATTTTTGCAGATCGCTGTAACTTGGCAAGGGAATGGTACAATCAGGGTCTTGTTATGAAAGATGCGGCGACAACGACCAGTATGGCGGCGGAACTCATGAGTTCGGGCAATTATTTCTGCTATAGCGCTTCTTACAGTTATCCCGAAGAGGATACGGCTGCAGCTTTAGCGGCACAGACCGGTAATTTTGAAATCGGCGCTAAAATGTTGGATGATGCGTATCTCAGTACAGCGGAAGTAAATGCGATAAGCTGGATGATCGCTTCAAATAGTGATGTGACAGAAGCAGCTCTGAAATTCCTGAATCTTACTTATACAGACGAAGACATCGTGAACCTTTTGATCTATGGAATTAAAGACAGAGATTATGTATTAGATGAAGAGGGATATATGTCCTATCCGGAAGGTCAGGATGCGACTACGGTTCCTTACACTGCACAGCTTAGCTGTGGTACGCTCGGCAACTACTTTATTATGTACCCTATGGTGGGAACCAGCAAAGAATCGCTTGAATGGGAGTTAGAGCAGAATCAGAAGGCGGATGTTTCTCCGGCAATGGGCTTCTCCTTCGATGCATCGGCATTCAGAACACAGTATACAGCAGTTAACAATGTGATCAATCAGTACCTTCCGGGACTAATGTGTGGAAGCGTTGATCCGGCGACGGAAATTCCGAAATTTGTAGATGCACTTAACAGTGCAGGATATCAGGATATTCTGGCAGCAAAGCAGGAACAGTTAGACGCATGGAAGGCTGCAAATTAGTTAATGAAGTAATCAGAACTGTCCGGTATTTCTTCGGGGATGCCGGACAGAGTTATCAACAATGAAATGTGTGAGGCGGTATATTTGAATGCTGTCGTTAAGCGGAGGAAATAGATATGGCGAAAACTGCAAGCGCAAAGAAAAAACAGAGTTTTAAGAAATCCGTTCCGTTGCTCCTGATTGCATTGCCCGGAATCGTTTATCTGGTGATCAACAATTATATTCCGATTATGGGATTGTTCCTTGCATTTAAAGATTTTAATTTTATGAAAGGAATTTTTAAGAGTGACTGGTGCGGGTTGGATAATTTTAAATTTTTATTTGTTACCAAGGACGCATGGATCATGACCAGAAATACTTTATTGTACAATATCGTATTTATTGTTCTCGGAACGATCGTATCCATTTTTCTTGCAGTTCTGTTGTGTGAACTGGGTAACAGAGTGAGAGTCAAATTTTTCCAAGCTTCACTCCTGCTTCCAAATCTGCTGTCATGGGTAGTAATCGGATTCGTAGCTTATGCATTTCTAAATGCAGATACCGGTTTTATTAACAATACGATTTTAAAAGGACTCGGCAAGGATGGCGTAGCTTGGTACACCTTCCCACAGGCATGGCCTTTTATACTGGTAATTGTTAATCTCTGGAAAAATGCCGGATATCAGTCTATCGTATACATGGCAGGAATTTCAGGTATTGATAAGTCTTTATATGAGGCGGCTGCTTTGGACGGAGCGACAAAACTTCAGCAGATATTCCAAGTAACATTACCTCTGCTGAAACCTACAGTTATCACATTGACCCTGATGTCGGTTGGACGCATTTTTTATTCGGATTTCGGACTGTTCTATCAGGTGCCGCAGAATTCAGGAGCCTTGTTTAATACAACACAGACAATCGATACATATGTTTACAGGGGATTGATGGAATTAAATAACGTGGGAATGTCAGCAGCGGCTGGTTTCTATCAGTCGATCGTAGGATTTGTACTCGTGCTGGCGGCGAACGCACTGGTTCGTAAACTTGATTCAGATAATGCATTGTTCTAAGGAGGGAGAGAAATGACAGAGAGTAAATCTTTTAACAGGGTGGCGACTATTATTCTGACCCTCATTGTGATTGTGACATTATTGCCGATCGTTCTGCTCGTGATTGCATCTTTTACGCAGGAACAGGCTTTGATTCAGAATGGCTATACCTTTTTCCCGAAGGCGCTTAGTCTGGACGCATACTATTATATGGTAAAACAGGGGACTGTAATCCTGCGTTCCTATGGAGTATCGTTTCTGGTTACGGTGCTGGGAACTGTGCTGAGTGTATTGTTTACGACTACGCTTGCATATCCGATGTCGAGGAAATCTTTTAAATATAAGAATGTGCTGTCATTCTTTGTCTTTTTTACAATGCTGTTTAATGGCGGTATTGTTCCGTCGTACATTATGTGGAGCCGCTTTTTCCACATTAAGAATACGATATGGGCGTTGATTATTCCAAACTATCTTGTGACGGCTTTCAATGTAATATTGGTCAAAAATTTCTATCAGAACAACGTGCCTGATGCATTGGTCGAGGCGGCACAGATTGACGGGGCAAGTGAATTGACGACTTTTTATAAGATTATGTTTCCGTTATCAAGACCTGTGGTAGCAACGATCAGCCTGTTTACCGGTTTATGTTACTGGAATGATTGGACGAACGGCTTGTACTATGTGGACAATGAGAAACTGTTCAGCATCCAGCTTTTGCTTATGAAAATCATGAACAACATTCAGGCGCTTAAGGCTAACACGGCACTGATGGGTACAGGGCATGTTGAACTTCCGGGAACATCTGTCCGTATGGCGATGGCTTTCGTTGGTATTCTGCCAATACTGATTGTGTATCCTTTCGTTCAGAAGTATCTGGTTGAAGGTGTTGTGATTGGGGCAGTGAAAGGTTAAAATTGATAAAAAGACCGTGAACAGGAAAGGAGAAGCGCTATGGCAAATGCAAAAGTTGAATTCTATTCAGATTGTTTAAAAAGGTTTGTTACATTTCAAATCATTATTCCGAATGACCTTCCAAAGGAGTGGACGGAGGTAAATCCGCATTATAAACGTCCTATGAAGACATTGTTTCTGCTGCATGGATATTCCGGGAACAATACGGATTGGATGTTGGGAAGCCTTATCAATGAGTTGGCGGGGAATTACAATCTCGCGGTGGTCTGCCCTGCCGGAGAGAACGCTTTCTATCTGGACGGTCCGCAGACGGGAAGAAAATACGCCTCTTATGTGGGAGATGAACTGGTACGGTATGTGAGAAATACTTTCGGGCTGGCACAAAAGATGGAAGATACTTATATAGGCGGTCTGTCCATGGGTGGATTCGGAGCGATACATACAGCATTACAGTTTAATCATAATTTTGCGAAGGCGTTTGCCTTTTCTTCTGCGCTGATCATACATGATATCGAGCATATGAAACCGGGTGAGGATAACGGAGTGGCTAATTACGAGTATTATCAGCTGGTGTTTGGCAATCTGGAGGAGTTGTCCGGCAGCATCAATAATCCCGAGGAACTGATCCGCAGGCATCGGGCATCGGGCGAAAGAATCCCGGCTATCTATATGGCTTGCGGAACGGAGGATGGACTGCTTAAGAATAACCATGCTTTCCGGGATTTCTTGAAAGAAAATGATGTGGAATATGCTTATTGTGAGAGCACAGGAATTCACAACTGGACGTTCTGGAACCAATATCTGGAACCGGCAATTCAGTGGATGCTGGAGAAATGAGGTAAAAATGACAGTAAAAGAAGTAATAGAGAGAATAAAAAAGGAATCCGGTGCGTCCATACCGGACGGACAGACTTGCGACATCTTAGTAGCCGGCGATCCGAATATGGAAGTAACGAAAATCGGCAGTACTTTTATGGCGACGGTGGAGGTAATCCGTGAAGCTGCGGCGCAGGGGATTAACTTTATCATTACACACGAGCCGACATGGTTTAACGGACCTGATAGGAGTGAGTGGGTTCAGGATGATCCGGTCTATTCAGAGAAAAAGAAGCTGATTGAAGAGTATCACATGGCAATCTGGAGATACCACGATCATATGCATATGGGATATGAGGATCAGATTTATACTGGTTTTGAAGAAGAGTTTGGTTGGAAACAGTATCGGGTTCCGGTAACGGATACAAAAAAATATGGTGAGACAGATTCAGGCGCGGAGCAATTTTGGAAACAGTTTGGCGGTGTCTATCAGATTCCGAAAACGACACTCCGTGGACTGGCGGAATTTTTTAAGGAACGCGCATCTATGGATGTGGTTCAGATTGTTGGGAACCCGGAGATGCCGGTAGAGAGGGTGTCTGTGCTTGTAGGAGGCGGCAGCCTCGGACTTGGCAGGGAAGAAGCGCCTATGATTCAGATGTTTAAGGAGAATGTGGATGTCGCAATCTGCGGAGACATTACGGAATGGACGCTTTCTGCATATGTGCGGGATGCGGCAATGATGGGTATGAATAAGGGCATGCTGGTACTTGGTCATGAGCGGAGCGAGGAATGGGGAATGAAATATCTCACAGACTGGGTGGAATCTGTTACGGGAGGAATACCCACTGTATTTCTTGATGCGGGAGAGCCGTTTGGCTACATATCATAATGATCGGTGGCTGGGTTTATCGTATCAATATAAGCAGATACGAATGATATGAATTGAAAGGAATGCATGCTGATATGAAATATGCTAAAAATATAGAAATCTTGGAAAAACTGGTAGCTGAGCACGCATTTATCATTCCCATTGCGAACCACAGGTATCCGGACGGAACGATCAATGTGGATCAGTTTAAGGAAAACTGGGAAAATCGGATGAAGGATTTTGAGAAAATTCCTTTATGGGAACAGACACCGGGGTTTGATGACAGAGACCCATTGCAAAGTGAGCCTTATATGGTATTTATACCTGCGGAAGAATCAGAGACAGCCAAGGGAACAATATTGGTGGCACACGGCGGAGGCTTTTCAATTCGTACAGGGTGTGAAGGTCCGAACATTGCTCTGTACTTTCATAAATTAGGATATAACACGGCAATTCTGACTTATCGGTTGTTTCCGTATACAAGAATGGACTGTATCGCGGATATGCAGAGAGCGATCCGCATTTTAAGGGCAAGGAAAGAAGAACTTGGTATCAGTGATAAAGTGACTGTGATGGGCTTCTCGGCAGGAGGAATGCTGAGCGCTAACTGCGCAACGCACTATGACGATGGAAACCTTGAGAGCAATGATGCTGTAGAGCATCAATCCTGTAGACCGGACGGAGTGGTGGTCGGGTATGGCGCGATCACAGGGATATCTTTTCCGAGACCGTTCGGAATGCCGGATGACTTTGAGGGAGATATGTGCGGTAGGGATAGGAAAGAACGCCTCTATCTGGCGCCGGAAAAGAATATCAGATATGATTCGCCGCCGTTTTTTATCTGGCAGACGCTAAGCGATGACGGAAGATTCGGAATGAATCTGGCAAAGGAGTTGAATGATGCCGGAATACCTTACGAACTGCATATCTTTGAAGGCGGTGTGCACGGTCTGGGAATGGCTGACGGGGAGAATGATCTAGGCATGGATATTCCGCATATTACCCACTGGGGGATATTGTGCGATGAGTGGATGCAGATGCATGAATTAAAATGATGGTGGTACATGATAAGCAATCATGAAAGTAAATCGATAGAACATGGTAAAAGGAAGTGCATAATATGAGCCGATGGAAAAAGTCATGGGGATATGTTCCCATCGATTGGGGAACTGAGATTGGAACAATAGGAAATGTTACGCAGAAGCTGTGGCTAAGAAATAATTTAAGCGGAACGGCAGTCAGACTTAAATTTTCGAATTTATATGATGCCCAGCCATTTATGATCGATCATATTACAATCGGCAAATGGAATAATAAAATTGGTAAAATAACAGATATACAGGCTGTCACCTATGAAGGCAGCAGCAAAATAGAGGTGGAAGCAGGCAGCTGCATATGGAGTGATGAGATTCCTTTTTCTTTGAGAGCATCGGATGATATAGTGATTTCGATTTATTGGAAAGAGGAACATACCTTTTCGGGTATATGCCAGACATGGAACGCGAAGAGCTGGCAAAGCATTTTCATAGAGTCAGATCAGTGTGAATCGGAAGAAATGCAGGGGAGGACAGCGGTTGAAGTCCTGCCGTTTTTACAGAATGATGAGAATAAGTGTCAAGGTGTTTTCGGAATATGCGGTGTGCAGGTTCTGACAGAAGATGAAGTGGTGACGATGGCATGTTTCGGGGACTCTATCACGCATATGTCTTACTACTTTGACCCGTTGCTGGAGAGGCTGTATGAAATGTATCCGGGGAGGATTTCATTGCTTAATTGCGGAATCGGCGGTAACCGTGTTCTCTATGACGCCTGTTATGTAGAAGAGATTCCGGGACATGGCAAGTGTTTTGGAAATTCAGGAGTCAGACGGTTCGAGAGAGATGTATATGAGGATACAAGCCCAGACATTGTATTTCTGATGGAAGGTGTGAACGATTGTACCCACGGACTGGCGTTTCAGGTGCCGGCAGAGGTGCCGACAGGGGAGCAGATCTTTGAGGGCATCAGGAAAATGATCGATATAGGGCATGCAAGAGGGAGCAAGGTTTACTTTAGCACGATTATGCCCTTTGGCTGTTATGAAGATTCTTTTCGGGAAGAGGCGGAACAAATCCGGCAGGGGGCAAATGAATTGATTCGTGCATATCAGGCGATTGCGGACGGATTTTTGGATTTAGACAAGATTATGAGAAAAGAAGATGATCCCCACTTTATGAAGGACGGCACGCATCTGGGCGATGGTGTGCATCCCAATGAAGCGGGCGGTAAAATGATTGCAGATGCAATCATACAAAGGGGGTTAATCGGAAATGAGAAAAGAATTTGAAACTGTAACACCGGAGTCGGTCGGGATTCCGTCAGATGCAATCATGGAGTTGTTAGATGAACTGGAGAGCGGTTTTACGGAGCCACATGGTCTGATGATCATGCGCCATGGGAAATTATGTGCCAAGGGCTGGTGGGCTCCCTATGCGCCGGGGATTCCCCACGGACAGCAGTCTCACACCAAAACTTATGCGGCTACGGCGGTAGGAATTGCTTATACGGAAGGGATCCTTTCCTTAGATGAGCGGATCATCGATATTTTCCCGGAAGAAGCACCCGAAAAACCTTCTGAGAATTTGTGTAAGCTTAAGGTAAGAGATGTGCTCTGCATGGGATGTGGAATGAAAAAAGAACCGGAGCCATCAGAACATTGGATTCGGGATTTTCTGTCAATTCCGGTGGAAGATGAACCGGGGACAACTTATATGTATAACAGTACAGGGTCAACTTTGCTTGGAGCGATCGTGCGCAAGAAGACCGGAATGGGATTGCAGGAGTATCTGACACCGAGATTGTTTAACAAAATAGGGATCGATGCCGACCGCTTAATATGGGCTTATATGCCGGACGGATTAGAAGTGGGCGGCGGCGGACTGTTTGCGACGACAGAAGATAATCTGCGCTTGATGAAATTATATGCGGATGGCGGAGTCTGGGATGGAGAACGAATTTTGAGTGAAGACTATGTGCGACTGGCAACGACCCTGCAGAACGAATCTGCCACGGAGGCTGTCGGAAATCCGGAAGCGTATGATAATTTTGTCGGTTACGGATACCAGATCTGGATGTGCAGACCGGAAGGCGTCTACCGTGCGGACGGAGCCATGGGACAGTTTACAATCGTAGATCCCAGTAAGGATTTGATTCTGGCGATTACTGAGAATGCAAGTGGAGCGCACTGGGCACAAAGGTCGCTGGACGTAATATGGGAGTTTCTCGATAAAATACCGTCGGACGATACTCTGTCGGACGGCGGACAAGATGCACTTTTGGAAAACCCGATAGGATACGGGAAATTGAAGAGACGGCTTGATTCCCTTGCGCTTGCTAACCCTGAATATCAACCGGAGAGTCTTATGAAGAAGCAAATAGCCGGAAGAGTATATCGTGTGACAGAAGGAGAACTTCGTTTCTACGAAAATGGAATGCTGAGGCATATGTCAGGGATGCCTTCTTTGCCGACTGTAGAAACATTCCGGTTTCGGTTTGAAAAAGGAGATGCCGTGCTGTTTTATTGTGAGAAAGGACAGGAAAACAGGATCGTTATTGCCATGGATGGCAGCAGAAGGGAAAACTGTATTTCCAACGGAGTTGTATCGCGCGGGCTTGTCAGCGGCAGGTTTGTGGGAGCAAATGAGTTTGAAATGATCGTACGCTGGATAGAGACTTGCGGGGCAGGAAAATACAGATTTATTCTTGAAGAGAATGGCACAATGACGATTAAGATGGCAGGAAATTGTATGGCGGATAATGAGGAGACCACGATTCAGGCAATTCCCGAATAATTCGGAAAGAAGATATTTTCATATTGTTATGTCTGAAAAAACAAGCGCAGAGGAGCAGAGGTTATCATGGAAAGAGTAAAAATCAGTGAATATAGTGACCGCCTGCAGACGATGGGAAGAACATTTATGACTAAAAGAGGTCTATACTGCAACTGGACTTGTTCCGGAATTCGATTTGCGTTCCGAGGCAATAGTCTGGCAGTCAGAATTCAGGCTTTTCCCTCACAGGAACAGGAGTTAAATACGGCAACGGCTGCATTTGAAAGCAGGGATACATGGCCGTGGCTTGCCGTTTTTGTGGATGATGAAAACGAACCGGTTCGATATTTGGAGATTAACCGGAAAGATGATGTATATCCTTTGGCGGTTTTTGAAGATAATGAAGCGCATACCGTGATAATCCGCAAGATCACGGAAAATGCGAAAGGAAAAATTTGTCTGACGGAGTTTTGCATAGACGGAACAATAGAAGCGATGCCGGATCGTGCAGATAAACTTAAGCTGGAATTTATAGGAGATTCTATTACGTGCGGATTCGGCAATATGGTTAACGACGCAAATCGTATGTTTTATACTGTTGATGAAAACGGCTGGATGGCACATCCGGCGGTGGCTGCCCGGATGCTGCAAGCGGATTTCAGTGTTGTCTCCTGCTCAGGAATCGCTGTCACAGATGGAATCGGGAAGTTTGCATATGCTCTTCCGCCCATGAAATACTATTATCCCTACTGCGACCGCATGGCGCAGGAACTGGAAGGTAAAGAGGAAGACAAAGAAGAGGAGCCCAAGCTGCGTGAGTATAACGGCGTGACTCCATGGATCATATGTGCGCTCGGCAGTCTTGACTATTTCCTCTATGACAGCATACAGAAAGTGGCAGAAAGATTCCGGCAGGAATATAGTGATAAGAGGATAAGCTGTTTTAAGTACGGAAGAGTCCGGGTCAATGACGGACTGGGTGCATGCAGGCACCCGTATGTGACGACGCAGATCCGCATGGGAGAGGAACTGGCGGAGTATATTAGGGAATGTCATTTCCCGAAAGCTTTGCGGTCGATGCGGCGTATTTATCGCTGAGCGAGGATATTGTGTAGCAACAGGTCACGGTGAGCATTAGCACAAAAACGTTCATTTTTTTACCATCTTACCTTCCAGCGTTCGTTCAGAGCATTTTCCGTGTCGGAATTTTGAGGGTTATTCTTTTTAATATTTTCATTTTTGCAAAGCTCCGCAAGGTGTTGCTCAAACAGCTTTTCATCTGTGGGGATCTCCGCCCAATCGTCAGTCCACGAGGACAAATATGCAGCATTTGAAATCGACAGGGAATTAAGTCCCTCGCGACCGTCGGCAATAAGCTCCGTACCGTCAAGAATAGCTTCGGCAAAGGCTTCAAGGACGGTTGAATGTCCGTCGGGAGCGTCCTCGGAATATTCCTCATATTCCGTTTCGGGACACAAAAATCCCTCCTTTGATGTGAAACAAAATTCACGTTCGGGTACTTTAAGCTTCCACCATTTCAGCTTTCCATTTTCAAGAACAAGCTTGCCAAGGTCGCCCGAAATTTCAAGACGGTTAGTACCGGGGGCTTCTCCCGTGGTGGAAATAAACACTGCTGTTGCGCCGTTTTCGTACTCTCCGTAAATCGTAACATCGTCCTCAACGTCGATATTGTGGTACTTTCCCGCAGCGCAGAACGCCCGTATCCTTTTTGGCATACCGAATATCCATTGCCACAGGTCAAGATTGTGGGGCGCCTGATTTAACAGCACACCGCCGCCCTCGCCGTTCCATGTGGCGCGCCAGCTTCCCGAATCGTAATAAGCCTGTGTGCGATACCAGTTTGTGACTATCCATACCAGTCTTTTCGGTTCGCCGAGAGCGCCGCTTTGCACTATTTCGCGAGCTTTTTTGTAAATCGGATCTGTCCGCTGATTGAACATTATACCGAATTTTACTCCCGCCTTTTCAGCTGCCTCGTTCATTTCCCGAACCTGCCGCGCGTACACGCCTGCGGGCTTTTCGGTAAGAACGTGAATACCTCTTTTGAAGCACTCTATCGCATAGGTGGGGTGGTCGTAATGGGGCACGGCAATAAGCGCGGCGTCAATAAGACCGCTGTCAAGCATTTTTTCCGCATTGTCAAAGCAAGCCAAGGACGACAGCTTTTTCTGCGCATTTTCAAGTCTTTGAGGGTCAATGTCGGCAACAGCCGTGACCTCAACTTTAGGACATTTTCCGTCGATCACGTTCTGCAAATGTCCGCTGCCCATATTTCCGACACCGATTATTCCAAGATGAATTTTTTTCATAATAAAACACTCCTATCAAAGTAATTCTTTTAATGCCGAAACTGCTGCGTCAAAAGCTTTTCTCGAAGACGAGTAACAATATTTTTTAGGTGCATTTTCACTGTCGTGTTCAAGTTTTTCAAAGCCCGAAAATACGGACAAATGCGGCTCTATTGTCAGCACCTCTCCCGCATAATTTTCAAGCAGGAAGGGTATATTTCCCTCGCCCTTTCCCGCAGGGACAACCGAACCGTCCGACAAGCGTCCTTGATGTGCATATACTCAACGTACGGAGCAAGAATTTCCCAAGCGGATTTTGTTTCCTGACCGCACTGAATGAAATTTGCGGGATCGAAAACCGCTTTTATTTCGGGGAAATTTTTATGTATTTCCCCGCACCGAGAGGCAATATCTCCGTAAATTCCCTTTTCGTTTTCATGGCACAAAAGAATGCCGCTGCCACGCGCCGCTTCAAGGAATTTTCCCAGACGGGACATTACCTCATCGGAATATTTTTCGGTATTTTCATGCGGTACATAAAAGCTGAAAATCCTCATATGCTTTGCGCCTAAAATATTTGCGGTTTCGATCTGCCTCTTGAATTTTTCAAGGTGAGGAGCAAAATCGTCCCCTATACCTATCTTTCCGAAGGGTGAACCCACAGACCACACAGCTAAGCCGTTCGCTTCCAGTCGTTGGCGTATCTCCCTCGCCTTGTTCTCCGAAATATCGGAAACATTTTCGCCGTCCACGCCGCGGATCTCAAGGTACTCTATTCCGTTTTCGATCATTGCGGAAATTTGCTTGTCAAGATTTCCGTCAACTTCATCGGCAAACGCCGCAAGCTTGAATTTCATAAAAAATCCTCCTTTAGAATTTATGTTATAATCAGTATACTTCAAAATAATTTGCATTTCAATTGTTAATTTAAGCATTATATATTGCAAATTCGCGCATGATATGATATTTTGAAATAAAATCATTCGAGGAGAAATTTTTATGGATATTGTGCAGGAATTCAGCTCGGGAGATTTATATATACGATACGCTGTAAGCAAGGTACCTGACGACAAGGATTTTACTATGCACGTTCATGAACGCTGCGAGATATTTTATTTTGTTTCGGGAAACGCGGAATATCTTGTGGAGGGCGCAAGATATCCTCTTGAACCGGGAAGTATTTTAATAATGCGTCCCGCCGAGTCCCACAGGACACATATTCTCGGTAGTGGTGGATATGAGCGATATGCTCTGAATTTTTCCGTTTCGGCAGTTGACTGTATCGACCCCGAGCGCAGACTTCTGAAAGCGTTTTTTGACCGTCCCCTCGGCAGAGGAAATTTTTATATGCTTGATAAAATCGTATCGAAAATATTTTTAATGATATATGCCGCGGAGAAGATGATTACGAAAAAGGGCTGAAAATCCAGATAAATTTTTTTGCGCTGCTTGACCTTATAAACAGCGCATATATTAAAAGGGAATCGGTAGAATATATCGAGCCACAAAATCTTTCTGAAAAAATCGTTGCGTATGTGAACTCTAATCTATTTGAGGAAATCTCCGTGCCCCTGCTTGCGGAAAAATTTTTTCTCAGCCCGTCGCAGTTCAGTAGGATTTTCAAGCAAACCACGGGTGCCGCACCTTGGGAATACATAACAATAAAACGGCTCACAGCGGCAAAGGAGAAAATCCGTAATGGTGTTTCGGCACGGTATGCGGCTGAAAGCTGCGGATTTGGAGATTATTCGGTTTTCTACCGTTCTTATGTGAAATATTTCAGATGTTCGCCTATGAATGATATTCAAAAGGCTGCAATAAACAAATATTATCATTTTGAAAAAATGGATGGGCAGTAACTTTTAATTGCCATGGTATTCCATATACTTCCCTTTCGTGCTTCGTTTCATTTCGTAGAGTGCCTCGTCTGCATGACTCAAAAGTTCTGATATACTGCTTGAGGCATGATCTGTCACGACAAAACCGCAGGAGGCGCTGATAACCTTTGTCTGTGTGTCAGACAGTATGACGGCATTTTCCTGAAGAGTTTCATAAAATAAATCCAGATATTTTGCAATTTCATTTCTGTCGTCACAGCCGAAAATCAGCATACAAAATTCGTCCCCAGAGCGTCTTGCGGGCAGAAAATGTTCTTCCGGCATGGATTTCATGACGTTGGCAAAACTTTGCAGATAACGGTCGCCTGCATCGTGTCCGTAAGTGTCGTTGATGGACTTAAAAGAGTCCAGATCGATCATGACCATGGCAGAAACTTTTCCGGGATTCATGTCACTTATTATATCTGCGGATAACTCCTTGAAACGGTCAAATTTATATAATCCGGTGAGCGGGTCGTGGGAGTTTTCATAACATAAGCGAAGCTTTTGGCGGACATCCGCAGTAACATCTGTTATGATGCCGAGATATCCATCCACAGATTCCGACAGGTGGATACGGCAGTATTTGTCCTCATCAATCTGATAAATTTCCGCTTCGCCATCTATGGGCGTCTCGGTAACAGACCGGATATATTGGTCGAACAGAGCGGAATCATGATAAAGCTCGGCGGCTTTTTTGTCGGATAAACCCAGTAAACTGCTTAAGCCGGATGTGGCGAACACATGATTGATTCCGCGCTCGTATTCGAATGCCGCCAAAGGAATGCCGCTGATTTCTATGATGGCAGAAATGCGGTCAGAAAGATTGACAATACTTTTTACCATGGCATTAATACTTCCGCTTAATTCTTCGAATTCACGGTTTCCGCCGACAGTTACCTCGGTATCAAGATTACCGTTCGTTATCGATTCCAATTTTTCAAGAATATGATGTATACCGTTTATTACTTTTTGTTTAACGAGATAATTTAAGAGAAGAACCACAACTGCCTCGATAAACAACAAATAGAGAAGAGTTGCGATCGTATTGTCCCATAATTTTTGAAAAAGGGTTTTGCAAGGCAGCGCGGCACACAGCAGAACATCTTCATACTGCCTGCTAACTACATACATTGCCGTCTGGTCTTTTCCCTTTCGGTAAGCTCCTTCGGTGCAGTCTGAAAGTGATTCTAAACGATAGCAGTCAGCAGAAAAGTCCTGATTAAGACCGTCGGAATGCCCGAGGATGGTTCCGGTGGCAGTATCGACCACATAAAGTTCCTCGCCAATATCGGTGGGAAATTTGGAGAAAATATAATCATAGGTATTCCGGGACTGCGCCTCTAGCTGTCTCGTAGGTGTGAACCCTACTTGAACCACGCCCACCTGCCCTTTTCTGGCAACACCGACGTACTGCATGATCTTTTCTTCCGCCGCGTTAGGTCGTGCTTCCTGAATCAGGTATGCGTCTTCATCGCCACGCCCCAAAAGTTCAAGAAAAGGTCGCGTCTGGTCATGGGCGGTCATATCAAAGCCAACATATTTGGAGACAGAGGCGGATACGATGATACCGTTTTCATCAATGATATGCAGTTCATCTACGTTTAACAGATTAGCCAGATACTGCATCTGTTCCACGTTCATGGACACATCTTCCATCCGGTCAAATACATATGCGGCAGCTCTTGCTCTTGTCAGATAATCTTCATCAAGGCTGGCTTTCAGAAGATCCAGCTCCATTTGGTTGTTTTCCAGCGTATGTATCATCTGCTCTGTTTTGGCGTAAAAACTATCGAATTGTTGAGATTTCAGCAAATGTTGATTAAATAAAAAATTAATAAAAAGGATCACAAATATAGCTGAGGTTATAATAACAACTGTATATTTGATAAATGTTTTCTGCATAAAGGCATCCTCTCTGCTCAGTCGGCTTTTTAATATTATAGTCTTTGAATGGACTTTCGGCATTCCCCATTCTGCGTAAAAAAACTCAAAATTTCGCAAACAGTATGATCCGAAAACGTCCGTTCTCGCAATAACAGTCAATATTTCCACCCAACTTATCGCAGAAAGCCTGCACACTCTGCATTCCGAGTCCGTGGTTTGCACCTCGTGTACTTTTGGGAAGTCCGGTTATGGAGTCAAAAGGAATCTCCTTTTCGCATTCGTTTTCCATATCGATCAGCAGGTATTCTGACGTGCAATGTATTTTCGCGTTTAGATACCGCTTATCTGATGCGAGGTCTTTTACATAGAAGACCGCATTTTCCAAGAGGTTTGCAAGTACCATGGCTAACTCATATTCGTTGACAGGAATTTGTTTCGGAACCAGCACATCCGGATGCAAAGCAATCTGAAGGGACTCTGCCTGTTCTGCTATTTTAAGGAGAATTGCATTGAGAACCAGATTTTCGCAATATCGGTTGACCTTGTTTTCCTCCACGATTTCATTGATGTGACCGGAGATGTTTCGAATCTCCTCATACTCTTCCTGATCTAACAAGGAATCGATCATCATTGAATAATGCCTCATATCGTGCCGTAATATCCTTAAATTTTGCTCTGACCGTTCGACTAAATAGTTCTGGCTTTCTAATCCCTTAATATAGGATTCAAACATCACGTTTTTCCAATATTCCTCTACTTGTTTTGTCTCGCTGTCCAGATAGCGGAGCACTACCACATAAGATACCAGCATCGTGATCATTAGAAAGATGCTGACAAGAATGTTTTCAGGATATTCATAAAGCGTGTAAGGAAAGAAGGCAAGGCAGGAAAAACTGCAAAAAAAGAACACAGGAATCAGACATAATTCCCATTGTTTCGTCCCCAGATCGCGCTCGCAGAATTTGCGGGATATATTTCCAATCTTGCGGTAAAGCACCAGCAGAATAACAAGATGCATTAGGAGATTTCCTGCAAGAGCCAGACCGGCGTTGCCGGTGAGAATGTATAAGATAGAACCGGTTATGCTACCCACGATTACATAGTTGGATGCACTCAGACCGATGAAAAGTACCCGAATATTCCTTTTACCTGCAATAAAAAGCCCTGTAAACTGTGCAATGATAATTTGCAGGATAGTTGAAAAGAAATAAAACAGACTGCTGTCCCCATAAAGATTCAATTTAAAATAGTCCAGCAGATTCATCGCAGAGCAAGAGATGAAACAGATAGCAATCGTCTTTTTTTCGGAATAACGGTGCAACAAAAACAGGTAGATAAATACCATAAAAAATACATGACTCAGCATGTAAGATATATCTTTAAAATAAACCATTCTGCACACCTACCTATATTTTCCAGAGACAAAGAGGAGATATTCCCGTTTGACGTTCGCTGACTTTGCCTTGCTGACCGGAAGACGGATGCCAGAGTCCATGATCACGCTGTCCGGGGTCAGTTGTTTTACATAGTCGAGATTGACAAGGAAAGACTTGTGAACTTGTAAGAAACTTTTTTGTTCCGCAATCTCGCGGATCTCCTCTTCAAAAGATTGTCGGATGAAGAGACTTTGGAGTGTCTCTCCATCTGACAGGTGTACCTCCAGCTTTCTGTTGACATTTTCGATATATTCGATTTTGGAATAAGGACGTTGTATCAATCCGTCCTTCGTTTTGAGGAGATACATGGGTTCTGTTTTGGATTGTGTATAGGAGAGAGCGTAGTCTAATGCCTCAAAAAGCTTGTCTTCATCGACCGGCTTTAAAAGATATCTTACTGCGCGTACTTCATAGGCATCCAGTGCATACTCATCTGAGGCGGTGATGTAGATGATTACGCTCTCGCTTCCGGACATTCTGATCTGGTTGCCGAGGTCAATTCCCGTCTGTCCCGGCATCAGCATGTCCAGTATATAAATATCTGACAATTTTCCTTCCGATATTTTATGGGATAGTCTGGAAGGTTCAGAAAGTTTTTCCAGTTCAAAATTTTTATCAGGGTGAAATGATTTGTATTTCAATATCAGCTTTTCTATTTGAAGCAGATCTTTGATGCTGTCATCGCAGAGTGTTATTTTCATATGGTAATCTCCTGCGTGAGAAAAGACTGCATAGCAGACTTAGAAGTTCTTCTCACGTTAGTATAATTATCAGTTTAGCAGTACATATACAATGAACTATAAACATTACTAAGAATTATACTGATTTTGGAAAGGTTTATCAATCGATTCAATCTCAAAGTTCGAGTCCGATTGTGAAAAATCAGCCGCAAAATGCGAAGAAGTGAAATTGACGCCAAAATAGCAGGCAAGATAAAATGAACGCAAATTCTCGCCATTGAGCGAAGTTCAATTTTTGATAGAAGACAGGAGGAAAAGTTATGAAAAAGTGTAAGTTGATTTTAGCAGTAGGGATTTTGGTTTTCGCCTGTGCCGGATGCGGTACGAAAGAGGCAGAGAATGTTCAGCCCGCAGAAGAAATTATGGCGGCAGAGGAACAACCGGAAAACGAGCGTCTGGTGGAAGGGGAGACAGAAAGTGAAGAGTCAGAAGTCCAATCAGAAGAGAAAAATGAAAACTATGAGGATTTAGTAGAAAAGGGAACTGACGGAGAGATAGCGGAATTTGCCGGGCAAATCCAGACAGCGGCAGCAGAGAAGGATCTGGAAGCCCTCGCAGATTTGTGCTCCTACCCGCTTGCGGTAAACGGTGAGGTTGTGGAGAACAAAGAAGATTTTCTGGCGTTGGGAGCCGATGAGATTTTTACAGAGGAAAGATGCGAGGTAATCGAAGCAGTAGATGTTTCAACCTTGGAGGAAACGATGGCAGGCATTATCATGGGCGATGCAACGCCTAACATTATTTTCAAATCTGTGGACGGCAGGCTGGGGATAACCGGGATTAATTAAACCGTTACATAAGCTTATTGACAATTGCTTTTATTGAAATCGGCGCGCCCGCTATGATCATGTCTAATGCATCATTGCCTGACACTTCCAGAATTCTTTTGCATTTTTCTCTGTTCTTAAGTTTAGCGGACGTCGCCATTGCTTCACATATAGTATAATTCCGCTCCTTTTCTGAAAAATCTTTCATTCTTTTTAATGAATAATTCATGAGAGTTTCCCATTCATCATCTAATATTGTTATGGCTCCGGAGTTGCCGATGTTTTTTCTAGTGGGTGCGGAAGCTTTCGCATGCTGTATACTGTCAATATGGATATCTCCTCTGGCAGTGATTTTGCTGCCATAAATTTTCTCTCCCTCGACTGCAAGAACCCTCTCCATACCGCTGTACACTGCATTCTTATCATTCATGCAGATCATCAGGGCACAGCGTATTTCTTTGATAAAATCTAAGTCTGAAGCCGTTATGTAAAAACATGTTCCTGCATGATTCTGGATTTTCAACTCTTGGACACTCTGTCCGGTTTTCTCCTGCTCCGGTATCTCCATAAATGAAATTGCGTTAAGCGGTATCAGTATGTTTTCGTCGTGGGATATCATTCCCATTCCTATTTTAATCTTTCCGGCATCAAGTACATATTTGCTTTCTTTTGATTTTCGCTTATCAGTCAGTCCTTTGATGTCTCCCATGATTTCCTCCAAGTGTACTAAACTATTCTACAGATACGGCTCCCATTGGAGACGTTTCTGTTATTATATAGCATATACTTGAAGGCGGCAACACTACTTTTCGCATAAAAAAGCTCTATTTTGAGAAGCATTCGATATGAATAAAATTATAGAATTGCCTGAAATTGAAGTGAGGATTAAAATGGATTCAGAAAATACATGTAGGGAGAAAGGGAGACTATGGAAAAAATTAATCGGGAAGATATGTTGGAACTGACAAGACGCATGACTTTAAAGCGGAATTGCTTCAGCAGAATTGCAGGTGCATACTTTGATGAAGAGGGATATGTGGACGGGACTTTTAACAGGCATTTCCAAAGGCTGTCAGCCAAAGAGCAGCAGGCTAATCTGGATATTGCCAAAACGGTTCCGTTTTCAGACACTAATGTAGAGTTAAAGGAATATTTTTTTGGAGAAAAAGATCGGAAAACCGGAAGCATATGGCAGTTACTTATGGCGTTGAAGGAGTGTGAACTGAAAAACGATGCAATGCTGGAGGTATTTTATGAGGAATTTGGCAAAAGATATCAAACGGATGGGGATTATGAGCCAGGGAAACCTGAATGCGGTTTCCTCTTTCCGGCTTTTAAGGACAGAAGCAGTGATATACATAGGATTGATATTTTTCAGGCGGGCGGTAAGCCTTTGCAGGGGAAAGATTTGGGGAAGATCGTATTTTCATAAAGGAAAGATGTGTGGGAAAATGTGGGGGAATTAGAAAAGTCCTTCATGAAAATGTAATTGTGAAAGAAAAGTGCTTTGGAAAAATGTAGAAATGCGGCAAAAAGTAGTTTGGAAAAATGTGATTGATGTAAGAGCTTGCTAAGAAATGTGTTAGGTGCGTTTACAAATGGCGGCAGATGTGGTCTGCCGCCAAGCTAAACGCCCAATGGCACTACTAATATTTCAATCCACACTTTGTAAGTGACATAGACAGTTTATTTGATTTTTAAATATTTATCAAGAGTTATCGAATTTCTTCTTGACAACTTCACAATGTGATAATATTATGGTTGTAAATAAATTATATATTCAATAGCACTTCTAATGAAAAAAATATATAAACATTTAGAAATAAAATAATAAAGGAAACATTACATGACAGCACATATTTCAAATGATGGATTTAACAGAGAAGAATCGGTGGCGGAACATACCCAGAAGACGACGTTCTTATGTAATGAAAAGGGAAAAAGATGCGGAATTTCTCAGATTATGTCATTGTGTGGAATTACTCATGATATGGGGAAAAACAAGCAGATATTTGACGACTATCTACACGCCGATGAAAGTACAAAACGAAAACTAAGAGGAACCATAGCACATGCATCAACAGGAGCAAAATGCATTTATGACATGTATCATGACAGTTCAAATAATACAAAAGTTATGGTTGAGATGATTTCTTATACAGTAGCAGCGCATCATGGGTTGTTTGACTGTGTTGATAAGGAGCATACTGACATTTTTTTGCAAAAATTGGACAAGGTTGATGACTATGAGGAAGCATATGACAATGCAAAACGAGATTATCTGGATGAATATGAAGTTGAAAAAATTTTTGCAGATGCATCGAATGAATTTAGTTTAGTGTGGAATAAAATAAGAGATGTCTTGCTTAGATTAAAGCCATTAATAGTGTCAAGATATAATAAAGTTGCAAAAGAGATGTTATTCGACTGCCATTTTTTTATGCTGACATGTCTTCAGCGTTTAATGTTATCTGTATTAATCGATTCGGATTGGGAGGCAACTTCGGATTTTATGGATAATATCGATACGCTATTGAAGCCCTCAGACTTTGATCCCAAAGAGATATTTAAGAAAGCCGGAGAAAACTTTGCGATATATATGCGCAACAAACGACAATCTATTGATCTCACTCAATTAACGGACAAAGAAAAAGCAATATTCGAAGCAAGAAATTTATTACAGAATGAATGTGTGCGATTTGCAAATTATCCCACAGGGATATACTGTCTGCCGATTCCTACTGGCGGAGGCAAGACACTGAGCAGCCTTGCATATGCATTGGAGTTTTGCAGACTGCATCCTGAGACAGAGCGGATTATTTACGTTTCACCGTTTATATCCATCACGGAGCAGAATGCCCAAGTGTTTCGTGACGCAATTGGCAATGACAAATGGATACTGGAACACCATTCGTCGGTGATCAGAAATGCGGAGGCGGAGGACGAGGATTATCGGAGCAGCGAATTTTCAAAGTATGATATCAACTGGGAAGAACCGTTTATCTGTACAACATTTGTTCAATTTATGAATACGCTTTTTTCAGATAAGAGTGAGTCGATACGGCGGATGCACCGACTTGTCAATGCGGTTGTGGTCATTGATGAAGTTCAGTCAATGCCATTAAAGTGCGTACACACATTTAACTATATGGTCAATTTTTTAAATGTCGTATGCAAAACGAATGTCATTTTGTGTACAGCTACACAGCCGACTTTACAGGATGCAGAGTGCCCAATCTGCTATAGTGAGCCAAAATATATGATAGAGAATGCTGCCGACTGGGTTCGTAAGTTTGAGAGGGTGAAAATTAATACACCTAAAGCAGATGAAAAGTATACTTTTGAAAGTCTTGCAGATGAGATTGCAGAACGGACAGAGGAGTGTCAGTCAATTCTTGTAGTTTTGAATACGAAATCGGCAGTAAGAAGGTTGTATGATCTATTAAAGGCGCGAAACATTAATGTCGAGTATTTGACAACAAATCTATGTGCTGAGCATAGAAGCGATAAACTTACATCTATTAAGGAAACACTTAAGAATAAACAGGACAATATTGTTGTTGTCAGTACAAATCTGATTGAAGCGGGTGTGGATATTTCGTTTGAATGTGTATATCGCTCCATGACAGGGCTGGACAGTCTGGCACAGACTGCGGGACGATGTAACAGAAACGGTGAAATGGACTGCGGAATAATATATTTAATTATGTTAGAAAATGAAAATACCGGGAATATGGAGGAATTGCAACAAAATTCAAGAACAACAGAGAATGTTATATATCAATATTGCAACAGTGGAAAAACTGATAGTCTGCTAATGCCTGAATGGATGGATGAATATTATAAAATCGTATACTTTAATGCGTCAGATAAAATGAATTTTCCGATAGAAGAATTGGATACAAACATCATCGAATTGTTATCAAGAGGGTTTGTTCCCAAAGAAAAGAGAAACATCATGAATCAAGCTTATAAAACAGCGGGGAAGGCTTATCGTGTTATAGACGATTATTCTTTTGGCGTTATCGTGCCATACAGGAAGGGTGCGGAGCTTATAGAATCCATTCAGACAACATCTGATATGGCGGAAGTAAAATCTTATATTCGACAAGCGCAGCGATACACTGTAAATGTCAGGGGAAACCAGTTAAAAAAGTTTGACGGGCTGATACAATTGGTAAGTGACAAAATACCTGACCTTTATATGGTTGCAGCTCCCGGAGCTTACAATAGCGACTATGGGATCACACCGGAGTGGGAAACACTCATATTTTAGCAGACACATTTCAGATAGAAATATTGCATGTGCAATTAGAAATATTTACAAAGCGAGAAGCAGGAAAAGAAAAACGTAAGAAAGGAAGGGAAAACATGGACAAGCCTAATATCATTGAATACAGCGTATTCGGGAGATATGCATTGTTTACAGACCCATTGTCAAAAACAGGCGGTGAAAAATTCAGCTATCAAATACCTACATATCAGGCGCTGAAAGGGATAACTGAATCAATTTACTGGAAACCGACCATTACTTGGATCATTGATGAATGCCGTATCATGAATCCGATCCAGACGGAGTCAAAGGGAATTAGACCAATCAAGTACAATGGCGGCAATGATTTGTCATACTATACTTATCTGCGCAACGTGGAATATCGGGTCAAAGCACATTTTGAATGGAATGAAAACAGACAAGATTTAGCACATGACCGCAATGAAAATAAACACTACGATATTGCAAAGAGAATGGTTGATAGAGGAGGAAGAAGGGATATCTTCTTAGGGGCGAGAGAGTGTCAGGGTTATGTGGAACCGTGTTCTTTTCATGAAGGTAACGGGACATATGATAACACAAATTTATCGTTTGGTGTTATGCTGCACGGAATTACCTACCCGGATGAAGCCGTCAGGAAAGAGGAAAAAGGGAAAATGACTGTACGGCTTTGGAATGCGCAGATGGTCAATGGGGTGATACATTTTCCGCGACCTGAGGAATGCGTGATAAGACATGTTCTGAGGGATGCGAAACAGAAACAGTTTGTCTTTGAAGAAAACTTTGCAGGACTAAAAGAATTTGAGGGAGGTGACTTGTTTGACATGGTTAAAGACTTTGGCTGAAACATATGATGTCTACTCAGATTTGGCGGGAGTTGATAAAAATGGTCAGGCGGTATTGCTGCCGATTTCTCACTCGACATTTAATGCGCAGATTGAAGTGACGATTGATCAGGATGGTAATTTTCAAGGTGCCAGAAAACTTGATAAGGGTAGTGATGTAGTCACGATCATTCCGGTTACAGAAGACTCGGCGGCAAGAAGCAGCGGGATTGCACCGCATCCGTTATGCGATAAACTCTGTTACATAGCGGGGGATTATACATTATATACAGACGATAATAAGGAAAAATACTATGAAGCTTATATGGAACAGCTTCAAGAATGGGTTAAATCGAATTGTACACATCCTATGGTGCAGGCGATATACAAATATATCGGAAAGAAATCGTTGATACATGATCTGGTGACAAGTAAGACGTTAGAATTAGATGATAATGGTAAACTTACAGATCAAACCAAAATACACGGCTTGGGTCAGACAGGAGCTAACATAAGATTTATCGTCCGGGGCAGCAGTATGCCGCAGGAAGTATGGAAAAATCAGGAATTATATAAAAAGTACAGCGAATATTATCAACAAAAATTAGGAGATAAAAAGCTGTGTTATGCGTCCGGAAAAATAGAATCGTGTTCTGATAAACACCCATCCAAGATACGGAATAGCGGTGACAAAGCAAAGCTGATCTCAGGAAACGATGAATCGGGATTTACTTATCGCGGGCGATTTACTTCAAAAGAACAGGCGGTTTCAGTCGGTTATGATACATCTCAGAAAGCTCACAATGCTCTGAGATGGCTTATTCAGAAACAAGGGTACACGCGTGACGAGTCGGCAATTGTCTGTTGGATGGTAAACAGAGATATACAGCTTCCCGATATGATGAAGGATTCAATTAATGCATGTAATGATATCGATGATTTTGACTTTGATTTTGACATGATCGAGTCAGATGAGACATTGAGTCTGAATAAGCATGATACCGGCAAATATTTTGCGGAGAAGTTTAACGATGCGGTAAACGGTTATGTCGGAAGATTTGAAATGGATGACAAAGTTGCAATCATAGCATTGGATGCGGCGACGACCGGTCGTCTCGCGATTGTATATTATGATGAGATGGGCGGGAAACAATATGCCGATGCCATATTAAATTGGCAGAAACATTGCAGATGGTGCAGGACTGTAAGGGTGGAAAAATCGGAGGAAGGTAAAAAGAGAGTCACCTGCGAATGCACTCCCGCACCCAGAGATATGGCACTTGCAGCATTTGGCGCTCAAAGATCAGAATGGTTGGAGGCAGACAGTAAACTGATTAGAGGTACAGTTAAGCGGTTACTTCCGTGTATTACGCGAGAGGGGGTTAAAATTCCGCCAGATATTATTAAATCGGCGGCAAGGCGCGCATCCATGCCGCAGACCATGAGTGATTATGTCTGGTATAATGATGTACTTTGCGTTGTATGTGCGATGATACGATTTAATTACGAGAAGGGAGACAGAACGATGGAGAATTTCCTAAATGACAACGTTGATGACAGAAGTGTTTTGTTCGGAAGACTTTTGGCAGTATATGATTACATGGAGCAACGAGCCATGTTTGAGTATGATGAGAACGGAAAAGTGAAAGAACGGCGGACTACAAATGCGAAGCGCTATTGGAATGCATACAGCAGCAGACCGGCTAAAACATTTAAAACGATAAAGCAGAATCTGGTCCCCTATGAAAAAAAGCTAAGTAATTTTGATTTGATGAGATTTGAAGACTGGACAAGCGAAATCATGTCGCATTTTGCAGAAGACGGGTTTGATAACAGAGCCTTATCTGAAATGTATTTACCGGGATATTATCAGCAGATGGAATATATGAAAAAAGTTTTTCAGAAAAAAGAACAATAGGAGGAATGGATGATGAGTGAATTTACAAACAAGATTGATTTTGAGGTTTTGGTAATGGTGAAAAATGCGAACCCCAATGGAGATCCGCTGAATGGAAACAGACCGCGGGAGACATATGACGGATTCGGTGAAATATCGGATGTATGTATCAAACGAAAAATCAGAAACAGGCTGCAGGACATGGGAGAAAATATTTTTGTACAGAGTGACGAACGTTCTGACGATGGATGCAAAAGTCTTGCAGACAGGGCAAAAAATAATGAGATAATGCAAAAAGCTTTAAAGGATAAAGATAAAGAAACATATGCCAAAGCAGCATGTGAGACATGGATTGATGTCCGCAGTTTCGGTCAGGTATTTGCATTCAAGGATGATAGTGTGTCCGTGGGTGTACGAGGACCGGTTTCTGTTCATTCAGCCTTCAGTGTATTGCCGGTATCAATTGACAGTATGCAGATAACCAAAAGCGTCAACAGTGAAACGGCAAAAGACGGGAAGAAGTCTTCAGACACAATGGGAATGAAACATAAGGTATCTTCGGCTTTATATGTTATAAAGGGCAGTATCAATCATCAGTTGGCGGAAAAAACAGGCTTCAGTGATGAAGATGCAGAGAAGGTCAAGGAAGCTTTACGCACATTATTTGTAAATGACAGTTCATCCGCAAGACCGGATGGAAGCATGGAAGTATGCAAGGTTTATTGGTGGAAACATAATTGTCCCATGGGTCAGTATTCATCAGCCAAGGTTCACAGACTTATAAAGGTTGCTGCTAAAGTAGACGATCCGAAAGAATTTGAAGACTACGATGTACAAATAGATTCTTTACCGGATTTACAACTTGAGGAAATAGAAGGTATTTAATCATGTATTCTGAAGAAGACTATTTAATGCTTTCCGGCATTCAACATTTTGCTTTTTGCAGAAGACAGTGGGCAATCATACATATCGAGCAGCAGTGGGCTGAAAACTATAGAACGACCGCGGGCGAATTGATGCATAAGAAGGCACATGATGAAGGCTCCTTTGAAAAAAGAGGCGATTTGTTGATCGTCAGGGGATTGCGTGTCTCTTCACATGAACTCGGAGTAAGCGGACAATGCGATGTTGTTGAATTTCATCAAGAGGAAACGGGTGTAGAAGTGTTTGGGTATGATGGAAAATGGAATCTTGTGCCTGTCGAGTATAAGCATGGAGCACCTAAAGGAAATAATGCTGATGAGTTACAGCTTTGTGCACAGGCGATCTGTCTGGAAGAAATGTTTCAGACAAGTATACCCGACGGATATCTGTATTATGGTGAAAACAGACGGCGTAGCTATGTGGAGTTTACCGATAATTTGCGGGGAGAAGTAAAGAAGATAACGGAAGAAATGCATGATTTGTTTACAAAAGGATATACGCCAAATGTGAAACCTACTAAGCAGTGCAAAGCCTGTTCGCTGGAAAACCTATGCGTTCCGAAACTTCAAAAGACAATAAAAGTTAGGGAGTACATTGAGCAAAGTATCAAAGCAAATGAATAATATGACGCATATCCATTAGATTTATGCTCTAACAGAGGAAAGTACTTTTTGCATTATATCAGGAGGACTGACATGCGGAAATTATTAAATACCTTATATATTATGACTGAGAGCTGTTATTTAACTCTCGATGGTGAAAATATTGTGATACAGGACGGAGAGAAAACACTTGGAAGGTTTCCGCTTCATACATTGGAGAATATCATATGTTTTACATATAAGGGAGCAAGCCCGGCATTGATGGGTGCTTGTACTGATCGGAAAATAGGAATGAGTTTTTTCTCCCCAAGAGGGAAATTTTTAGCCAGAGTTGTCGGCAAGGAATACGGGAATGTGCTTCTTAGAAAAGAGCAGTATCGGATATCCGATGATGATAGCAGAAGTTTGGGATATGCTAAAAATATGATTGTTGGAAAAGTTTTTAACAGTAGATGGAGCATAGAGCGTACATTAAGAGATCACGCATATCGTGTGGATGCTGAAAAACTTAAGCAGATATCTAGTGTCTTATATAATACTCTGCCTAAAATAGATAATACACTTGGAATGGATGAACTCCGAGGAATTGAAGGAAAAGCTGCTGAGCAATATTTTTCCGTATTTAATGATATGGTGCTGAATCAGAAAGAAGATTTTGAATTTACAACGAGGAATCGCAGACCGCCGCTTGATAATATAAACGCGATATTGTCGTTTGCTTATACAGTGCTTGCAGGAGATTGTGCTAATGCTTTGTCAAGTGTCGGATTAGATCCATATGTAGGGTTTATGCATGGCGACAGACCGGGGAGAACATCGCTTGCGCTTGACTTAATGGAAGAATTAAGACCGGTTTTGGCAGATAGGTTTGTCTTGACTTTAATCAATACAAAAGCGATTCGGGCAGCCCATTTTGAGAAGCAAAAAGATGATGCTGTTCTATTAAATGATGACGGGAGAAAAGTGTTTTTTAATGCATGGCAGAACCACAAAAAAGAAACCATAACGCATCCGTATCTAAAGGAAAAGATTGAATGGGGACTTGTTCCTTATGTACAGGCTTTACTGCTTGCCCGGACTATTCGTGGGGATGTTGATGAGTATCCGCCATTTTTATGGAAGTAGGTGTTTAAATGTTAGTGTTAATTACATATGATGTTTCTACCCAGAATGCAGCAGGGAAGACCCGTCTTCGTAAAGTTGCAAAAGAGTGTGTTAATTATGGTCAGCGTGTTCAAAATTCTGTATTTGAGTGTGTTTTGGACGCTTCACAGTTATTGCTGCTAAAGGACCGACTTGTATCGCTAATTAATGAGAAAGAAGACAGTCTACGATTTTATTATCTGGGAAACAATTATAAGACGAAGGTTGAACATTTTGGAAGTAAAACTTCTTATGATGCTGAGGGAACTTTAATGATATAATCTGGTGCGACTAGTAAGTTGACATTAAATATTAGGGAGGTTCGCACCATAAAAAGTAACAAGATATGAGTAATTTTGTCTTTAAAAGAAATTAGAAATACTGTGATTTGTTAGTATTGTCTAATTTAAAATCTCTATTTTGAATAAAATAGGTGATTTTTGCTGTCGCTCCCTTCGCGGGAGCGTGGATTGAAATATAGTGTATCGCTCCTGTTAAGCAGTCAATACGGTCGCTCCCTTCGCGGGAGCGTGGATTGAAATGTAGTTGTTGTTGTTGAGACCTACGACAGTGAGGGTCGCTCCCTTCGCGGGAGCGTGGATTGAAATATATGTAATAGCACGTCACAAGTCTAACGGAATGTTGTCGCTCCCTTCGCGGGAGCGTGGATTGAAATTTAGCTACATCTTTTCCATAGTGACCGTACCCGATCGTCGCTCCCTTCGCGGGAGCGTGGATTGAAATCACTGCCAGCAACCTTTGCAGATATAATGACATAGTCGCTCCCTTCGCGGGAGCGTGGATTGAAATTTGTAATGATACGGACGAAGACGACATGTTAATCGTCGCTCCCTTCGCGGGAGCGTGGATTGAAATATCCATAAGGGAAGTATACTCTGCACTCATACCAGTCGCTCCCTTCGCGGGAGCGTGGATTGAAATATAATTATATCTTTCTTCGATTATCCTATAATCTGTCGCTCCCTTCGCGGGAGCGTGGATTGAAATTGCACTCTTGAATATCTCTATCAGGACACCTACGGCGTCGCTCCCTTCGCGGGAGCGTGGATTGAAATAAACTGATCCCGTACTTCGCCGCAAAGAAGATACTGTCGCTCCCTTCGCGGGAGCGTGGATTGAAATCGTCATACTGCGCCATACCATCACCCTAAAAAAGTCGCTCCCTTCGCGGGAGCGTGGATTGAAATAGAAGGACAAGAAACTTTGGCAAGTGGAGCCTCTTGTCGCTCCCTTCGCGGGAGCGTGGATTGAAATGTACAGGGTCTTTAAAATCACCAGAATCAATTGTCGCTCCCTTCGCGGGAGCGTGGATTGAAATAAGCAAGGGCGGCAGTAAAAGGGCCCGGCAGTGTGGTCGCTCCCTTCGCGGGAGCGTGGATTGAAATTACGACCCTCTCTGTGGCTTGCCTGAACAAGAAAACCGTCGCTCCCTTCGCGGGAGCGTGGATTGAAATTTACAACATAGAAATTAACTATTGCCCTATATGCGGTCGCTCCCTTCGCGGGAGCGTGGATTGAAATCGTATCGCGAGGACAGATTGCTTGAACTCTACCGCGTCGCTCCCTTCGCGGGAGCGTGGATTGAAATGACCTCCCTTGATTCTGCCAAACCTGTGAGAAAGGGTCGCTCCCTTCGCGGGAGCGTGGATTGAAATACATCTCCGTCATTTCCGATATAGTTTGCATTGCCTGGTCGCTCCCTTCGCGGGAGCGTGGATTGAAATTCTGGTATCTCTCCAAGCGCCGGAAGCACCACAGTGTCGCTCCCTTCGCGGGAGCGTGGATTGAAATAGAGGACGAAGCGAAAAAGATGGTGGAAGAAGCCAGTCGCTCCCTTCGCGGGAGCGTGGATTGAAATCAGCTCCCTCGTCTCTTTTCCGGCAACCTTATTGAGTCGCTCCCTTCGCGGGAGCGTGGATTGAAATTGTCATGTACGCAAATACCGGAAGTGCCGGAGGGGTCGCTCCCTTCGCGGGAGCGTGGATTGAAATACGACAGCTTGAAGATACACAGCATGCTTGGTGTCGCTCCCTTCGCGGGAGCGTGGATTGAAATTCCTTTAGGATTTACTTTTAATCCAAGAGTCATTGGTCGCTCCCTTCGCGGGAGCGTGGATTGAAATTCTTAAACTCAATGTTCCTGCTCTTGAAAAACTCGTCGCTCCCTTCGCGGGAGCGTGGATTGAAATATAAAATGCTTTATCGCAGTAAGGGCAACCGTCGTCGCTCCCTTCGCGGGAGCGTGGATTGAAATTCCCACGGCATTGTATGATATTTCGGTTTCCTCTCGTCGCTCCCTTCGCGGGAGCGTGGATTGAAATTCCCTCCGGCAGATAGATAGTCCGGCGGTCGTTCGGGTCGCTCCCTTCGCGGGAGCGTGGATTGAAATCTCACTGGTCTGCCCGGTTCCTCAATGAGAGAATCTGTCGCTCCCTTCGCGGGAGCGTGGATTGAAATTGCAACCATTCGTCATGATCTTTCAGTATCTTTGTCGCTCCCTTCGCGGGAGCGTGGATTGAAATATCAAACGGGACATTGCTCAGTATATACACCTTAGTGTCGCTCCCTTCGCGGGAGCGTGGATTGAAATCCTCTTTGCGTATGTAGTCGCGGTTTGACTGTGGCGTCGCTCCCTTCGCGGGAGCGTGGATTGAAATTTGTGAAGTCGAAGTAAGGAAATGGTTTGGCATTGGTCGCTCCCTTCGCGGGAGCGTGGATTGAAATGATCACGGCAAGCGTGACCTGACGCAACAGAGCATGTCGCTCCCTTCGCGGGAGCGTGGATTGAAATAAACACGATCACATCCTGTCCGCGGTAGCCGTCGAGTCGCTCCCTTCGCGGGAGCGTGGATTGAAATAGAAGAAAGGAAGGTAAAAGCGATGGATGAAGGGTCGCTCCCTTCGCGGGAGCGTGGATTGAAATTTAAATACGCTCCTCACATGCCGCCACCATCATATCAGTCGCTCCCTTCGCGGGAGCGTGGATTGAAATTGCTTCTCTGCGCTTAGTCAATCCTGCAAGGACGTCGCTCCCTTCGCGGGAGCGTGGATTGAAATTCCACCTGATTACCAAAGCAATCTGCTTGAAAAGGTCGCTCCCTTCGCGGGAGCGTGGATTGAAATATCATAGAATGCCGTGTCGTTTTCCTTGATCACCGGTCGCTCCCTTCGCGGGAGCGTGGATTGAAATCAAAATGGAATAAAGCTCAGCCTTCCCGGGTTGCGTCGCTCCCTTCGCGGGAGCGTGGATTGAAATTGTATCACCCAACAGAACTCAGGCGGTATATTGGGTCGCTCCCTTCGCGGGAGCGTGGATTGAAATCGGAAGAATATCAGTCGGAAGTATTGCGGGATATGGTCGCTCCCTTCGCGGGAGCGTGGATTGAAATCAAAATGTTTCCGTCTGCATCACGCTTGGCGAAACGTCGCTCCCTTCGCGGGAGCGTGGATTGAAATTTTCTCTATGTATGCCCGTATGTCCATTTATCCAGTCGCTCCCTTCGCGGGAGCGTGGATTGAAATTGAAATATCTTTATAAATGTTTAAAATCTGGTACGGGTCGCTCCCTTCGCGGGAGCGTGGATTGAAATCATTTGAATAGCTTACTATTACACTGGTATATTCCGTCGCTCCCTTCGCGGGAGCGTGGATTGAAATCAAGTATACGACCTTGTATAGAGAGATAGAGAACGGGTCGCTCCCTTCGCGGGAGCGTGGATTGAAATTTTTTACGAAGATGTATTTTCGAATATCGTGATTGCGTCGCTCCCTTCGCGGGAGCGTGGATTGAAATTTTGTATGTTCGCTTCTCATGCTGCATCTCCTTTCAGTCGCTCCCTTCGCGGGAGCGTGGATTGAAATCGATACTGGGTTTACATCCGTGAAATATACCTCTGGGTCGCTCCCTTCGCGGGAGCGTGGATTGAAATTGTTGCTTATCGGTGCGTACTGTTTTGCAGTATCATTGTCGCTCCCTTCGCGGGAGCGTGGATTGAAATATGCAATCCTTTTACATCACAGTAACCGTAGTAATGTCGCTCCCTTCGCGGGAGCGTGGATTGAAATGACAGGGGCGACATGCTCACGGAAGAGGAGATACTGTCGCTCCCTTCGCGGGAGCGTGGATTGAAATCATTCCGACTCGTGCTCGTCCTCGTTCTCGCTCTGTCGCTCCCTTCGCGGGAGCGTGGATTGAAATCGTAATCGGTGTCTGCCCCTTTGACGGGTCACCGGTCGCTCCCTTCGCGGGAGCGTGGATTGAAATATGCCGCTACGGCGACCAGCGGTCAGTTATCCGGTCGCTCCCTTCGCGGGAGCGTGGATTGAAATAAAAGCGCGGAACTATCGTAACATACAATAACGGTCGCTCCCTTCGCGGGAGCGTGGATTGAAATCATACATAAGAGTTGCTGAGAAGACAGAAGACCTGTCGCTCCCTTCGCGGGAGCGTGGATTGAAATTGCATCCGTGGGAATATATCACGTAACGCCATATATGTCGCTCCCTTCGCGGGAGCGTGGATTGAAATTCCTTATGGTGAGCACACAGGGGGCTGTGCCCCTGCGTCGCTCCCTTCGCGGGAGCGTGGATTGAAATATCAAAAGGTATGCCGCCCGCAGGCTTGACCATTATGTCGCTCCCTTCGCGGGAGCGTGGATTGAAATCCCATGATAAAGAGGTGGGTATGGTATACACTGTGTCGCTCCCTTCGCGGGAGCGTGGATTGAAATAATAGCCGTTGTTTCCCCTGCCGGCGTCGTCCGCGGGTCGCTCCCTTTGCGGGAGCGTGGATTGAGATTCCATGAGTTCCTCATTGGCGACATGGATAAAAACGTCGCTCCCTTCGCGGGAGCTTGGATTGAAATATGGCTTGCCGCGCCGAGCGACCCGCTTATCATGTCGCTCCCTTTGTGGGAGCGTGGTTTGAAATCGTATTCGCCAACGTAGGCAGTCCCGAACCTTCTGGTCGCTCCCTTTGCGGGAGCGTGGATTCAAATTACAATATTCCCATGCTGGCATTAAATGATTACCAGTCGCTTTTTTGTGTGATTAGTGAGTTTATTCAGTGTTTCTTGTATGGTTTTGATCTATATTGTTTTTCTTCGATCTCAATGTAAAGAAAAATCATTGATTTTTCTCAATCCATTCGGCAGGTTTTAATCTCAAAATAAGTCTTGTGTTTTCTTACATATCCATTGTCTTCTATGGTTTATCCCCTCAAAATATGCTATACTATGGAAAAATATTATAAGACAAATTATTGCGTGGAGGAAATTATGGAAGAAACAATGAAAGACTACGAAAAAGAACTGGAAGCATCATTCCGCACAATCAATGAAGGTGACGTGATTAAAGGTACCGTGATCGATGTAAACGAGGAAGAAGTGACACTGGATCTCAAGTACTACACACAGGGTATCATCAAGGCGGCGGATATGAGTGACGATCCTAATTTTTCTCTTATGTTGGATGTGCATGAGGGCGATGTGATTGAGGCATCCGTGGTAAGGACAGATGATGGACAAGGCAATATTCTTCTTTCCAGAAGAGAAGCAAACGCAGTGCTTGCGTGGGACGTGCTGGCAGGATATATGGAGGAAAAGAAAGGTGTTACCGTTAAAGTGAGCGAGGTCGTAAACAGCGGCGTAGTTGCTTATCTGGAAGGCATCAGAGGATTCATACCTGCGTCACACCTTGACATTTCTTATGTGGAAAATCTTGAGGACTACAAGGGGAAGACGCTGGAAGTAAGAGTGATAACTGTCGATCAGGAAAAAGAAAAGCTGGTGCTTTCCGCAAGAGAAATTTTGAGGGAGAAGGCGAAAGAGGAGCATGACCACAAGGTGGCAATGATTGTTCCCGGAACGATTTTGGAGGGGACGGTAGAAAGCTTACAGCCATATGGCGCTTTTGTGGACCTAAAAGACGGTCTGAGCGGTCTGGTACACATTTCCCAGATTTGTCAGCGGAGAATTAAGAAACCTTCTGAGGTACTCAAGGTCGGAGATAAAGTTAAAGTTAAGGTGTTAAACACGAACGACGGTAAGATTTCTTTGAGTATGAAAGAACTGGAAGAACAGCAGGCAGAGGAAGTGGAGAACATTGATGTAAAGCAGTATGGTTCCAGCGAGAGCGTGGGAACAAGTCTTGGCGATCTGTTTGCAAAACTGAATATTAAATAACCTGCGGTTTTAGAAAATATCATGGCAAGCAGAATAGCTGCGGTATCAGATTTTGAACTTTACTATTTAGTAGATGCGAGGAAAACGAATGAAACAAGCATATTTATTTGTACATTTTAAAGAAAAAAGTACGCCGGATGGAGAGCAGGTATATTTCGGTGTCAGCAAGGACGGTTTTCATTGGGAAAAGGTGAATGGCGGAAATCCAGTTCTCTGGTGCTATTATGGGGACAAAGGTGCGCGGGATTTCACGATAGCATTTTGCAAAGAAACAGGGAAATATGTTATTCTTGCGACAGACCTTTCATTATCATATGGCATGAGAGGCAAGTATCGTAACCGCTGGGAAGAGATTTCCCGAAACGGAAGTAAATGTCTGTCGTTGTGGGAGTCAGAGGATTTATTGAACTGGACAGAACAGAAGCTTGTGACGATCGGAGATGAGAAATTCGGGTGCCTTTGGGCGCCGGATATTATCTATGACAAGGCGAATCAGGATTATCTGGTTCATTGGTCATCTGCCCATGCGGACGATGATTACACCAAGAAGGCAATTTACTGCTGTAGAACGAAAGATTTTAAAAACTTTACGCCCCCTGTATTGTTGTACCGTCACCCGGCAGGCAGTGTGATCGATTCAGCAATTTATGAGGAAAATGGGATCTATTATATGTTTTTGCAAAGAGGTGGAGAGGGCAGTCATGATATCATGCTTCGATCCGAGCACCTGGAAGGTCCCTATGAACAGATTGAGGCGTTCGATGCAAGTATGGCAGGACTGGAGCCGGAAGTTTATGAGGCACCGACGGCAGTGCGTGTAGAAGACGGCAGATGGTGTCTGTTCCTTGATTATTATGGTGTTCCGGGAGAGGGACAAGGATATGTGCCTTTTATTGCAGACTCGCTGGAAAGCGGTCGGTTTGTGCGGGCGGATGAACAGTTCCATTTTCCTTATGGCTTCAAGCATGGAACGATCTTAACGATCACACCAGAGCAGTATGAGGCGATTAAGGCGCATGATTATAAATGATTAATATGATATAACCGGAAATTGTTATAGAACAGGACGAAATCTTGAACAGGGGGAATTCAGGAATGTATGCGGGAAATTATTGCCGGGATATCACAAAAAAGAAATTGTTGTCATTATGGCTGTCGGCATTGTTTTTATTTTGCGCAGTAGCAACCGGGGTTTATGGTTGGATGGAGCTTCATGCGGATAGATCGGCATGGAGCTATATGGAATATAGTAAGTTGGTCATTGGATGGTTAGGCGCACTTTTTTTTGCGGCTTTAGGGATTAGTACGGCGTATACGGCGCTGAGGGATGCCTTTTGGCCGGAAAAGAGTGCGCTTGCACGTTCTATCCGCGCTCAGCTTCCTTATCCGGACAGCGCACCGGGGGTGCAGGAATTATTTGCCATGGTAGATCAGGATATAGGAGCGAACGGTCAGTGGTTCGACAAGATAGCGGTCGGAAAGGAGTGGGTGCTTGGTGAGGTGGCAGCCTATATTCCCCGCATCCGGGTCTTTTTTGGAAGGGATGAGATTCGGAGCCATAGAAGCGGCGAGCGGGTGAATACCACTCGGATTATAGAACTTTACATATTGGATGACCGCAGGCAGAGTCATATTATGACTCTGAATAATCCCAGAGAGTTGAAGTCGCTTTTAGACTGTATTACTTTGCGGGCACCTGACGCCATTTGCAGACCTTACAGTGAGTATAGCAGTTGGTGTCAGAAATCGGATATGGAGTGGGAGAATATGCTGCGCGAATACCGGGTGCGGCAAGGAGAACGGGAAATGGCAGATTTTCGGGCAGGAGCTGCGGATACTGTTAGGGAGCAGAATATGACGCTTACCGATTCGGATGGCAACGTGACGTCGAGAGTGACACCGGAACTGATTCGACAGACATTATTAGAATGTTTAAGGCAGGGGGAGGGAACTTTTGCATTGTCTCCCGGGCGACCGATCGAACAGGGCGGAATCCGTTTTGTGGGGATGGAGTGTTTTGCAGGATTTTATGAGGATCTGGAAGAGCCTTCGGTTCAGGAATTAGAGGAACTGGGAGAGGCTGAGTTATTTTTGAAAATGACATCTACGGGAACCGGACAGACATTGCAATACGGAAGAAGATTCCAGACAGATATCCGGACGGCAGAGGGCATTCTGCAGGCGTGGTTTCGTGGGGAACTTCCGAATCTGAAAGACTGGGAAGCTACACCGCTCACAGTCAAACAGGAACCGGTAAAGAGACGGGAGCTTCCGCCGCCCCATTTAGGGCTGATGTCTGCGTCAGGAGTATTCCAGAGTCATGACAGGTTTACGCTGGAAGATGTGGAAGTGGTAGCAGAAGACTTGAGTGCCGGGGAGTATCAGATGGTTGATCTGACTATGCCGGGCGGATATTTGTGGATGCGTATTCAATGTGGTGATAAGTCTGACGGCAGGTGTAAAGTGTCAGTGACAAGAGCGGATGCCGATAAGCTGCGGTTTTTTAGGAATTTATGTACGCACAAGCAGGCGGCAGCATGGTTGATGGAGTTTGCAGGCGGGACATTTAAGCCGGACTGGAAGGGATGGAAGGATTACACCAGACAGGCGGAAAAGGAATTTAAAAAGAAACAGGGGGAATGATGCATTATGGGAGAATGTTTTAGTGATGCGGTGGAACAGGCACTTCGGTATATTTATTATGATCTGCGTGCCGGAAAAGGTGCGGAGGGGCTATCGATTCTGGAGAAAGCTTCTGCTTTAGGAGACGGGGATGCGTCCTGCGTTCTTGCGCGATGTTACTGCGGAAACCAATATGTATGGAGTGGGCATGATTTTCCGGAGGATGATGATAAGGCAACTATGCTGATTCACAAGGCAGTAGAACAGGGCAGCGGGATAGGTGTACTTGTTGCGCTTCGATGCGGCGAGTTGACGCCGTCTTTAGAGAAAAAGATGCCTTTTGCAAATCTTGAGGAGGCTTTTGACAGCGTACTTGCCAAAGCTGAAATGGGAGACGCATTTTGTCAGTATACAGTAGCAAATTCATATTTCTGGTGGGATTTTCTGCGTATTCAGAATAAAGGGCGGGATTCTTTTTCTAATGAGCGGGAATATAAGGAATATCTTCGGGAAAATATATCAAAATGTGAGGATTGGTTTTGGAAAGCGTTTCGGGGTGGCATGTATTTTGCAGCCAATAATCTGAACCGTTATTATACGGAGGGGGATGAAGATATTATTGCTCCCCGTCCGGAGTTAGCAAAGGATCTTTTCAGGGCAGGTGCTGAGATGGGGTACCCTATTCATCAGTGGATCTATGCGGATGAATTGAAGGAACAGAAACGTTACGAAGAAGCGCTCCAATGGTATAAGCAGGCGGCGGAAGGCGGTCAGTTGGAATGCTGGTTCTGTGTAGGCTTAGCTTATGAGGAAGGTGAGGGTATACAGCAGGATGTGGCTTACGCGGCGCAATGCTATGAGAAGGGTTTGACCCAGAAAAAGGACAGCGGTAAGCGGATTGGGTGTGCCAATCGTCTGGGTGGGATGTATTATGAGGGAAAAGGCGTGGAGAAAGATTATGCCAAAGCCGTCCAACTTTTGACGTATGGATATGCACACAATACCAAATATGGAGTATGTTATCTGGGAAAATGTTATTTCCGAGGGTTAGGTACACAACAGGATTATGTGAAGGCAAGGGAGTTTTTGGAGCAGGTAGATTGGACGAATAAAGAAGCATTTTATATGCTGGGTGTTATCTACGGGCAGGGACTCGGTGTGCCGGAGGATATCAAGAAAGGCGTGGAATACCTGCAAAAGGCGGGAGACAATCAGGAGGCGAAAGCAGAGCTGCTTAAATATAAAAAGACATTTTTTGGTAAATGGGTGCGCAGATAGAGAAAAAGGAGGTCGCGATGTACAATCCTCAACTGGAAACATTTATACGCGTAGCAGATGCGGGCAGTTTCAACAAGGCGGCGGAAGAAGCATACATTACGCCCACGGCAGTGATCAAACAGATTAATCTGTTGGAAGAATCTCTGGAAGTAAAATTGTTTGAGAGGACGCATAGAGGTCTGAAGCTGACAAAAGCAGGTAAATCCTTATATCAGGATAGCAAGTATATTATTCAGTATTGCCGGGATTCCGTAATAAGGGCAAAGAATGCCATGCAGGAGGATACAAATATTATTCGGATTGGTACGTCTCCAATGACGCCGGCACAGCTTTTGATGCAGCTATGGTCGAAGATTCAGGTACACTGCCCGGATATCAAATTCCAGTTGATCCCCTTTGAGAATACGCCGGAAAATGCCAGAGAGATATTAGGAAATCTCGGAAAGAATATCGATGTGATCGGTGGTATTTTTGACGAAACTATGCTAGATTTGCGCAGTTGCGCGGGGCTGGAATTGTCGAGAGAGCCGTTCTGCTGTGCTGTTTCCGTTCATCATAGGCTTGCAGCCAAGGATAAGTTAAGTGTGCGGGATCTGTACGGAGAAAATCTGATGCTGATGCGTCGGGATTGGAGTCGCTATGTTGACAGGCTGCGGGATGATATCTGGCAGAATCACAGAGAGATACATATCATAGATTTTGAATTCTATAATATGAATATTTTTAACCGCTGTGAGAACAGTAATGATGTATTGTTGGCAATTCCAGGGTGGGCAACTGTACATCCCCTTCTTAAAGTGATTCCGGTAGAATGGGAACATAGTATTCCCTACGGACTGCTCCATGCGCCACAGCCCTCAGAGACGGTCAGACGCTTCCTTGAGGCGGCGCGGAAGGCGGTGGCGGAACAATAGTTATAACCCATAGGTGCAAACTGATGAACAAAACGAGACTTCTTTTGAGGTCTTGTTTTTTTTATACTTTTTTTAAAACAGAAAGCAAATCTATAAAAAGCAAGCAATAAGGCAAGAGGGGACATATAAAGATGAATAATTTTATTTTTGAAAATACAACAAAGGTTTATTTCGGGGAAGGTTGTGTCAAAGAATATCTGCGCTGTTTGACCAAACATTACGGTGATACGATTCTGCTTGCCTATGGCGGCGGTTCTGTGAAAGTAAACGGGATTTATGATGAGGTGGTGAGCATTCTTGCAGAAGCAGGAAAGAAGATCATAGAGTTTCCCGGCATTATGCCGAATCCCACTTATGCAAAGGTTTTAGAAGGAGCAAGGCTTGCAAGAGAGAATAACGTGGGGCTGATTCTGGGAATTGGCGGAGGGTCTGTCATGGACTGCTGTAAGGCTGTTTCTGTTGCGGCACAGTACGATGGAGATACATGGGCGGATTTTTGGGCACGTCCCGGTATTATGGATTTTGATCCTTTACCGGTGGGAGTGATTGTCACAGCGGCGGGAACAGGCAGTGAGTGCAATGGAGGAGCGGTAATCACGAATGAGAGTTTAAAGGTGAAAACGGGCAGAGACTATCCAAAGTGTAATCCGAGATTTGCTCTGCTTGACCCGACTTATACCTATAGTGTTCCGAAGCCCCAGATGGTGTCGGGAGGCTTTGATATTCTATCTCATATCATGGAAACTTATTTCAGCAAGCCGGACGAAGATAATGTTTCCGATGATATTGCTGAGGCGTTGATGAAGAATGTAATACGTAATCTGAGGACGGCAATCGCAGATCCGCAGGACTACATGGCAAGGAGTAATCTGATGTGGGATGCGGTAATGGCGGAGAACAGAATTATTAAACTAGGTAAACAGACAGACTTTGAATGCCATCAGATGGAGCATCAGCTCGGTGCATATACAAATTGTAATCATGGAGCGGGTTTGGCGGTACTTCACCCCGTGTACTATCGCCATATTTACAAAGAGGGATTAAACAAGTTCAAACGATTTGCGGTCAATGTCTGGGGCGTGGATGTAAAGGAAAAGTCAGATGAAGAAATTGCTCTTGCAGGAATAGAAGCCTTGGAAAACTTTATATTGGAGATTGGGCTTCCGGTGACACTCCGGGAGTTAGGGGTGGACGAAAAAACAAATCTGAAGGAGATTGCCGATTCCTGTGCTATTGTCCTGGGCAGTTACAGGAAAATGGGTCATGAGGAGATATTGGAAATATTTAAAGAGTGTCTATAGTGTATTGTGGTGAAGCGGAATGAAAAGATTGGTAGGCGTATTATTGGGTATGTTTATATTTAATTTTGCTGCCTGCGGGCAGATTAATGATAACAAATTATCTGTGTCCGGAAACAGTTCAGACGGTAATGCAGTGACAGTAGCGCATAGTATACCGCCGGATGAACCTGTTTTTGTGGAAATTACTATTACTACTGAGAAGAATACTCTGGAGGGTGTGCTCTTTGATAATGAAACGGCAAGAGCATTTGCGGAAATGTTGCCGATGACTGTTGAACTGTGGAATCCCGCGCCCGGATTTGCTAAAGCATTTGATCTTCCAGAGTGGATTCCGGATGTCGAACAACACACAAGGCAGTATGAAAAAGGCGGGTTGGCATATTGGTATGAGGGACCGTCTATTGCCATATTTCATGGTGACCATCTGGAAGAGACTATTGTTCCGGTAGTGACCATTGGGCGGATTACGTCGGATGTGGACTTTTTGGAAGAATATGAGGGAACAATTACAATTACAAGGTAGAAAGGTTGGTAGATAAGATGAAAAAGAACATTTTGATTGCCGTGTACTTTTGCATGATGATCTGTCTCAACGGTTGTGGCAGCAGAGTGGATTCTGATGTAGAAATCGCGGCAGAGAATGTTGATGGAGGAACAACAGAAGAGCATCCGCAGGAGGAAACGGAGATACCTGTGCAGCAAACAGAAGGGGAGGAGGAAGCAGTGCAGACAAACCAAGCTGTTGGTGAACCTTACACGATCGATACGAGAATAGAAGAGGTTATAAACGATCCGGTTTTCGGGGATTACGGCAGAATGATTTTTCCTGTGGATAGTGGATTCTACAGTGGTGATACGTTGGGTGAACTTGGGCTTACATGGTATAGAAATATAGATCCTCAGGAGACAGTAGAGATCGTAAATTACATGAGAAATCAGGCGGCTGGCGGAAAGACAATTTTTTATGATATCTATACGGATGAAGAAAAGGCGGCTGATCCGGACAAACAGGATACGGGATTGTTCTTCTTTAAAGGAGAACCGGGAGCAAAATTTGCTGTATGTAATGCAGGCGGCGGATTTGCCTATGTCGGTGCGATGCATGACAGTTTTCCTCATGCATTGGAGTTATCAAAAGAGGGATATAACGCATTTGCACTTATTTATCGACCCGGTGCTCAGACAGCATGTGAGGATCTGGCGCGCGCGATCAGCTTTATTTTTGAGCATGCACAGGAGCTTCAAATAGATACAGACTGCTATTCCCTTTGGGGTGGTTCTGCCGGTGCAAGAATGGCGGCGTGGCTGGGATCTTACGGTCCGGGTGCTTTCGGCGGAGATGAATTGCCGCAGGCTGGTGCTGTCATTATGCAGTATACCGGGCACACTGATTATACGGAAAATGATCCGCCGACCTATGTGTGCGTCGGAGAAAGTGACGGAATCGCAAACTGGCGAACCATGCAGAACAGATTAGACAGGCTGAGTGCATTTGGAATTGATACAGAATTCCATAGTTATCTGGGGCTTGGTCATGGCTTCGGACTTGGTACCGGTACTGTAGCAGAAGGATGGTTCGATGATGCTGTGGCTTTTTGGGAAAAGCAGATGGAAAATTCCCGTATTTTAATTGCATACTATTCCCAGCCTACAGATGTGGATACTTCTGATCTGGATGCTGTCTCAAGTGCAAGTGTTGTAGTGCGGGATGGTGAGGTGGCAGGCAGTACGACGGAATATGTTGCAAAGATCATTCAGGAGACCGTAGGTGGAGACTTGTTCCGCATAGAAACGGTAGATGAGTATCCGACCGACTATGACCAATTGGTTGCTCAGGCAAGAGAAGAGAGAGGCAATGATTTTCGACCTGAACTTGCAGAGCATATTGAGAATTTAGAACAGTATGACACCATTATTCTGGGTTATCCGAGCTGGATCACGGATTTGCCTATGCCGGTTTATTCTTTTCTGGAGGAATATGATTTTGGCGCAAAGACTATTATTCCCTTTGTGACTCACGGCGGCAGTGGTTTTGGCAGTACAAGAAATGTTATTTCCGAGTTGCAGCCGGGTGCATTTGTCAGTGATAATGGACTTTCTGTTGCAAGAGACGATTTAGCAGACGGCGGGGACGAAATAAGACAGTGGGCAGAAAGCCTTAATCTCAATAGGAAAGATCTGTCACCGGAAAGCAGTAGTGATACCGTGGCAGGTGCAACTGCCGATCCACATAATCAGCAGATGTTGTATTTGTGGGAGGAAGGCAACATGCCAGCCATAACGGAGTATACAGAAAACAATGGATACTACGCAGATGACCCGGACTTTCGTCCATATATGGTGACATTCCCTGTACCGGAAGGAACAGAAGTAAAGGATGCCGCTTTGATCTGTGCCGGAGGAGCATTTCAGTTTCGCTCAGACCAGAACGAGGGGACTCCGGTAGCACAGGAATTGAGTGAGTTGGGATATCAGAGTTTTGTAGTCAATTATCGACTGCGCCCTTATACGCAGGAAGAGGGGGCATTGGATTTAGCGCGTGCAGTGCGTTTCGTGCGAAAAAACGCGGACGTGTACGGTATTGATGAAAAGGACATTGCCGTGATGGGTTTTTCAGCAGGGGGTATTCTTGTCGGGGAAATGCTGCTTAATTTTGATGGGACAGTCAATGGAACGGCACTCGATGCGGATTATATGCCCGATGCGTTAGATGGAATTTCGGCTGATGCAGCGGCGGATGGGATGATCTATTCATTTTATGGCAGGCTGAGTGTTGCCTCGAAAGATGTGGAGAAGTTTGCGGCTTCTGATCTGCCGCCTACCTACTTCTGCTACGGAACAAGAGACCCGTTTGTGAGAGAGTTTGAGGCTTGCATAGAAGCTTTGCGGGAAGCGGGAGTTTCGGTGGAGGTAGATGTGCTGGAGGGCAGACCTCATGGATATGGATATATGGAAGGGTGGATTCCGGCATATGCACAGTGGCTGGAAAATGTATTCGCAAATAATTAAAAGTATAAATATAAAAAGAATTTTGTAATATATTGTGGCTGAGCGAAGCGAAAGGAATGGATATGGCTATTAAAAAAGTAACCTTATTAATTGTGGTGTCAGCCATGCTGTTTAGTACGGCATGTTCCGAACAGAGCGTGGCGACAGAAGAAATGGAGAGTTCCATTTTAAATGACGAAGATATAAATGAAGAGGCTGCAAATAACGAAGATGTAAATGAAGAAATGGACTTATCACGGCAGGGGGATAGTGTTTCTATGGGGTGGGATATGAATGGGAACAACCGGATTCCGGAGCAACCGGTTCAGATTCCAGATGATTATTATTCTCCGGCATCAGAACCGGGAACGCTGGAGAGGTTCGAGTACACAACATATGAGTCTTTCAGCTATGATGAACAGTCTAAGCAGCTTAATAAGACAGCCTATGTATATCTGCCATACGGTTATTCTGAGGATATACAGTACAATGTGTTTTATTTGATGCACGGCGGATGGGCTAATGAGACGATGTATCTGGGTACGCCGGAGAATCCGAGTGTATTTAAGAATGCCATCGACCATGCCATACAAGATGGTCAAATGGAACCGATGCTGATCGTCTGTCCAACTTATAACAATGAAAATCCTGACGACAGCGATGACTATGGTCTCGCACTCAGATTGACGGATAATTATCACAATGAGTTGATCAATGATCTGATTCCCGCTGTGGAAGGAAAGTACAGTACTTATGCAGAGGGTACTTCCATGCAGGAGTTGGAACGCTCCCGCGATCATCGCGCATTTGCCGGATTTTCTATGGGTTCTGTTACTACATGGCATACGTTTGAGTACTGTCTGGAATATTTTCACTATTTCTTCCCATCCAGCGGGGATTTAACGTCAGATGGGCAGTATATGGAGAGCATCGTGACAAAGTCAGGATATGGACCGAAAGACTTTTTTATCTATGCTATGTCCGGTACAGAGGATTTCGACTATTCTGCATTTTCGCGTCAGATTCAGGCAATGTTGGAGGCACCGGAAGGTATCTTTATTGCTGCCGACAATGAAGAAGAGGGCAATCTGGCATACCGTGTGCAGGAAGGGAATGCACACAATGCTGAGGCGGCTATGCAGTATATTTATAATGGGCTGATCTGGTTGTGGAAAGGCGATAGGTAGGGGTGGAATTATCTTAGGTATTTTTTGGAATTTATTTGTAGATAGATAAGTTTTGGATGGTATGTTACAATATATGTATCAGACATAGTAAAAATCCACGGAAGGATAGGGCGGAGGAAGACTTGAAATTTGAATGGGATGAAGAAAAAAACCAGATAAATCAAAGAAAACATGGCATTTCATTTGAAACAGCAGCCTATGTATTTGAAGATGAAAATTATATAGAAATGTATGATTTTGAGCATAGTATAGATGAAGACAGATATATTGCAATAGGTTGTGTTGGCGAGGTGCTGTTTGTTGTATTTACAGAGAGAAAAGAAAACATTAGATTGATTTCCGCCAGATTAGCGAATGAGATAGAAAGGAGCCTTTATTATGACCAAAACATTCATTATTGATAAAGGACAGAAACCGACAGATGAGCAATTACAGGAAGTAATGGAAGCGAAAAAACGTCCTATCGTATTTGATGAGGATTCACCGGAGTTATCGCCTGCAATGTATAAAGCATTTAAGAGTTCGGTAATACAGAGAAATCGAAAGAAAAATGCATAGGTTATCAACTTCAGCACTATTCTTCCGGTGTTTCCGGTCGGATTAAATTGCTGATATAAGGACGTTTGCCGGAAAGTACGTCGTCATAAAATTCTTGTTTCCAGTCTATATATGCAATGCTTTCCTCCAATTCTTTGACAGAAGAGCGCAAAGACTCCTGCTTTATGGCGAGGAGTTCTTTGCGCTTGGGGATAGTAGATTCCCCTTGCAGACACAAATCAAGATATTCTTTCATTTCCTGAATGCTCATACCACATTTTTTCAGGCAGACAAGGTCTTTGATCCATTTTACATTTCGTTCATCAAAAACGCGGCGGTTGTTACTGTCGCGTTTGACATTGGGAATCAATCCCTCATTACAATAGTATTTCAAAGCCTGATAAGTCATATTCGTTTCTTTGCAGACTTGCATCATCGTGTACATCTGAAAATTCCCCCTGTTGTTCACACAATCTACAAACTTTTTTGCAAAAAATCTCTTGACCGGTTGTTACTATCGGTTTGTATAATCGGTTGTATCAACCGGTTGATTCAATCGGATTATAACACAGACAAAATGAGAATACAAGGAAAGGAGATGGAGTCAGAAAAAATCTGTATATACCTTTAAGTTGAAACCCGTGAACGAAACGAGACTTCTGAATGAAAAGAGGTCTTGTTACAATAACATCATCAAAACAAAGTTTACAAAAATGGAGATGGAGGTAACCATTATGAAAAGAAAAATGATAGCGACACTTATGACATGTGCATTATTGACAAACGGTTTATTAGTAGGATGCGGGCAGCAGGCACAGGCTCCGGCAGAGCCGCCCAGAGAAGTGATTGAAGGAGATAACGCTTCGGAAACTTCTGAGCAGACACAAGACAGCAGCGACGCGACAGACATGGCAGCAGACTCAGCAGAAACAGAGAGCAGCTTTCAAGGTGATTTGCCGGGAATGACAATGCAGTTTGGCTATGACGGACCTACCTATACGGTAGTGTTGGAGAATAACGATACAGCGGCGACACTCGCAGATTATGCGGCACGCGGAGAGTATAACCTGCCAATCTACACCTATGAAAATTATGAGAATGAAGACATTCTGCAGTTCTATGATATTCCCAGCAGATATGAGATTCCGGATGAACCGCAGCACTACACGGAAGAAAAGGCAGGAGAACTTTATTACTCCTATCCGAACAGGGTAATCTTGTTCTATCAGGATGCACAGGTAGAGGCGGACTATACCAAGATCGGTACGCTCACTACGACAGAGGGGCTTGTGGATGCAGTGAGAGATAATGAGCCTTTGAGAGATTGGAATTGTCTTGTAATACCGGTCCGGGTAACTCCTTGAAGGGAAGCGCCAGCATATATCGAGACGAACAGTACCATCACAGAATTAGATTCCGGTTTTTCCGTAGTACGCTTTGAGGGTAACGATGGATTTGAGGCGTTCTTAAATCAAGGCGGCGCGGAGTCAGACCGGGAAGTGCTTCAATTTCTGACAGGCACAATGCTTGGCAGCGCGGACGGTCTTTCCTTCGAAGGTGATGCATTTGGATGCAGTACGATTTCGGTGGAAAATACAGACGGCGGTTATTATTTCGGGAGAAACTTTGACTGGAACAAGTGCGATGCGATGATCGTGATTTCCCATCCCGAAAGCGGATATGCTTCTTTTTCAACGGTGAACGTGGATTTTATCCGTCAGGGAGCCGGTTTTGCTTCTCACTTTTTAAGCGATGAAATGCTGACTGTCGCCGCGCTGTATGCACCTTTAGACGGCATGAATGAAAAGGGCTTGTGTGTATCTGTCAATATGATTCAGGATACGGATACCATTTCCCAGGATACAGAAAAGCCGGATATTACGACGACAACGGCAATCAGGATGCTGCTCAACCAGGCGGCTGATGTGGATGAGGCGTTAGCATTTTAAGTCAATATGATCTTCATGCGTCCATGGATTATATGATACATCTTGCCATTGCGGACAGCACGGGTAAAAGGGTAGCCATTGAATATATAGATAACGAGATGAATGTTATTGATACACCGATCCTCACGAATTTTTATCTTTCTGAGGGAGAAAAGAATGGCATCGGGACTGGACAGTCCCATACAAGATTTGAAATATTAGAAGAAACGCTTGAAGCGACATCGGTTATGGACAGCGGACAGGTAAGAGATGCTTTAAGCAGTGTCAGCAAGGGAAACTTCGGGGAATTTGAATCAACAGAGTGGAGTGTGGTATTTGACCAGTCCGCGCTTACCGCAGAGTATTACCACAGAGAAGACTACAATAAAAGTTATGCTTTCAAACTCTTTGACGATTAAGAGGTGACAAACTATGGGATATATACGCTTGTTATGGGATTTATACCAGCTTAAGAGAAATACTGCCAAGAATGAGGAGCAGATCAAAATGCTCCAAGATAAAAAACTGAGGAAACTGTTACGCTATGCATATCAGCATTCCGCATATTATCATAAGACATTTACGCAGGCGGGTATTTCGGAAAAAAATATAGATTGGATAGCATTAAATGAATTTCCAGTCATAGATAAAGACTTGCTTATGCAGAATTATGATGATGTGGTGACGGATTCTAAAGTGAAGCAGGAAGAACTTCGGAAATTCGATGAAAGTCCTGCATCGAAGACAGAAAACTATCTTGACAGTTATCACGTGATCCATTCGTCAGGGAGCACGGGCATCCCCAGATATTTCGTTTATGATGACAAGGCATGGGAACAGATGCTTCTGGGTATTATCAGAGGGGCGCTGTGGGGAATGAGCATGGCGGAGATTCTGAAACTTCTTGCCGGGAAGCCGAGAATTTTATATATTGAAGCCACGGATGGGCGCTATGCAGGAGCTATGGCGGTAGGAGACGGAATTACCGGACTGCATGCCGAACAGGAATATCTGGATATCAATGAGCCGATCGAGAAAGGAAATCAAAAAGTCACAAAGTTTGATCCCAATATCGTGATCGGATATCCTTCCGCAATCAAGCTGATGGCGGAGCAGGTAAGGCTGGGACGCGTTCCGAATCATGTCAAGAGGGTTATTTCCTGCGGGGAACCGCTTTCGCCGGGGCTCAGGATTTTTTTGGAAGAGACATTCAATTGTCCGGTGATCAATTTCTACGGTTCCAGTGAGTCGCTGGCGCTCGGGCTTGAAGAGAATGCTGGGGACGGTATGGTATTATTCGATGATTTGAATGTAATAGAGGTTATAGATGGTGAAATGTATCTTACATGCCTTTACAATTTTGCACAACCGCTGATTCGGTATCATCTGACAGATACTCTCAAGCCAAAGAAAAGACTTGCGAATGATCCTTATGGGTTTTCAAGGGCGGAGGTTCTTCTGTGCAGAAATGAAGACGAAATGTGGTTTAGGAAAGCGAACGGGACGGAGGAGTTTATTCATCCGTTGTCTGTAGAGGGGATCTGTGTGGATGGTCTGAAAGATTATCAGTTTGTGCAGACCTCGGACAAATCTTTTCAGATTAGAGTGGAGATTTCCAAAGACGCCTCAAAAGAAAAGGTCATACAGGGAATAGAAAGTATTATAGAACCTTTATTATCAGAAAAAGAGTTGGGAAACATCTATTATGAAATCTGTTTTGTAGAATCGATAGCGGTAAATGCTGATACCGGTAAAAAGACGCTGATTGTAAGGCGAAAAAATGCTGTATAAGCGAGAAGACTAATAATTGTTTGGTACATGAAATGTCTAAGAACTGACAGTTTAGACTGTAAGAATATGATTCGGGAATTATATTATCGTTTGACAGAAAGGCGGTTTAATTATGAGAGAGACAATTAAAGAAAAACAGTTTGATGAGGAGCGGGCATTATATAACCTTACAGGTGCAGATGTGACGGACTGTGTTTTTGCAGGACCGGCGGACGGGGAGTCTGTATTGAAAGAAGCCAGAGACATAAATGTATGTAACTGTAGTTTTTCACTTCGTTATCCTCTGTGGCATGTTAAGAAATTTGTTTTGCAGGAATCGTCCATGGATGAGCTTACCCGTGCCGCCATATGGTATGCGGAGGACGGTGTAATTGCTGACAGCACTTTGGGCGGAATCAAAGCTGTGAGGGAATGTAAGAACATTCTCTTGAAGGGGTGTAAGATCAATTCGCTTGAATTTGGCTGGAAATCGCAGGATATCCGGTTGGAAGACACGGAAATCACCTCAGAGTATCTTTTCTTTGACAGCAGAAATGTGAGTCTGAAGAATGTGAAGATGAAGGGAAAATATTCTTTTCAGTATATGGAAAACCTTGAGATCACAGACTGCGAATTTGATACGAAAGACGCTTTCTGGCACAGCAAAAATGTAACCGTGAAAAACTCTACGATAAAAGGTGAATATCTTGGATGGTTTTCGGAAGGATTGACTTTGATCAACTGTAAGATAATCGGTACGCAGCCTTTATGTTACTGCAAAGATTTGAAACTGGTAGACTGCATCATGGAAGAGGCGGATTTGTCATTTGAATATTCTGATGTGGAAGCTGATATTCGCGGTGACGTGATCTCCATCAAAAATCCGAAATCCGGCGTGATCGTCGTGGACAGCGTCGGCGAAGTGATCTGTGATGATCCGGTTATGGAATGTACCGGGAAGGTAGTACTGCGTAATGAATCCAAGGTGATGGCAGATGATATGGGATTATGTTGTTAGAGGAGTCCTGATTGGACTGATATTCGGTGTTCCTGCGGGAGCGATCGGTGCGCTGACGATTCAGCGGACGTTGGAAAAGGGTTTTCTGGCAGGGTTTCTGACAGGGGTAGGTTCTTCCGCGGCAGATCTGTTGTACTCCGCAGTGGGTATATTTGGGATTGCCATTATCTCTGATTTCCTGACGGCATATCAAAATGCGTTTCAGGTTGTGGGTGGAGTGTTCATTGTCATACTGGGTATTTTGATTTTGCGTAAAAAAGAAAGAGTGGCAGCGGTGCAGGAGACGAAAGGAAATCTGGTCTTTTGCTTCTTAAGCTCTTTTGGGACGGCGATTATGAACCCGGCGACGATTCTGTCATTTATGGTTGCTTTTGCGGCATTTGAGATTCGCGGTGATTTGGGCGTCCCGGAAGGTACGGGATTGGCATTGGGAATCCTAGTGGGAACGCTTGGCTGGTGGCTTGTGTTGAGTGGCGGTGTATCGCTTTTTAGAGAGCGCATCACGGATCGGATTTATAAGTGGCTGAATAGGATTTTGGGAAGTTTTATGGCGGCGTTCGGAGTGATTATGATTTTAAGGGCGATGCTGAGACATTAAAATATACAAAACATAGGAGTGCATAACCATGAATGATAAAAAAGTGAAAACCCCTGTAATTTCCGGGAAGAACATCGTTAAGACTTTTGGAGATAACAAGGTCATAAATGAAATCAATATCGATATTTACGACGGGGATTTTACCGTGATCATGGGAACTTCCGGCTCCGGTAAATCCACCTTATTATACTGTCTCAGTGGGATGGAGCAGGCTACGGACGGAACTATTCTATGTGGCGACCGGAATATTACAGGAGCATCAGAAAAGGAACTGACAAAACTTCGAGCTGACGAGTTTGGTTTTGTATTCCAGAAGACACATCTGGTCAGCAACTTAACGCTTTACGAGAATATTGTGATGGCAGGTCTGATCGGCAGCAGGCTTGGTGAAAAGGACGTAAGAGAACGGGCAAGACAACTGGTGGTGCAGATGAATCTTCAGGACGCAGTGGACAGATTACCTTCACAGGTTTCCGGCGGGGAGGCACAGAGGGCGGCGGTGGCAAGAGCCGTTATGGGAAGCCCTGCAATTCTGTTTGCAGATGAGCCGACAGGGGCGCTGAACAAAGCCAACACAAAAGAGGTGCTAAATCTGTTTACTGATCTTCATGAAAAAGGTCAGACGATTCTCCTTGTGACACATGACAAGGAAGCCGCGCTTAGGGGAAACCGTATTCTCTATATAGAGGATGGTAGGGTGATCTCGGAACTTGCACTGACAGAATATAGCAAACGTCCGTCTGACGTTGTTGCTCATAGGAGCAGCACGCAGGAGCGCTTGGATGAAAGAAAGAACTTATCTGTGAATGGAGATCGAGAGAAAAAATTGTCTGCATGGCTGGAAGGGTTGGGTTGGTAATATGAGCAAATATAAAATGCTGCTGCGGGCGGCATGGAAACGACAAAAATTATCTGTTCTAGCACTATTTGTTATGATCGTCACCTCATCCCTGTGCCTTTTTTCTGCGATTACGCTGTATAAAAGCGGAACGGCAGCGGTGGAGGATAAGATGGACCGGCTTGGATTTGGTGACTTCACGGTATGGGTGAGCGGACAGCCGGAAAGACTGCTTGCAGAGTTAGAACAGATGGCGGATGTAGAAAATGTTGTCTTGCAGGAAATTATTTACGCTGGATATGAAGTAAACGGAAATTATTCTGATAACGAGGGTCAGTTGATTTCATATGACGGTACGATTCCCTATCGCTTTATAGATCGAAACGGAGAGAATGTGGATCTGTCTGAAATAAACGATGGCGATATTTATATATCTCCAGCGATGGAAGCCATGTTTGATGTGCAGGTTGGTGACACGATACAGTTTAATCTGTCCCGCTCAAACGGAAGAAAGCCGTTTACAGTGGCAGGATATTTTGAAGATGCATTTATGGGAAGTTCCATGATCGATATGAAGAGTTTTCTGATAAGCAGCAGCGATTATGAGAAAGTGCTTCAGATCATGGCGGATTCGGCGGCGATAGACGTGCTGGGACGAAGCGGCGCAATGATTCATATTTCCAAAGACGGCTCAAGCAGCCTGTCTGATGCACAGTTTTATGAGGAACTTCAGGAACATACGGAAATTGCAAGATATATGGAGTTTACTTATAGAAAAGATTCTATTTTAAACTATATGCTTTTACTGCAAAATGTTGTATCAGGTTTTATGATGATATTCTCTGTCGTGCTTTTCATCATTTGCCTGATTATGATAAAACACAGTCTGACTCTTGTCATCGAGCAGGAAAAGGGCGATATGGCGATCCTGCGGACGATAGGATTATCGGGGAGCATTCTGCGCAGCGTATATGTAACGCTGTACGGGGGAAGCGGTTTCCTCGGAGTGCTTTTGGGCGCTGTTTTTAGCGGGACAGTGGCGGGGAATATTGCACGGGGAATGGTGACTTCCACCGGAATGCTTGTGGACATACGGGTACCGGTAGCGCTTTTACTTGTTGTGTTTGTAATCTGCATGTTAGTCTTAGCGGCGGCTGTTTTTGCACAGACCGGCAAAATCTTGCGTATTGCGCCGATGCAGACATTGCGGGAAACAAAAAGCGCCACAAAAGTGCATTCCCGTTTTGCAAGGAAGGGACTTCTTGTTCATATTGCCGTCAGAGAGGTTCTTGCAGATCAGAAAAAATACATTTCGTTGTGCCTGATCGCGATGATTCTTACAGTCTTCCTTTCCGTGATCGGACATATGGGTGCGTGGCTTGGACCAAACGGAGAGGGACTCATGAATTCTTTCAGCGTGGCGGAACATGATCTGGGCGTGCAGCCGCTCAACCAGACAGTGCCTATGGACGAGATCGAGCGGATCATAAACTGGTATTCTCCGGTTGTAGCGCAATATGAACTTGCCATGCAGAGTGTGACAGTAAACGGGCAGGAATACACTGCGAATGTGCTGGATGATACGAAATGGTTCCATATGTTAAGCGGAGAGGTATGTGATGATGACAGCATTCTCATAACGGATACGGTTGCTGCAGAGCTTGATCTGCAGATTGGAGATATGGTCAGAGTGTCGGCAAATGGCAGAATGCAGGAATATGAGGTGTCCGGTATTTATCAGTGCGCCAACGGCATGGGCACCAACATCGGAATGAGCATGGGCGGATATGCAAAAATCGGTGATATTACAGGATATATCTGGTGCAGGCATTATATTTTGGAGGACGGCAGTGTGCGCGATTATGTGTACGACTATCTGGAAGCGCATTACAGAGGAATTGACGTCCATACGAACAGCTGGTCGGGACTTGAGTGGAATCGTATTTGTCATGCATATGCTGATTGTTTTGCTGTATGTTGTGACGGCGGTTATTATTTTGATTACGGTAATTCTCGTTGCAGGAAAACTGCTTCAATCTGAAAAGAGTAACATGGCAATTTACAAGAGTATGGGACTGCATACGGGAAAACTTCGGATTTCTTTCGCACTGCGTTTTCTTATCGTGGTACTTGGCGGCGCAGTCTTAGGATTTGTCGTGGCAGGAGTACTGGCTGATCTGTTGATAGAAGCCGTGTTCAAGACTTTTGGCATCGGAGAGTTTGCGTCAGGCTTTAGTATACTGGGAAATATTATGCCGCTTGTTGTAATACCAGTTTTGTTTGCCCTGTCTGCATGGATCTATTCCGCGAAGCTGTTACGGGTAAGCATTGTGGAATTGATATCGGAAGATGGAGATTGATGAAAATATTCAGTTACAACGCAAAGGTATATACTGATAAACTAATCGAGACTTCTGAACAGAACAGAAAATATCTATAATACATGGTAAAGAAGCAAAGAAAAAGTTATCTCAATATAAGACGACATAAAGCGTAAAAAAGTTTTAGAGGGGGCAATATGAAGTACAGAAAATTGGGAAGAGATTTGAGAGTGTCTGCGGTAGGTCTGGGGTGTATGGGGTTTTCCCATGCCTATGGAGCACCGACAGAGAAGGAAGAGGCAATTTGGACAATTAAACAGGCAGTGGAATTAGGTTACAATTTCTTTGATACCGCGGAGGTATATGGCACGCCAGAGGACCCGCATCAGAACGAGGTGCTGGTGGGAGAGGCTCTGAAAGAGTGTCGGAACAGTATGGTGATCGCAACCAAGTTCGGCATTCATTTTGACATGGAGAGCACCGCAGTCAATAAGCCGCTCGTGCCCGATTCCCAACCGGAGGTTATCCGCGCTTCAGCGGAGGCATCCTTGAAGAGATTGGGAGCCGATCATATCGATTTATATTATCAGCACCGGGCTGATCCGAACGTTCCCATCGAGGAAGTGGCGGGTACAATGTCAGAGCTGATCAAAGAAGGTAAAATTACACATTGGGGACTTTCGGAGGCGACAGAAGATACGATTCGCCGTGCGCATGCAGTATGTCCGGTCACTGCCATTCAGAACCGCTATTCGATGATGGCACGCTGGTATGAAGAACTATTCCCGGTTTTGGAAGAGTTAGATATCGGTTATGTGGCTTTTTCTCCTTTGGCAAACGGTTTTTTGTCTGCCAAATACGGCAAGGATGCAGTGTTTGACGGCAGCTTGGATTATCGGAGCATGATGCCTCAGTTTAGCGGACAGGGAATGGAACAAAATCAGGAATTGCTGGGTCTGCTTCATCAGACTGCGCAGGATAAAAACGCAACTCCCGCACAGATCTCACTGGCTTGGATGATGTGTAAGAAGCCCTATCTGGTGCCGATTCCGGGTACGAGAAAGAGTGAGCGATTGAAAGAAAATGCGGATGCTGTAGATATTGAATTGGCAGCTTCTGAGGTGAAAGCAATTGACGAGGCGTTAGATGCAATGGAAATGTCCGCTGTGTTTGGCGGTTCAAAAGTAGTAGAGAAATAATATGCAAAGAAAAAGTAAAAGAAAATGGAGGAACGAATCATGGATTACATTACTTTAAATAATGGAGTTAAAATGCCTATGGCGGGAATCGGCACTTTCCTGCTATCCCCAGATGAGGCGGAAGCATCTTGTGTCAGTGCTTTAGAATGTGGCTATCGTCTGATCGATACGGCAAATGCATATGTGAATGAGAAGGCGGTTGGTCGCGCCATGAAAAAATCCGGTTTGCCGAGAGAAGAGATTTTCCTTGAAACGAAGTTGTGGCCATCCTTCTATGAGCGGGACGATGCAGTGGAGAAAACATTAGAAAGACTGGGCACCGATTATATCGACTTGCTTTTGATTCATCAGCCAGCAGGAAATTATGTTGCAGGTTACAAACAGATGGAGAAGGCATACAAAGAAGGTAAAGTAAAAGCCATCGGTTTATCTAATTTTAATGTAGAAAGAATACAGGAAATTTTGGATATATGTGAAGTGAAGCCTGCAATTTTGCAGACGGAGGTTCATCCTTATGCACAGGAAAAAGAACTGAAAGAATTTCTTGCAAAAGAAAATATCGTGATTCAGGCATGGTATCCGCTGGGACATGGTGATGCGGCACTGATCGAAGAACCTGTCTTTACGAAACTTGCTAAGAAATATGGCAAGACCAATGCACAAATCATTCTGCGCTGGCATGTGCAGGCAGGGAATGTGGTGATTCCCGGCTCTAAGAATCCTGAGCATATCAAGGCGAATCTGGATCTGTTTGATTTTGCTCTGACAGAAGACGAAATGGCTGAAATCACGGCTCTGAATCAAGAAAAACATTACTATACCAGCACACCGGAGATGCTGCAGAAATATGTGGAGATGGTTCCGCCTGTAGACACACAGAAATAAGAAGGGGAGATGTACAATGAAAGATTTTATTTATTCCTATCCTACCAAAGTCTATTTTGGAGAAAAGGCAGCGGCAAAGGCACTGCCGGGAGAACTGCAGAAAGTTGGAAAAACAGTTATGCTCGCCTATGGCGGCGGCTCCGCTAAAAAGAGCGGCGTCTATGATGAGATTTGTGGATATCTGAAAGAAGCAGGCAAAGAAATTGTGGATTTTGCAGGGATTATGCCTAATCCTACTTACAAGAAAGTTAAAGAAGGTGCGGCACTTGCGCGAGAGAAAAAAGTTGATTTTATTCTGGCAGTAGGCGGCGGTTCCGTAATTGACTGCTGTAAGATCGTGTCAGCTCAAGCCGTGACAGACAAGGATATTTGGGAGATGGAGTTTAAAGATCATGTATTTCCTTCTGAGTTTCTCCCGATGGGAGCAATCGTTACTGCGTCAGGAACAGGCGCGGAAATGAATAACGGTGCAGTTATCACCAATGAGGATACCGATCAGAAGGCAGGTGTTTTGGGAGCATACGCAAGCTTTGCGGTGCTTGATCCTGCGTACACAATGTCGCTTCCGGCAAGACAGGTCATTTCGGGTGCTTTTGATACGTTAAGTCACAGCATGGAGACTTATCTGGGTTCACCTCGTGAGATTACACTGTCTGATGAGATCGCAGAGGCGGTTATGCGCAATGTGATCCGCAATATCCGTGTGCTTCTTCTGGATATGAATGACTGGGAGGCGAGAAGCGAGTTGATGTGGGCGTCAGCCATGGCGGAGAATGGCATTTTAAAGATTGGAAAAGTGACGGATTTCCAGGCTCATCAGATCGAGCATCAGCTCGGCGCTTATACGGACTGCAACCATGGACAGGGATTGGCGGTCATTCATCCGGTTCTTTACCGTCATATGTACAAAGACGGCGTAAAACAGTTTGCCCGTATGGCGGAGAAGGTATGGGAGATTCCGGCTGAGGGTAAGACGCAGGAAGAACTTGCTGAGGCGGGAATAGACGCACTGGCAGATTTCATCCGGGAGATCGGGCTGCCCGCCACCTTTACCGAAATGGGAATTACAGATAAGAGCGTACTTAAGAAAGTTGCTGATGCCTGCAATCTTACAGCCGGATGCTGTAAGAAACTTTCCAGAGAGGAAGTCCTTGAGATTCTGGGGGAGTGCTGGTAATTAAATATAGCCCCTTTTTCATCAGCCGGATTGCCTATGTATTTTGGTGGTTCGGCTGATGTTTTTTTTGATAGAGAATATTGAAGTGTTGCAAAAACGGCTATTTTTATATGGAAAAAATATGTATTAATGATAAAATATTCATTATAGAGAGAATGATGTTTATCAGAGTGGAAATACTAACAGGAGGAATGAAAGTGGCAAAAAGTGAGGTAGATTTTTCATTGACGAATGAATATAAAACTTGGATAAGTGACATTAAAAAGAAGATAAAGCAGAGCCAGATAAAAGCTTCTGTTAAGGTGAATTATGAATTGTTAAGTTTATATTGGGATTTAGGAAAAGATATTGTTGAAAAGCAGGAAAAAGCAAGATGGGGAGATTCTTTTCTTAATACTATGAGTAAGGATTTAAAAAGAGAATTTCCAGATATGGCAGGCTTTTCAACACAGAATTTAAAGCATATAAGGTATTGGTATAGATTTTACAGTCAGAGTGAAAAAAGGTTACAACTTGTAACCCAATTTGAGATTGTTGAAAAAATGATAAAAAGTATACCGTGGGGACACAATCAAAGAATTGCATATAAGTGTAAAGATATTAATGAAGCATTATTTTATGTACAAAAAACATTAGATAATAATTGGAGTAGAAATGTTTTAGAACATCAGATTGATAGCAACCTGTATGAACGTCAGGGAAAGGCAATTACTAATTTTCAAGTGAAACTTCCAGAACCTCAATCAGATTTAGCAGCACAGACATTGAAAGACCCATATAATTTTGACTTTTTGACAATGCGTGAGGAATATGATGAAAAAGAATTAGAAGATGCTCTTGTTAATCAGATTACGCAATTTTTATTGGAATTAGGAACAGGTTTTTCTTATTTAGGCAGACAAGTACATATAAAAGTCGGTGAAAGTGATTTTTATATGGATTTGCTTTTTTACCAAGTCAGATTGCACTGCTATGTGGTTGTGGAACTAAAGACAGAAAAGTTTAAGCCGGAGTTTGCAGGAAAGTTAAATTTTTATGTTACTGCGGTAAACAAAAATATGAAGACAGAGCAGGATAATCAGACAATAGGAATTTTAATTTGTAAAGATAAAGATGATGTTGTCGCGGAATATGCGTTGGATGATGTATCGCAGCCAATCGGAATTGCACGGTATGAACTTACCAAAGTACTGAGAGATGAATTTAAGAGCAGTTTGCCGACAATTGAGGAGATTGAAAATGAGTTGTCAGAGTGAATAAACTTTATCATTCAAACATTCTGACCTCTGTATTCACTCGGACTCATCCCCATCTTTTCATGAAAAATTCTAGAAAAGTATAGCGGATCTGCATAACTTACAGCGTGCGCAATAGAGCGTACAGATAATGTTGTGCTCTGTAAAAGAGTACACGCCTGACGAATTCTATAATCTACCAGATAACTTTGAATAGATACGCCGGTGAATGATTTGAACAGCCGGTGAAGATAGGAACGGTTGATATTTAGGTGATCTGCGATTTCTTGAATGGTGATCGGGTCACAATATCGTCCTTCTATATACTTTAGCGCTTCCTCCACATAGTCTGATTTTTTCACATCATGAGAAATGTGGGAACTGGGAAATTTACGCGCCAGAAGAAACAGGTATTCATACATAATACTGTTCATGATCAGATCACGGTTTTGTGGTAATTTGTCCGCCTCAAACATTTTTTCATGGCAGAGCCGCATCTGATCATCCTGTCCGTAATGAACGACCAGATTGTCCCAGAGAGTTGTCCGTTCCAGATAACTTTTTACTTTAATACCCTGCATTCCGATCCATGTATAGCTCCACGGAGTATGTCTGTCTGCTTCATAGTAAATGAGCTCGCCGGGGCAGATCAGAAAGGCGTCGCCTTCTCTGAGGCGGAATAATTTGCCCCTTGCCTTGTATATACCATTGCCACTCAGTACATAATGGATCAGGTATCCGTTGCGGAGGATGGGACCGTAACTGTGACCGGGAGCACAGTTTTCATATCCGCAAGTGTAGATCATCGCGTCAATATTCTTGTAGAAATCATTTGAAAAATTAAAATCCTGCATCAGATCGTCTCCTTATGTACCAGTAACCAGTCATAATGTTCAATATCTAAGTCACATATCTCCATATAAATTTGATTATACCCAGCTATAATATAGATTACAAGAATAAAACAGGAAACAAAGGAATGTTTCTATTACTGTGGCCACAGACGAATGGGAAACAAAATTCTTTTGCAAAAAAGCAATAAGGAGGAGCATGAAATGGATGCAAATAAGCGGCAGAGATATGAAAAAATCTCCATAGAGCTTACGAAGCTGGTTGGCGGCAGAGAAAATATTCAGGGAGTGGCCCATTGTGCAACACGTCTTAGAATTGTTTTAAATGATAATGATCTGGCAGATTTAAAAGCAATTGAAGATGTTGATCTTGCAAAGGGAGTGTTTGTGGCTGGTGATCAGGTACAGATCATATTTGGCGCCGGTCTGGTAAATGATGTATATGAAGTGTTTGCAGAACACAATAATATGAAAAATATGAGTCTTAGCGACTTAAAAACAGTGGCAAATAAGAAGATGAATCCGTTACAGAGAATCATCAAGGCATTGTCAGATGTGTTTGTGGACATTATGCCGGGAATCCTTGCGGCGGCACTTTTGACAGGACTTTCAGGAGTGCTTGGAAATATGGAGTTTGTGCAGGCGAATGATACCTTGTACGGAATCAACAGATTGATCAATATATCTTCCGGAGCAATTTTTGGCTTCCTTCCGCTGGCTGTTGCTTATAGTGCGTGCAAAAGATTTGGCGGAAGACCGATTCTGGGAATTGTGATAGGATGTATTATGCTCAGTGACAGTCTGGCAAATGCATACTCGGCGGCACAGGGAACAGTGGAAGTCACAACGTTACATATTTTCGGACTGGGAGTGGATTTGGTAGGTTTTCAGGGCGGTATCATTGTGGCGTTGCTGATGGGATTTGTAACGGCGAAATTGGATATTTTCTTTGAAAAGAAAGTGCCGGAAGTCATTCGATTGCTGTTATCTCCGTTGCTCACGACATTGGTAGGCGCATTGCTTCTGTTTACCATCATCGGTCCGTTGGGAAGAGGTCTTTCATCGGGAATCACGAACGCACTGGTATGGATGACTCAGAATCTGGGCGTGTTCGGATATGCGGTATTCTCTGGATTACAGCAGTTGGTGGTAATCACCGGTCTGCATCATATTTTCGGGGCGATCGAAGCACAGCTTCTGGCGGATACAGGAAGAAACTTCTTAAATCCGTTGATGTCCGTGGCAATTATCGCACAGGGCGGCGCAGTGCTCGGATATCTTGTCAGACATAGGAAAAACGTAAAGACAAGAGAATTGTGTATTCCAAGTTTTGTTTCTGTATTATTTGGAATTACGGAGCCGGCATTGTTCGGTATTAACTTAAGATACCGTTTCCCGATCATCGGTGGTTGTATCGGCGGTGCGATGGGAGGAATCGTGGTTTATTTGACCAATCTTGCGGCAGTCGGATTTGGAACGACAGTGCTTCCGGGTATTGCACTTGCTGATCCGGCAGGGAATGGATATGTCAATTATGTGATTGCTCATGCGGTTGCTATTGCAGGCGGATTTTTTATGACATTAGTTTTAGGAAAGTTTATGGATAAAGTGCAGGACGAAGCGCCGGATTCAGTGGCAGTTCAGGAGACGAGAGAAGAAGAGATACAGGAAGCACAGGCGGAAGAGGAAGAAGTACCGGTAGCGCCTGCAAAGGAAATGTTTTTCGGATATGCTGACGGAGAACTGATCGCAATGGAAGATGTGAAAGATGAAACCTTTGCGAATAAAATATTGGGAGACGGTGTTGCAGTAATACCGTCAGCGGGAAAAGTTTATGCACCTGCGGACGGCACGATTAGCAGCGTATTTGAAACGAAACACGCACTCTGTTTTGCCAGCAGATATGGTACAGAGATTCTGATTCATATAGGAGTAGATACCGTGAAACTGCAAGGGAAATATTTTACGGCGCATGTAAAAGACGGCGATCATGTCAAGAAAGGACAACTGTTAGTTGAATTTGATAAAGAGCAGATTGAAAAGGCGGGATATGATACAGTAATTCCGATGATATTCACGGATCTTCCGGATGAAAAACGGCTTGAGATTGCGGCTCCTTGCCGGATGACGACAGAAACAAAGGTGGCAGTTGTTTGTAAAAACTGAGGACGGAATATGGATAAGAAATTAATTTTTTTGGATATTGACGGCACATTAGTTTCTGATATGAAGGCGCCGTCCGCGCCGGTGGCAGAGGCAGTGCGGAGTGCAAGAAAAAACGGGCATAGAGTGTTTTTGTGTACCGGAAGGAATATGGCGATCATAGGAGAAGATATTCTAAATGTAGGGTTTGACGGAATAATAGCCAGTGCCGGCGCTCATGTGGAAGCAGATGGGGAAGTGCTTTTTGACAGTCTGCTTTCGGAGGAAACCGTACAGGAGTGCCTTGCTGTATTCCACGCGCAGGGAATCTATTGCAGAATAGAAAGCCCAGAAGGGATTTATACAGATCCGCAGATGGAAACACTTCTGCGGACTGCAAAACCCGATAAAACAAATTCCGAGCTGATCCGTATGCAGAAAGAGATCGAAGCCGGAATTTGCATACAGCCTTATGAAAAGTACCCCGGAAAGGGGGCATACAAAATATGTTTTACTGCTACGAGGCTAGAAATGATTGAGAATACAAAGAAGTATCTCGGAGACCGGTTTCATTATGCGGTGCATGCATATGCAAACAGCAGTTCCTGCTTTAACGGGGAGATCATCCCGAAAGGAATCGACAAAGGAAAAGGTATGGAACTGATCTGTCAGCACTATGGCGCCGATATGAAAGACACTGTTGCATTCGGAGACAGCATGAATGATTGCGAGATGATGCAGGCGGCGGGCTTTAGTATTGCGATGGGGAATGCCTGCGGGGAATTAAAAGACATGGCAGATCATGTGTGCGGCAATGTCTGGGATGATGGTATTTATTATGAGTTCAAGAGAATGGGATTTATAATGTGATAAATAACTAATTTTACAGATAAAAACCATATTTCTAAAATACACACAAGTGATGTATAATAGAATCGAAGGCTTTGAAAGCGTAAGTGAAGCAGGAGAAGAGATCATATGGATTCTATTGTCAAGATATGTATATTTGTTCTTGTTGGATTGATTTTAAATTATGTCGTGGATTTCATTTTCAGACTTCTTTCTAAGAAAACTAAGGACGTTCATCTGCGTTTCTCGAAACGGGTAGTGAAAGTAGTCATCTACGTCATCATAATCTACAGTCTTGCGCAGCAGTTCGAAATTACGAAGGACATCAGTAAGGTTCTGCTGCAGAGCGGTTCTCTGATTATCGCGATCGCTACCTTCGCGGCACAACAGGCGCTTGGAAATGTCATAAGCGGACTTTCCATTTCCGCATCGAAGCCTTATAATGTAGATGAGAAAATCAGGGTCATTCAAGGCGGAACAGTCATTGCGGAAGGAATCGTCAAAGATGTTATGATACGCCACACGGTGATTGATCAGTTCAACGGGGAGAGCTGCATTGTCCCGAACTCTGTCATGGACTCCGCTGTTATTATTAATACAAATTATACTGCAAACGTAGGGAATTTTGTTGAGATAGAGATTGCATATGGTGCGGATATCGAGGAAGCAATACGCATTATGCGCAGAGTATGTGTGGGGCATGAATTGACTTTGAACACGGAGCAGAATGCTGTCACTGCGAGCGGGTATACACAGAACGGCGTCATTTTGAAGACAACGATCTGGACGGAGAATCTCAATGACAGCTTTAAGGCGTGCAGTGATATAAGAATTGCTTTGATTGAGGAATTTCAAAAGAGCGGTATCGAGATACCGTATCAGACGGTGACAGTACATAATCCGGAGCATTGATATCTAGAAAAGTAATTCATTTTAAATTTTTTTTGTAGTGATATTGAGTTGATTTTGCATTGCAATCGGCATATAATATAGGTGCAATGAGATATGAAAGAAGGCTGACAATATGGCAAATACAACAAATTTTAGCGTCCGCATGGACAGTGATGTTAAAAAACAATGTGAGTTACTTTATGGCGAACTGGGAATGAACTTAACAACCGCGATCAATGTTTTTTTACGCCAGTCGTTACGTGTTGGTGGATTTCCTTTTGAAGTTAAATTAGAACAGCCTAACAAAGAAACGATTGCGGCTATGTTGGAGGCAGAACAAATTGCGCGAGATTCTGGCGTGAAGAGATATTCTGATGTAGAAGAGGCACTTCGGGAGTTGAAGCGATGAACCGTGATATTGTTTGGACGACTCAGTTCAAAAAAGATTATAAACTGGCAATGAAACGTCACTTAAATATTGATCTATTGGATGATATTATTCGAATGCTTTCGCGTGGCGAGATGTTACCGGAGAAAAATAAAGATCACGCTCTCTCCGGTAACTGGGAAGGGCACAGAGAATGTCATATCCTTCCGGATTGGCTGTTGATCTATCGCGTTGAGGAGGAACTATTAATACTAACTTTGTCTCGTACTGGGACGCACAGCGATTTGTTTGGAAAATGACAATACATAATTCGACGGTCACTAACGGCAAAAGGAGGACTTTCTATGAAATATGACGTAATTATCATCGGTGCAGGGCCGGGCGGTATCTTTACCGCATACGAATTGATACAGCAGGAAAAAAATTTAAAAATTGCGGTATTTGAGTCGGGTCATGCACTTGAATCGAGAAAATGTCCGATCGACGGCGACAAAGTTAAGAACTGCATACACTGTAAGAGCTGTTCTATTATGAGCGGCTTCGGCGGTGCAGGTGCTTTTTCCGATGGAAAATATAATATTACCAATGATTTCGGCGGCACATTGTACGAGTATGTAGGCAAGAAACAAGCCATTGATCTGATGAAATATGTGGATACGATCAATATGAAGTACGGTGGAGAAGGTACGAAACTGTATACAACATCCGGTAGTCATTTTAAGAAATTGTGTTTACAGAATAAATTGAATCTGCTTGATGCTTCCGTGCGCCATCTGGGAACAGACATTAATTATGTTGTGTTGGAAAATCTTTATGCCTTATTGAAGGATCAGGTGGAATTTTATTTTGATACGCCGGTTCGAACGGTAGAGACTATGAGTGAGGGCTATCGCGTAGTATGTGAGGACGGCTCCTATGAATGTGATAAGTGTGTCGTATCTGTGGGGCGAAGCGGAAGCAAATGGATGGAAAAAGTGTGTGAGGAGCTGGATATCCATACGAAGTCCAACCGGGTAGATATCGGCGTCAGGGTGGAACTTCCGGCGGTGATTTTTTCCCATCTGACAGATGAATTGTATGAGAGCAAGATTGTCTACCGCACGGAGAAATTTGAGGATCGGGTAAGGACGTTCTGTATGAACCCTCATGGAATCGTGGTCAACGAGAATACCAATGGTATTGTAACGGTGAACGGACACAGTTATGAGGGTGCGGATAAGCAGACAGAAAATACGAACTTTGCGCTGCTTGTTGCGAAACATTTCTCGGAACCGTTTAAGGACAGCAACGGCTACGGTGAGAGTATTGCAAGATTGTCAAACATGTTGGGCGGCGGTGTGATCGTACAGCGTTTTGGTGATCTGGTGAGAGGACGGCGAAGTAACGCCAAGCGTATCGAGGAAGGGCTGGTAGAGCCGACGCTATCGGCGACACCGGGAGACTTAAGTCTCGTACTGCCAAAGCGTATTTTGGACGGCATTATCGAGATGATCTATGCGCTTGATAAGATTGCACCGGGAACAGCCAACGACGACACGCTTCTTTACGGGGTAGAAGTGAAGTTTTACAATATGGAAGTGGAGATCAACGAGCATCTTGAGACGAAATATAAAGGGCTATATATTATCGGCGATGGCAGCGGCGTGACGCATTCGCTCTCCCATGCGTCAGCAAGCGGTGTGTATGTGGCGCGCAACATCGCGGCAGGCATAGAGTAATAGTGGCTTATAATACAATTATTTTCTGCATGAATTCAAAATATTGCAGAGAACAGAGACACATAAGACGAGACAAAGGCATATGATATAGCATGGCTGCATAGATTATATTAATAATCTGTGCAGTTTTTTTGAGTGAGGCATCATTCATGGTTGCAGTCTTATCCAATATTTCCAATATCATTATTCCGGTTATCATCTTCTATATCGTGGCTTACGGTATTGCGGCGCGAAGCAACGTGTACGAAGATTTTATTAAGGGAGCAAAGGACGGATTTTATACGGTGGTTCGAATTATGCCTACGCTTATAGGATTGATGGTGGCGGTGGGTGTATTGCGCGCTTCGGGATTCCTGGATTTCCTCGGTGGTTTGTTTGCGGGGGTCACTTCCAAAATGGGATTTTCATCCGAACTTGTTCCGCTCATTCTGATCAAAATGTTTTCCTCCTCCGCGGCAACAGGGCTGGTGCTTGATATTTTTAAAAATCACGGACCGGATTCTCTGATCGGACTGACAACATCTATTATGATGAGCTGTACGGAGACGATTTTCTATACGATGTCGGTTTATTTTCTGGCGGCGAAGGTGACGAAGACAAGATATACGCTGACAGGTGCGCTGCTCGCCACACTCGCAGGGGTGGCGGCGAGCATCATTCTGGCGGGGATTATGGTGTGATATGATATGCAAAAACGGCACTCTTACGAGCGCCGTTTTTGTGTGTGAGAAGGATAGAAATGTGTAAACTCGATATATGTCAACAAGATGTCTGTAGGTGACATTCTTGTTATGTTTAGTCGAAGCCGGTCAGCACCGAAGCAGCACCGGCGGCTCCTATAAAGTGTAGATTAGAATCATCTTTAATATGTATTCCCCAACTACAGTTATTACTATACATGGCAATTGTGAATGGGATGTGTCAAATATCGAAAGAAAAAAGAAAAAAAGTATAAAAAAAATTTAATAAATAGGTTATTATATAATAAGATTACATGAAAGGATAAAGGAAGCGCTTATGCAGCAGGATATGATGGCAGGTTCTGTCAGTATGGTTATGATATTTGTTGCGGGTATTGCTATTCTCACGGCGGTGGCAGCAGGCTTCTTTTATTATATCCGGCGAATCCTGCGGAACCGCCGGGGCAGAGACATGGATGTGATGGAAGGTCATGACTTTGAATATTTCTGCGCGGATCTGTTGGAGAGACAGGGATTCATGGAGGTAGAAGTGACTCGCGGCAGCGGGGATTTCGGAGTGGACATTTTGGCGGAGAAGGACGGAGTGACGTATGCGGTCCAGTGCAAGCGGTATCAGGGACCGGTGGGTGTAGATGCCGTTTTACAGACCTATGCCGGTAAAGATTATTATGACCGTATGGTTGGCGCTGTCATGACCAATCAGTATTTTACATCACCGGCGGTTCAGGCGGCAAAAAAGCTGCAGATTCTTTTGTGGGACAGAGGTTATATTGACGGTATGATGGACGAGCCATAAATAATTTGACTATCAAAATATTTTTTGCTAGAATAAAACTGCAAATTATCCGACGGTCAGATTCACATTGTGAGGATATGTGAGAACGCCGCAGTAAGTTGAAGCAATGCTTCAGGATGGAAGAAACTATGGATATTAACAGTGCGTTAAACGAAGTGTTGGTTAAGTTGTTCCGTAATATCAATGTGATTGAGGAACGTGCAATCCGCACCGGGGAATATAAAGATGTGACGACCAATGATGTGCATGTGATCGAAGCTATCGGCATGGAGGGAGCTAGGAACATGACAAGTGTAGCCCGGTCATTGGAGGTTACAACGGGTACTTTGACAATAGCCGTTAACAGTCTTGTCAAGAAAGGCTATGTAGACAGAGTAAGAAGTGAGGAAGACAGGCGGGTGGTACTGGTTTCTCTGTCTGAAAAAGGGAGGAGGGCTTTTCTCCATCACCGTAAGTTCCATGAGCAGATGATTGATTCTATCGTGGAGGAACTGACAGACGAGGAGCAGCAGGTTTTGGAGAAAGCCCTGACAAAGCTGAATCATTTTTTCGGGTCAGTTAACAGCAGTAGAGGACAACAGAGCAGATAATGTCTTGAAGTCAGCCGGTCCGTTTTCTAATATAAAACGGTGGAAACGGTATAGGAAATCAGAAGATTCGCAGGTATCGGAAGTTTGGTCATTGTTACACCAGATTTCCGCAGCCTGTTTTTTTAATTCCATGATTTCCAGATAGCCGAGGTAATATTTCGGGTAATTGCACGGTGTTTCTACAATATATTCATATATGGCAGCCGCAGTTTCGGGGTTGGAAGAGCCTAGGGAGGAGAGAATCTCACATACGTCTTCCAAGGTGGCGCCATCATGATGAATGGCAATATCCAATAAAGAATACAGACATAGCTGAATCTGCCGGTCCAGTCGGCAGGCAAGGTAGTATCCGGCAGATTCCGGGTGATCTTTTGCAGCCAGTTCGATTGCGTAATCGTAGGAGGACAGTTCCGCATACATTGCCCAGCCTTCTATATATCCACCATAGTAGAGTACACTGCACAGAGGCGTGATGTCGAGATGGTCGCGGAAACGCTGGCTGTAGACAGTTTGATAAAGATGTCCCGGATAACCTTCATGGGCTAATGTCGTAAAAAGTGAGAGATCGTCGGAAGTATCCAGTGCATTAATATAAATTGTATTGTTCAGTACGTTGTCTATGGGCGGCGTCATATAAAATGCCGGTGCAGAGTATGGCTCAAGACTGTCATCCACATACTTGACAGTACAGCCTACCTGACCGCCGTCATCATCTGTGGGGATGGCAGGATAATCCTGCTGTATAGATGTCTCTAAGTAAGAAAGTATTTCTTCCGGAGACATTTCCGGCAGTAAGACCTGATCGGAAATCAATTTGTCACGCAGAGAAACGTCGTTTTCAAGTAGTTTCCGCAACGCGTCATAGTTGGAGGTCAGGTCACTGTAGAGAAGCTGCTTGATTTCAGCAATATCGCGGTAAGAGCCGGTCTGAACCCGCAGCAATGCCTCATAATACTCTCTGCCACCCGCCCGGTGTGCCAGACCGCAGGTGTCTTTGCCGCTGCCCATAAGAAGTGTAAGTTCGTCGGCAAGATGGTCGTAAGCAGGAGCGACAACGGTCGTCAACAGACGCAGGTTATTGTGCTGATAAGAAAGGGAAGCATCTTCCGTCAAAAGACCCTGATCGACCAGAGACTGCAATCTGTTTGCAAAAGTGGTTTCCAAAAAGTGAGTGTTATTCTCTAATTGTGTTTGCTCCATGAGACTTGAGCATTGTCGTATCACTTTTCTTGCCGTGGAGTCGGACATAAAGAGACCGGCGGCGGCTTTTTCCTGTTCGTATACGATCAGTCCGTCGAAATAGTCCGGAATCTGGGTCAGGATAGACAGATACATCTCCACATCTTCCACAGTGTCAAACCGATACTCTGCGAGAAGGATCGGAAGTTCCGAAGGGGCTCCCGAAGAAGGGGAGAGCGGTTCGGAAAAATAAGGGTATGCGGCGGTGAGGCTGACCGCATCTATGTAAGAGCTCATCAGCCCGCAGAGATAGCGGTTGTTGTCAGTAAGATTCATGCTGCTGTACTTTTCCAGTTTTTCAGATATAAGCGATAGTGCATAGATATCGCTTGCAGCTTCGCCTTCATGGTAGACCGGCATCCTAAGGGCGGCTTCATCAATATGGTAGATTGAGGGGTCGTTTACAGAATAGTGAAAATGAATCGGATTAGCCTGTATTTCCTGCAGAAAAAATTCTTCTGCAAAGGCTTCAAATTCTGTGTCTGCATGGCGATGTATATAGCCAAACAGAGTGGCAGCGCTAAAACCGGCAAAAAGAACAAGGGTCACAGCCCATTGTTTGAGCGATAAAACACGTTTCAAGGTAGTACCTTCCGAGTGGGTTTGTATTAATATATGAACTGCACAGAATAAAAAAGACCGGATTAGAAAATAATCCGGTCACGTCCGCTTTCTTTGCCGAGATACAGTTTTTCATCTGCCTGCTTCAAGATCGCAGTCACATCGCTGTGGAAATCATATTCCACAAGACCGAAAGTCAAAGATACGGAGAACTTTTCACTTCCACCGTCAAAAACGATTGCCTTGATTTTCGACCGGAGGTTTTCGAGGAACATATGAGCCTCGTCACCGTTTGAAATCGGGAAGATCAAGAGAAATTCTTCGCCGCCCCAGCGGGATACGAAAGTGCCGGCGGGGAGTTCTTTACGGAACGTCTCGGATATTTTCTTAAGCACAATATCGCCTACGTCATGTCCGTATGTATCGTTGACCCGTTTAAAAAGATCAATGTCGCATATGCATATGCTGATCTGGTGCTCGGGCGCCCTTAACAGCTTTTCCAGGTATTCCATTGTGCGTCGTCTGTTATACAGTCCCGTCAAAGGATCAATGCTGGCTTGCTTCTTAAGCTGTTCGTTATATTCTACCAGCTTGCTTTCAAGAGTCTGCGTATCGGTACTAAAGATATAAGCGATCAGTGAGAGCGCCCAGAAAATCGCAATCGTGTTTATGATCTGAAACATGCCGTTTAACTCTGTACTGAGACTGATCCGCGGCAGGTTGTTCTGGCAATAAAAAAATAAATAAATACGCAGTATACACAGTGCCAGGGCATAGAGGAATTTGATTGCGGCGTGTTTGTATTTGGCAAAGAAACAGGCGATGAGCAGTACGATGATAAAGTGTTGTACACCGATATTCCAGCCGAACATAACAATGTTCGTTATGATCCAGATCAATATATATACATTCAGAATGCAGTAGGATATGAAAGTGCGGCTATGATATGATAAGACAAAAACAGCCAGAAAAAGCACTGCTGATACCTGACAGAAGATCATTCCGCCTATATGGGAGGCAAAGAGACATAGTCCGCTGCTGAGCAAAGAGTAAACGATCATAGTGAGAATTAAGAAACGGATTACCACGACGAGTTTGGGAGATTCGTTCTGATCGCCGGTATCTTTGCAGATATTCTGGTATATTTTATGAAAAACATTACTTTCCTTCATTTATATATTAATTCCTTTGTAGTAGGTAAACTATTAGAGTAAATCTGCTGACATATATAATTTAAATAAATATTGACAAATTAAGATTTTACTCAATTATTTTATAGAAACAAATATCACAATAATCATACACCATATATAAAATTTATGCAATTATGCAATCAAAAAATTTGCAATTTGCACAAAAATTGATAGAATGGGAACATAGGAAACAAGAAGGAGTCTGAAATGCAGTCACGAGAAATAAAATTTTCGATAAAAAATAAATTGATTATGCTTTCAGCCATGGTCGCAGTTCCATTTCTGATTATGGTGATTTATCTTCTCTACGCGTTACATAATTACAGTGCGGCATATGATACGATTGTGAGCAACATGACGGTCGCAAATAATTATAATCTGAATTTCAAAGAGGAGATGGATGAGAGTCTATACAAACTGGTAGTCGGCGCCGCTACATTCGAGACGATCAAGGATGATGACAGTCTGGAAGACCCATATGTGCTGATTGACGAACTTCGCAACGACTTCAATAAATTGATGCGCATTACCACGGATGGAGAGAGCCGTACATGGCTGCAGATTGTAATAAGGAATATGGATATACTGGAAGACCGGGTAGGAGACATTAAAGCAAATCTGGGTGCGGAGAACAGTTATGACACAAATATAGAAATGTTGGATAATAACATCTATATTATGACGGAGCTGATACAGGATAATATTCAATATTATATTTATTATCAGACGCAGAGTATGGAACATCTGACGGAGC
>JAAGKN010000543.1_pt1 | contig 78745 bp, 66 predicted proteins | sample 6206371 | NCBI WGS metagenome assembly JAAGKN01 (sample SAMN11533720, study PRJNA540317) | gut metagenome | isolation source: fecal pellets from male and female animal of same cohort | host: Peromyscus leucopus | place: USA:CA | collected 2017 | reverse complement strand
TCCGGGCTCACCGCAGCGGTACATAAGCTGCCCAAATACGGCGTCTAAGTACCGGCGGTTCCCAGGGTCTGCTTATGGAATATACAATCTGCCCAATTCGGATTCCGAAAACCGGAGTTTCGCAATTGTCTAAAAAACAGGGCGATAATAAGGATACAGGGATATGGATATGGGAAGGGTTGAGAGGATTTGTCTGAAAAGGCGTATAAAGAGTACCCTGTGTGCGTTGTGCGCCCTTTGTGCTGCAGGCATTGTCTGTATGGCAGTGTGTGCCTGTGGGACAGGGGGAGACGGGCATAAGGAAGGAAGCCGGGAAGAAGGGGAACCGCGGGGCGTGCCGGAGACGCCCGGGGAGAGCAGACAGTCAGCGGAAGGAGACACGGAAATGGAAGAACTGCGGGAAGGGTTGTGGGAAGAACTGCAGGAAGGGCTGTGGCAGGAGAGGCAGGATTATCATCTGGAGGCTTTTGGCGGAAATGTATACTTTTTCGGGCCGGAGGATGACCCGGAGGAGGTTCAGAAGATTCTGGGGGTAATCTGGAAAAAACAGGAGAAGAATCAGTTTGGGGACGACAGATACGCTATTTATTTCCTGCCCGGCATCTATGATGAGAAGATTCAGGCGAAGGTTGGGTTCTACACACAGATAGCCGGTCTTGGGGCTTCGCCGGATGATGTGTCTCTCTGCAATCTGACCTGTGATGCCAGATGGCTGGGAGATAATAAGAACCATAATGCCACATGTAACTTCTGGCGTGGGGCGGAAAATCTGTCTGTTCGGGAATATGCCACCTGGGCGGTGTCACAGGCTACCTTTATGCGGCGTGTGCACATCGGAAAGACCATTTATCTTCATGACAGCAACGGCTGGGCCAGCGGCGGCTTTCTGGCGAACAGCAGGGTTGAACTGGCAGTCAACTCCGGAACCCAGCAGCAATGGCTGTCCAGAAACTGCAGCTGGAGTACCTGGATGGGCGAGAACTGGAATATAGTTTTTGCCGGAATAGAGGAGGGAAAGGTGCCTGAGGGAACCTGGCCGGAACACGCCTACACAGATGTGCCGGTAGTGGACCGCATCAGAGAGAAGCCCTTTTTGGCCTATGATAAAGAAAAGGGCTTTGGGGTCTATGTTCCTCAGCTCAGGACAGAGGCTGTGGGTGTGGACTGGAATCCGGGAGAGTTCCTTTCCATGGACACCTTCTACATAGCCAGAGCGGAGACAGACACGGCGGAGACCATGAATCAGGCTCTGGGGGAAGGGAAAAATCTGTTTTTGACTCCCGGAATCTATGAGATGGAATCCGCGTTGGTTGTTGACAGGGAAGATACTGTGGTTCTGGGGACAGGACTTGCCACTCTCCGATCCGTGAAGGGAAATTCCTGTATGGAGGTGCGAGGAGGCGGAGTGACAGTGGCAGGCATTCTGTTTGATGCAGGGCCGGAGCCCACGGAACATCTGCTGGCAGTGGGAGGGGAAGTGACTGAAGGCACCCTGCTGGCGGATCTGTTTTTCCGTGTTGGCGGCGCAAAGAACTATGATACAGAGGTGGACTGCTGTGTGGAAATCCATCAGGATGGGGTAATGGGCGACAATTTCTGGGTTTGGCGGGCGGACCACGGGGACGGCGTGGGCTGGAACCGTAACAGGGCCAGGAACGGAATCCGGGTGACCGGGGATGACGTGACGCTCTATGCGCTGATGGTGGAGCATTTTCAGGAGTACCAGACAATCTGGGAGGGAGAAAACGGAAAGACGGTCTTTTACCAGTGCGAGATTCCCTATGATGTGCCGAATCAGGAGGAGTGGGTCAGCCATGACGGCGCGGTGAACGGGTTTGCGTCCTACAAGGTGGCGGATACAGTGGAGCGTCATGAGGCTTATGGGCTTGGAATTTACCTTTACAACAGGGATGCCGCAGTGGAGTTGCACAGCGCCATGGAGGTTCCGGAAGGAACAGAGGGAATCCGCGTGCATCACATATGTACAGTTATGATTACAGGAAATCCGGGCATTACCCATATTATTAATGAGCAGGGGGACGCGGTGGTGACACCGGGCGCCAGGGCAGTAATTCTGGATTATTGAGGCAGACAGCGGGACAATCCCCGGCTGCTTATAGCACGAAATGAAAATTGGGAAAAATAACAAAAACGAAATGATAGAATTGTGCAACATATACAATTTTAAGAAACAAAGAAAGGTTTTTGTTGACAAAATGAACTACACATAATATTATAAAATTGTAGTTGAGGCGAGCACCACAAAAACGTTTTTCTAAACAGGACATACTTGTACAGGGTATGCAGGCTGTCACATTCAGATAGTGTGCAATGCACGGTTACATAAAAGGTATGAAGCTGCCAAAGGACAAAATTCACCGGCTGTGTTTCGGAGAAGAGAGTATAGTCCGTACGCAGCTGAAGTTTAAGGCTAGAAAAACGTTTTGGTAAATTCTGGCACAAATAAGAATCAGTGTCGGAAGCTCAATCAAAAAAGAAACGGAGGATATTTATGAAAGCGAAGAAAGTATTGGGACTGTTTCTCTCTGTTGCCATGATAGCCGGACTGATGACCGGATGCGGCAACGGCGATAACGGCGAATCCTCAAATGGGGGGGGCAATGTTCAGGACAGCCAGCAGACAAACAACGGCGGAGATTCCAACGGCGGAACCACTGGCGGAGACTCTAACGGCGGCGAGAGCAACGGCGGGGAAGCTGCCAACACCACACCTTTTTACCTCACGCTGGATCCGGAGGTATCCGGAAGCGTTGATGTGATGTGCTGGTCCGGTGACAGCGTGTACTACAGCGATCTGGGCCATATGACCATCGCGGATGAGGATTTGACCTCCAAGAACGTGGCTATGCTGTATGCCATGGCTAAAAAATTCAATGAGATATATCCTAATATCAAAATTAATCTGTATGCGAAGACGGATGATCCGGACAGCAATGATACCTCATGGGATCAGGAACTGGAAAACTTCAAGGCCGAGCATGGCAAATACCCTGACATTTATGCGTCCACCATGCTGTCAGACGACACTGCCAAGGGTATGGTGGCAGACCTGTCCGTATATTCGGACGATCCGCTGTACCAGTCCTTTAACGAGTCCCTGATGGCACAGATGAACTACTATGGTTTCCAGGCAGGAATCCCTCAGTTTATGCAGCCCTGGGGTGTGTTTGTAAACAAGGAGCTGGCTGAGGACAACAATATTGACGTTCCCGATCCCAACTGGACGATTGAAGATTACACCGATTTTGTTACTTCCGCTGACAACACCAGTTTTTGGGGATTGGTATACGGCAGCGCAACCCAGTTTATCCAGACCGGTACTGACACGGTTGTGAAGGCTATGAACGACGGAACCGAAATCAATATGGCCTCCGACCAGGTAATGAGCCTGCTGGATTATATTCCCCAGTGGTCTGAATATGAGATTTTCACCAAGCAGGGACAGGGCGCTGTAGACCAGGCGATTATGGATGATGGCTGGTGGTGGAGCTACCGCTTCTTCTGCCGCAACTATTGCCTTACTTCCGCAGGCGACCCTTGGATGATGACAGACTCTGCAATGGGACAGAACGAGGACGGCACATGGCCTACCAACGCAGTTGAATCCGGTGACTGGGACATTTATCCCAGACCTGCAACAGATTACAGAGGAAATACCGTAGGTATCGTTATCGACCCTATGGCAATTCACAACTACGCTATGGATGACGGCGACCCTGCATGGAGCGACGCGGAGAAGGCACAGATGGATCTGGCTTATGCCTTTGCATCCTATTGGTGCGGCGCAACTGAGGCAATGCAGGCCAGAGCAGACCAGCAGTGGAACAACGCAGGCGTTATGCAGAGCTGCTTAAACGACTCCTTCCCTCTGGTGACCGGCGATGCATTTGACGAGCAGATGAAGATATGGTATTCCACCGTGAACCATGCACGTTACGGCGATGCGGATAAGATGCCCGGCTTCCAGTATGTGGTACAGCTTTGGGAGGAAGGCCAGATTTGGGACGTTTCCGACAAGTGCTATCCCTGGTATGTGTACGAGGACGGCACCAGGAAAGAGTGCATCTATGAGTGGCTGAATCTGACAAATGCAGATGTTGTAGGCGTTCCTGTGACAGATGCCAGCTGGCTTGACACCGTAAAGGCAAATCTGCCTGAGTGGAATACAAAGATGAATCAGAGACTCACGGAGGCACAGAACTCCCTGAAGGAAGGTCTGAAGACCTACTACGGATTTACCGATGCTGATTTCTAACCCGGTAGTCTGGTAATATAACAGGAAGGGCTTATTATTGGCGGCACAGGGTGTTTGAGATAATAAGCCCTCTTTTTTGAAGAGGAGCACGCTCATGAAGTCGAAAAAGACGAGGATTTTCAGGAAAATTATCATAACCGCTGCCGCCGCGGCAGTATGCGTAGGCGGTGTCTATCTGATTTTCAATATGAACCATGCCGAGTATGTGGAGGATGTCAGCCCTGAGGAGCTGCGGCAGGCCTATGAGCTTTTGTCCGGTTCTCTCGTCTCCTCGGACTATATGTATACGGATTATCTGCAGTATCTCGATGTGGGATATGGAGAGGGAAGCTATTCCGTTTCCCCAAAACAGGGAGAAGTGAAAGGCTTTGAGGCGGGACAGGATCTGCCCTCCTATGAGGGAAATGCGGTGGTGCTGGACTATGAGCAGACTGCCGAATATAGAGTAAACGTGGATAAAACGGGAGTGTATTACCTGGCGGTGGATTATCTGTCCGCGGGCAATTCCTACCTTGATTATACAGTGGATGTGGCGCTGAACGGGGAAGCACAGTATCAGGAGTGGAAGACTGTGGAGCTTTCCCTGTACTGGCAGGACGCTGTGGAGGAGTATCTGGTGGACAGGTACGGCGATGAGATTGCACCCACTCAGGAGCGTTTGAACCAGTGGAGCCATACTTATCTTTACAATAATACTTATTCCTCCACCCACCCTCTGTACATGACGCTGGAGGAGGGGGAAAATGTGATTACCCTGACAAACCGCTCCAACGACGGCCTGGCCCTGGGCACTCTCTATGTGGAGCCGCCGGTGGAGGACTGTCCTTCCTATGAGGAATATGCCGCACAGCACGCAGGCGCGGAAGTGGTGGGGAAAGGCGGGATGATAGCCATAGGAGCTACGGACTACAAGGTGAAGAACTCGGCAGAGATTATTTACCAGTCCACGGCGAATCCGGCCATGACGCCCTACAATGCGGAGTATAAGAAGCTGAATACCCTTTCCTGGACAAAGCCGGGAAACGAGATTACATATGAGTTCGGCGTGCAGAAGGAAGGGCTCTACAAGCTTGGCTTCCACTACATGAACGACAAGGAGGAATTCAACTCTTATGAGAGTATAGCAATCGACGGCAAGGTGCCTTTTCAGGAACTGCAATGCTATGCTTTCCCCTACAGCGACGGAGGGTGGGCCAACGAGGTGCTTTCCGACGCGGAAGGCAATCCCTACTATATTTATCTGACAGCGGGTACCCACACTCTGACCATAAAGACGGAGATGGAACCGGTGATTGAGGCCTGGCGCTACGGCCAGCTGCTGGCAGAGCATGTGACCCAGTTCTCCCTGGACATCAAGAAGATTTCCGGGCAGGATGCAGACAAGTACAGAACCTGGAAAATGACTCAGTATATACCGGAGATTCCCGAATATCTGGATGCCTATATGACCCTGATACAGCATATACGCTATCTGCTTCAGCACGAGTCGGAGTACGGTATCAACGGCGCATTGCTTTCCTATCTGGATAAGGCGGAGATTTTTATTGAGGATATGGCGGAATATCCCGATGAGATTGCGCTTTACACAACCGCCCTGACAGGCGCGGACAACTCCGTTCTGGTGGCAGTGAGCAAATTTACTTCTTCTATTATGAACGTTAAATTCTCCCTGGATATGATTTACGCTTTCGGGGAGGAGAAGATGCCGAATGCAAAGTCCGGTATGTTCGAAAGCATTGGAAACGGATTTGCTACGGTATACTATTCCTTTACCTCCGAGAAGTATAGAACTGATTCGAAGGACGATGAGGAACTGACCATATGGGTGTCCAGGGCGCTGACCCATGTGGATTTACTGCAGAAGCTTGCGGATACGGAGTTTACGCCAAAGACAGGCATTAAGGTCAAGATTTCAGTCATGCCGGACGCCAACAAGCTGACTCTTGCATCGGCGGCGGACCAGACGCCGGACATTGCACTGGGCCTGGTTTCACACATGCCCTTTGACCTAGCCTGCCGAGGAGCCCTGTACGATATGACACAGTTTGACGATTTTTGGGAAACCGCGAATCGCTTTGTGGCAGGTGCCATGGTGCCCTATACTTACAACGAGGGCGTTTACGCCGTACCGGAAACACTGGATTTTGACGCGGTTATCTACCGCACGGATATTTTTGAAAATCTGGGTCTGGAGGTGCCGGGCACCTGGGAGGAGTTGATTAACCTGCTTCCCAGCCTGCAGCGCTATGGCATGAACTTTTATCACAATATTTCCTCCGGCGTAGGATACAAATGGTTTTACCAGACTACGCCCCTGGTGTTCCAGAACGGCGGCAGCCTGTATCTGGAGAGCGGTACGGCTACAGCCATAGATTCCCCGGAATCCGTGAAGGGCTTAAAGCAGCTGGGGGATTTGTTTGTGGCGTACTCCCTGGATACCCAGGTCCAGGAGTTCTTCAACTCCTTCCGGTACTCTGTGCTTCCCATAGGCATTGTGGATTCCAACAACTATGTGCTGATTAAGAACGGCGCTACGGAGTTGGAGGGACAGTGGGCGCTGGCGCCTTATCTGGGGACGGTGCAGGAGGACGGAACCATCGACAGAAGCTTTATTGCCAGCAGTACAGGGGGCGTTATCTTCGCGGACACGAAGATGCCGGAGAAGGCCTGGGAGTTTATGAAGTGGTGGACGGATACGGAGACCCAGGTGGAATACACCTACACCCTGCGATCCACCTACGGCGATACTTACTTCTGGCTGCCTTCAAACGTGGAGGCCCTGGAGCAGGCACCCATCGACCAGGAGGACAAGGAGGTAATTCTGGACATGGTGCAGTGGATCAGGGATGTACCCAGAACGCCCGGACAGTATCTGCTGGAGCGCTCTATCTCGGACATCTGGAACACCATGGTGTTCGACGGAACATCGGCCCAGGTGGCAGCGGATGAGAAGGTGATTGCCATCAACCGTGAAATCAAAAAGAAAATGCAGGAGCTTGGCTTCTACGATGAAGAGGGAAATATGATAAAGAGCTATGTTATCCGGGATGCGGACTGGATACAGGAGCAGATGGATAAAGCGAAAAAAGGAGGTGAATAGGCGTGCAGCAGATGAAGAAGAGGAAAAAGTTTAATAAAGAAGACAGAAGGTCATACCTGATGCTGCTGCCCTACATTCTTCTGTTTTCAACATTTATACTGGTGCCGGTGCTGATTGCGGTATACTTGTCCTTCACTTACTTTGACGTAATCAACGCGCCCACATTTACGGGACTGTTAAATTATATTACTATGTTTACCCAGGATGAGGTGTTTTTGAAATTCGTGCTGCCTAACACCTTCCTTTACGCCCTGATTGTGGGGCCGGGAGGATATGTGCTGTCTTTCCTGCTGGCCTGGATGCTGGCGCAGATACAGCCCATTCCCAGAACCATACTGGCGCTGTGCATCTACACGCCGTCCATGCTGGGCCAGGTGTTTATCGGCGTCATCTGGAAGACCATTTTCTCAGGTGACCAATCCGGCTGGGTCAACAGCCTGCTGCTCCAGTGGGGACTGGTTGACACGCCTATTCAGTTCCTGCTGACAAAGGATTACTTCATGCTGATTATGATTATCGTATCCCTTTGGTCGGCCATGGGAATCGGATTTCTGGCCATGATTTCAGGTATACTGAATATCGACCAGGAGCTGTATGAGGCCGCTTATGTTGACGGACTTAAGAATCGTTTTCAGGAAATTATTTACATCACTGTTCCGTCCATGAAGCCCCAGATGCTCTTCGGAGCGGTTATGGCTATTGTAAACGCCTTTAACATGGGCTGGATTGGCGTTACCCTGAGCGGCGCCAACCCTACGCCGGAATATTCAGGACAGCTGATTACCAACCACATAGACGACTACGGCTTTATTCGGTATGAAATGGGATATGCCGCCGCCATTTCCGTGGTGCTTCTGTTGATTGTGTACGCATTTAATGTTGTGGCTCACAGGCTGTTCGGCGAGAAGGATTGAGAGGAGGGAGCAGAATGAGTAAGAAGAAAAAACAGAAACGCGGTAACTTTCAGGGCTCCCGCATCAACCCCAGGCATTTTTCAAAAGGGCAGATTAAATTTTATATTATACTGGTTCCGCTGTCCCTTTTTATGATTCTGCCTGTTGTCATGCTGGTGAACCGGGCGTTTATGCCTCTGGGCGAGCTGTTTGCTTTCCCGCCCCATATTATCGCCCGCAACCCTACTACAAATAACTTCAAGAGCCTGTTTGCACTGTCCAGCACTACCGGGGTGCCCATGCTGAGATATCTGCTGAACTCGGTTATCGTGACGGTGCTGACGGTGCTGCTGAATCTGGTGATTACCATACTGGGCGCTTATACCTTCGCCAAAAAGAATTTCAAGGGCAAGGCCGTGTTGTTCGAAATCAATCAGCTGGCCCTGATGTTCGTGCCTACCGCAGTTGCTATCTCCAGATATCTGGTGATTGTAAAGCTGAATCTGACGGACACCTGGCTGGTGCATGTGCTTCCGCTGGCGGCCATGCCTGTAGGACTGTTTCTGGTGAAGCAGTTTACGGATCAGATACCGGATGCGCTGATTGAGGCGGCTGTTATGGACGGTGCAAAAGAGCTGACCATCGTGCGAAAGATTATTGTGCCGCTGATTAAACCGGCTTTGGCCACCTCCATAGTGCTGACCTTCCAGCAGGTCTGGATGGCGGTGGAAGCATCCAACAATTACGTGAACAATGACACTATGCGGACGCTGGCATATTACCTGAACTCCCTGTCCACCAACAATACAGTTGCGGCGGCAGGCATGACGGCGGCGGCTTCGGTGCTGCTGTTTTTACCGAATCTGCTGATCTTTATCTGCATGCAGTCTCAGGTTATGAATACCATGAGCCATTCCGGAATCAAGTAGGGGGGACGAGCGATGAGAAGACACGGAAAAATAAGGCGGGGCCTGTTCCTTCTGGCTGTTGCCTGTCTGGTACTGCAGCTTCCCATGCGGGCAAGCGCGAATCAGGCTACATCCTACACCTATGCGGCGGATGAGAACGGTTACTGGGTGCGGACCCAGGACGCCTATCTGCCGGATAAGACGGTGACGGAGCTGGGGCTTTCGAGCCCGGAGGATTTGTTCATTGACGAGAACAATATGCTTTATATAGCGGATACAGGCAATCGGCGTATTTTGAAATATGACATTGCCGGAGGACAAATCGCAGGCGAGCTGACCAGCAGTGAGTTTACGGCGCCCAGAGGCGTCTATGTGACGGAAGAGGGAGATATTTATGTGGCTGACTCCGGTGCAAAGGCGGTGCTGATATTCAACCGGGATTTCGAACTGAAGGGTAAGCTGGGAAGGCCGGATTCACCGATTTTTGCGGACACCAATTATGAGCCCAAGCGGGTGGCGGTGGACGGCGGCGGAAATGTATACCTCATCGGTGAGGGCGTTTACAACGGTGTCATCCAGTTGGCAAAGACGGGGGAATTCCTGGGATATTTCGCGGTAAATGATGCGGATCTGACTTTTGCCCAGAGGCTGCAGCAGCTGATATTTACCAGAGCGCAGCTGGCGAATCTGGTTGATATTAATCCCACGGTATTTACCAATGTGTTTGTGGACAGAAGCGGCATTGTGTACACGGCTACCAGCGGAACCAACAAAAACGGCATGAAGAAGCACAGCACCAACGGCGGCAACATGTTTAAATCCGACGTGTGGTCCTACGATTCCCTGACGGACTTGTATGTGGATGACAGCGGGCTGATTTACACCTGCTCCTCCGAAGGCTATATCAATATTTACGCCAAGAGCGGAGAGGAGATATTCAGCTTCGGATCCTATGTCACTACCGTTGACATTTCGGGACTGTTTACCAGCCTGCCATCCATTGCGGTAGATGTGGACGGCAATATCTGGGCGGTGGACGGCAGCAAGGGCTATCTGCAGTCCTTCAAGCCCACAGAATATGCACAGATGGTCTACGGCGCCATGGATTTATATGAGGAAGGCCGCTATGAAGAGGCCATGGAGCAGTGGAACCAGGTCCTGAAGCTGAACCAGATGTCCATTCTGGCTCATAACGGCGTGGGCAAGGCATATCTGCACGCAGAGGATTATGAAGCTTCCCTGGAGCATTTTGAGGTGGCTAACAATAAGGACTTTTACTCCCAGGCCTATTGGGAGGTGCGCAATAAGTGGCTCCAGAAGTGGCTTGGCCCTATCCTGGGTATTGTGATTGGCCTGCTTGTCTTAAGAAAGCTTGTCCGGGTCATTGACGGGAAAAGGGGCGGACATATTGCCGCAGCAAAGAAGCGGGCGGGAGAGAAGGTAAGAAGCCTGCCGGTGCTGAAGGATATTATTTACGCGCTGGGGACGCCAAGGCATCCCATAGACTATTATTATGAGATTCGCAAGTACAGACAGGGCTCCGTGCTGGCTGCCACAGTGATATATGTACTGTTCTTCCTGGATTTCATGGCATTTAAAACCCTGAAGGGCTTTATCTACCAGACAATGAAGGTGGAGGACATGGATATCGGCTCCATAGTGCTTGGCTTCTTTATCCTGCTGGGACTGTTCATCATCTGTAATTACCTTGTGACCAGCATCAATGACGGCGACGGAACCTTTAAACAGATATATATGATTCCGGCCTACGGGCTGATGCCGGCTATGATTTCACTCCTTATCGTGACCCTGGTCTCCTATGTACTGACCTACAATGAGGCGTTCCTGTTAACCATTGTGCTGATTATCGGAATTACCTGGAGCGTTATCACCATATTCATGGGATTGCAGACAGTGCACGATTATACCTTCGGAGAGACGGTTAAGAGCATTATTCTCACAGTAGTATTCATGATTATCGTTGCGGTAATCGGAATCATTATCTCCATTATGTGGGATAGCCTGTATTCCTTCCTCGCCGCAGTCGGAAAGGAGATGATTCAGAATGTCATATAAAAACAGAAAGAGAACGCTTCAGAGACTGGCAGCGCTTGCGCTTGCTGTGGGCTTCGGGTCAGTCTCCCTGAACGTACAGGCTTATGTGCCGACCAACAGGGACACGAAGGTGGCGCCTGAAAAGGCGGAATATACGCCGGAGGAATACTCGGATTATGAACTTCTCACCGAGACGGAAACGGTCAGATATTACTGGCGGGAAGACAGGGATATTCTGGCCATCGTTGACAAGGAGACCGGCTTCTGCATTAAGACAGGCGCGGATTTGCCGTTCTCAGGAGACATCAAGGATGCAGTGAAGGCTTTGGAAAAGGCAGGTGCGGGAGCAAAGGAGATTCTTGCGGCGGCGGAAAGCTATGCGGATGATCTGAACACCACCTATGTGGGCATTGCCAATTCCCTGATTACCATAGAGTACTATGAGAGTGACAAGATTAAATATCTGTCTTCGGCTTCTGAGGAGGATGTGGAGTCTGTTCTGAGCAAGGTGGAGGACAGGAAATATTGTCTTGATATCAACTTTACTGGAATCGACGTCCAACTGAAGGTATATCTCACCCTGGAGGAGGACAGCATTGATTATCATATTCCATATGGCGAGATGGGAGGAACGGGCCTGAACAGGCTGGCGGCTGTGGATATTTCTCCCTTTCTGGGTGCCAGCGGCGGAAGAATGAACGTGATGAATCCGGATACCCTGGAGTGGGAGACGGTGGACAGCTACCGGGTTCCCGGCTATGTGCTGGTGCCGGACGGCAGCGGCAGCCTGATTCGGTTCGCGGACAACACCTCCACCTTCAATTCCTATGTGGGGGATGTGTACGGTAAGGATTATGCTACCGAAACCTATTACTATTTTTCCTATTATGATGACGTGCCGGTGAAGGACCCGGTGATGCCGGTGTTTGGTATTGCCCACGGCAACGGGCAGATGGCCTTTGCGGCATGGGCAAACCAGGGTGCGGAGTATATGGAGATTATTGTCAACCCCGACGGCACCAGAGGAACCACCTATACCTGGGCTTATCCCAGATTTGAGCTGAACATAAATTATTACCAGCTGTATGACGAAAAGGGAAGCGGCTTCTTCAAGCAGATGGATGAGATTTATCAGTACGACATTGACATGACCTATGCTTTCCTGTTCGGAGACGGCAGCGACGGCACTCCGGCGGCGGATTACGCCGGTATGGCAAGGGTCTACAGGGAGTACCTGATTGCAGAGGGAGAATTGACGCCCCTGGAGAATGTGACAGGAGACATTCCCATACGTCTGGACTTTATCATGGCGGACTCCAAGAGCGGTATTGTGGGCAACGATCAAGTTGAGGTAACTACCGTGGAGGACGTGGAGGAGATTTTGAACCAGGTGGCTGCTGGGGGCATTACCAATATAAATTCCGGTCTCATTGGCTGGCAGAAGAAAGGGGAAAGCCTTTCCAAACCCTACAAAATGTCCTTCTCCGGCTCTATCGGGAGCAAGGGGGATTTCAAGAAGCTGATTGAGAACTTCGGCGAGCGTGGGATTGACATTTCCCTTTCCAGGGATGCCATTACCATCAATAAAAGCATGATGGGTTACTACAACACGGCAGTCAAATGTATCAGCAACTGGTATCTGAGCATCGACAAAGAGGCTATCCTGCCGGAAAATGTGCCTACCAGCCTGTTCAGCTATGCAACGCCGGTGAAGTCTGCCGGATGGATTCATACGCTGGCAGACAAGACATCGGGCTTTTCCAGCAGTCTAACCCTGGCGGAGATGCCTCATGTGCTGACCTCTAACTGGAACAGGGACGGTGTGGTGACCAGCCTGACGGATGCGGTGGAATTGTACCGCAATACCCTGAGCCAGGTAAATCAGGAGACGCTTTTAAACCTGGAGAATCCGCATATGTATCTCTGGAAATACACGGACAGGTATCTGCAGATTCCGGTAGGCAGCTCTCAGTATATTTTTGAGACGGATACGGTGCCCTTTCTGGAGATGGTGCTCCACGGAACCATGGAGATGTATGCGCCCTATGCCAACTTCTCCTTCTACACACAGGACAGTATCTTAAGAATGATAGATTATAATATTTCACCATCCTTTATCCTTTCAAAGGAGCCGTCCTACAAGCTGGCGGACACCTTTTCCGCAAATTTCTACTCTACGGAATACGTTTTGTATGAGGAGCTTATCCGGCAGGTGTACGGGACAATTAACGAGGTTTTAAGCCAGGTGCAGGGGTTTGAATGGACATACAGATATGTGCCTGAGGACGGTGTGGTGATTAACACCTACGAAAAGGGCAGTGAGACCAGATATGTGATTATCAATTATACAGAGAACGAAGTGACTTATCAGGGAACCACCGTTGCGCCTGAGAGCGCGGCGGTGGTGAGATAGGAGGTGTGAGCAATGGCTGAGAAAAAAGCAGTGAAAGAAAAGATGCCCCGGAAGGGCAGGCGTACGAAAAGCTACGAGAAGCGCCAAAACCGGCTGGGCTATGGGTTCATGCTTCCCTGGATTATCGGGTTTGTGGTCTTTACACTGATTCCCTTTGTGGCAACCATCGTCTTAAGCTTTTGCAATGTCAGCACCAATGTTACGGGCTATGATATTTCCTTTGCGGGCTGGAGCAATTATTATACCGCCTTCTTCCGGAATACGGAGTTTGTACCGGCTCTCGGGGCGTTTGTTGCCATGGTGGTGCCTTACACCTTTGTCATTATTATCGTATCCTTCTTCTTGGCGTATCTGCTCAACAAGATACAGGTGGGAAAAGGGCTTATGAGAACTATCTACTTTCTGCCTGTAATCATTATGTCCGGCCCCGTTATGAGTCAGATACTGGATCAGGCGGATGAAGCGGTGCAGATGGCGCAGGGGATGGGCGGCGGATACGAGGGCGTTTTTATCCTGGAGATGATTCGCAGCTATTCTCCCCAGATTGCAAGATTCATGGGGGATATATTCGACCAGCTGACTATGATTCTCTGGTTTACCGGCATACCCATTGTGCTGTTTGTCAGCGGGCTGCAGCGCATTAACATCTCCCTGTACGAGGCCGCAAAGATTGATATGGCAAACGAGTGGCAGATTCTCTGGAAGATTACCATACCCATGATTAAGCCTACGGCGCTGGTGGCTACCATCTTTACAATCGCCCAGCTGGGAACCTATGATACCAGTGCAATTTATTCACTGATTAAGACGGCTACGGGCAATACCAACGGAGGCTTCGGCTTTGCAGCCACCTATTCCTGGATTTACTGTATCATTGTTTTGATTATCATTGGGCTGGGATGTCTGATATTTAAGGAGAGGCAGCCAAGGAGGCGTGACATATGGTAAAAGCGGCAAAAAATAAAAACAGGGTAAAGGTAAAACATGATTTTAAGTGGTGGCGCAACCGCATTGCGAAGATTGCTGTCTACTTTGTGCTTATCTGTGTGGGATTTGTCTATCTGGAGCCTATTTTTGAAATTATTGCAAAGACCTTTATGTCTGCGGACGACATTATTGACCCTTCCGTCAACTGGCTGCCCAGAAGTTTTTCGCTGAACAACCTGAAGGTGGCGTCCAATGTGCTGAAGGTGGGGCCTACGCTGCGGAATACCATTCTCTGGTCGGGCGGCATGGCGGTAGCCCAGACTATTGTGTCCGCCCTCACGGGCTTTGCACTTTCCAGATATGATTTTAAGTTCAAGAAGTTCTGGTTCGTCATGATCGTGCTGGCGTTTATCATTCCCACGCCTGTGACCATGGTGCCCAGGCTGATGATGTTCGTCACGGCACAGGAGGCAACGGCAATCCAGCTCATCGGAACGGCACTGCCCCAGGCCATGATGGCCCTGCTGGGACAGGGTGTTTATTCCACGGTGCTGATTCTGGTGTTCTACACCTCATTTAATATGATTCCAAGAGTTCTGGATGAGGCGGCCCAGATTGACGGCGCATCCGCCATGAAGGTGTTCTGGTTTATCGTGGTGAAGATGTCGGCTACCACAATGCTGGTTGTATTCCTGTTCTCCTTTGTGTGGAACTGGAATGAGACCTATATCACGGGTACATTGATGAGAAATAACATTGAGCTGCTGCCGGCGAAGCTGAACATGTTCAACAGTGAGTTTGACAGCCTTGTGTCCGCTCAGGGCGGAGCCTTTAAGCTGAATGAGGCCTACAAGATGGCGGCCACCCTGATTTCCATTTCACCCCTGCTTATCCTGTACGCGTTCGTGCAGAAGCAGTTCATCCAGGGTATTGAAAATACGGGAATTACCGGCGAATAAGGTGAGTTGAACGCAGACGGTGTGTTCATGCCGACCTGGGAGCAGCAGGGAAAAGGGCCGGATGATTTGGTGTGGTAGAAACGCTGTTTTATCCGGCATGACAGAAAACAGGAGATGCCGGTTGGAACGAAGGGTTTGGGAGAGAATGATATGAGAAGGAAGAGGATAGGTGTGCAGGCTTCAGCGGCGGTACTGGCGCTGACTCTGGCGGTCACGATGGCGGGCTGCGGCAAAACTGCCGGCCCGGAAACGGGCAGCGGGCAGGGGGCTGGCGGAGCCTCCGAAGGGGATGTTCAGAGCGGGACGGCGGAGAGCGGCGGAGTGCCCGAAGGCGGGATAGAAAAGGATGAGAGCGGCTATCGTGTGGGCGGCTCTCTATCAGGGGCTTATGTCGACCCCAGTGAAAAGCCGCCTGAGAAGGAACTGAAGGCCACAGGCTTTGAGTATGACAGGGAAAGTCTGACCTATGAGCTGGTCTGGTCTGACGAGTTTGACTATGAGGGCGAGCCGGATCAGGAGAAGTGGAGCTATGAGACGGGTGCAGGCGGCTGGGGAAACCATGAGCTGCAGTATTACACCAAAGGCGACAATGTGACCGTGGGGGATGGAGTGATGACTATTGAACTCCGGGCGGAGGAGGATGGACAATATACCTCAACCAGACTGGTCAGCCGGAATAAGGGAGACTGGACCTACTGTAAGGTGGAGGCGTCCCTGAAACTGCCCTCAGGGCTGGGAACCTGGCCGGCATTCTGGATGATGCCCACATCCTCTGCTTACGGAGCCTGGCCTAAATCCGGTGAAATCGATATTATGGAGCATGTGGGCTACGACCAGGATGTGATCGTGGAGACGGTGCATACAGAAAAGTACCATGGGGGACAGGGAAAGGGAAAGAGCTTTCCTACAGAGGGCGTCAGCGAGGGATTCCATACCTATGGGGTAGAATGGCTGCCGGACAAGATGATTTTCAGCATCGATGGGGAGGAGAGGTTTACCTATGACCCTTTCAATTACAGCGGCAGCCCCACCAGCGAGCTCTGGCCCTTTGACAGGGATTTTTACCTGATATTCAACCTTGCCTTTGGCGGGGACTGGGGCGGTGCGAGAGGAACGGATGATTCCTATTTCCCTGTGGAATACGAAGTGGACTATGTGCGGGTATACCAGAGCCCGGAGATTGCGGCTCTGGCAGAGGAGCAATGAGTGCAGAAAATTAACTCTGACAGATGAGCAATAAGCTCAAAAGGAGGTTAAGGTGAGCAATTACATATTAGAGGGCGATAAATTTATTATTGAGAATTATACGGAGGTTCCGGCGTTTTCCAGTTTCCTGCCCGGACTTTCCGGAGTGAAGGGGATTCCGGTCTGGTCCTTCTACACCAACAGGGGGCAGGGGATTAACAGCTTCGGCATCCATCACAAGGGGAATGCCATCATGGAGTTTAACTCTGCCAACACGGCATATGAGAACACGCCAATAAAGGGATTTCGTACCTTTGTCAGGGTGGACGGGGATTATTTTGAACCCTTCTGTACTTATGCCCCTGAGGCAAAGCGCCGGATGGAGATTGAAAAGAACGTGCTGACCATTTCCGAGGAAAGCCACGGACTGAAAATAACGGTGTGTTATATTATTCTGCCGGGAGAAAATATCGGAGCTCTGGTGCGCAGGGTGAAGGTGGAGAACCTGGACAGCGCTGCCCATGAACTGGAGCTTTTGGATGGTATGCCCCAGATTATTCCCTACGGAATCCAGAACGGCCAGTATAAGGAAATGTCCAATCTGTTCAAGAGCTGGGCGGACATTAAAAATATTGAAAACAAAGCGCCTCTCTACACTATGAGGGCTTCCAGCGACGATTCCGCGGAGGTATCGGAGATTGAGGGCGGCTATTTCTATTTTGCTGTGGCAGGCGGAGAGCTGCAGCCGGTGATCTATGACAAAAATGTGGTTTTTGCCTATGACAGTTCCATGGGGAATGCGGTGACCTTCCGGGAGAAGGGCCTGGAGGGCGTGCTGGCTGAAGAGCAGTGCTTCGCAAACAAGGTGCCCTGCGGGTTCATTCCTGTAAGGACGACTCTTGGAAGCGGAGAAGAATATGAGCTTGCGGCCTTTGCCGGTTTTGCCTCCTCTGTGAATCTGTTGAACGAAAAGGCGAAGAGTTTTTGTGCAGAAGGATATGCGGAGCGCAAGACGAGGGAAGCCAGGGAGCTTGTAGACTCCTTTACAAAGGATGTATGGACCAGGTCTGCCAATCCTTTGTTTGACAGGTACATGGAGCAGTGCTACCTGGACAATTTTCTCAGGGGCGGAATTCCTTTCGTTATGGGAAATGGGGATCACAAGGCAGTGGTGCATTTATTCAGCCGTAAGCACGGAGACCCGGAGCGGGATTACAATTTCTTTTCCATTGCAGGGGAGTATTATTCCCAGGGCAACGGCAACTACCGGGATGTCTGCCAGAACCGCAGGAACGACGTGTTCTTCAATCCGGCGATAGAGGATTTCAATGTGCGTCACTTCTACAGCCTGGTGCAGATGGATGGGTATAACCCGCTGGAAATCAGGCCCTGTACCTTTGTCATTCCGGAGGAAAGCAGCAAGGCGGCCGCGGAACTGGTGGCGGAGCATGTGGAGGATCCGGAGGGCAGAATCACCGCTGTGCTGAACAGGCCCTTTACTCCCGGGCAGATTACCAATGCCATCGCAGCCCATCAACTGAAGGTGACGGGGGACGAGGAAGAACTGGTGAACGGGCTCATAGGACTTGCCGCGGAGCAGATAGAGGCTGGCTTTGGAGAAGGGTATTGGAGCGATCACTGGGATTATAACCTGGATTTGGTGGAAAATTATCTGTTGGTATATCCGGATAAGAGGGAGAGTCTTCTGTTTGGGGACAGCAGTTATGGATTTTATGACAGCATAGGCGTTGTAAGGCCGAGAAGCGATACTTATGTCATAAACAAGGGGAAGGTGCGCCAGTACGGATCCCTGTATCACTGCAAAGAGAAGGGGGCGCGTCCGGGCTTTGTGGAAAACGGCACCAACTGGCTGAAGGACAGACAGGGTAATAAGGTAATGACCAACCTGTTCGGCAAGATGATGACCCTGGCGGTAAATAAGTTTGCCCTGCTGGATTCCTTTGGTATGGGCATCGAGATGGAGGGCGGGAAGCCCGGCTGGAATGACGCCATGAACGGTCTTCCGGGACTGTTCGGCAGCGGAATGCCGGAGACGCTAGAGTTAAAGCGTCTGGTTGATTTTCTGCGGGATGAGACAGCAGGACATTCTCCGGCGGAGGAGGTCAGGCTGCCCAGAGAACTGGCTGCTTTTGCAAGAGACATATATGCCTTTCTTCAGGAGGAGCTTTCCGACTTTGACTATTGGGATAAGACAGCGGCACGCCGGGAGAGCTTCCGGGAGGAAGTCAAATTCGAGGTAAGCGGCAACCTGACGGCCCTTTCCTTCAGGGAAATCAGCGGAATATTGGATGCATTTTCGGAGAAACTGGACAGGGCGGTGGAAAAGGCCATGGAGTACGGCAAGGGGATTATGCCCACCTACTTTACCTTTGAGGCGTCGGAGTTCGAGGAGGTACTGAACGAGGACGGAACGCCCAGAATCAGTCCTTATGGACTGCCCAGCGCCCGGGTGAAGAAGTTCAGCCTTGTGCAGGTGCCTTATTTCCTGGAGGGCCCGGCGAGAATGCTTTCCGCTTGGGGCAAAAAGGATTCGGCGGCAGCCGGGGCTATGTGCGATAAAATCAGGGAGACGGATATTTATGACAGGAAGCTGAGGATGTATAAGACTTCCGAATCCATAGAGGGTATTTCTATGGAGAACGGGCGCGTTCGGGCGTTTACGCCCGGATGGCTGGAGCGTGAGAGCATCTTCCTGCATATGGAGTACAAGTATTTCCTGGGCATGCTGAAGGCAGGTCTGTATGACCGGTATTATGAAGCAATAAAGGATGCGTTGATTCCTTATCAGCAGCCGGAGGTTTACGGGCGGAGCATTCTGGAAAATTCCTCTTTCCTTGCCTCCAGCGCCAATCCGGATCCTTCCGTTCACGGACAGGGTTTTGTGGCCAGACTTTCCGGTTCCACAGTGGAGATGCTCTCCATGTGGCTGGGAATGTTCCTGGGAGAGGGGGGCTTTGCCTTCGAGGAGGGGAAACTGCGGTTTACCCTTGCACCCAGACTGTCCCGGGAAATGTTTGACGGGAACGGGGAGGCTTCATTCATGCTGCTGGGGAACTGTAAGGTCACCTACCACAACGGGACCGGAAGGAATACATACGGTGAGGACGGAGCAAGGGTCTGCCGCATGGAGTTATTTGAGGAGAGCGGCAGCAGCTATAAAGTGGAAGGCTGTGTCACAGATGAGGAGACGGCATTAAAATTAAGAGAAGGCAGAATATTCAGGATAGATGCTTATCTGGCGTAGGGCGGTATTTTTATATTATCAGGAAGTACGTCTCAGCCCGCTTTTTTATCCTGAGCTGAGATGTCACAGAGTAGTGTCATGGAGGGAAAAATGAGTGGATATTCTTATACTGACCGGTACGGTTCATTTCATATGGAAAATCCGGAACGGAACAGTTACCTGTACTTTCCGTTGGCGGGTGAGTCAGGCCTGAAGGCAAGCGTCACACCCCTGCTGGGAGGAGACAGCAAGATAGACCAGAATACATTCCTGCTGGAGCCGGTGAGTGTGGAAAATCTGCACAATTCAAAGAGTACCCGCAATTTCTGGTGTGTTCTGGAGGGAGGAAGAGTGTGGTCCGCCACAGGGGCTTCCGCGGAGACGGAAGCGCTTAAGGGGACGCCGGAGGAAGAGAAAAGCGTCCTGGATGCGGGGGTGATGTGGCATCGCGTGGGAAGAAGGTCGGGAAAGTATTCCCTGGCCTCTGAAATCACTTCCTTTGTACCCTGCGACGGGCGCACTTTTGAGGTCATGTCCGTGAAGGTGAAAAACCTGGGAGAGACTTCTGTCAGCTTCATCCCTGTGGCCGCCATACCGCTGTATGCCCGTTCCGCGGACAATATCAGGGATCATCGCCATGTTACATCCCTGCTTCACAGGATAAGAGTGAACCAGTGGGGAGTAGAGGTGACGCCCACCCTGACCTTTGACGAAAGAGGGCACAGAAAAAACGGTTTGTCCTATTTTGTGTACGGAGCGGACGAAGAAGGCAGGGGGCCGGAAAGGTGCTGTCCCAGGACAGAGGATTTTGTGGGAGAAGGCGGCAGCTTTGCCCGGCCAGGCGGACTTTGGGAGCTTGAGGACAGCCGCTGGGTGACGGTTGGCAGAGATACAGTCGGAAAAGATACAGCCGGCAAAGATAGGGATACAGCAGAGGACAGGACAGCTGCTTATGAGACGGCAGGAGGCGAGGCTGTGGGAGCCCTGGCCTTCGGCAGGAAAACCCTTGCGCCGGGGGAAGAGACCTGTTTTTGCATCTGCATGGGAATTACGCCGGTTGAGGAAGGCGAGCTGCTGCGGGAAAACCTGATGAAGGAATACGGGACGCCTGCCGGTGCGGAAGCGGCTCTGGAGAAGGTGCGAAAGGATTGGCAGGAAAAGATAAATGTCCGGTTCGAGACTGGTGACAGAAATCTGGACGGATACCTTTACTGGGTGGCGTTTCAGCCTATTCTGCGCAGAATGTACGGCTGCTCCTTCCTGCCCTATCATGATTACGGTAAGGGCGGCAGAGGCTGGCGGGACTTGTGGCAGGACTGTCTTGCGCTGCTGATTATGGAGCCCGGAGGAGTGAGGAGGATGCTGCTGGAAAGCTACGGCGGCGTGCGCATGGACGGCACTAATGCCACCATTATCGGGCAGAAGCAGGGAGAATTCCTGGCGGACAGAAACAATATTGTCCGGGTCTGGATGGATCACGGTGTCTGGCCGTTTATGACTACTTACTTTTATATCATGCAGACCGGCGATCTTTCTGTTCTGAATGAAGAGGTGTCCTATTTTAAGGACAGACAGATTTGCCGCGGCGAGGACAGCGACGAGCGGTGGGAGCCGGAACAGGGAACGCTGCAGAGAGGCCCGGCCGGAGTGGTGACGGGTACGGTACTGGAACACATTCTGCTGCAGAATATTACCGCTTTCTATGATGTGGGTGAGCACAACCATATCCGGCTGCGGGGAGCGGACTGGAATGATGCCTATGACATGGCGGCAGAGAACGGAGAGAGCGTGGCCTTTACGGCAGCTTATGCAGGCAATCTGGAGCAGCTTGCGGATCTGACGGAGCGTTATGGAGCCACGGTGTCCGAGACAATGGACTTCCAGCAGGAAATGCTGTGTCTGCTGCAGGAGCGATCCGACATTTATGATTCTGCGGTGAAAAAGCAGGAGTTTGTAAAGGAGTATTACAATTCCTGCAGGCATGAGCTGACAGGAGAGAAGCAGAAGGTTTCCCTGGCCCGGGCGGCAAAAACCCTGCGGGGCATGGCAGACTGGATGAAAGAACATATCAGAAGGACAGAGTGGGTGGAAACACCGGAGGGCGGCTTTTATAATGGCTATTATGACAATCATAAAGATAAGCTGGAAGGAAGTTTCCCGGGCGGAACCCGCATGACCCTGACCAGTCAGGTATTTCCCATTATGTCGGGCACAGCCACGAAAGAACAGACAGGGAGGATTGTAGAGGCGGCTGACAGGCTGCTGTATGAGCCGAAGCTGGGCGGCTATAAGCTAAACACAAATTTTGGGGAGATTAAGGATGACATGGGGAGAGCATTTGGCTTTGCCTATGGGCACAAGGAGAACGGGGCGGTCTTTTCACACATGGCGGTCATGTATGCCAACGCGCTTCTGCAGAGAGGGTTTGTGCGGGAGGGCTATAAGGCCCTGGACGCCCTGTACAGGCAGACCTCTGACTTTGAGCACAGCCGTATTTATCCGGGACTGCCGGAGTATTTCAGCGACCGGGGAAGAGGAATGTATCCTTACCTCACGGGCTCAGCCAGTTGGCTGCTGATGACCATGGTGACGGAGGTCTGCGGCATCAAAGGCGTCTACGGGGATTTAAGTTTACAGCCTAAGCTGGTGAGGGAACTGCTGGATGAAAACCGCAGGCTGGAGGTCCGTCTGAAATTTGCAGGAGTGCCGCTGCACATCTGTTTTCAGGCACAGCAGGAGCAGGATGTTTACACAAAAGCAGCGGGAGTGACCCTGGATGGAAAACCTGTAGAGGGTAACCTGATTTCCAGGGAAGCGCTGCAGGCAGTGGAAGACGAGAGGGAGCTTCTGGTGCAATTGTGAAACTCTCATCCTGTAATTACCTGGTTACTGCAGACATCAGTGAGGAGAGAGGATATGTTTGAGAGGATGAATGAGTATCATTTGGTCTGGGCGGACGAGTTTGATTATGAGGGGACGCCGGACCCGGAGAGATGGAATTATGACACAGGGGAGAAGTGGCACAACAATGAGGCCCAGGGCTACACCGATCATCCGGAAAATGCCTTTGTGAAGGACGGAAGGCTGACCATACGGGCATTGAAGGAGCAGTACGGCAGCGCCGGATATACCTCCGCGAGGCTGACTACATGGGAGAGACAGTCCTGGCAGTACGGATATTTTGAAGTCCGGGCCAAGCTGCCGGACGGGGTGGGGGCATGGCCTGCATTCTGGTTTATGCCGGATTCCAGCAGACAGGGTATCCGCTGGCCTCTCTGCGGTGAGATTGATATGATGGAGCATACTCATGTGCATAAGGGCGATTTGGTGTACAGCCTTCATTCCCTGAATCACAATCACACCAGGCAGGACACGAAGCAGTACAGCACCAGTGTTTACAGGGAGGGACTGTTCGAAGCATTTCACCTGTACGGGATGGAGTGGACGCCGGACTATGTGGAGTACTTCTTTGACGGGGTAAGCGTCTGCAAATATTGTAAAACCGATGATGAGGATAGGACAGAGAAGTCCTGGCCTTATGACCAGCCCTTTTATATGATTTTAAATATTGCCGTTGGGGGCTTTATGGGCGGGCCCATCCGGGAGGAGGATATGCCCTATACCATGGAGATTGACTATGTGAGGGTTTACCAGAAACGGGAGTAGCACAGAAAGGCAGAATATAATATGAAAAATATCAAAGTGTTTGTCACGGATAAGGAAAAAGAGAAATACTGGGAGGAACAGTCTGCGGGGACACGTCCCCAGGACGATTTCATCCATGTCATAAAGGTTTATCCCGAACTGCAGGAGCAGATTACGGAGGGATTTGGCGGCGCCTTTACAGAGGCTGCGGCAGTGTGCTTCCACAGTCTTGGGGAAGAAGCAAAGCAGGACTTTCTGGAGGGGTGCTTCGGGCAAAGCGGTCTTAAGTATAATCTGGGACGAATCCACATGAACAGCTGTGACTTTGCCCTGGGAAATTATACTTATGTGGAGGAAGGGGATGCAGACCTGCATACCTTTGATATTTCCCATGACAGAGAACAGATTATTCCCCTGATAAAGAAGGCCATGGAATGCCATGGCGGGGAGGAATTGTCCCTGCTGGTTTCCCCCTGGTCTCCTCCGGCGTTTATGAAGACCAACGGGGAGATGAACCACGGCGGAAAGCTGAAGGAGGAATGCTATGGGCTTTGGGCGGACTATTATGTCAGGTTTTTGGAGGAGGTCAGGAAAGAAGGACTGAATATCCGGTATCTCACAATCCAGAATGAGCCTGAGGCGGTGCAGACCTGGGATTCCTGCATTTATACCGCAGAGGAGGAAGGGACGTTCGCGGCACAGTACCTGGTTCCCGCATTGAAGAAGGCGGGTCTTGGGGATATAGAGGTGTTTATCTGGGACCACAACAAGGAGAATATGTATGACAGGGCAAGAGGAAGCTTTGGAGTACAGGGCTGTCGGGAGAATGTCAGCGGCGTGGCTATGCACTGGTATACAGGGGACCATTTTGACGGCATCCGGGCGGTGAAAAAGGCATTTCCGGAAAAGAAGGTGTTTTTTACGGAGGGCTGTGTGGAGTATTCCCGGTTCGCGGACTCCGGCGAGATTCAGAAGGCTGAGATGTACGCCCATGATATGCTGGGAAATTTCAAGGCGGGGGTGGAGGCGTTCTTTGACTGGAATCTGCTGCTGAGTGCGGAGGGAGGCCCCAACCATGTGGGAAATTTCTGCGCTGCTCCCATCATGTGTGACGGAAAAGGGGGTATTGAGAAGAGGCTTTCCTATTATTACATTGGCCATTTCAGCAGATACATACAGCGGGGGGCAAGGCAAATTATGAATACCTGCTATTCGGACACCCTGGAGACGGTGGCGTTTGTAAACCCGGACGAGAGCCGCGTTGTAGTCATACTGAACAGAGGAGACAAGGATATGCCGGTGTACCTGTGCGAGAACGGACAGGGAACAGCGCTTCAGGCGGAAGCTCACAGCATCAGGACGGTTGTATATGACAAGTAAGCCTATGGGTTCACCATACAAACAATAAGAAGCGCTTATATATAATATAAAATATATTGATTTTACTTATATGGCGGGCTGTGGTATGCTATGTAAGGAGGCAGCGGGCGGGAGCATTGCTTCCCGCCCGTTTTATGCGGGTAAGCTGCTTAAAGATATTGTTGTAAGAAGAATGGAGGAAAAACATGGTTAAGGCTATTGTGGGCGCCAACTGGGGCGACGAGGGCAAGGGTAAAATTACGGATATGATGGCCCGGGAGGCGGACATTGTGGTGCGTTTCCAGGGTGGTGCCAATGCAGGACATACGATTGTAAACAATTATGGAAAGTTTGCGCTGCACACTCTTCCATCCGGCGTATTTTACAGTCATATTACCAGCGTCATCGGAAACGGTGTGGCACTGAATATTCCGCTTCTGTTTAAGGAGCTTCAGTCTGTTATGGAGAGAGGAGTTCCTGCGCCGAAGCTGCTGGTGTCTGACAGGGCCCAGATTGTGATGCCCTATCACATTCTGTTTGACCGGTATGAGGAGGAAAGACTGGGAGGCAAATCCTTTGGTTCCACCAAATCGGGAATTGCGCCCTTTTACTCTGACAAATATGCAAAGATTGGCTTTCAGGTCAGTGAGCTCTTTGACGAGGAACTGCTGCGGGAGAAGGTGGAGCGGGTCTGCGAGATGAAGAATGTGCTTCTTGAGCATCTTTACCACAAACCCCTCATTGATTCCGGAGAGCTTTTGGAGACACTGCACGGGTACAGGGATATGGCGGCGCCCTATGTGGGGGATGTATCCGCATTTTTGGACAGGGCCCTGAAGGAGGGAAAGACTGTGCTGCTGGAGGGCCAGCTGGGAACCTTAAAAGACCCGGATCACGGCATTTATCCCATGGTGACGTCCTCCTCCACCCTTGCGGCCTACGGGGCGGTAGGGGCAGGGCTGCCGCCCTATGAGATCAAACAGATTGTCACGGTCTGCAAGGCATATTCCTCTGCGGTGGGAGCGGGAGCCTTTGTATCCGAGCTCTTTGGCGACGAGGCGGAGGAACTGCGCCGCAGAGGCGGCGACGGCGGCGAGTATGGCGCTACCACCGGCAGACCCAGGCGTGTGGGCTGGTTCGACTGTGTGGCTTCCAGATACGGGTGCCGTCTGCAGGGCACTACGGATGTTGCCTTCACGGTTCTGGACGTGCTGGGCTATCTGGATGAGATTCCTGTCTGTGTGGGCTATGAAATAGAGGGGCAGGTTACCACGGAGTTTCCTGTCACGGCGAAGCTGGAGAAGGCAAAGCCTGTATTTGAAAAGCTGCCCGGATGGAAGACGGAAATCCGGGGCATCAAAAAGTATGAGGAACTGCCGGAAAACTGCAGGAATTATATTGAGTTTATTGAGAAGAAAATCGGGTATCCCATCACCATGGTCAGCAACGGACCCGGCAGGGACGATATTATTTACAGAGAAAGCGCATTGGCATGATAAGTAATCTGGAGTATTACAAGGTATTCTATTATACGGCGAAATGCGGCAGCGTCACGGGAGCTGCCGCTTTGCTTTCCATCTCCCAGCCCGCTGTGAGCCAGTCTATAAGGCAGCTGGAAAAAAGTCTGGGGGTATCCCTCTTTGGCAGGGCCTCCAGGGGAGTGAGGCTCACTGCAGAAGGGGAACTTTTGTATTCTTATGTGGAAAAAGGGTATGAGCAGATTGAAATCGGGGTGGAGAAAGTGCGGCAGATGCGGAATCTGGAGCTGGGAGAGGTGCGCATCGGGGCAAGCGACATGACATTAAGGTTTTATCTGCTGCCCTTTCTGGAGAAATTTCATGAGCAGTATCCGGACATCAAGGTCTTTGTCACCAACGGGCCTACGCCGGAGACGCTGAAAGCCCTTGGAGAGGGTAGAATAGATTTCGGGGTGGTCAGCACCCCCTTTGAGGCTTCGGATGACATAAGGGCCATACAGGTGCGGGAAATCGAGGACGTGTTCGTGGCGGGAAGACGGTTCCTGCCTTACAAAAACAGAATGCTGGACTTTAAGGAGCTGGAAAAGCTGCCAATGATTTTCCTGGAGAACAATACCAGCAGCAGAAGCTATATGGATGATTTTCTGCGGGAGAACGGGGTGGCACTGCAGCCGGAATTCGAGCTTGCCACAAGCGATATGATTGTGCAGTTTGCCTTAAGAAGCTTAGGGATAGGATGTGTGGTCCGGGAGTTTGCCGGGGAGGCGCTGGAGTCCGGCCTGCTGTTTGAACTTAGGTTTAACAAGATGATACCCAAGAGGAGCTTTTGCGTGGTTTGGAATCGAAAGGCCGTTTTGCCTGCAGCGGCGGGGAAACTGCTGGAAATAATGCAGCAGCGGCATACAGCAGTTGGATGGAGGCCGCCTTGGTTATGAATCCTTCTGCTGCTCCTCCTCTGCATTACCGCCCAGGTCAAAGTCTGCGAAGGTATGCTTCTGTGTCAGCTTGCCGTACATCCAGGTGTAGACCCAGATGATGATGGGGATGACTACGGTGGCATAGAGGCAGACCCGGAACAGATTTCCAGAAGCAGAGCTGTCCGCAATGGCAGCGACGAGAGCCGCAATATACATGAGAACCAGCAGAACCACGCCGATAATGGCAACAATTTGCTTTGAGGTCACTTTCTTTCCGGAGCCGGGAGCCGGACTGTCCTGCGTCTTATTTTTTTCTTTCATTTCTTTCATATAATTGAACCCTCGTATTCTGCCGGCCGGGGACGGCATTTTTTTAATTGTTCCTTGGAAATTACTGATTATGATAGCATGTTTTCTGAAAAATGTCAAAATAACCATTACGGATGCATTTTTACAGTTGCCCTGAAAAGTGATAATCCGGTTGAAAGTTTTATCTGCCCGTGATATGCTTTCGTGAGGAGGGAATAAAAATGTCAGAAATCAAAGAGAGTGCATTGGAATTAATCGGAGGAACACCGTTGCTTAAGCTGAACCGTTATAGTGAAAAAGCCGGTGTGAAGGAGGCGACTATTTTAGCGAAGCTTGAGTATCTCAACCCGGCCGGTTCGGTAAAGGACAGAGTCGCCGCCGCTATGATTGAAGATGCCGAAAAGAGCGGGAAGCTGAAGCCGGGGGCTACAATCATTGAGCCTACAAGCGGCAATACGGGAATCGGCCTGGCTGCGGCGGCAGCGGCAAAGGGCTATAAGGCCATTCTTACCCTTCCTGATACCATGAGTGTGGAGCGGAGAAATCTTCTGAAGGCATATGGTGCAGAGCTGGTGCTGACCGAGGGCGCAAAGGGCATGAAGGGCGCCATCGCAAAGGCGGAGGAGCTTGAGAAGGAAATTGAGGGGGCAGTCATTCTCGGACAGTTTGTGAACCCTGCGAATCCTGCCGTGCATAAGGCTACCACAGGGCCGGAAATCTGGAAACAGACAGAGGGGAAGGTTGATATTTTTGTGGCAGGCGTGGGTACGGGCGGAACGGTTACGGGGGTAGGAGAATATTTAAAGGAGCAGAACCCGGATATTCAGGTGGTGGCTGTAGAGCCTGCTGCAAGTCCCGTTCTTTCCAAGGGGACGCCCGGCGCCCACCAAATCCAGGGTATCGGAGCCGGTTTTGTTCCGGAGATTTTAAATACTGAAATTTATGATGAGATCATCACGATTGATAATGAGGACGCATTTGCGGAAGGAAGGGCATTTGCGGTAAGCGAGGGAATCCTTGTGGGTATTTCCTCCGGGGCGGCGCTGAAGGCGGCGGCAATTTTGGCAGGGCGGCCTGAGAATAAGGGAAAAACTATCGTAGCGCTGCTTCCGGATTCCGGTGACAGGTATCTGTCTACCCCCCTGTTTTCCGATAACTGAGACACAAACTTGCGGGGAAGTGTGGTATGATTTTTGCGTAAGAGACAGGGAGGAATGTTTATGGTAGAAATAGAATGCCTGACAGGGGAATATGCAGATGAGGTCATCGGGATGATGCGGACGTTTTATGCCTCGCCGGCTGTTTCCACAAACGGCTCGGAAGAGATTTTCCGAAGCAATGTTGAGCAGTGTATCAGCGACAGCCCGTATTTGGAGGGATATGTATTTATTGACGGCGGGATTGTGGCGGGGTATGCCATGGCGGCCAAAAGCTTTTCCACAGAGTTCGGGAAAAAGTGCATCTGGATAGAAGATTTGTATCTGAAGCCGGAGTATTGCGGCGCCGGAATCGGAACCCGGTTTTTGCATTTTATCGAACAGAAATATGAGGACTCCATACTGCGCCTGGAGGTAGAAGAGGAAAACAGACGGGCCGTTCATGTGTACCGCAAAAACGGATTTGATGTTTTGCCGTATATGGAGATGAAAAAGCAGAATACAGAACACTGAAGATGAGGTGAAATTGTGATGACAATGGATGAATTAAAGCCGAGACAGAGCGCTTATATCCGTTCTGTGGGAGGAAGCGGCGCACTCCGGCATCATTTGCTGGATATGGGACTGACACCCAGAACAGAAGTGACGCTTCAGAAGATTGCGCCCATGGGAGACCCGGTGCAGATTGAACTAAGAGGCTATGAGCTGACTCTGCGGCTGGATGAAGCACGGAAAATTGAAATTGAGAAAATCCATCAAAGAGATGATAAAGCCTTCTACGGAACAGAGAATGGCGTCTGTGGCACATCCGGGTGTCGGCGAGCTTGGCAGGGCAAAAAGCTATCATGTCCATGATGCAGGCAATGAAATACCAAAGGGGGAAAAGCTTACATTTGCACTGGCGGGCAATCAGAACTGCGGTAAAACAACATTGTTTAACCAGCTTACCGGCGCGAATCAGCATGTGGGGAATTTTCCCGGAGTGACGGTTGACCGTAAGGACGGCACAATCCGTAACCATCCGGAAGCCACTGTGACGGATTTGCCGGGAATTTATTCCCTTTCGCCCTATTCCAGTGAGGAAATTGTGACAAGGGACTTTTTGATGAATGCACATCCCGATGGAATTATCAATATTATTGACGCAACCAATATGGAACGGAATCTGTATCTTACCATGCAGATTATGGAGCTTGGCATTCCAATGGTGCTTGCGCTTAAATATGATGGATGAAGTCCGGGCAAATGGCGGTTCTGTAAGGGTGAATGAACTGGAAGAAATTCTTGGTATTCCGGTGGTTCCCATTTCAGCGGCTAAAAATGAGGGTATCGAAGAGCTGATTGACCATGCAATCCATGTGGCAAGGCACAGGGAGGCACCGGGGAGGGTTGATTTCTGCTCGGCCGGCAGTGATGAGCATGACCCTGTGGGCGCGGTACACCGCTGCATCCATGCGGCGATACATACGCTGGAGCAGGATGCGAAGGAAAAGGGCTTCCGGTTCGTTTTGCCGCCACAAAGCTGGTGGAAAATGACCATTTGATTGCGGAAAAGCTGTGTCTTTCGCCGGAGAAGGAGGAGGCATTTAAGCATTTAATATCTGTCATGGAGGCAGAAACGGGGCTTGACAGGGAAGCGGCTCTCGCCAACATGAGATTTTCCTTTATTGAAACCCTGTGTGCCAAAACTGTGGTACGTCCCCATGAAAGCAGGGAACATAAGCGTAGTATGGCAATAGATCGGATTTTGACCGGGAAATATACGGCCATTCCATGCTTTATAGGCATCCTGGCCTTTGTGTTTGCCATGACATTTAATTTTATCGGGGCGGCTCTTTCCGATTTGATGAGTGTGGGCGTTGACGCAGTGACGGCGCTGTTTGACAGACTGCTCACAACTGCGCAGGTGAATCCGGTGGTTCACTCTCTTGTCATTGACGGTATCTGCAGCGGGGTGGGAAGCGTCTTAAGCTTCCTGCCAACAATTGTCACACTGTTTTTCTTCCTTTCTATATTGGAGGATACGGGATATATGGCGCGGGTTGCCTTCGTGATGGACAGGCTGCTGCGTAAAATCGGTCTTTCCGGCAGAAGCATCGTACCCATGCTGATTGGCTTTGGCTGCTCGGTTCCTGCCATTATGGCAACCAGAACCCTTTCCAGTGAGCGGGACCGGAAAATGACGATCCTGCTTACGCCTTTTATGAGCTGTACGGCAAAGCTGCCGATTTATTCCATGATGGTCAGCGCTTTTTTGCAAGGAAATATCAGGCGCTTGTTATGGTGGGATTATATGTTTTTGGGATTCTCTGCGCTGTTTTATATGCGCTGATTCTTCAGAAAGACAAAATACCGGGGAGAACCTGTTCCTTTTGTAATGGAGCTGCCCAATTACAGACTTCCGTCATCGAAAAGCGTGCTGCACCTGATTGTGGAAAAGGCCAAGGGCTTTATAAGGAAAGCGTTTACGATTATATTTGCGGCTTCTATTGTAATCTGGTTTTTACAGACCTTTGATATCCGGTTGAATGTTGCTGTGTCTGCAGAGGAAAGCCTGCTGGCAATGCTGGGTGGGCTGGCAGCTCCCATATTTGCTCCGCTGGGATTTGGAGACTGGAGGATTTCTACCGCATTGATTACCGGGTTTACAGCAAAAGAGAATGTGGTATCTACCCTGACAGTTCTTTTGGGCGGAAATGTGTCTTTGCTGGAAACATTGTTTACACCATTTACTGCAGTTGTGTTTTTGGTATTTACCCTGCTTTATACGCCATGCGTTGCGGCAGTTGCAACGGTAAAGCGGGAAATGGGCGGCACAAAGGCTGCGGCAGTGACCGTCATTGTGCAGTGCGCCATAGCCTGGCTGATGGCATTTCTTGTCCATGGCGCAGGAATGATTTTCGGATTGGCATAAGGAGGATAGAAGATGAACCTTGCGAGTATTCTGGTGATTTGCCTGGTGGCGGGCCTGCTGGCCCTTTCGATTGTCCGGGGGCGCAAAAACAAAACGGACGAATGCGGCGGAAGCTGTGGGGAATGTGCGTTCCGCTGCAATCGTCAGAAGTGATTTTTCAATGTGTAAGCTATAGCAGCCCCATTGTTCTCAGTATGAAAACAGCCAGGAAGGTGGTGAAGATGGATATGATGGAAGTCCAGACTACCAGCTGGCCCGCCAGAACACCGTCGTTATCCATCTCCTGAGCCATAATGGCGCTGGACACGGCGACGGGAGATCCGAACAGGGCCACCAGCGCGGGGTAAACGGTGGCGTCGAAGCTGATGAGGCCGGTGTATTTGGAGAGAATCACGGCAAGCCCGATGACAATCAGGGGAACTGCAACAACCCGGGCGGCAGTTCCTATGATGATTTCTTTCAGCATTCCCTTTACTGCCGAGAAATCAAACAAACCCCCCAGGATTACCAGTGCCAGGGGCGAACTTATTTTAGCCAGGCTGCCTACTGCATCATAGAAGAATTTCAGATTGCCGGACAGGGAGAACACAAGACTTCCGTCCGCATTGACAGGTATAAAGGAGCGGACACCCAGCACAATCAGGCCGCATATCACGCCGATAATCAGGGGATTTTTCGCGATTTTTAACAGTACATCCTTCAGATTTGCCTTGCGTCCGTCCTTGCCATCCAGAAACATAGTCAGGGCGATGACGGCGAGGATATTGAAGGTGGGAATGGAGAATGCGCTTAAAACGGCGGCGATGCCCTTTCCCGTTGCACCGCCCAGGGATTCTGCAAGGGGCAGCCCGATGATGGCAAAGTTGGAGCGGAACACGCATTGCAGGATGACGCCTTTCTGCCGGCTGTCGGGGACAGTCAGCTTAACCAGGACAAGCCCGATGAAAAATGCGGCGAGGATGGCAATTTCGGAGTAGATTACCACTGACCAGTTGATGTCAGTGAAGGACTCAATATTGTACACGTTGGTAAACAGCAGGCAGGGCAGGCAGACACGGAAAATCAGCTTGTTTCCCTTTTTGAACCAGCCCTCGTCCAGGAAGCTTTTCTTTTTCAGCAGATAGCCCAGCAGAATTAATAATATAATGGGCAGAATAGCGTTTAAAGCAAATAGTAGTGTATCCATTTTTCCTCTCATTCCGCCGCCCCAGGCGGCATTTTATCCGGCGGGAAGAAGCCGGTAATCAATTCCGTGCTTCAGTCCGATTCTATCACTTCTGTTACGTTTTGCAAAATAAATTTCCGGCTGGGCATATTTTTAAAATGAACTTGTTCCAGCTTCAGCAGTTTTACGTTCTCACAGGCAAATCCTATATGCAGAAACTCGTCCTTCCAGGCGGTCATTGCCATTTCACCGGGAACGGCGTCAGGCTTGTAGGAGATGGAAATATTCTTTAAATGCACTTCTTCCAGCATTGACTCAGGCAGTCCCAGAAAGAATCCTGTTCCGTATGAAACGTTTTCACAGGCGATATCCCGGAAGGTAAACCTCCCGAATACGGGAGTCAGATCTGTGGCCTCCTGATATTCGCGGATGAAGCGGTCATCATATACGTCGTTGCCGGCCTTGTAGAAGGCATTGATGACAAAGGGAGCTTTCACATCATCCATGAGTATATTTTTAAAGGTAATATCCTGTATTACGGCAAGATTACCCCGGCCCCGCTGGCTTTTGATCCTCAGTCCCCGGTCCGTCCGGCGGAAGATGCAGTTTGTCACCAGCACATCACGGATTCCGCCGCTGTTCTCGCTGCCCAGCGTGACGCCGCCATGCCCGTATTCCATGAGGCAGTTGCGGATAACGATGTGGGAGGAAGGGGTGTGGTATCTGCGTGCAAAATCAATTTTGCCGGATTTGATGGCAATGCAGTCGTCGCCCACGCTGATTCTTACTCCTGCAATCAGCACGTTATCGCAGGATTCAGGGTCGATTCCGTCGGTGGTAGGAGAGTTGGCAGGATTGAGCAGCTTCATGTTAATGTATTTCAGATTTCCGGAATAGAAGGGATGCTGGTTCCAGGAGGGAGTGTTGCACACGGTAATCCCCTCCAACGCAATGTTTTCACAGGTGTGCAGAAAAATACCCTTGGGACGTCTGGCAATCCGCTTTACCCTGTGATTCACCCACCAGTCGCCGGACTGGGCGTTGCAGTCAACGACGCCCTCTCCATAAATGCAGACATCTTTTACGCCGATGCCGGTGAGAATGCTGGCAAAGGAATCGTCGGCACATCCCTCCCAGGTTCCCAGGACAACGCCGTTTTTTTCCTCCTTTGCGCTTAAGACAGGAAAGGCTGTGCGGTCCGTCTCGCCAATCAGCCGGGAACCTTTAGGCAGCTGGAGAATCAGGCCGTCTCTTAAAAACAGGGACACAACCTTATAAACGCCCCGGATGGTCAGAAACTCATCCGCCTCCAGGTTGTCGATGGCCTGCTGTATGCCTGCAGTGTCGTCCTTTTCGCCGCCCTCCTTTGCGGAGCGGTAAATCTTCTCCCGACGGTCCAGCGTATGAAAAGAGACCGTTTTGTCAAGGTCCCCTGCAATGATTCGAAGCTCATAGTCATGGCCGGGTGTCAGACCATACAGGGAGAAGGAATTGTGTTCCCGTGTTCCCAGGGAAACTCCGTTTAATACCACTTCAAAGGGAGCAGTGGAATAGCAGTCATTGTTTATCAGTTCCACTGACACGGAGGTGGGAGTAATCAGCAAAATGTTCATAATGATACCTGTTCCTTCCTGCAGGATTACGCGAATGAACTCTGAACAGTTTCATTATATTTTATATGGCGGGAAAGGACAAGCCTCTTTTTTGCGGGTAGGATTTCTCATTGTTCTGTGCTATACTGTAAAGCAGTAATGAGAACGGAAAAAATTGATGGAAGGGAAAATATTATGAAACCGGTAAACTCACAGGCAACACCCAATGCGGGGAAGCTATTGCATTATTTAAGCGAGATTGGCGGAAGGAAGATTATCACGGGGCAGCATACCCAGACGGCCGCCATGGAAGAAATCGGGGAAATCAGGAGGATTACAGGGAAGGAACCGGCGCTCAGAGGTTTTGAACTGCTTTCCTACTCACCGAATATCCGCTATGAGACAGGGGACGAGTACTGCAGGAAAGAGATTGATGAAAATAGAAATACCCTGGAGCATGCTCTGGAATTTGGGAGAAGAGGCGGTATTGTGACTTTCACATGGCACTGGTTTTCGCCCTTGGGCGGCCGGGACAAAAGCTTTTACAGCGAAAAAACAGATTTTGACCCGGAGCGGGTGCTGATGGAAGGAACAGAGGAGCGAAAAGCATTTTACCATGACATGAACATTATGGCAGGGCATTTAAAGCCCTTTCTGGAGGAAGATATTCCGCTGTTGTGGCGGCCCTTTCATGAGTCGGAGGGCGGCTGGTTCTGGTGGGGCAGAAGAGGACCGGCCGTGGCGGCAAAGCTGTATCGCCTCCAGTATGAATACTTTGTAAATACCTGTCATCTGCATAACCTGTTATGGGTCTGGAACTGTCCGCTGAAGGAGGGATACCCCGGGGATGATGTGATAGATATTCTTTCCCGTGACTTGTATAAGGAAAAGGGAACGAGAACAGATTATATGCAGGAGTATGAAGAGCTTGTTTCCATCACCGCGGCAAAAAAGCCTGTGGCGCTGGCGGAGATAGGAAAGCTCCCGGATATTGACATACTTGAGAAAAGCCGTGTGCCATGGTGCTATTATATGACATGGAGCAAGGGCTTTGTGATGACGGAGGAATTTAACAGTCATGAGGAGCTGCGCAGGATATACGGCAGTGATTATACGGTGACCCGCAGCTGAAGGAATGAACAATATGAAGGGAGCAGAGCCTTTAACGGCCCTGCTCCCTTGCGTAACACACCCCGTATTATGTATTTTACCTTGCCAGTTCGAACTGTCCCACCAGTTCGTCCAGCATGGTAGACTGTGCAGAAAGCTCCTGGCTGGTAGCGGATGCTTCTTCCGCAGTTGCCGCATTGCTCTGTACTACGCCGGAAATCTGGGTCACATCCGTTTCAGCCTTTCGCATTGCCTCGGCCTGGTTTTCCATTATGGTTTTCAAACTCTGCGAGAATTCAGCAATTTGCTTGATTCCGTCCACTACGGTTCCGATGGAAGACGCCGCATGATCCGCAACGCTGTTTCCGGTGGAAACCTCGCGGATAGAAGCCTCAATCAGTTCTCTTGTATCTATTGCCGCCTTTGCACTCTGGTCGGCCAAATCCCTGATTTGGTCGGCAACTACTGCAAAACCGCGTCCGGACTCGCCGGCCCGGGCAGCCTCTATGGAGGCATTCAGGGACAGCAGATTGGTCTGGGATGCAATGGATTCAATTTCGGAAATAATATCTCCGATTTTGGTGGAAGTCTCGCTGATTCGCTTCATGGCCTCCATCATGGTATTCATTTCCTGACGGCTGGAATCTGCCTCGTTTGCATATTTATGCGACATGGTGTAAGACTCTTCAGCGCTCTGAGCACTCTTCTCCATGGTCTCGGTGATGTCGGAAATGGTTGCATGCAGTTCTGCTACCGCGCTGGCCTGATCCGTAGCGCCCTCGGCCAGGGACTGTGCCGCATTTGCCAACTCATCGGAACCGGCGGATACCTGCTTGGAAGCCTCGCCGATAGACAACAGTGTCTCAGACATCTGATCTCTTAATCCGCGCATGGATTCATACAATTTCTTGAAATCACCGGTGTAGCGTTCGGAAGCCTTTGACTTGACTGTATAATTGCCGGAGGCCATTTCACCCAGCACCTCGCCGATGTCAAATATAATGGTTTCCAGATTATCGGCCATTTCTTTTGCATCTTTCTCCATAACCTCTATTTCATCCCCTGTCTCAGCCATGGGGAACGGTGAACTAAGGTCTCCGGATGCAAAGGTTTTGAGACGTGCGCCCAAATCCTGTAAGGGAACAGAAATTGCTCTCGCAATATTTCTGCCGATTTTTGTGGAGGCTATCATTGCAAATGCAATGACAACAAGGATAAGTACTACAAGAATCCAACCTACAACAGTAAGTGTTGTGGAAAGGTCGTTTCCTTCGTTGACCTTTACATCAAGCAGTCCTTCCAGATTATCATAAATTGTGTGATAGGAAGTTGACAAATCGGTGAGTGCCAACGCCTGTGCCTGAGCGCAAAGCTCAAGGTCTGTTGTGGAACCCAGCTCCATAATTTTGGCATCCAGCTCCCAATAGGAGTTCAGTTCTGATTTTATTGCATCGTATGTCTTCCTGCCGCTGTCTGATACAATCGTTTTTTCAACGTCTGCAAAAGCAGAGTTAAATGCCTGTATGGCTTCACTGTGCTGCTGCACTACCTTATCAATGGCATCCTGGTCATCATAGCCGATTGCGGCGCGGAGGGACGAACGAACCTCAGAAAATTCAAACATTGCCCGGCCTATATCACCCTGTGCAAAGCCGAAGTTCTTGAGTGCATAAGAATATCGGTTGGAGATGACGACAAGGACAATCACACCTAAAAGTGCTGCTGCCGCGGCGATGGCTGACACTTTGAGAAAAGCCATTCTCAGTTTCGTTTCAATGCTTTCTTTTTTGTTCATTTGTTAATTCTCCCATCTGTTGCATTACAACTATTTCTTGTTTCATTTTTATAGAATAACTAAAATAGGACCGTTCGATATTGCCTTTGTGCTTGCAGCATATGGGGAATACAAAGAAATTTATCTTCCAGAGAGTTGTGAATGTGAACTATGTTTCGGTAACAGATATCAGAGGTATAAGTAAAGTTCATTTCATAGCTTGTCAAATAAATTTAATTATAATTACAGCACAGCCTTAAGTTTGTAAAAGTGCCTATTTCATTTTCTATGAAAAGATTATACTACATTGTGCGAAAATATCAAGAGTTTAAGCGAATTAAAAGCAAATTCTATATATCAGTATAGCGCTGACTAAAAATATTGAAGATACGGGAAAAACGGCGAATTTATTCAGAAAAATGGAAAGACAATGAGTCAGATGTGATTCAAAATAGCGTAATATGACATTAATAAAATTGCATTGTAAAATAAGGAAATCGACAATGTGAAATTTCAATGGCAGGAAGCTTGGCAGGATGGCGGGCAGTTTATAAGGTGTGGTATTCGAAACGCACCTGCTATATGCAAAAACTCCGAGCCTGCAAGAGTTGCGAAGCCCGGAGTTCTTAAAGGGGAGGATATAGGAAAGAAAATTTATTTGAGTTTATCATTGGTTATGCTGATGATAAATATATGCTTTTTGTGAGGATATGGTTTATCAGCAATTATCTCAATTTATCCATACTTGTGTCAAAAGTTGTGTCATAAATTCAGAATAGCTTAGCGGGATTCCTGCTGCCTATAGCAGACTGACGAAAATCGGTCTGCTTATTTTAATGCCTGAATTTAGACAATGTGACCTGATGGAAATTTGCAGTGAAAAAAATAAGGAAATCGACAATGTGAAATTTCAATGGCAGGTAGCTTATAGTGGACAAAGAAAGGAGTGGTCGCATGGAGACAGACCAATATACCGATTACAGTGATTTGTCTGGTATCTATCAGGAGATTGCCAGAGAGTTAGGACGAGACGGCGCAATCACAATACACCAGCTTTTCCATGGGCAGCAGATTTCTTTCCCTAAGCGGCTGTATGCAAGGGAATATGTCTTGGAGCAGGTGAATAACAGAGAGGAGGAAAAAAGCATAGGAGAAGTAGCGCAACAGTACGGCTATACGGAAAGGCGGATAAGACAGCTTATTCAATTCAGTACGGGCAAAAATAACTGATTATGGAGAACTATGAGAAATGACGCATAAAGTAAGGAATGCGATAAGGAAAGGGACAAAATGAGAAAAATGGAAAAAAGAGAGAACTGGAAGAATCAAACACCATATGACATAGTGGCAAATACATCTATCCTGCTAATTCTGGATGGTATTTTCGGTCTGGTAATGCGTGTCATATACACAACTTCCGAAGGAATGTATTTTAGTACAATTGTGATGGCAATATCTTCACTGTTTCTTCTTCTCAGCGGAATTAACGGTCAGAAGGTTCGGGAAGAACATGAGAAACTGAATCTGTGTTTTATATTGTTTTTGATATGTGTGATTACATATGTGATTTCTCTTGTCATTATGGGGATGGAGGATGCGGATTTTGAAGAAGAACTTTCAGGCATTATAGTAACGATATTCGTATTTCTGCTTTGGGGTGTTATGATAGCGAGAGCCTATATATATAAGCGAAAAGTCGGTTCTGACAAGGAGAAAGCGGAGGACGAAGCATAAATCAGGTTGCGGACAAGAATGTATAGAAAATGGAAAACAAAGGAGGAGAGCAAAGGTGGACAATTTGAGCGGAGTTGTGTTTGTGGTGTATATGATAGCCGGATGGTGGGCGGCAAATAGAGTATGGTTTTCAAAGCGTACCTATATTGTGACTGATTCGGCGGCTTTCTATGGAAAAAAGATAGCAATGGCATTTCTGCTGGGATGGCTGTTTATTCCGATTGCGATTATTCAAATGGTAAAAAATAAATAGTGAGGAAAAATGGGAGGCGCCTTTGTTGAAAGGTGCTTCCTTTCGTATGGAGGTGAATGCAGTGAAAAAAGAGGTAATGAAAGTGGCGGTAAAAATGGTGTCGGCAGCAGTTATCGTAATGATACAAGCCGTTGAAAAATGGGTGGCAAAGAAGTAGGTCAGCAAAAGGGGAAGATTTTGGTTGTCTTCTCTTTTTTTGGGAGATATACTGTAGGTATTATTGATGCAGCGGAGGTGTTTGCATGGGTTTATCATTTCAGGAGTTTTTGGATGAAATCAGTACCTTAAATAAGGAATATGACTGTAGTAGCGGAGATATTGTTTTGATTCTATCAGGAGAAGAAAGCACTATAGCTACACATATTCCTATGATAACTAATAGAGATGTGGCATGGTGTGAGGATGGTGATGGAATTAATTTCCAGTTACGCTTTGGTGTGGAAAGAAATAAGGACAAAGAAGCTGAATTGGAAATAATAGTGTGTGCTTTGAAACAGCATGCAATAAAGATTGAGCGGGAAGAAATCGACGACTTGATAGAGGAACTATATAAGGATAAATGGGTAAAAAATAGACAAGCATTGGCAAAGTTACTTGAACGCTATGTCAGGTACTATATTAAGGGTTATTTGGAGACAAAGAGATATACTTTGGCATATTGTGGCTGGAAAAAGGAATATAGTGGAAAAGAGTTCTATTCTCTGACAAAAAGAAAGGGGATTAATTTCCCGTACATTCAGGATATGTTTGGAAGAAATGTCTATAAGATGCATGAGAAAGGGGAGGATTTTTCTAAAATTCTGCTTAAATATGACCAATGTAAGGATTTTTATGAGTTTCTCTTTTTAAATCCTTCTTTGATAGGCATATTTGCGTATACAATCCATGCGTTGGTGTGGGACTATGGATTCGGATATGAGAAAGAAAAGTATGGTTATGTTTTAGATGATGTGGAAAATCGGGACGCTTTGTTTTTTTCTGCATGTCTTTATGGCAAGGACACGGATAAAGCTAAAGTGATTGCGAATATATTGTGTAATGTATTTAATTCTCCCCAGAGTAGCTGGACTATTATATCTACCAAACATCATATTTCAGCTACATCATTGAAAACAACGGTAGATAAGCTGATAAAATACAGCAGCGTCCCCATTATAGTAACCAGTAAGACCAATCATATGATGAAGTCCTCTAAAATCGTGAAGGAACTGTATCGCAATAGAGAGGCTATGAAACTGTTTGTTTATCCTGTTTATATAAATGATGCACCAATCAATGCGGACGAGATAGTGAATTTTGATGTGGACAGTGTACTACTGCCTTTTTCTGTTAAGGATAAAGAAATGGCTGGCAGACTACATGAGCAGATGGGAGTATTGCTGCTGTCTTTTATATGCTACTTAAAGGACAAGGCTATTACAGACGGGAGTAGAGATATTAGTTTTGAGAGAGAATTCAAGAATCTGATGGATGCTCAGAAGGATTTTGAAAAGGATTGGGTGGAGGATAATCTTTCTGTATTTCTGCTGTATGCGGCTTTGAAATTTTTCTGTGATTTTATCAAGCAGTTTCAAAAAGAGGAAGGAGAGAAATTGCTTTCTACATATCGAAATAGTATAGTAAATACTGGGCAAACAAGGGATTCAAAACAGCATACACAAAAGATACAAATATCAGCAGAGCAGGAGAAGCGATACCTTTTATGCCTGAATGAATTGATTCAAGAATCCTTGAAACAAAAGGAAGATTGGCTGTTTGAGGGAAATGAGCCAAGAGGAAAAAAGGAAAGGTGCTACTATATGCAGGCGGAATGGTATGATAAATTCTGTAAAAGGGTTGAAAAAGAGAAAATGCCCCCTATCGGTAAGACTGAAATAGTTGCGAGTTTAAACAGGCACAGCTTCTTAAAGAGGCAAAAAGGCAGCACTGCGAATGTGTTGCAGCGAAGCAAAAAATCATATTATACAGTTTTTGCGGATGCTTTTACTGAGGCGGTCAATCAGTGGAATATTCCGCCAGAGCAGAATCTATAAGCTTGTGAAGTTCAAACAACCGTTTCTTGTTCAGCTTGATTCGCTTTCCCGTCTTATAGTTGATGGGATTCAAGGCAAAATGGATATGTTTATGGCAAGGCTGCCCCTCATTGTCAAACTCATGCAGTCCAAATACCGTTTGGTGGTTTTTGAAATAATCATCAATTCGGAAAGCTATATGCATATAAGCTTTATAGGATAAGTTGTAGTTTTCTGGAAAACTCAGGTAAAAATGGCGGATTCGCTTTCCCTTTTCATTGCGGTATCTTTTTTGGATTTGCAGAAATTCTTCTGCTAATTTTTGAATTTCATCCTCATGGATATTAGAAATACCATGAGGATTTTTTTCTGGATTTCTGACATAGCGTATTACATAAAAAATGGCAGATTCTTTGTTGTATTCTCCTTTGACGATATTAAAATAATGACTTGCCATTTAAAAGTCCCCTCATTTCTTTGATGTAATCTTTTTTAGAGAGCATCTTGCGTTCCAACTTGGACAAGAGTGTCCTTATACTGGGAATAATGGATAAATCTGTTTTACTGCTGCAATTTTCTTGCAGACTTTGTCGGGCGATATAATCACTCATGGTACAGTTGGCTTGTTGGGCAAGATTATTAATCATATTATATTCTTCTTTTGTCACTCGAAATGAAATGGTCTTATTTTTGTTCATAACATTACTCCTATTCAATAACTTTATACTTTATACTTTATGTATTAAAGTAAATAAAATATGAAATCTTATTATTTATACTTTATTCTCTATAGACTTGTATTTTTTTTGACAAAGTATAATATCTTAATTTTATAAATAACAAGATTAGCAATTTGTAATACATAAAATTTTTTTGCATGAATTAGCTTACTGTTACGGGGTTATTTATTTTTATTTTTGACAGAACGGTAAGCTAATCAAAAAATAGGAGGATATTTCCAATGAAATACAAATGTATTACAAATTGCTTATGTCAGCGATTTAAAGGATTTTACTCATATAGTATCTCGGTAGGAAGAAGGCGGCAGGCATGAAGGGATTGAAAATACAGTCCGTTCCCTTAAACGAAAAACGCTGTCTTACAGTAGAGGAATTCCAAGCCTATATGGGGGTGGGAAGAAATAATGCCTTGAAGATAATCAAAAAGTCAGGGTGTGGAAGAAAAGTCGGAAGAAAGATTCTGGTAGACAGAATAGCTTTTGATATTTGGTTGGATGATGTATCAGAAGCAATATTGTAGAGAGGAGATGCTGAAAATGGCAACAGACAAAAATGGGCGCGATTTGCCCAAAGGAATTACACTGCGGAAAGATGGGAGATATATGGGGCGTTTTACCTATCAAGGTGAAAGCCATACTGTATATGGGAAATCTGTTAAAGAGGTAAAACAGAAATTGTGTGACTTACAATATGAGGTAGAACATGGAGTTTATGAAAAAGAAACGGCGTTGACTGTCAGGAGGTGGTTTGAGACATGGATTCATGAGTATAAAGAAAACTCTGTAAAGCGCGGGACTATCAGGGCATACGAAAGCAGCTACAGTAATTATATTGATGGTGCGTTAGGCAAGAAAAAGTTAAAGGATATTCGCCCTGAACATGTTCAAAAGCTATATAATGATATGAAACGGGATGGTTATAATACGAATACCATTGAAATTGCGTCAATCGTGCTTGGGGGTATGTATAAGCAGGCGTATAAAAACGGGCTTATCAAAAAGAATCCAGTTCCGCTTGCCACTCTCCCTAAGACAGAACAGCACAGAGAAAGGCGTGTACTCACTGCGGAGGAGCAGGATATTTTTATGAAATATGCCAAAAAGAGTAAATATAATGCGATATTTGAATTTGCATTGAGTACTGGAATGCGAGGCGGCGAAATACGGGGACTTACATGGGAAGATGTAAATTTCCAGAAAAGATTGATTCATGTAAGGCATACCATAGCAAGAGAAATGAATGGATTTATGCTTGATACGCCGAAAACACAAAGCAGTAAAAGAGACATTCCCATGCTGGATAATGTTTATGCGCTGCTAAAAAAGCAAAAGAAGACACAAAGCGAGGCAAGGCTTTTTGCGGGAAGGGCATGGGAACCGGCAGCAGGACTGGAAAATCTTGTGTTTACAACATATTCAGGAGCACCGATAGATAAAGGATATCTGAAAAACAGTATAGACGGCATTGTAAAGCGTATCAATGATGCAGGCATTTCCTTTGAGCGTATCACAATGCACACGTTTCGGCATTCCTTTGCCACACGCTGTATTGAAAAAGGAATGTCCCCACAGACTTTAAAGACAATTCTTGGGCACAGCAAACTGTCTATGACAATGGATTTATATGCGCATGTCCTGCCAGACACAAAAGCCGAGGAAATGCAGAAAATTGCCTGCTTGTTTTAAAAGGTTGTGTCAAAAGTTGTGTCAACTTGCAAAAACAGGAGATTAAATCACGCAAAAACCCCGAGCCTGCAAGGTTTGCGAAGCCCGGGATTCTTAAAGGGGAGGATTAAGTATTATCCTTATCTTTGGTTGAAAATCAAAGGAGGGGGTTCCTTGACATAAAACAGTATATCCGCAAAAGGAAGATTTATACAAAAACAGATACAAAAAAATTTTTTATTGTCTTTATCCAAAATCTGTTATATACTTAGAGCCATAATATTTTTGTATTTAAATAAGAAAAGGTGGTGCATTTCTATGGCATTGTTGGATGAATGGAAAAAGGTGGCTTATGACGAGTCCGTGGGACAGGCTCAGCTTCAAAAAATGTGGGGGGCTTACTTCCAGACGGAGAAGGAGATTTACGCGCAGCTGCTTAAGAACCCGGACGAGGTGGTAAAGGGGACGGTAAAAGAGCTGGCTGATAAGTACAATGTACCCGTGCTGACTATGACAGGTTTTTTGGATGGCATAAACGACAGTCTGCTGGAGAAAAATCCCATCGAGGAGATGGAAGAGGATACGGAGGTTAATCTGGGCTTCGACAAGGCGCTGCTGTACAAGAATATGGTGGCAGCGGAGGCGGACTGGCTGTACAATCTGGAGGAGTGGAATGACATTTTTGACGAGGAGACGCGAAAGGCACTCTACAAGGAGCAGAAATCCTCTACAACTGTTGTGAAGGGCGCAAAAATATATCCAAATGATCCCTGTCCCTGCGGAAGCGGCAAAAAGTATAAAAAATGCTGCGGCAGGAAATAAAAGGAATCGACGACAAGGACTCTTTTGGCAAAAGGAGTCCTGTTTTGTTCCCGGGTTCGGAGAAAGGAGGCGTAAGATTGAGAAAAATTTTTAAAGAGATGAAATGGGAGGCGCTTTCCACAGGAGTGCTGTATATTGTTCTGGGAGTGATGGCGCTGGCGCTGCCGGAGGCCATGGAAAAAATCCTGGGCTACATGATTGGAGTGGTACTGATTGTGGGGGGCGCGGTATCCATGATCAGCTATCTGCTCAGAGACGCACATCAGAATTATTACCACAATGATTTCCTCCACGGTCTGATCGGAATCGCGGCGGGTATCCTTGTGCTGGCAAAGATGGACATTATCATCGGTCTGATATCTTTTCTGCTGGGAGTTCTGGTGCTGGTAAGCGGCTGCAGTAAGCTTCAGGATGTCATCGACATGAAGAGGCTGGAATGCGGGAACTGGATTATCATGCTGATTATTGCGGCGGTGAATGTGGGGTTTGGCATTCTGCTCATCTGCAATCCTTTTTCGTGGACGATTCTGCTGTTCCGGCTGTTGGGAATCGGGTTGATTCTCAGCGGCGCAGTAGACTGTGTTTCCACGTTTTATTTTGCGGGCAGAATCAGAAAGTATCTGGACGATCTCGCCGCTGTTGACAGCACCTTTGTGGAAGTGACGGAGGAGGGCACGCCGGCGAAGAAGGAAAACCCGGCGGACCGTGGGGCTTCGGCGGATACAGGAGTGCAGCCGGAGATGGCAAAACAGCAGGATACACTTCGGAAGGAGCCGGAGCAGACAACACTTTGACATTCCGTAAAAAAGGTTTTATAATTGGTACTAAATGCAGATAAGGGCGCAATAAACACGAGAGAGGTAATATGTCATGAAAAAATTGGAAGAATATGTAGTAAGTATACCGGATTTTCCTGAAAAAGGCATTATCTTCCGGGATGTAACCAGTGTATTGCAGGATGCGGAAGGGCTAAGGCTGGCGGTTGACACCATGCAGGAGAAGATTCAGGATATAGAGTATGACGTTGTGGTGGGGCCGGAATCCAGAGGATTTATATTCGGTACACCCATTGCCTACAATAACAAAAAGCCTTTTGTATTGATTCGCAAGGCCGGCAAGCTGCCCAGGGAGACGGTTTCCATATCCTACGATTTGGAATATGGGCAGGCCACCATTGAGATGCATAAGGACAGCATTAAGCCGGGACAGAAGGTTTTGATTGTGGATGACCTGATTGCAACGGGAGGAACCACGGAGGCCATGATTAAGCTGATAGAGGGCCTTGGCGGGGAGGTCGCCGGAATTGTGGTGCTGATTGAACTGGCCGGATTAAAGGGCAGGGAGAAGCTTAAAAATTACCGTCTGGAATCGGCGATTTGCTATCCGGGGAAATAAAAAGCGCGCAGCCATTTTTGGTACGGAATTTTACATTGGTATGACGGAAAGTCGGAGAGCGTGAGACAGCTATGGAAGAAGAAAAGCAGGAAGTCATTTTTGATGACGGGAAAATGGAAGAGGCTTTGGAATTCAGAAATCCCGATGACTTATATCAGGAGCTTATTCAGCGTGTCCGAAAATACCACCCAAGCACCGATATTTCCATGATTGAAAAGGCATACAGAGTGGCCTGTGAGGCTCATAAAGACCAAAAGAGAAAATCGGGAGAGCCCTATATTATTCACCCGCTGAACGTTGCCATTATTCTGGCGGATCTGGAACTGGACAAGGAGACCATTGTGGCAGGACTTCTTCATGACGTGGTGGAAGATACCGTCATGACGGATGAGGATCTGAAGCGAGAATTCGGGGATGATGTGGCGCTTCTGGTTGACGGTGTGACGAAGCTGGAGAAAATTCCGCTGTCTACCAATGTGAACCAGTCCGATGAAAAGCTGGAGATGCAGGCGGAGAATCTGCGCAAAATGTTTCTGGCTATGGCAAAGGACATCCGGGTCATCATGATTAAGCTGGCCGACAGACTCCACAATATGCGGACCCTGAAATATAAGAGCACGGAGAGTCAGCAGCGGATAGCCCGCGAGACGCTGGAGATTTACTGTCCCATTGCCCAGCGGCTGGGCATCAGCAAAATCAAGACGGAACTGGACGACCTGTCGTTAAAATATCTGGAGCCGGAGGTTTATTATGACCTGGTGGATCAGATTTCCATGCGAAAGAGCGTGCGGGAGCAGTATATCCAGAGCATTGTGGACGAGGTCAGCGTTCATATCAGCGGCGCCGGTATCAAGGCCAAGATAGACGGCCGTGTCAAGCATTTCTTCAGTATCTACAAAAAGATGAAAAACCAGAACAAGACGCTGGATCAGATTTATGATCTGTTTGCGGTGCGGATTCTTGTGGACACAGTGCAGGACTGTTATGCGGCGCTGGGCGTGATCCATGAGATGTATAAGCCGATTCCGGGGCGGTTCAAGGACTATATTGCCATGCCCAAGGCAAATATGTACCAGTCTCTGCACACCACGCTGATCGGAAGCAACGGACAGCCCTTTGAGATACAGATCCGTACCTATGAGATGCACAAGGCGGCGGAGTACGGTATCGCGGCCCATTGGAAATATAAGGAGGCGTCCGACGGCAAGAAGGTGGAGGCCCAGGAGGAAGAGAAACTTGTCTGGCTGCGCCAGATTCTGGAATGGCAGCAGGACATGTCCGACAACAGGGAGTTTCTGAAGCTTTTAAAGGATGACCTTGACCTGTTTTCAGATAACGTTTACTGTTTTACGCCCACCGGCGAGGTAAAGAATCTCCCCGCAGGATCAACGCCCATTGACTTTGCATATTATATTCATTCTGCAGTGGGCAATAAAATGGTGGGAGCCAGAGTAAACGGCAAGCTGGTGACCATTGACTATGAGATTAAGAACGGCGACCGCATTGAGATTATGACCTCCCAGAATTCCAAGGGGCCCAGCCGTGACTGGCTGAATGTAGTCAAGAGCACTCAGGCAAAGAATAAGATAAACCAATGGTTCAAGGCAGAATTAAAGGAAGACAACATTGTCAGGGGCAAAGAACTGCTGTCATCCTACTGCAAGACAAAATCCATCAATCTTGCTGATTTGCTGAAGCCGGAATATATGGAAGCCGTTATGCGCAGATATGGGTTCCGGAACTGGGATGCAGTGCTTGCGGCAATCGGACACGGCGCGTTAAAGGAGGGCCAGATTGCCACAAGGATGCAGGAACTCTACGAGAGGGAGCACAGGAAGGCCCTGACCAATGAGGAGGTCCTGGCAGGTATAGCGGAGGCGGGAACCATTGCGGCCTCAAAGCCGGTTCAGATAAAGACAAAGAGCGGCATTGTGGTAAGAGGGATTGCAGACCTTTCCGTGCGTTTTTCCAAGTGCTGTTCCCCTGTACCCGGTGATGAAATCGTGGGATTTGTGACCAGGGGAAGAGGCGTCTCCATACACAGGACAGACTGCGTGAATATGATGAACCTGCCTGAACTGGAGAGAGCCAGGATAATAGACGCGGAATGGCAGGAGCCGGACAACAGCGCAGAGGAAAAATATATGGCGGAGATTAAGATATTCGCCAATGACAGAAGCGGACTGCTGGTGGATATTTCCAAGGTCATGACGGAACGGAATATCAATATCCTCTCCATGAATACGAGGACAAACAAACAGGGGCTGGCCACACTGCAGACCACTTTTGAAATCAGGGGCAGAGAGGAATTGAACCGGGTCATTGAGAAAATCAGGGCTATAGAAAGCGTTATCGATATTGAAAGGACCACCGGTTAGGCGGAGATGTCCGGCCGGGGACTTGAGGCTGACGGCAGAGGACAGCCGAAACAGCAGAAGGAGGAGACGGATGTCGGAGATTAAGATAGGCAAAATGGTTCTGGGAGTGTGTCAGACAAACTGTTATTTTCTGTACAGAGAAGGAAATCCGGAGTGTATTGTGGTTGACCCGGCGGATCAGGGAGGCGGCATTTACACCGCGCTGCAGAAGAACGGTTTCCGTGTGGCGGCAATCCTGCTGACCCACGGTCATTTCGACCATATCTGGGGGCTGGACGGGCTGCGGGACGCGGTCAATGCGGCAGCAGAAGCCGATGGACTGGAGCCGGTACAGGTATATGCCCATGAGGCGGAGAAGGAGCTTCTTCGGGATGCCGATAAGAACGTTTCTAAGCAGGCTGGCCGGCCCTGCATTACCTATGCGGATGTATATGTGAAGGACGGACAGGAGATTTCGGCCGGTGGCATGACCTGCAGGGTGATTGAAACGCCGGGACATACTGCGGGCGGATGCTGTTACTATTTTGAGGAAGCAGGTTTCCTTCTGGCGGGTGATACGCTGTTTGCGGAGTCTGTGGGGAGGACGGATTTCCCTACGGGAAGCATGGGTACTCTGGTGCGCTCTATTCGGGACAGGCTTTTTGTGCTGCCTGATGACACGAAGGTTTATCCCGGGCACGGCGAGAGTACCACCATCGGACATGAGAAGGAGTGCAACCCTTTTCTGGGTTAATTTTTGACTACTGCAGAGAGGAAGCCGAAAGTGGAACAGGGAAGCAAAAGTGCTCATCTTGTGATGGATGAGGTGAAAAAAGTGATTGTTGGCAAGGATGATTGCATCGAGAAGGTGATGGCTGCCATTCTGGCGCGGGGGAATGTTCTTCTGGAGGATGTTCCCGGCGTGGGCAAGACGGAGATGGCCATTGCCTTTTCGCGGTCAATGGGGCTGAAGTCCAACAGGATACAGTTTACGCCGGATGTCATGCCTGCGGATATTACGGGCTTTTCCATGTATCGCAGGGAGACGGGGGAGTTTGTCTATTATCCGGGAGCGGTCATGTGTAATCTGCTGCTGGCGGATGAGATTAACCGAACCTCTCCCAAGACACAGTCCGCTCTTCTGGAGGTTATGGAGGAGGGCAGTGTGACAGTGGATGGCGTCACCAGACAGGTGCCAAGGCCCTTTATTGTTCTGGCAACCCAGAATCCTGTGGGATCTTACGGCACCCAGCGCCTGCCGGAAGCCCAGATGGACAGGTTCCTTATCTGCATCAGTATGGGTTATCCCAGTCTGAAGGATGAAATAGCATTGCTGAAGAGCCGTCATGGAAACAGGCCCATTGAAGATGTGGAAGCAGTGACGGACGGAGAGGAACTGCAGAGGATGCAGCGGGAGACGGAGGAAATCTTTATCCACGACAGCATATACTGCTATATGGCGGTTTTGGCGGATGCTACGAGAAAGAGTGAGTTTCTGGAGCTGGGCTTAAGCCCGAGAGGAACTCTTGCGCTGGGTAAGATGTCCAAAGCCTATGCATTTTTGAAGGACAAGGAATTTGTGGTTCCGGGAGATGTGAAAAGGTCCATGCTGGATGTAGGAGTCCATCGCATTCGGCTGAACCAGAAGGCGAGGCTGAATGGCAGGACGGCAGCTGACATTCTGGAGGAGATTTTAGGGCGGATACCGGAGCCGAAGCCCGGAGAAAAATATTTGTGAGATGATAAGACGGAAAATTCTTTACATTTTGACTTTGGCGGCCTGCATCTGGCTTGTGATGCTGTATACTTATCAGGGGCTGCGGTTTCTGCTGGCGCTTTTACTGTGTATTCCCGTGCTGTGCCTGGCTCCGCTGATATGGCAGAAGCGGAAGACGGAGGTGAAAATCAGCGGAATACCCGAGTATGTAACCAGGGGAGAGAGCATAGGACTGCGGGTGACAGTGACTTATAAGGGAAGGCTGCCGCTGGCAGGGCTGAGAATACGGGGAACCTGGCAGGCATACGGGGAGAAGCCCCTGGGGGTGGAAAACAGGATGCAGGGCATGGGCGGCAGAACAGAGAGAGAACTGGAATTTGAATTGCCCGCGGAGCATTGCGGAGCGGCGGAGTTTACGGTGGCAAAGGCAAAGATATATGACTGCCTGCGCCTTTTTTCTGTATCCGTATCTGGGAAACAGGTCAGAAAACTGCTGATTACACCAAGGCTGACACCTGTGCCGGACAGTGAGGCTGAAGCGATTCTGAATCTGCTGAGGGCATATTCCGGGGGGAATGACGGGGACTTCTTTGTCAGGGACTACCGTCCCGGCGACAGTCCCCGCAGCATTCACTGGAAACTGACCGCGAAGGAGGATGAACTGCAGGTAAAGGATTTTGAGCCGGATGGGCAGGTGAGTTTGTTTTTAAACATGACAGACAGGCTTAAGGGGAATCCGGCTGGGAAGGATCGGTTTCTGGACAGGGCCTGCTCCCTGATGATATTTTTGGCTGAGATCTGCGAAGACAGGGCTGTGATCTGCTGGATGCAGGACGGTGTGCTGCAAAGGAACCGGATTCGGGAGCCGGGGGACATTTATCCCTGTATTCGAAAGCTGATTTCCGTGGAGAATACGGGGGTGCAGGACCCGTGGAGTCAGGATGTACGGTGTATGCTGACGGGCTGCCACCTGGAGGAGGATGGCAGGCTGTATCTTGGGGAGCAATGTGTTGATGAAGAATAGAGAAGGCCTTCTTTTTTCCATAATCCTTTTGCTGATAAATACTGCAGGGGTGACGGGGGCGCTGCTTAGCAGTCTTGGAATGGACTTCGGAACAGTGCTGCAGCCCGGACTTTTTCTGTGTGGGATGGCTGTGTTCTGCCTGCTGTCAGGGATGCTGTGGAGTACCAGGGGTAAGGCGGAGGCGGCGCTGCAGTGGGGACTGCTTCTCGCCGCTTTATTTATCTGCATCCTGTCTTTTGGGGGAGACCTGGCAGAAGGTATGGGTTGGGCCCTGAGAGGAGTGCTTGAGCGGCTGAATGAGCGGTATGACATTCACTTGATTTGGAATCTGCCGACGGAGGCGGAGTTGGCGGAGCGGGGCATGGAGATGGTTATGACCCGGACCACCTGGAGCGTTCTGGCGGCGATGCTGCCTCTTGTACTGTTTTTGGGCTATGCAGTGGTGAGGCAAAGGGTAGTGGCGCTGCTTCTGGCAGATGCTGTCTGGTTCATGGCGGCCTGTACCATAGATGAGTTTCCGGCCTATGTCTGGCTGGTTCTTTGCATTCTGGGTCTTGCCGCAGTAGTCATACGGGGCGCTTTCCGGGACGATGAGAAAGCGGGTATACAGGCGGTGCTGATAGGGGCTGCGGCGCTGGGTGTAGTCATGGCTCTGGTGTATCGTTTTGCGGTTCCGTTCATGGACAGCAGATATGATGCTACGCAGGAGGCAAGGATTGAAATGAGCCGAAAGATTAACGAGGAGTGGATACCTGGGATAAAAAGGATGCTGGCCAGGTTTGGATCCGGTTCCGGCACGGATGTGACAGGGCAGCTGACCCGGAAGGCGGGAACGGCCTACACCTCGGATGAAGTCTATCGGGTAACCTTCTCTTTCGCACCGAAATCTACGGTTTATCTGCGGGGATTTACAGGGAAGGACTATGAGGGGGACCAGTGGAAGGCGGCAGGGGATTCCGACTTGGAAAAATATTACCGCAGCGAAGGCTGGGAACTGCCGGAGAGCGGCTGTGACCTGGTAAACCTGAGCTATGATGCCTTTCGCTACCGGGCTTCGGGAAAAGTATGGGTGGAGGAGCTTGCCGCTCCCGGAAGCTACACTGTCTATCCCTATGGTACGCAGTTGACGGAGGACTATAAGGTTCACTGGGACGGGACGGCGGAACGGGAGAGCAGAAGCTGGGAATTTCTGTACAGCGGGCCGGAGGATTACCGCCGGGACAGGAAGCTTGCAGGCACAGCGGCAAGGAATGAAGCCAGATACCGGGATTATGTATATGACACCTTCTGCGAGTATCCGGCGGAGGAATTTCCGAAGCTGACGGCTTTTCTGGAGAGCGCCGGTTTTCGGACGGGCAGTGTCTATGACAGTCTGGAGGATGTGCTGCTGTATCTTACAGGGAATGCAGTTTATAATCTTGATGTGCCGAATACTCCCCGGGGGCAGGATTTTGTGGAATATTTCCTGTTTGAGAGCAGAGAGGGCTACTGTGCCCACTTTGCTTCCTCAGCAGTGCTGATACTGCGTTATCTGGGCATACCGGCCAGATATGTCACGGGCTATGCCGCAGCCCCCGGAGAGTTCAGCCGCAATCAGGACGGAACCTATTCGGCAGTGATTCTGGACAAACAGGCCCATGCCTGGGCAGAGGTCTATCTGGAGGGAATCGGCTGGATGCCGGTAGAGATGACGCCGGGAGCGGCACCGTTTCCCGGAGACAATACCGCAGAACAGCTGGCGCTGGCAGGACAGCTGACAGGGGAACAGGACAGCGGCGAGGCTGTCCCTTCAGAGAGAAATCCTTTTGTCGGAAGTGAAAATGCAGCCGGGGATGAAGAATCCAAGCAGGAAGAGTCCGATGGAGCAGATAAACAGCCTTCCGGTGAGGAGAAGGAGAAACCGGACAGGGAGCAGCCCGGCAGCGGGGAGAAGCCTGCAGACGGGGATGAGGGTGAACCGGATCAGAAGGAACCTGTTGGACAGGAAGATACCGGGCAGGATGACGCTGTGGGACAGGGCGGGTTCCAAGGCTCCGGCGGCAGCTTGGGTCAGGGTTCCGGCGGCAGCGGCAGCAGTTTTGGCCAGAACTCCGGCGGCAATGGCAGCAGTTTTAACCAGGGCAGTCTGGGCGGCAACGGCGGCTCTGATATAGTCAGAGGTCTCGAAGCGGATGAGAGCGATGAAACGGTATGGCACCGGAAAGCTTTTGACGGGGTTATGGCAGTAATGAAGGGCATTCTGCAGACGCTGGGCTTGCTGCTCCTGCTGGTTATTTTGTGGAAGCTGACATGGACACTGCATCGGCGAGGCAGCTGCAGGAAGCTGGAGCAGGCCGAGAGCCGGGAAAAGGTATTTTTAATGTACCGGAGCCTGCGACGGTTGCTGGCGGTATCCGGCTGTGCAGAAAGGCTGCTCCGTTCCGATGAGAATACGGCAGAATTTAACAGCCTTCTGGAAAAATGCAGCTTTGGAAGGAAAGAGCCAGGGCCGGAGGAAGTACAGGCAGTCAGGGATTTCGCTGAGACGCTGGCAAAAGAGATTTATGCCGGCCTGCCTTTTTACAGGAAACCGCTGTTTGCATGGCTGGACGTCTACGGTTTTGGGATAACTGAAGGGGCCGCGCGAGTGGGATGCAAAAATAGGACATTCGAATAGAATACTCGAATAAGATACGGGAAAGAGGGAAATCGGAATGTTGGTTATCGAGCTGGATAAAGAAAATTTTGAGTATGATACGCAGGCGTTGGTAAAGGCGTTTTTCCCGGAGGAGCAGGTGGAGGTGCTTCTCCCGGAGAGCCGGGCGGACAAGCGTGAAAGGCTGTCGGGAGAGGTGAAAATCCGGGTGGCGACAGGAGAAAAGCAGGCGGAGGTATTCATAAGCCCGGAACTGTGCGGCGGAGAAGCTTCGGCGGATTCCAGCGGTAAAAACGGTGATTTGAGAGCGGCAGCAGATGGCGGAAGGGCTGGGGAACCCGGAAGGGTTGGAGAGCCCGGAACGGTCGGATGTTTTCGCTGGGAGCCGTCAGAGGGAGAGAATTATAAGGAGGGCTTCAAAGAATTTTTTTACCGCACGCTGTCCAGGGTAACCGGCAGGCAGCTTCCATGGGGTATGCTCACCGGCATCCGCCCCACCAAGATTGCGTATGGCATGCTGGAAGAGGGCAGGGGCAGGCAGGAGATTGCGGAGCATTACTGCCGGAAGTATTTCGTCAGTCAGGAGAAGGCGGAGCTTGCCACTGACATAGCGGAGCGGGAGCGCCGGCTTCTGGCAGGAGTGCATTATGAAGAGGGTTACAGCCTTTACATCGGCATTCCCTTCTGCCCTACAACCTGTCTTTACTGTTCCTTCACATCCTACCCCATAGCCGGGTATCGGAAGCGTGTAGATGCTTATCTGGACTGCCTGCTGCAGGAGGCGGATTATGTGGCGAAGCAGCTTCAGGGGAAAATACTGGACAGCGTTTATATCGGCGGCGGAACTCCCACCACTCTGGAGCCGGAGCAGCTGGACAGATTGCTTTCGGGGCTGCGCGAATTGTTTGATTTCGGCAGGGTGCGGGAATTCACGGTGGAGGCCGGGCGCGCGGACAGCATCACGGAAGAAAAGCTTAAGGTTCTGTACCGGCATGGCGTTACGAGAATATCCGTGAATCCCCAGACCATGAAGCAGGAGACGCTGGAGCTTATCGGCAGAAAGGCTTCTGTGGAACAGGTGGAGGAGGCTTATGAGCTGGCCCGTAAGGTTGGCTTTGACAATGTGAACATGGACATTATCCTGGGGCTTCCGGGGGAGAGTCAGGAGGATGTGCAGCGCACCATAGACCGGCTGGTGGAGCTTTCACCGGACAGCCTGACTGTTCATTCCCTTGCAGTGAAGCGGGCTTCCGGGCTGAGTCAGTGGATACAGGAAAACGGGACATCCATGCTGCGCAATACGGACGAGACTATGGCTATTGCGGCGGAGGGAGCGGAAAGGCTGGGCATGGTGCCCTATTACCTTTACCGTCAGAAAAATATGTCCGGAAATTTTGAGAATGTGGGTTATGCCAGAGAAGGGAAGCTGGGGCTGTACAATATACTGATTATGGAGGAGAAACAGACCATCGTGGCATTGGGCGCCGGTTCCATCTCCAAGAGGGTGTACCCGGACGGGCGGATAGAACGGAGCGAAAATGTGAAAGATGTGACTCTCTATATAGAAAAAATTGACGAAATGATTGAGCGGAAGAGAGAGTTGCTTGACGGATATGTTTAAAATGTTCCTAAGGAGGTTACATGCATGGAATGGGTTGCAAACCATGAAATGAGAAGGCTGTTGGATTCTATTGCAGAGGAGCAGGGATTGGAAAAATTGGAATTGGATATGCATCATCTAAATAATTTATTCTGTCCGCCTTTTCAAAAAATCAGAGATTGTATTTTAATTAGTAATAAGAGCCGAGATATTTTAGAAGAATCTTTTGATATAGCGTTAGAAAGATATATGGATAAAACGGGCTATGAGGCCAGCAGTTCAGAGATTCAAATTAATAGTTTCTTTGATAATAAGTTATCTATGACAACGGGAACACAAATAGCATTGCTTGTTGTTCATTTGTGGTCAGCACAACTTAAAAGAATTGATCCTGATTCTGTGTTTTGTTTTATTTTAAGCTGTAATACTGAAAGAGTAGAAATCAGGTTTCATAAAAAAAGGGACAATGAGATATCCTGGTTAAATGAGAATATTGAGAGTTATAAAGAGGCAATAGGGTATATATATATTTAAAAAACATTATAGGCAAGGAAATGGTATTGGGACATTTTTTCTAAAAGAAAACGCCCTATAATACAATTTTTAAGGAAAACCACCCGCTCTCTAAGGAAAAGGAACAGAGTGCGCCATATTTTTTACAGAAAGCCATAATAGAGCGAGTGCCGATTCCGTGCTCCTTCTCCTTTGACAGTGGGATACCCTCTTTTGAGAAAACGACATCATCCCGGCAGGGATTAGATATTTCCAACATCAGCTTGGGTTTATAAATGCACTTGCAGATAATAATTCGCTGTTCTTCCGGGAGCAAACAGCAGGCTTTTGTGGCATTTTCCAGTGCATTTGCAATGACAACAGAAAATTCTCCGGAATCAACGGGCAGGGCATCGGGAAAAGAAAGATGCGTTTCCAGTATGATTCCGGCTTTTTTTGCCTGCTCAAAATAGGAAGACAGCGTGGCGTTTAAGAGGATATCTTTACAATATGTTACAGAGGATTCCGCCTGAAACTGATTCGCAGACCGGGTAATATAGTCGAGGGCCGCTGAAACATTTCCGTTTTCCAAAAGATTAGCCACAGTTTGGAATTTGTGGCGGGTATCGTGCCTGTCTATGCGGGATTGTTCTGCAGTCATAGTGTCGTGTGCCATTTTTTCTTTTAAATTTTCTATTTGAAGTTTCATAAGCTCTATGTTTTGACTTGCCGTCTGAAAACGATACTGCATGAACAGATATTGAAAGATGGAAAAATAAAGGATTATGATGACGGCTCCCAACAGATAAATAAAAAGTACGCCTGTGGGATTTTCTGTATAAGGGACCGGATAAGCAGCCAGCGCAACGGAAAGAACCATTAGCGAACAGGGAATGGCAGCCAGTATCAGCCAGCCGCTTTTGACGATGGAGGAAAGCTGGAGGAATGGGCGGCGCAGGAAACGGTACTCCAATAAAATGATGGCGCAATAAACAGCGAGACGCAGGAGAAAGTCGGTGGTCTCCGAACCGTGTATTTTTGTGACAATCAAAGTAACGCTTGCGGACGCATACAGGGAGAGCAGTATCTGAGTCGCATAGTTAAATACAGCTTTGGAAGGCTGTTCTCCTGCAAGCCGAAAGGACAGGTAAATAGCAGGTGCGGAAATAGTGAGAAGGAAAATCCGCAAAAAGAATATATAACCGAACAAAACGATAATAGCGGCGCTGGAAACGGCTACATAGCACAGATATAGAAAGAGAATCAGCATAATCCGTTTTGCCCCGCGTTTGAATTTAGTGGTTGAACACATCATGCCCAGCGTTCCCACAACGATCAGTAATGTTTTTAATGTGGCATATGGAATATTATCTTCAAATAGCATGGGTATCTCCTTTGCTAAGCCAGTAATCAGCCCATTTTGATTTGACTGCTTCATAGGTGCGGCGCGGGATGGGTACATGGTATTTCCCGGTCAACACCATGTCTGATTTTGTAACCTCCGTTACATGGTAAAGGTTTACCACAAAAGAGGATCCGACGATGAGAAAGCCGTGACAGGAAATCAGCAGGGACATGGCATTTTGAAATGTACCGTTAAAGGTTACGCTGTCTATTACCGTGTTGTCGTTCAGGTAATAGCGGATGTGCCGGTTCACTCGTTCCGTATAAAGGATACTGCGGATTGGAACGATGCGGGTGGATCCGGGAGTCCTTACGGAAATGGTTTCTGTCAGGGAACGGTTCAGACGGTTCATTGCCTTATCCATACACTGGAAAAACTGATTGCTGTTAATCGGTTTTAGGAGATAGTGCAGGGCATCCGCATTATAGGATTCCACAGCAAAGTCAGGAGAGGAAGTCAGATAGATAATCAGTCCGTCGTCATTTTGTTCCCGCAGGGTAACGCCCAACCGGATGCCATTTGTATCAGGCATAATAATGTCCAGTATATAAATGTCAAAGGTTTTGTTTTTGTTAATGTAATCCAGCAGCTCTCTGCCGGAGGAAAAGCAGGAGAGTGTATATGAAAATGCAGAAGCCTTCTGCGCGTATTCTGACAGAAGCTTTTTTATTGTATCATGAAACGACGTTTCATCGTCACACAGTGCAACCTGTACCTGCAATGCCGTTAATCCCTCCCTGCTTTACCAATTTTGCAAAAAACGATACCATATTTACAATTACGTCTTCAAATGACAAATTCAGTGTTAAAATATTGAAAATCAGTTTAACAAAAAACAGCGTATGTGTCAATGTGAATTCAGAACGTCAGACCGATGTGGGTCTGGCATAATAAGCACCGTCTGTGCCATATCTGTCCGATTTTTTTGGGGCATATACGACTTTATATGGCTGGCGGTCTGCAAAGTATGCCCGAAAAAGTGCGAAGCATCTCCAAACAGATGCTTTTTAACGGTTATCTGCTATTCTGAATAAGTATGCAGTTAGGGCTGTATTTGAAGCTGGTTTGCTTGACGAAAAGGGAAAGAGGTATAAAATGATGTTAAAAACAATTAAAGGAAGACTTACAGTCAGTGTGATCGGTATTGTTGTGGCAAGTATTCTTTTGACCACGGTAGGAATTGTTGCGGTGGCGGCAAAACAGACGATTCAGGATCAGACGCAGGCGCTGCAGCTGAATGCAGATAAGTATGCAGAGGAAATCAATACATGGATTGAAAATGAAAAAATGCTTGCAGACGGGGCTGCCAAAAGCATAGCCGCCGGAGGAACGATCGACACGGATTATGTGCAGTCTGTCGTTGACGCCCATGCGGCGGGCAGGCAGGAACTTCTGAATCTGTATTGCGGGACGAGGGACAGCAGGTTCATTCAGTCGAACAGGGAGGCCGGAGTTCCGGAGGGGTATGATCCGGTAGAGCGGGGATGGTACAAACAGGCAGCAGAATCAGGAACAGTCATTGTGACGGACCCTTATTGTGATGCAATAACAGGGCAGATGTGTGCGACGATTGCCGCACCGGTATACATAGACAGTGAACTGGCCGGTGTCATCGGTCTGGACGTGACGCTTGGAACGGTGACGGATTTGACGGGAAGCATTAACTATGATGAGGGCGTTTACGGCTTTCTTGTGGACAGCAGCGGACAATATGTAGCACACAGAAATAAGGGCTACGAACCTACGGAAGAGACTACCGTCCTGGCGGCGGACATTCTTCCGAAACTTGGAGAGATGATAAGGGGGGCGGAGAGCAGCGTAAAAAAATTCAAAGACTATGATGGCAGTATGTGCTATTTTGCGCTGACAGAAATAGAGGGCTGCGGCTGGAAGCTGGGAGTCGTAGTACCCACAGCGAATGTTACGGGCGCTTTTGTGACAATGCTTGTGATAGCGGTCGTGACTGCGCTGGTGATCATTGTGTTTGTGGCTGTATTTATGACGGGCCTGATCGGGAGAATGCTGGCACCGGTGCAGATGCTGAAGCAGTTTGCTTCCGGCGATTTTTCTGAAAATGCCGTGGTTGAAAGGGCGATTCCGGCGGAATACAGAAGTGAGACGGAACAGATCAGGAAAGCGACTGCAGAGGTAAAGCAGCAGATCAGGGAAATTATATTAAATACAAAGCAGGAAGCGGAAAATATCAGTACCATTGCGGAAGGAACTTCTTCCAAAATGGCAGTGTTAAATCAGGATATTTCCGGTATTACAGATTCCGTCAGCCTGGTTATGGAGCAGACTGTGCAGGCAAGGGAACTGGCGGAAAGCATAAGGCATAACGGGAAGGAGCTTGGGAATGCCATTGAAAATGTGGCCGGGAAAGCAGGGGAAGCGGCGGAGCAGTCAAGTGACATTATGGACCGTGCAGGAAAGCAGTATGAAGTCTCCAGGCAGTCTGCCGGGGAAGCCGTATCTATTTATCAGAAAGCGAAGGATGAGATAGAACTGGCCATTGAGGACAGCAGGAAAGTTGAGCAGATCAATGCCTTGACCGAGGAAATTCTTTCCATCAGTTCCCAGACGAATCTTTTGGCGCTGAATGCTTCCATAGAAGCCGCAAGAGCCGGTGAGGCGGGCAAGGGATTTGCCGTTGTAGCAGAAGAAATCAGGAATCTGGCTGACAACTCCAGACAGGCAGTTGATAAGATTCGTCAGGTGACAGAGGGCGTGGTGGATAACGTTTCCTTTTTGGCGGAAAGTTCGGGCAGACTGCTGGAGTTTATGACCGGTAAGGTGATAGAGGACTATAAGGGAATGACAGAGCTTGCCGGAATGTATGAAAAGGATGCGGGATTTTACAGTGATATTTCCGGCGATCTGGGAGCGGCTTCACAGGAAATGAGCGCCAGCATGGCAGGAATCAACGAGTCAATTTCTGTCATTGCCGGGCTTGTGGGAGAGATAGCAGAGTCAATGCAGAGTATGAATCGGTCGGCGGAGGATTCCAATGAGAATTCAGGGGCAGTTGTGAAACAGATGGAGGAGTTGTTCCGGCTAAGCGGGCTTCTGAAGCAGACAGTGGCATCTTTCAGGGTATAGTGACCTTATTCTGAAGCAGGAGATATTTTATGGAAAAGAAGGAAAAAATGGATTTCGACGAAATACGAAGGATATGGGAATTTTATGAAGAGTTAAATGAAATTGTGTACGTTGCGGATGTGGAAAGCCACGAGCTGGTCTATATGAACCGGCTGGCAAGAGAATTATACGGGCTGCAGTCATTGGAAGAAGTGAAAGGGAAGAAATGTCATGAGGTTATTTCAGACAGTCGGAATCCCTGTGCAGTGTGTAATCACAAAAAGCTGGAAAAAGGCTGCTTTTTTGAGGAGATATGTTACAGACCGGTCATCGGGAAGAAGCTGCTGCTGAAGAATACCATACTGGAGGCTGACGGCAGAAGATACCGCTTTGAGCTTGCCGTAAATATCGGGGAATGGAACGAACGGGAAAAAGAATACGAATCAAATGAAGCCATGATCAACGAGGGGCTGCGGATTGCGTTGTCTGCGCCTACTCCGGAAAAGACCATAGAGGTGCTGCTGGAGTACATCGGACAGTATTTTGCCAGCGAGAGGACTTATATTTTTGAGGAACTGGAAAACGGATTCTGCCGGAATACATATGAGTGGTGCGCAGCCGGCGTGACACCGCAGAAGGAGAACCTCCAGAATATACCTGTGGAGGTAGTGTCCATGTGGTATAAGAGGTTTTTAAACGGAAAAAGTGTCATTATTGACAGTCTGGAAAGTATTCGTGAAGAGGATTCCGATGTCTACGAATATTTAAAGCCGCAGAATATAAGTTCGCTGGTGGTGAGTCCTCTTATCAGCGATAAGGAGATTATAGGGTTCTATGGTGTTGATAATCCCTCCGGGAAATCTCTGTATCATATTACGCATATGCTTCAGATTTTGGGACATTTTCTGGTTTCCGTCCTTCGGCGGCGGAATCTGGTCAGACAGTTGGAGGAACTGTGCTTTCTGGACCAGCTGACGGGAATCGGAAACCGGCATGCCATGGACCAAGCCGTTTTAAAGACTGCGCCGGAGAAGAGCATTGGAGTTTTGTACTGTGATGTAATGGGCTTAAAAAGGCAAAATGATTCCATGGGGCATGGCGCTGGAGATGCGCTTTTAATTCGCGCAAGCGAATGTCTGCAGAGAGGGTTTGGTGAGTATGCCCTGTTTCGGGTGGGCGGGGATGAATTTCTTGCTCTGTGCGAGGGGATTTCCAAGGAGGAACTGCTGGAACGAGTGGAAGCAATAAAAGCGGATATGCACAGGTCAGACGCACTTATGGCACTTGGCTTTGTATGGCGTGTGGACGGGAAAGAAAATATAGATGCTCTGATTGCTGAAGCAGACAGACGGATGTATGCGGATAAGATGGACTGGTATACAAAAAGAACGGACATTCTGCTGAAAAAGGAGAGATAATTGTATGTTGGGCGGATCAGTATATATTGCATTCCTTCGGTTTGCGATAAGTCTGGCGGGATCGATCCTGCTGTTTTCCCTTTTGAGTGAATCACGGTTTAGCAGGAAAAAGACAGTGATTTGCTATGGGTGTTTTTGTGTGGCGCTGACTGCACTGGCATGTGTCTGGTATGTGGCGGACTGGGAAAGCTGTGTGCGGATGGTGGCATTTACGATGTATATGTGTTTTGCGGTCTTTGCCATTATCATGAGCGGGGATTCAGTTTATCTGGCAATCTACAAGCTGGCTTTGGTTTTCTATCTGATGGCGGCATTTGTGATTGGCGGACTGGAAATCTCTATTATTTTCTTTGACCGCAATGTATGGGCAGATATTATCGCGCGTATTCTGCTGTTTCTGCTCATGGCACTTTTGCTTGACAGATATGTCAAGGAATCTATAAAGGGGTTCGGGGATTATGTGGAGAATGAGGCCGATCATTTCAGCGTTGCCGCTATGGTCATCTGCATATTATTTGGAATCGGCTATATCTTAAATCCCACCCTGAACAAGGAAATGACGCCCCAGCGCATTTATCAGATCCTGATGAATTTGATTCTGACGGGGACGCTGCAGCTTCTTGTGTACCGCTTTTATCTGCATATCGGAAAAGAGAAGGAATACGAGAGGGAAAATCAGCTGATGCAGATGAATCACAAGCTTTTAGAGCGCCAGATGGAGCTTTTGGAAGAGTCTGTGGAATCAGGAAGACGGATTCGGCATGACGCGAGACATCATAATGCGGTGATAGCAGAGTATGTACGTCGGGGACAGAAGGAGGAACTGCTGCAATACCTGAAGGAGTATGACAGGGAAACAGATCGGGGTATGACGAGGAAGATATGTGCCAATACCGCAATCAATAATATTCTTGCCGCGTATACCAGGAAGGCGGAGAATGCGCAGATTAATGTCAGGCTTGATATTGAGATGGGCAGGGACCTGCCCATACCAAATATAGATCTGGTAACAATCCTTGCAAATGCCTATGAAAATGCGATTTATGCCTGCATGGAAGTGAAGAAACAGTTCGGTGAGAGGGAATGTTCCATTCACTTGATGATCAGAAGAAGAAAAAATAAGCTGATCATATTTTGCAGCAATACATGCAGACCGGAAACCGAACTGAAGAACGGACAGCCGAAAACAGAGTTTACGGGCGGCATCGGCGTCCTGAGTATTATCAGGACGGCGGAAAAATATGACGGGGAATACGATTTTCAAAATGATAACGGCGTGTTTATTTTCAGATTGATTATGAATATTCCATCAGCGTTAAACTCGGACAGGGGGGAGGAAAGACATGTACATGATAGCGCTCTGTGATGATGAACAGACAGAATTGCGGAAGACAGAAATATTACTGAATGATTATGAGAAAAAGCACCCCGGATCGGATTTTGTGATCCGGGGCTTTGAAAGTGCAGATGAACTGCTTGGCCTGTTCAGAGAAGAAAATTACAGGCCGGATCTAATATTTATGGATATCTATATGCCGGATAAACAAAGCGATTCATGTCCTTCAGGAATCAAAGCGGCAAGAGAACTTCGCAGCATGAATTACAAAGGAAAGCTGGTCTTTCTTACGACATCCAGGGAGTATGCGCTGGAGGCTTTCGATGTGGACGCGCTGCAATACATAGTAAAGCCGGTATCGCAGGATAAATTGTTTTCGGTACTTGACAGCCTGCTGAAGGAGGTAGACGGGGATCGAAAGAAATATATTCTGTTGCGAATTGAAGGCAGGCTTGTGAGAGTGTCAATCAATAATATTTTATACTGTGAGGCACAGGGAAAAACCCAGTGCCTGTACCTGGCAGACGGCACACAGTGTGTTCTGCGGATGACTATGACAGAACTTTACAAACAGCTCTCACAATATCCGGAGTTTGTCAGGCTTGGGGTTGCGTTTATCGTCAATCTCGGATATATCGGCAGTCTGAATGCAAAGGAAATTTGTATGGACAACGGAATGAGGGTATATCTGCCCAGAGGTACTTACAAAGGGTTAAGGGAACAATACTTTAACTATTATTGCAGAGAAAGTGAATAGGGAGGAGCATTTATGGAACAGGATGATTCTTTCCGTCACTCTGGCGATTGGTATCCTGCTGGCGGTTATGGCTTTTTTTTGTTTTTAAGGACTATTTAATAATTTCTCTGCTAGAATGAAATCACAAAAGGGAAGGGAGTGGCAGAATGTACCTGACAATGTTGAAAAAAGACATCAGACGCAAGAAGACCATGAACATAATCCTGCTGATTTTTGTGATTTTGGCAGCCACGTTCATAGCAGGCAGCGCAAATAATCTGCTTACCGTAAGCAGTGCGCTGGATATTTTTTTTGACAGGGCGAATGTTCCGGATTACTGGTTTGTTTCCACGAGTGCCGGAGACATTGAAAGGTTTGAGGAGTTCGCGGAGGAAAACGGATATGAATATACTATTTCGCGGCTTATCCAGATTGACCCGTCAAGTGTTTCGGTTGAGGGAGGGAAGCTTGAATATTCCAAGACGCTGATGCTCTCAACTCTTGGCGGGATGAAGATTTTTGATGAGAACAACCGGGAGATTACCTGTGTCAATGACGGTGAGATATATATTACCGGTTTTCTGTTTGAATCGCCGGAGAACAACTTTCATGATGGCGGAAAAGTCTGTATCAGTCAGGATGGAGCGGAAAAGGAGTTTACTGTAAAGGGCTGTACAAAGGACGCCCTGCTGGGGTCGGAAATGGCGGGAATGGTGAGATTTCTCGTAAGTGAAAACGACATGGAGCTGTTCGGCGGGCCGGGTGCGGCGGTCTGCAATGCTGTTGAGGTTCGTACAAAGGACGCCGGTTATCGGGACAAATTTAATGCTGCAGGCATCAATACCGTAACATCAATAGATCGTTCCATGGCTAAAATGGTATATATTATGGATACGCTGATAGCGGCGACTCTGCTGGTGGTAAGCGTGTGCCTGATACTGATATCCATGGTAATCCTGCGGTTTATCATCAGCTTTACCATCACCGAGGAATTCCGTGAGATTGGCGTTATGAAGGCCATCGGAATTAAAAACAGCGCAATCCGGAGATTGTATATAGTAAAATATTTTGCTATTGCGGTGACAGGAACTTTTGTGGGACTGATACTCAGCTTTCCCTTCAGCAGGATGATGATTGTCGGAATTTCCCGAAGAATTATTATTTCGGAAGAAGATAATTGGGGAATCAATATTGGGGCTGCGCTCCTGACCGGGGTAATCGTGGTGCTGTTCAGTTATCTGTGCACCCGGAGAATACGCAGATTTTCTCCTATAGACGCCATACGCAGCGGCGAAACGGGCGAGCGCTTCAGAAAAAAAGGATTTTTACACCTGGGAAGCTGGAACTTATCTGCAGTGCCCTTTATGGCGGTAAACGATATTTGCAGCGGGGTAAAAAGTTATATCTCAATGATATTTATTTTTATCATAGGGACACTGCTGGTAATCATTCCCGTGAACACGATAAACACGCTGCGATCCGATAATCTGATAACAATGTTTAATATGGTGAAATGTGACCATATCATTTCAAGGGAACTGCTGTTTAACCCAAACGAGGATAATGAGGCGAAAATCAGGCGGCAGTTTTATGAACTGGGGGAAGTGTTTGCTGAAAACGGGATAGAGGCGGAGGTATTTCAGGAGATAATGTTCATCAGTAATGTCCGCAAGGGCGAAAAAGTCACGACCTCGCTGTCCTTCCAGGGCTGCGGCGGAGTGAGCGCGGACAGATATGCCTATATTGCCGGAACGCCGCCTCAAAATGTTCAGGAGGTGGCGCTGACCTATCTGACGGCGAGTCAGATTGACGCGGAAATAGGAGACGACGTGGAGATAAAAGTGGGTGAGACCACCAGAACCTACACCGTCACCGCCCTGATGCAAAGCATGAATAATATGGGGCAGGGGGTTCGCTTTTATCAGGATGCGGAGCTGGATTATAGCTATGCGGCGGGCAGCTTCGGAATTCAGGTGAGCTATGAGGACGCCCCCGGAGAGAAGGAGCTTGCCGAACGCAAGGCGCTGCTGGAAAAGCTCTATCCGGAAGCAAAAATTCATACCCCCGGCGAGTATATCAGCTATATGATAGGAGACGTGGCCGGACGGCTGGACAGTATGAAGGTGTTGATTTTAGGTATTATTTTGGGAATAAACGCCCTTGTGGCCGTGCTTATGGTGAAGAGCTTTATCAGCAGGGAAAAGAGTGAAATTGCGCTGCTGAAAGCAATGGGATTCAAAGACAGTTCGCTCGTATTGTGGCAGACAATGCGCATCGGAATTGTTCTGACTGTGTCCGTGCTTGTGGGCGCGCTGATTTCTGCGCCGCTGTCAACACTGATCGTCATGCCGATTTTCCAAATGATGGGAGCATACAGCATTGCATTTGAAATCAGGCCGGTTGAGGTCTATGTGGTGTTCCCGGCGGTGATGCTTGCGGCAACTGCACTGGCGGCTTTCATTTCGGCCCGGGGATTGCGGAAAATTGCTTCGGCGGACATTTCAAACAACGAATAAGCGGAAAGGTATGGTTATTTGGATGAAGAACATTTTACAGGTGAAGAACCTTTGCAAAACATATGTAGTAAACAAGAGACAGAATAACGTTCTCAAAAACATAAGCTTCAGCGTTGACGAAGGCGAAATGATTGCGGTTATGGGGCCCTCCGGCTCAGGTAAATCCACGCTGCTGTACACGGTTTCGGGGATGGACGGAATGACTGCGGGCCGGGTAGACTTCTGCGGAAGAGACCTTGCAGGAATGAATCAAAAAGAGCTTGCTGATTTGCGGCTGAACGAAATGGGATTCATTTTCCAGCAGATGTATATGCTGAAAAATCTCTCGGTGCTGGACAATATTATACTTCCGGCCTGCCAGTCGAAGAAAATCAGGGAAACCCGCCGTCAGACCGTGGAGCGGGCACATGCACTGATGCGTAAGCTGGGAATTATCGAAGTGGCCGACAATGACATTAACGAGGTGTCAGGCGGACAGCTCCAGCGCGCCTGCATCTGCAGGAGTATGATAAACAGGCCGGGGATGATTTTCGCGGACGAGCCCACAGGCGCATTAAACCGTTCCTCCTCTGACGAGGTTATGGAGGAGCTTGCCGGACTGAACGCGGAGGGCACCACAATTATGCTGGTGACTCATGATGTGAAAGTGGCGGCAAAGTGTACAAGAATTCTGTACATAGTTGACGGAAGCATTAAAGGGGAGCATAATTTAGGAAGATACGAAAAGTCAAAGCTGCGTGACCGTGAGCGGGCGCTGAACGGCTGGCTGATGGAAATGGGCTGGTGATGACAGTCTGCTGTTGGAGGGAAAAGATTGACTGATATACTGATAGTTGAAGATAATGAAGAACTTGCGGGGGTGCTGCGGGATTTTCTGCGGGCGGAAGGTTACACGGTGTCTGTGGCGGAAAACGCTGAGAAGGCCTTGTCGCTGTATCAAAAATACGGCGCAAGGCTTGTGGTGCTGGACATTATGCTGCCCGATGGAGATGGATTCTTAATTTGCGAAAAAATCCGTAAGGACAGCAATACGCCCATATTGATTGTGAGTGCGAAAACAGGTAAGGAAGACAAGCTAACAGGCCTGAATCTGGGTGCGGACGACTACATTGAAAAGCCTTATGATATAGATATTTTGCTCGCAAAAATCGCAGGTATTTTTAAGCGCAGATACTCGCTTGACCAGCTGACGGACGGAGACATCAGGATAGACAAAATCAACCGTGCAGTGTACAAAAGCGATATGCAGGTGGAGATGACGGCAAAGGAATTTGAACTCCTGGTGCTGCTGATGGAAAATAAGGGCCGGACGCTTTCGAAAGAGTACATTTTTAACAGGATTTGGGGCAGCGACAGCTTTTCCGAGCAGCAGACTCTTACGGTTCACATAAACTGGCTGCGTCAGAAAATAGGAGAAAGCCCCAAAAATCCTCAGAAAATTCTGACGGTCTGGGGAGTGGGGTATAAATATCTGTGAAGGCGTGGAGAAAAATTTTTGCGGTGATTGTGGTGCTTACGGCTGTGATTTTTGCCGGGGCGAATCTTTGTCTGTATCACTTGAAGGCCCCCGAAAACGGCAGGCCTTACCGGGTTGAAGTAAACAGAATTGCGCTTCAGATAGAACAGGGCGGACTTGAGGATGCCGATCTGTCATCCTGCCGATACGTGAAGGCTGTAGTGGAGTTTAAGGCGGCAGGGTTCGATGATGGTTTTTATGAATCCGAAAGCGACTATATGATTCGGGAGATTGGCGGCCGGTTGTACCGATTTGATTATATTGGCAGAAATGATGCGGGAAATACCCAAATAATTATCGCAGTGAACGTAATTCTGGCTGCGATGTCGGCGGTAGTTTTCGGCGTCTTATTTTATGTGCGGGGAAAAATTCTGAATCCTTTTGAGCGTCTGGCGAATGTTCCCTATGAGCTTTCCAGGGGCAATCTCATCCCGCCCATCAGGGAAAGCAAAAGCCGTTTTTTCGGTAAATTTCTGTGGGGCATCGACCTGCTCCGGGAAAATATGGAACAGCAGAAACAGCGTGAACTGGAGCTTCAAAAAGAAAAGAAGACGCTCCTGCTGTCTCTGTCTCACGATATTAAAACCCCTCTATCCACCATAAAATTATATGCGAAGGCATTGTCGAAGAATTTATATTCCGACGGGGAAAAGCAGCGGGAAATTGCCGAAAGCATCAGCGGGAAGGCGGATGAAATCGAGGGCTATGTCTCCCGGATTATCGCCGCTTCCCGGGAGGATTTTTTGAGTTTGAATACAGAGAGCGGTGAGTTTTACCTGGCGGATTTGGTACAGAATATCGCTGCATATTACAGTGAGAAACTGGAGCTTGTGAAAACGGAATTCACTGTAGGGAAATATGGCAACTGCCTGCTGTCCGGAGATTTGGACCGCAGTGTGGAGGTGCTGCAGAATATAATGGAAAATGCCCTGAAATACGGAGATGGAAAGAGGATTGAACTGCTGTTTCCCGATGCGGACGAGGGCGTGCTGATTTCGGTGAGAAGCAGCGGCTGCACACTGGATAAGGAGGATTTACCTCATATTTTCGAGAGCTTTTGGCGGGGCGCCAATTCGGCAAAGGTCTGCGGCAGCGGTCTTGGGCTGTACATCTGCAGACAGCTTATGCACAAAATGGGAGGAGAAGTGTTTGCGGAGATAGAGAGTGACTGCGTGGCGGTGACTGTGGTATTCGGAAGGGCATGAAACCTATTGACAGTGTTTTAAAAAGAATATATCATGGATAAAATGGGACAGCGGCAGCGCAAGGAATGTTTTTCTGCGGCTGCGTAACGGATAAGCGCCGCCTGAGGGCGGCAGAATGAGAGGGAAAAATGGCGCTTAGTAAAAAGCCTGTGAGGGGCATGAAGGATATTCTGCCGGAGGAGATGGAGATTCGGGATTATGTGATGGGCATCATCAAAGAAACCTACGGCAGATTCGGATTTACATCTATTGAGACTCCCTGTGTGGAGAATATCGCCAACCTGACGAACAAGCAGGGCGGCGACAATGAGAAGCTGATATATAAGATACTGAAAAGGGGCGAAAAGCTGAATCTGGAGCAGGCAGCTTCGGAGGAGGACATAGTGGACAGCGGGCTGCGCTATGATCTGACGGTGCCCCTGGTACGCTACTATTCCAACAATGCGGCAAATCTGCCCTCGCCCTTTAAGGCGCTGCAGATGGGCAATGTATGGCGTGCGGACAACCCTCAGAGAGGGCGTTACCGACAGTTTATGCAGTGCGACATCGATATATTGGGAGAGCCCTCCAATCTGGCGGAGATTGAGCTGATTCTGGCTACTACCACTACCCTGGGCCGGCTGGGCTTTCAAAATTTTGAGATTCGGATTAACGACAGGCAGATATTGAAGGCCATGGCGGCTTACAGCGGCTTCCCGGAGGAAGCCTGTGACAGCGTTTTCATCACCCTGGACAAGATGGACAAGATTGGTATGGAGGGCGTGGAAGCAGAGCTTCTTGAGAAGGGTTTTGGCAGGGATGCCGTGGATAAATATCTGGGGTTGTACAGGGAACTGGGCAGCCGGGAAAACGGTGTGGCCTATCTGGCGGAAACCCTTGCAGGCGTGCTGGATCCGGAGGCGGCCCGGGGATTGCAGGAGATTATCGACAGTGTCAGCGCCACAAAGACGGCGGAGTTTCAGATGGTCTTCGATGCCACTCTTGTCAGAGGTATGTCCTATTATACAGGCACCATCTTTGAGATTTCCATGCCTGAGTTCGGCGCGGCCTGCGGCGGAGGCGGCAGATATGACAGGATGGTGGGAAAGTTCACGGGGAACGATATACCGGCCTGCGGTTTTTCCATCGGGTTTGAGCGCATTGTGATGCTGTTGATGGAGAACGGCTTTCAGGTTCCGGGCAGGCCGAAGAAAAAAGCTTATCTGATTGAGAAGGGCGTGGGCGGGGAACGGCTGTGCGAAATTATTGCAAAGGCCCAGGAGGCCCGCAGGGACGGCACCCAGGTGCTGGTGGTCCGAATGAATAAGAACAAGAAGTTCCAGAAGGACCAGCTGATCGGGGAAGGCTACGGGGAATTTGAGGAATTTTACAGGGATCCGCTGAAGAACTGAAAAACAGACAGGCATTTGCACAATGGCGCTTTGCAAAATGAGAGTTTCGCAATTGCCCAGGATAAATACAGACAAAAAGTGAGGACATGGAAATGGCAGAATCAATGAAGGGATTAAAGAGAACAAACCGCTGCGGAGAGCTTTCCGCAGCAAATGCCGGCGAGACCGTCACCGTCATGGGCTGGGTACAGAAGCAGAGGAACAAGGGAGGCATCATTTTTGTGGATCTTCGCGACCGTTCCGGTATATTGCAGGTTATTTTTGAGGAGAGCGACTGCGGCGCAGAGAATTTTCAGAAGGCGGAGAAGGTGAGAAGTGAGTTCGTCATTGCCGTTGTGGGCAGGGTGGAGAAGCGCGGGGGCGCTGTCAATGAGAACCTTTCCACCGGCGAGATTGAAGTCCGGGCTCAGCAGATACGCATCCTGGCGGAGGCGGAGACGCCGCCTTTTCCCATCGAGCCGGACTCCAGAACAAAGGAAGAACTTCGGCTGAAATACCGCTATCTGGATCTGAGAAGACCGGATTTGCAGCGTAATCTTATGCTGCGCAGCAGGATTACTACCACCATTCGCTCCTTCCTAAGTGAAGAGGGCTTTCTGGAGATTGAAACGCCTATTTTAAATAAATCTACGCCGGAGGGGGCCAGGGATTATCTGGTGCCCAGCCGTGTCCATCCCGGCGCCTTTTATGCGCTGCCCCAGTCCCCCCAGATTTTCAAGCAGCTGTTGATGTGTTCCGGTTATGACCGTTATTTCCAGATTGCAAAGTGCTTTCGGGACGAGGATTTGCGGGCGGACAGACAGCCGGAATTTACCCAGGTGGATTTGGAGATGTCCTTTGTGGATGTGGATGATGTCATAGACGCCACCGAGAGAATGGTGGCAAAGGTGTGCAGAGAGGCAATCGGGCTGGAGGTGGAGCTTCCTATCCGTCGTATGACCTGGGACGAGGCCATGAACCGGTTTGGCTCCGACAAGCCTGACACCCGCTTCGGCATGGAGCTGGCGGATGTGTCGGAGACAGTAAAGGGCTGCGGCTTCGGCGTGTTTACCAGTGCATTGGAGGCAGGCGGAAGTGTCAGGGGAATCAATGTAAAGGGACAGGCGGAAATGCCCAGAAAGAAGATTGATGCACTGGTGGAATTTGCAAAAGGCTACGGTGCAAAGGGACTGGCGTACCTTTCCGTGATGCCGGACGGCACTTATAAGTCTTCCTTTGCGAAGTTTATGACGGAGGAGGAGTTAAAGGCTCTGGTGGAAGCTATGGGCGGTGAGCCGGGAGATTTGCTGCTCTTTGCCGCGGACAGACTGAAAATCGTGTGGTCTGTGCTGGGGGCCCTCCGCTGTGAGCTTGCAAGACAGCTGGAACTGATTGACAATGACAGGTTTGATTTCCTGTGGGTCACCGAGTTCCCTCAGTTTGAATGGAGCGATGAGGAGGAGCGGTTTGTGGCAATGCACCATCCCTTTACCATGCCTATGGAAGAGGATTTGGACAGGCTGGAATCAGACCCGGGCAGTGTCCGCGCAAAGGCATACGATATTGTATTGAACGGTGTGGAGCTGGGGGGCGGCAGCGTCAGAATCTTCCAGAGCGATGTGCAGGAGAGAATGTTCCGGGCTTTGGGCTTTACGGATGAGAAGGCCCATGAGCAGTTCGGATTTCTGCTGGATGCCTTTAAGTACGGAGTTCCCCCTCATGCGGGGCTTGCCATCGGTCTGGACCGCTTTGTCATGCTGCTGGTGAAGGCTGAGAGCATTCGTGAGGTAATTGCATTCCCTAAGGTGAAGGACGCATCCTGTCTCATGTCGGAGGCTCCGGGCACAGTGGACGAGAAGCAGTTGGAGGAACTGGGCTTAAGCGTCACCGGGGTGCAGTGAGATGGACATAGTCATTGTGGAGGACGAGGCGGTACACAGCAAACTGCTGCAGCAGTATATTCTGGACTGGGCGGAGGAAAGGAACAGAACCGTCCGCATCTTTACCTATGGAAATGCCGAGAGCTTTCTGTTCAGCCTGGAGGACGGTGGGCCTGACGCCGTGTTTGCGGATATCCAGATGCCGGGGATGAACGGGATGGAGATGGTGCGGAAACTGCGGGAGAAGGACGACACAATGCCGGTGATTTTTACCACGGGGCTGTCCGATTATCTCAGGGAGGGCTACGAGGTGCAGGCCCTGCATTATCTTATCAAGCCCATATCGGCTGAAAGGGTTTCTGAATGCATGGACAGGGTGTGCAGGCAGAAAAGCGCCCGAAACCTGTTTGCAGTCAGGACAGAGGACGGTATGGCAAGACTGGATTTGCGGGAGGCCAATTATTGCGAGGCGGAGGGTCACTATGCAAGGTTTTCCATGACGGACAGGAGTTCAGTCCGGGTGATGCGAAGCATTTCGGAGCTGGCGAAGGAACTGCCGGAGGAGACATTTGCCAGGTGTCATCGCTCTTATTTATGTAATCTGGAGAACGTAAAGCAGATTGTGCAGGATATAGTCATCTTTGACAACGGAGAGTCCGTTCCGGTCAGCAGGAGATTGTATCAGGACTTTAACCGGAGGTTTATAGAGTTTTACAGGGGATGTGAAAAGAGATGATAATTCTTTGGATAGCGGCGGGAGTTTCCGTTTTCCTGGGATTGCTGTTTGGGGGAAGGGTCTGGCTTGCAAGGCTGGTGGATCGGCGAATCAGTCATTATCAGAGCGATTTACTGCAAAAGCACTGCGAGGAAGTGGAGAATATGTACAGGCAGACCAGAGGCTGGCGGCATGATTACCACAACCATATCCAGACCATGAAAGCCTATCTGGCTATGGGGGAGGCGGACAGGCTTAAGAGCTATCTGGATCGGCTGGATGAGGATCTAACCACCGTTGACACCGTTATCAAGACGGGAAATGTGATGATTGACGCGGTCCTAAACAGCAAGCTGTCTCTTGCGAAGAATAAGCGGATTGCCGTGGAAGCAAAGGCAATCGTTCCTAAGCAGCTGGATATTTCCGAGGTGGATTTGTCTCTGATTATCGGAAACCTGATGGACAATGCCATGGAGGCGTGTCTGGGGATTGAGGATGAGGGGAAGCGGTTTATCAGGGTCTATATTGACATCATCAAAGGCCAGTTGTATATATATGTTATGAATGCGGTGAACGGCCGGCCGGGAAAAAAGCGGGAGGAGAACCGCCAGGTCAGGTATCTCTCCACCAAGGACGGAAGGGCCCACGGGTTCGGGCTGATGAGGATAGACAGGGTGGTGGCCAGATGCAAAGGCTATATTGACAGGCAGGACGAGGAAAATGTATTTGCGACGGAAATCCTGCTGCCGTTGGTGCACGAATGAAACCATTCGTGCATTTTTTTGTTTTAAAGGCAGAAATCGTGCTATGATATGCCGGACGGATGTGTAGAGCAGGCGAGAGCCGACAGACAATGCGTGAGAAGAGCAGGCGAGGGCCGACAGACAATGCGTGAGAAGAGCAGGCGGGGCCGACAGACAATGCGTGAGAAGAGCAGGCGAGAGCCGGCGGGCTCTGTGTAAATAGAGGATACGCGGCCGGCAGACAATAGGTCAGAAAACGAAGCGGGAGGCGGATGAAAGTGAAACAGGAAGGGATACAGACGGGAACACAGTACGAAAAAAATTATAATATTGTTCAGAACATAGGATTTTATTTTCAATTTTACAGGAGAACCATCCCTGCTTTTCTGTGGCTGTGTCTTGTTGAGATTGTATTTGGCGCGGTACAGCCCTTTTTCGGCATCTACCTTCCGAAGCTGACAGTGGATATGGTGACCAATGGAGTTACCTGGCAGCGTCTGCTGCTCACTCTGGGAGTGTTTGGACTGCTGTTTTTAAGCGTCCGGGTGGTGGAGATGGCCAGTCAGAACGGGAAGTATTTCCTGTACAACACCAGACGGAACGACGTGATGGCAAATCTGTTTTTGAAGAGTCTCCGGATTCCTTACCGCTATGTGGAGGAAGGGGCAGCCAAGAAACTGTACTGGAAGGCGCTGGGAGTTGTGGAAAGGGGGGACTGGGGCGCGGTCCATAAAATGACCTACGGCACCATCGACATTATCAAAAATGTCATCAGCTTTGCGCTGTACGGCACAGTGCTCAGTGCTTTGAGCCCCTGGGTGGCGTGTCTGCTGCTGACGCTTGCGCTGATACAGTATGTCATCAGCCTCTTCCAGATTAGATATATGGAGAAATTCAGGGGGGAGGACGCGGAGCTGAACAAGAAAATGTCCTATGTTTTCTACAATGCCATAGGCAATCGGGCAGCGGCCAAGGATGTGAGAATCTTCGGGATGTCGGGATGGCTGAACAAGGAGAAGGAGATTCTGATGGATGAGAGCGTAAGCCTGGAAAAAAGAAAGGGAATGGCGGATTACCGTTACTGGCAGCTGGGCAGCCTGCTGACGCTGGGCAGGGATATATTTGCCTACGCATATCTGCTGAAGCAGGTGTTTGACGGCGCTGTGAGCCCGGGGGATTTTGTGCTGTATTTCGGGGCAATCACCGGTTTCTCGGGCTTTTTGGGGAGTATCATGGACGGTCTGGCACAGCTTCGGAGCGGCTCCAGGGATACGAATGTATACAGGGCGTACATGGAATTGCCTGAGGAGGAGCTGCACACGGGAAGCAGGCACATTTCGGAGCTGGAGCAGCCGCTGTCCATAGAGTTTCGCGATGTATCCTTTTCCTACAGCGGTGACGAGGAGAAAAAAATATTCCAACACTTTAACCTGAAGATAAACCCGGGGGAGAAGCTGGCGATGGTGGGGGTCAACGGAGCCGGAAAGAGTACGTTCGTCAAGCTGCTCTGCGGCATGTATGACCCGGATGAGGGAAGCATTCTGATTGGCGGTGTGAATCGGAATGAGTTTCCGAGGGAGGAGTTGTTTCAACTTTTTTCCGCCGTCTTCCAGGAAAGCTTCCTGCTTCCGTTCACGGTGGCGGAAAATTTGACCTTTGAGAACAAATATGACGAGAAGAAAGCGTGGCGTGCTCTGGAGGATGCCGGACTGGCGGGGAAATTTCGGGAGAAGGGAGCTACCATGGACACCTTCTTTGACAAGGACATAGATGAGAACGGAGTGGAGCTGTCAGGCGGCGAAACCCAGCGGTTCCTTCTGGCCAGGGCGTTGTACAAGGACGCGCCCATACTGGTGCTGGATGAGCCCACAGCGGCTCTTGACCCGATTGCGGAATCGGAGATTTATGACAATTACGCCCAGTATTCCGGCGGCAAGACGGCGATTTTTATTTCCCACAGGCTTGCCAGCACCCGGTTTTCAGACAGGATAGTGCTGCTGGGAGAGGGCGGTATCCTGGAGGCGGGAAGCCATCAGGAGCTGATGGACTTGAAGGGCGCCTACGCGGAAATGTTTGAGGTGCAGAGCCGGTACTATGCCAAAGATAAGCTGGAAAAGGAGGTGTTTTAGGGATGCTGGAGGAATCAAAGCTTTTGGAGAAGCTGTCGTTTCGACAGAATCTGGACAATATACGACGTGTGATGAAGCTGCTTGTGAGCCTGGACCGCGGTTATGTGCCGATGAATGTACTCTCCGTTCTCGTGGCGGCCGGTCTGACTTATGGGGGAATGCTGCTGTCCGCCTATGTGCTCAACCGGATTTCCGGCGGATTTGAGTTCTCGCAGCTGCTGGGGCAGATTATTTTCGGAGTGGTACTTTTAAGTCTGGGAAAGTCGGCGGAGAATATTCTGAACCGGCGGATTGACGTAAGGAGTCAGAGGCTTGCCGAAAGGCATCAGGCCCTGCAGCAGGAGAAGATTATGCAGATGGATTTCTCCCTGCTGGACAGCCCGCGGCTGAAGGAAATACAGGAGAGAATCCGCATGGACAGCAACTGGGGCAACGGCATTTTCAGTATGTTCTGGCAGGGTAAGGGAGTACTGGGAAATCTGGTGGGGGTGGTGGCAGCGGTGATAATCGGCGCTCCCATGTTTGCCTGGTTTCAAAGGGGGGACATAGGATGGACTGCCGCCATCTTGCTTTTGCTGTGCCTGTGCCTTGGAATCGGCATGAAGCTGTTCCGGTATTTTCAAAATATGAGCCTGTATGTGATGTTTCATATACCGAACCAGGAGGAGAAGAAGGTTCTGTGGCACTATACATGGGACTTTGCCTATGGTTCCGGGCATTATCGCTATGGGTACGGCAAGGACGTGAGAATCTACAACAGCTATAAGGTGATGAAGCGCTGGACCTATGACAGGATGCAGACAAAAGAGTATGCGGACTATTGCATAAGACGCCCTGCAATCGGTGAAGGAGGCAGCAGCGGGGTCTGGTCGGCCATGTATGTGCTGGCGGTCATCGGTGCGTACTGCATTGTTGCGCTGGCGGCGCTGAAAGGAAATATGCCGGTGGGCTCCCTGGTTTTGTATGCGGGATGTCTTTCCAATATACTGAACCAGACGGTAAGCATTGTGATGGGATGTTATGAGGTAAGTCTGACGGCAAAAAAACAGATAGGAGTGCTGGAACTGCTGGAGCTGTCCGATGAGATGTACAAGGGCTCCCTGCCCATGGAGAAGAGGAGTGACAATGAATACCGCATTGAATTCCGGAATGTGTCCTTTAAATATCCGGGAAGCGAGGAGTACGCGCTGAAACATTTTTCCCTGGAGCTGCGGGTGGGGGAGCGGCTTGCCATCGTGGGCAGAAACGGTTCCGGGAAAACCACCATGATAAAGCTGCTCTGCAGGCTCTACGACCCGGACGAGGGGGAGATTCTGGTCAACGGCGTGGATATTAAGAAGTTCCGCCATGACGAGTATGCTAAGCTTTTTTCTGTGGTATTTCAGGACTATGTGCTGTTTTCCCTGATGCTGGCGGAAAATATCGCGGCGGATAAGGACTACGACGGCGATAAGGTAAGACGGTGTCTCACAGACGCAGGGTTCGGGGAGCGGCTGGCGAAGCTGGGAGAGAAGGGAATCGGGAATTATCTGTATAAGGATTATACGGACGACGGCATTGAAATCAGCGGCGGAGAGGCACAGAAGCTGGCCATTGCCAGAGCTATATACAAGGAGGCTCCCTTCGTGCTGCTGGATGAGCCCACGGCGGCGCTGGATCCTATTGCGGAAGCCGAAATCTACCATAATTTTGACAAGATTGCCGGAAACAAAACGGCTGTCTATATCAGTCACAGGCTGTCCTCCTGCCGGTTCTGCGACAAGATTGCCGTATTTGACCACGGGGAGCTGGTGCAGACGGGAAGCCATGAGGAGCTGCTGGCGGAGGAGGGCGGAATCTACGCGTCTCTCTGGAATGCCCAGGCGAAGTACTATGAACTGTAATGGGATCAATGCCTGCTGCCTGCCCACTTGACAAACAGAGGGAATTGAATGATAATAGCGGTTGTGGTATTGCAATTGCGCAGGAGGGCCGCGAAAGAGGAATGAATATTTACCTTTTGAATGTAGGGGGACTGATACGCGATGGCAAGGGGACAGATGCCGAGGCTGCGCTGACAAAGGTGGATGAAATCAGGCGGGAGAAGGTTATATCGGCTGCAACGAACCGGGGAAAGGCGGCTGAGCTGGGAGCGGGGCTGCTGCTGCAGAAGGCTGTCCGGGACTGGAAGACAAGAAAGCGGGAAGCGGAGTATTCGGACGGAGCGCCGGGCTCTGCCCTGAACGCTGCACAAGGCGGTAAAAATGTCCGGAGCTGCTTTACCGTCCCCTGTACATTGCAGGGTCTTCTCTCAGAGCTGGCGGAGCCTCTTCCCCTGACTTATCGGTATGGGGAGAAGGGCAAACCTTATTTTGATAACACTTCCCTGTTTTTTAACCTCTCTCACTCCGGGGAGTACGTGCTCTGTGCGGTATCCCGGCAGGAGGTGGGGGCGGATATTCAGAAAATTCAGCCGACGGATGTGATGAAGCTGGCAAAACGCTTTTTTTCCGAGCCGGAGTGCCGGGCCCTGGAGCGCTGTGAGAGCGACGGGGAACGGCAGGGGCTCTTTTTTGGGTTGTGGAGCCGGAAGGAAGCATACGGAAAGCTGACAGGAGACGGGGTTGCTGCGGCGCTCAAAGAGGACATGCAGAGCATGGATGTGGAATGGGGGAATGTTTCTCCGCCGGAGGGGTATGCTCTGGCAGTCTGTCGGTTTAAAATCTGATGCCGGCACGGAACAGGCATGAACTATGAAGCCGCAGGCTGATGTATGAACGCCGACGCCTGAACGGATAATACAGGAAACATAGGCAATTGCGAAACTTATGTTTTCGGAATTCGAATTGTGCAGATTGCATGCTTCATAAGCAGACCCTGCAAACCGCCGGTAC